>Ga0041059_1001463_pt1 | contig 18664 bp, 12 predicted proteins | sample AraColnosormetaG_FD_56232 | JGI IMG/M metagenome (GOLD analysis project Ga0041059, IMG submission 56232) | Arabidopsis roots microbial communities from North Carolina, USA - Col MF nosort | ecosystem: Host-associated > Plants > Roots > Unclassified | place: USA: North Carolina | collected...
GAATCAATATTTATAAAATTTTAAAATATTATTAATATGCTGTTTTAATAGGGGTCAAAACTTCAGTTTTTTTAACAATTGTCTCATGAATTCGTGGTATAACGTTACTTAATAACAATTATAAACTGTAAAATATAAATATTTTGTAAAAATAAAATTTGCAAGTTTTAGTATATATTACTTTTAAAAATAAATCGTCATGCGGTATACCGCGGGTTAAAATCTAGTTTTCTTTTAAGAGGATACTAATATAACAATTATTGTAAGACAATAACCACAATGGTTTATAATTTTATATTATGATGTAACCTACTTTAACGTTTTTCGGAAAATTTACTATAAATAAAAGTTTTCGTATTCAAAATCTCCCCTTTGCCCCACTCATGTTATTTTTCGCATCATGTAAATGACATTTGACTCAGCATCTCTATTATATTCATCTTCGAATTTCACTATTTATCTTATTCTCCTAAACAATCAACTTTATTGAATCAGGGTAATAATTAATTATATTTATAGTGTTCAACTCTTTTTCCATGGGATGCATTGTCTATTATATTGAAATCATATAAATGGGAAATGGTGTAAAGTTTGAGCATCGTCATTTAACCCAAAACACACATAAAGTTAACTAAGTTGTATCATCGATCAAGAGACTGATTCACGTATATATTGGGTCAAGGAATAAAGGAATTCAAAGAAATAATCTGGTTTTATAAGCATATTCGGTGCAGAAGATAAAGTGAAGATCCATGCATATTCTCCATTAAAGAGTAAGAAAGGTCTTTTCTTCTTGTATGCAAGAATATACAAAAACAAAAAGCATAGATAGAGTGGAGAAGTGGTGGCTGTGGGGACAATGAAAGGTGGAGACTTTTGAAGCTCAATTATTAAAATCATAACCCTAACTCGAAGGCAAAAATTTTATACTTTATAGTGGAGGAAAAGAATAGGAAAAGAGAAAAAAGCTTGATATTCCTAGCTTAGGCTTTTTCCACCTTTTATCTTATCTCCCTTTTGCTCTCTCATGAAGAAAATTAGATTCAGTCAAATAAGAAAAATAGAAATTAAAAATTCTCCAAAACACTTTTAAGTTTTCTTCAAAATTTATCGACAATATAAACAGTGGCGGTTCAAAAATATAATTGAAATGACTACAAATATTTTCGAAATAATAAGATATAACATTTTCTTTAAAAGCCACAAGATAAGTTCAATATTTAAGGGTCAAACAAACATAAAATCTATAAAAACATGTATATAATGGGGTCAACACATACAAAAGTAGAAAATATTACAAACATTCAAGGGTAATAACAAAAAGTTGTAATTTTAGGGGGTTCAAACAAAAAAACTACAAAACTTTAAGAACCATAAAATCAATTCACCCCCTAAAGCTTGCTCGATAACATCATATAATATTATTTTTTACCATGTAGTCATTGTTTCGGAGATGTAAGATATGCATGACATATATAGTTTAAAAAAGAAAGTAATGAACATTTAGGGTTATTTTTAATGACAATAAAAAGTTAACTACTAAGGCTAAAATTGTATACATAATAATTATAGTATACTCGGACTCTACCTATGAAACATAGGTCACTACTATATTGCCTCAGTAACCTTCAAAGACGAAAAAACCTCACCAAACTGCTTCTAACCGTGACCATCAGATTCTTTAAAAATAACATCTTCAATATAATACAATTGGTCATGTCATTTCTGTTGCTTATGAACCAGAGCACACAGTTTATAACCCTCACCAAGCATAGCCTTCAAAGCTTCACCAACCTACTCTACCTTAGCAGTTTGTATCTCATCTACCTTACTAGATAGGCCGTTGATTTGTGTCTCAGCAGCAGTCTCACCAAACTGCTCCATTGCCAAATTTTTAGTTTGTGCCTCAACACCAAGCTGATATCCCTAATCATGACACATACAATATATGTGTTGGCGACGATTGGGAGGTTGATTAGATAGTTAAGCATTTAAAAATTTTGAAAACTGATTTGATGAAACTTTGTAATTTTTTTGTTTGTTGTTGTGCAAGTGAGATTTTATTTATTTGAACAAAGACAATTAGGGTGATATAGTAGTTTCAAATCATATAAACGACATAGTATGAGTAAAGACTCTTCTTCAGCGCAAGTATCTCCTACTCGAGCTCTTCCTTCTTGAATCCTTTCTCTTAGCCACTATTCCTCATCCTTTGCCTCTTCTCATACCTTCTAGCCATTCTTCCCTTTCTGGCTCCTTTACTCACAAAGGCTAATGACACGACAAGACTATCAAATTTGAGTAACAAGTGATTTGTGTTTAAAAACAATTAAAAATAAAAAGATAAATACAGTTATAATTGTTGAAACACACCAACAAAACATCTCCGATTTGACCCAATAAAAGAAACATGTAGGGCAACTAAATTCATTGTCCATTCAGGACAAAATATTAGACCAACCACCAAACTTTAGCTTTTGCCTATGACATTGTTCTTATATCCTACTATTATGTTTGCACAAACTCGAGTATAAATGTATAATAAGGCATTAAGCCATTAAATTGTTTAAGCCATTAAATTGTTTTTGTAAAATATTTGTCTATAAAATATTTGTTTGTCTATAAAATATTTGTTTTTGTACGAAATTGCATAGATTCGTTTGAGCATTTCAGCCCAAGCTTTAGAGGAAGAAACATTGGTTACATAACGAACTACCAAGCCCATTCAAAAGCCCATTAGTGTATAAAACGAAAGCCCTAATTTCTCCAATACGCAAAGTGAGTGTCGAAGAGAGAGAGATAATCGAAGAAGAAGAGAAATGAAATTCACAGATTCTCCGGTGATCGATCTGACGGTGAACGGCACAAAACTCTCAATCCAACAAGACAATGGCTCTATGCACGTCGGAACTTCCGTCTGGCCTTGCTCACTAATCCTATCCAAATTCGCTGAACGCTGGTCAACACTAGACTCATCATCATCAACAACATCTCCAAATCCATACGCCGAACTCTTCGATTTCCGTCGCCGTCGAGGAATCGAGCTAGGAACAGGATGCGGAGTCGCCGGTATGGCTTTTTACTTACTAGGTCTAACGGAGATCGTACTCACAGACATAGCACCAGTCATGCCTGCGCTAAAACACAATCTGAAACGGAACAAAACGGCGTTAGGTAAATCTCTAAAAACCTCGATTGTTTATTGGAACAATCGAGATCAGATCTCGGCGTTGAAACCGCCGTTTGATTTGGTTATTGCGGCGGATGTTGTGTATATTGAGGAATCTGTAGGGCAATTAGTGACGGCGATGGAGTTGCTTGTGGCGGATGATGGTGCGGTGTTGTTAGGTTATCAGATTAGGTCACCGGAAGCTGATAAGTTGTTTTGGGAGTTATGCGACATCGTTTTTAAGATTGAGAAAGTTCCTCATGAGCATCTGCATTCTGATTATGCTTATGAAGAAACTGATGTTTATATCTTTAGGAAGAAGGTGAAGAAGAATGAAGCTGAATCAGTGTCATGAAGCTAGTTTTGGTTCTGTAATGTTGTTGTTACATTGATATGTAATTTGTTTCTTGTTATAGAATTCGAATTATCTCAACTATTTATATTTTCTTAGATATTGGCTACTAAAAGATGACAAAGGCTGAAATCAAATTTTTGTAACGATTTTTTTAAGAAGTATACAAGTTTTGTTGTGTGTTTTTGAAATATATACAAAGTAAGTTCTCTTGCCCAAAGAAATATGTGAAGTAACCAACATTGTGTTTCTATATTAGACTGATAAATTTGTTCACAAATGTATTTGTAGAACTCTCAATTGGGTGATTGTATTTGCGAGTTTTATTCCACATCGTTGTGGAGCGGCTGCGGTTGAAGAACCAAAGTTCGGATTAGAAACAGCTCGAACAAGCCAATCCCAAATCAAACCGCATACATACGTGATATGGTATTTCTATAGTGAAGGAAGTGTCAGGGTATTACTTTCACCTTTCAATGTTAGCTCTCTACTCATATCATAATCTATGGAAGGAAAAACAAAATTAAAAAATAGAGGAAAAAAAATGATCTATATATCGGACATGTAATTTTTAGAGCACACATATTATCACTAGAGAATCCCATCTAAGCACATGTTATGATGTTTGTAGTAAGAGTTCTCATATATATATGTATATGGTGTAAGACACTGATGACAGTTCTCATATATATATGTATATGGTGTAAGACACTGATGACAGTAACCAAATATGCCGTTTTGAGCAGCCACATTCAACAATTTATGAAATATAATCAAAATCTAAATTGTTCTTGAAATCAAACTTAAACACTTCCATCTTTCTTTGTTCTTTGCATAATAAAGCTCTTCATGAGCTATTCAATTTCTATCTTAATATTTCTCAAGCTTAATGGGCATCAGTCTAATCTTGTTTATTACAATTTGAAGTTCATGATGATTAAAAGGGGGAGCTAAACCACATTTTCTATATGCTAAGGTCGTAGCTAAAGCATCTAGAATCATTTTCACTAAGAAATATATTCTCTCTTCCAAACTACACGTTTACTCTTATGAAGATTGGAAAATCAGAGTAAAAAAAAATGAATCGATTGGACGACAAAAGAAATTAATAAACAGGCTTAGTTATGGGCTAATTTGGATAATGGGCCTTTATAGAACCAAATCAGTGAAAACTACTATAAAAAAAAGTAAGCGGTTGGATTTATTACATGAACTGGGCAACGGTCAGGTCCAAGATCCAAACACAAAGCGACAAAACACAAGTCCAAAGAAGAAAAAATATATTTATTTTAAAATTAAATTTGATAAATGCAAAGCGAGAGAAACAAAGAGAGAGAAACGCGAGCCCTGAATCAAACTCCCTCGATTTTCACAAAAACCAACCCAAAGAAAAAAAAGAAAAGAATCTGACAATTCACCAAACAACTCTCTCAAAGTCTTAAATTAAAATTTTTTGTCAATCAATTCACAAACTCAAATATCTTTTTATTTTTCAATATAAATTTTCGAAGGAAAAAAAGAAAAGTAGAAAAAAATCATGATTATGAAAGAAACGAATAGTCAGAGGCAAAACACTGTTGTTGTTGTTCGTTCGTTCGTTCGATTGTTGTTGCTGTTCTTCTTCTCACGATTTCATCTTTTATTTCTTTTAATATTAAAATTGTTCTCGGTTTATATTAATGATCTTGTCGATATTGCGAGACTAAAATGTTTAATGTTTTTGATTTTATTTGTGAAATTCCCAATCACATTCTTAGTAGTAGAGAGAGAAAGGTTTTTTCTTTTTGGTCTTTTGGTGGACAGATTTTTATTCTTCTTTACTTCTTCTTCCTCTTTTTCGTCAAACCATAAACAATAATCCAAACCCTTTGTTCTTCAGATATGTTCTTCTCTTGACACACACCTAATCTTTCTCCACCAAAATTTCCGACCAAGTCTCATACTTTTGATCTGTTTTTCAACTTTCTCATCAGCCCAAGTAAGTATTTTTTTCTTACCCATGACTGAAATCAATTTCATTAGTTTTTGTAATTTCTAGGGTTTCCAATTTTGTGGATTTGGGGATTGTTGCAGAAAATGGAAGGTGGGTCTGAAAAAACAACACCTGAAGGTTGTGGTGGTGAGAGTAAGTCTAAACGGAAAATGAAAACTGCTGCTCAACTTGAAGTTCTTGAAAACACTTATTCAGGTTTGTTTCTGTCTTCCTCCATTGTTTTTATATGAAGTTTCTGTTTTGTGTTTTTATAAGTGAAAGTTTTGTGTTTTAATTTTATTTTCAGCTGAGCCTTATCCTTCGGAAGCTATAAGAGCGGATCTCTCAGTGAAACTGAATCTTTCCGATAGACAGTTACAGATGTGGTTTTGTCACCGGCGGCTTAAAGAACGGAAATCTACTACGCCGAGCAAACGTCAGCGTAAGGAGTTAGTAACTCCAACGGCTATGGAATCCTGGGAACCACCCGTCAATGCCGGTGATTTAGTGGCGGGAAATGAGCTTGATTCTAGAAGAGCTGCTCGAGGCAGTGGCGGTAGTGGTGTGACGGTTGTGAGGCGGTTTAATGAACCGTCTTCTGCTGAGGTTAGAGCTATTGGTTATGTTGAAGCTCAATTGGGAGAGCGGTTGAGAGATAACGGACCGGTTCTTGGAATGGAGTTTGATCCTTTACCTCCTGGTGCATTTGGCATGCCTATTGGTATATAACTACTATACAACACTATATTTTGCTTCTTAGTATCGATAGAAATGTTGCTTAATTAGCTATAATGTTTGCAGAGATGCCAAGCCATCGCAAGGCGACTAGGCAAGCTTTCGAGACCAACATATATGTCCGATCCGATGTCAAGCCTATCAAAGTTAGTTTTCTATTAGTATTGATTGTCTCATGATATGTTGTTGTTGATGCTTGAATCTTTTTTTGTTAGTTCTCAATGATTTGTCATTTTTACATTTTAGGATCATGTGAGGCCTATTCGTGAATATCAGTTCATTCCTGAGCTGCCATCTTCGAGGACTGATCATTCGGAACGAGTTTCTCCGTCACATCATTTTGGAGTTCCACTTGATGGTTCGGTTATGAGGGTTTCAGCTGTGTCTGCTGGACATCGGGATGACTATAAAATTTCACCTCAGATACCAAATTTGAATCTTGCAACTCATCAAGGGAAGCCGGGGCATGTCTATTCGCCTAACTTGGTCGAATATGACTCACCGTATCAGAAAAGCTACATGGATACTGCTGCACAAGTTCATGATGATCCTTTTGTGAAATCAGAGAGAGAAGTTGGTAATGAGGATGAGGATGATGATGCCCTGCAATTAGAGAGACACCGCAAGGTTTGTAAACGAGGTTTTCGTGCGAATTTTTTGTATTGTATAAATAGCTGGCAACTGTACTCATAATTTTTTCTCCTTTATATATTCATTGTAGAATGAAGAAGCAAGAATAGCTCGGGAAGTCGAGGCTCATGAGAAGAGGATCCGAAGGGAACTAGAGAAACAAGATATGCTGAGGCGAAAGGTCTTGTTCTGATTTAAGCTAAGCACATACGTTTTTAACTGTATTTGTTGTTTGTGTTCATTGTGTCAATTGGTTTTGCAGAGAGAAGAGCAAATAAGGAAAGAAATGGAGAGGCAAGATCGTGAAAGACGGAAAGAGGAAGAACGTCTTTTACGTGAAAAACAGAGAGAGGAAGAGAGGTACCTTAAAGAGCAGATGCGAGAGTTGCAGCGAAGAGAGAAGTTCTTGAAGAAAGAAACAATCAGGGTAATGTGAAATATGCGCTACATTTAAGTTTCTTGAGAACTCACTTGAAATGTTGTTTACTCATTAGCATCTCTTATTATGACTAGGCTGAGAAAATGCGACAAAAAGAAGAGATGCGTAAAGAAAAAGAGGTTGCCAGGCTTAAAGCTGCTAATGAGAGGGCCATTGCTCGTAAGATCGCAAAGGAATCTATGGAACTTATTGAAGATGAACGCTTAGAGCTCATGGAGGTTGCTGCGTTAACAAAAGGCTTGCCTTCAATGCTCGCCCTTGACTTTGAAACTCTACAGAACCTCGATGAATATAGAGGTGAATCAATAACTCATTTTGTTTTATTTTATCTATTTTTCTGATTCATTTCAGCTGTTTATGGGAATTGTATCTTACATTCATCTGATGGATTATATTATTTCAGACAAGCAGGCAATATTTCCCCCAACATCTGTAAAATTGAAAAAGCCCTTTGCAGTCAAGCCGTGGAATGGTTCTGATGAGAATGTTGCAAATCTTCTTATGGTGACTTTTCCCATCTTATCTGTCGTTAAATTTTTCCACTTTGATGTGAATCTCAATAACAGTATATACATAGAAACGAGTTTTTGCTTTATTTTAGTCACCAGCTAACATTCTTAACGTGGTTGACAACATGTAGGTGTGGAGATTCTTAATCACTTTCGCAGACGTTCTTGGTCTTTGGCCATTTACCCTGGACGAGTTTGCTCAGGCATTCCATGACTATGTAAGTGTTTCACTCTTTTTCAAGTCTATACAAGATCTAAACAGTATGCTTCTCTTAACTTTTCCTTGTTGGTCATGTAGGACCCACGGCTAATGGGAGAGATACACATTGTTCTATTGAAGACTATAATCAAAGATATCGAGGGTGTGGTAAGAACGCTGTCGACCGGTGTTGGAGCAAACCAGAATGTTGCTGCTAATCCCGGAGGGGGTCATCCTCACGTTGTGGAGGGTGTAAGTTACCCACTTTCTAGTATCTCTATTGATTATAATGGAAATCTTTCTCCTATTCCTCCTAATGTTTAGTATGATGCAATTTTTGGATTAGGCATACGCGTGGGGTTTTGATATACGCAGCTGGAGAAAAAACTTGAATGTTTTTACATGGCCTGAAATCTTGAGGCAACTCGCTCTCTCTGCCGGGTTGGGACCGCAACTGAAGAAAATGAACATTAGGACTGTGTCTGTTCATGATGACAATGAGGTGGGCCATCTAACGTATTTCGTTAATTTCGGTTTTTCTACAATATTCTGACTTCTGGTTTTCTTCAAGTGCAGGCCAACAACTCTGAGAATGTGATTTTCAACCTAAGGAAAGGAGTAGCAGCTGAGAATGCTTTTGCCAAGATGCAAGAGAGGGGACTTTCTAATCCACGACGTTCACGGCATCGTTTGACTCCAGGCACTGTTAAGTTTGCTGCATTTCATGTTCTATCTCTTGAAGGTGAAAAAGGTTTGAACATTCTTGAGGTTGCAGAGAAGATTCAGGTAAAGATGGTCTAAAGATTGTTTCTCTTAAACTTACTATCTAAGCAGGGTTTTATTTCATTCTCCTTTTCTTTCTTATTGATCATAGAAATCAGGATTGAGGGATCTAACGACGAGTAGGACACCTGAAGCCTCGGTTGCTGCTGCGTTGTCTCGAGATACAAAACTCTTTGAGAGGGTAGCTCCTTCTACGTATTGTGTACGTGCTTCCTATAGAAAAGATGCAGGTGATGCTGAGACTATATTTGCTGAAGCGAGAGAGAGAATACGTGCATTCAAGAGCGGCATCACTGATGTAGAAGATGTTGATGACGCTGAGAGAGATGAAGACTCTGAAAGCGATGTCGGAGAAGACCCAGAGGTTGATGTGAACCTTAAAAAGGAAGATCCCAATCCTCTGAAGGTAGAAAACTTAATTGGAGTCGAACCATTGTTGGAAAATGGGAAACTGGATACCGTGCCCATGAAAACTGAACTGGGACTGCCTCTTACTCCCTCTCTCCCCGAGGAAATGAAAGATGAGAAAAGAGATGACACTTTAGCGGACCAATCTCTAGAGGATGCGGTAGCAAACGGTGAAGATAGTGCTTGTTTTGACGAGAGCAAACTTGGGGAACAGTGGGTTCAAGGACTTGTAGAAGGAGATTACTCGAATCTTAGCAGCGAGGAACGTTTAAACGCACTTGTTGCTCTGATTGGTATTGCCACCGAAGGAAACACAATCCGAATCGCCCTTGAGGTATATATGATTCTTATCCTAAAAATAATCTTGACTTACATTCTCTTTAGTTTTTTACCATAATCAGATTCTGTGTGTTGTGTGCAGGAACGGTTGGAGGTAGCAAGTGCATTAAAGAAACAGATGTGGGGTGAAGTGCAACTCGACAAACGCTGGAAAGAAGAGTCTTTGATTCGAGCAAATTACCTCTCATACCCAACAGCAAAGCCGGGGCTTAATATCGCAACCCCTGCATCTGGAAATCAAGAAAGTTCATCAGCGGATGTGACTCCAATCTCCTCACAGGACCCGGTGAGTCTTCCACAGATCGATGTGAATAACGTGATTGCTGGACCAAGCTTGCAATTGCAAGAAAATGTACCTGGAGTGGAGAATTTGCAGTATCAGCAGCAACAGGGGTACACAGCGGACCGGGAAAGGCTGCGTGCACAGTTAAAAGCGTATGTTGGGTATAAAGCTGAAGAGCTATATGTATATAGGTCGCTTCCGCTAGGTCAAGATCGAAGACGCAATCGCTATTGGCGGTTTTCAGCATCCGCCTCTCGAAATGATCCTGGTTGTGGTAGAATATTCGTGGAACTTCAGGACGGACGCTGGAGGCTCATTGATTCCGAAGAGGTATATATGAAAAGACTTAAATCTGGAATTGAAATGCAAACATTTGTGTTTATAACAATCATCGAACCTTCTTTGCTACTTGTTTTTTTCAGGCTTTTGACTATTTGGTGAAGTCACTAGATGTTCGCGGTGTAAGAGAATCACATTTACACTTTATGTTGCTGAAGATCGAAGCATCCTTCAAGGAAGCATTAAGGAGGAATGTGGCAGCAAATCCCGGGGTGTGTTCCATATCTTCTAGCTTGGATTCCGATACTGCGGAAATCTCCACGACGTTTAAGATCGAGCTAGGGGATAGTAACGCCGTTGAGAGATGCAGCGTATTGCAACGCTTCCATAGTTTCGAGAAGTGGATGTGGGATAATATGCTGCATCCTAGTGCTTTATCTGCATTTAAGTATGGTGCTAAGCAAAGCAGTCCGCTTTTTCGCATATGCAGAATCTGTGCGGAACTACACTTTGTCGGAGATATTTGCTGTCCTAGTTGCGGTCAGATGCATGCTGGTCCAGATGTTGGTGAGTTGTGTTTTGCTGAGCAAGTGGCTCAACTCGGGGATAATTTGAGAAGAGGAGATACTGGCTTTATCTTGCGTAGCTCAATCTTGTCTCCTCTTAGAATAAGACTACTCAAGGTTCAGTTAGCACTTGTCGAAGTGAGTTTTTCTATACTTTTCCTTAGTTCATCATCTAATTTTCTAGAAATTTTGGTGTCTAATTGTTTTTGGCAAATAACATAGAAGAACCAAATGGAAATAGAAAACTTTTCGATTCGGTCTGAAACGGTTTCGGTTTCTAGAACTAATGAGTATTGTGATTCTTCTTCGCCATGGACAGGCTTCTCTTCCACCTGAAGGACTTGAAGCTTTTTGGACAGAGAATCTTAGGAAATCTTGGGGTATGAAGCTGTTGTCATCAAGTTCCCATGAAGATCTTTATCAGGTTCGTATTTCCTAATTGTTGCAGCGATTTATAGTTATCTTGTGGGCAATTCTGATTCCTTGAAACTCACCTGTTTCAGGTTCTCACAACGTTAGAGGCAGCACTAAAGAGGGATTTCTTGTCTTCAAACTTTGAAACAACTTCTGAACTCTTGGGTTTACAAGAAGGAGCTCTCGCCAGCGATCTTACTTGTGGGGTTAATGTACTACCGTGGATACCAAAGACAGCAGGAGGTGTAGCTTTGAGACTCTTTGATTTCGACAGCTCGATTGTTTACACACCCGATCAAAACAACGATCCTCTAAAAGACAAAGAATCTGAAGATTTCGTGGTAAGTATATAATAACGAATGCTGATATTTTCTTTATTCATATACTGAAAGTTGTCTTGTTTACAAGGGTTTGGAGACAAATATTCTGAGAAACTTACATGAGAAGGACGTAATGGAAACTCCGGTGCAAGTTGCTGCTTATAAGCAAGAAGAGAACTGGACGGATCCTGGTTTAGGTGGTGTGTCTAGCTCTGGGAGAGGAGGTCGACCACCACGAGGACGTGGCCGGCCTCGTGCCCGTGGCAATGGCAAGAAACCGGCAGTTTCTGTTAAACCACCACGAGGTGCAGCAAACTCAAATGGTGAAACCATGTTGAGACCGAGAGCACAACCACGTGGGGGTAGAAAGAATGGGCGGCGTAGTGGCACCAAAGGCCGAAAGAGACCAACGCAAGGAACACTCGGTATATGTAATGAAGTAGGAGGAGGACGTCGGGTTAAGGAAGTTGCTGTAACCGCCAAAACCAGTCTTCCTGATAACGATGACGATTGGATCGAAACCCCTGAACTGCAAGACGATGACGGAGAAGCTAGCAGCTCGGGGAGATCGTTTCAGTATGAGGACTATGATGATGATGATGTCATGGCTCCGATTGATGATTTTGATGGCGGCGGCGAATCAAGTAAATTAGTAGGTAGGGGGGAATTTAGCTTACATAGTGATGATGAATACGAAGAAGAAGAGGAAGAAGAAGAAGACATGAACATGAAAATGGATGTGAATGTTGTTGATGATGAGGATGAAGATTACATAAACGAAGACTCGTATGGTAGAAAGCAGCATGGGATTAGCATTAGCAACGATGCAGCGACTCGGAAAAGGTTTAATAAGTTTGAAGATCCTGATCTAACATCTTCATCGTCTTCTGATTTTCAATGACTGATTTTAGACAAGAACCTACGAAGCTTGTTTTTGTATTCTTCAAAATGAATTCTTTTAGTGTAACAACCTTTTTGTAAGGTAACGTCAATGTAATCCTTTTGTCTCTTATGAGCTTGCTTATACGGTTATTATTATTAGAGAGCTTTGGTCCGGTTTAGCTCTGGTTACCCGAATTCTATTAGAGTCGGGGATCAACATAAACCATAGATTTTCAGTCGGTTTTGTTGTTCTGGTAAACAGAATTTTATTAGAGTCAGGACCAAAATAAACCGTGATTTTTCGGGACTTAACCGGATGTTTTGTAGTTCAGCCGGTTTATTTGCGGTTTTGATCTATCTGGTTCGGTCTTCTTTATTTTATCTTCGGTCACAAGGTATCGAAAATCACTTCTTTTTTTCTACTAAAGAAAATCACCCTAAAAGTATTCCACGTTAAACATGTTCAACTGTTTTATCTCATGCACCAACCAATTTTAGAATTCAGAGTATTATTACATTATCTAAACCGAGCCATGAATTATATGTAGCAAATTATTGTCGTAAATTACTGTTTTTTTTTTAAAGAATTCGGAGTATTAGACCATCAACATTGAGATGTGAATCTATATGCATTAGTTATTGGGGATGTAATTTTTTGCGATTATAAAACTGTAACTATGTTACATTATTGTTGTTGGTGTTGCTATTGTAAAAAAAGGAAAAAAGAAAAAAAATCAAAGGGTTTGGGATCTGTAAAGAGTGACATGGAGTGGGACTGAGAACGACGTCGTGCATATGTCTCTCATTGAGCTTACAGACAAAGCACTGCTCGCCTCTCATGACACAGAAGAAAGACAAAACTATCTTCTCCACATATCACAACCCCTCTCCTGATTTTTTATATTATTAAAAATATCATCTCAATCATGTAATGGAAACTAGTATTTTAATCATGAAAATTTTAAAAAGTTTCATAACTTCTATTTTTCGTACAAGTTTAAGAAGGTGTCTTATATGTAATTTTAAGACCTCTTCTTAAACACTGAAAGACAAAATTCAAAATTTTCCTTTTGTATTATCTGATTTTAACAGTAGTGTATAAGTACACTTGTTTGCCAAATAATTTTTTTATGTGTTGAAACTAAATGAATAAATATTATCAATATTAGCATATACATTAAATAATAGTACAAGTGGAGAATTTACCTGGTGTACAATGGATTGGGAATGGTTGAAATTGAGACTAGGAGTCTAGGATTGGAAATGGACAATATATTTCAGAATGATTTTATCTGACATGTTTTTGTTACGTATTTGGTATTCAAATATAATGTCCCAATTTGTTGAACAAATCCAGCATATATAAAAGCTTTCTCAGGAATAAATATCATAGTGCATGTCCCAAAACCTTTTAAAATGTCCGACCACTACTCTAATAAGTACATCTAAGGAAATAGGTTTTTTTTTTTTGAATTCAGAGAAATTTTATTTTTCAAGCCGAAGACGACCATAAAACATTTTTTACAGTTAAGTTTTATAACTGGAAACTACAAATAATTTTACTATGCGGTTTTCTCTAAATAGTAATTTTAAAATATGTTTATATGTGTATATTTGAGACAGGAAAAATATAATTATTTCACTAACCAATGTAAATAATTTCGAGAAAAATAAAGGGAAGAAGAATGTTGGAAAAAAGGTAGAAGAACGAAAAATATCTGTAAGGTTTCCATTATAGTTATCTTTCGAAATTTCAATAATTAACACATGTACGACGATTTCTACATTTCTGTCGAATGTCATTTAAGAAAATGATATTCAAACTTTATTGATAGAAGTAGACCTAAATGCCAAAAAATGCTACAATTCATGTCTCTCACTATTATGCATGAGTGTAGTTTGATTTGACGGGATATTAAATCGCATTGAATTATACTGTACTCCATGATTCTCATCATTATGACATAAATATGTCGTAAGACTAAATTTCATGTTTGGTTTAATGGTTTCCTATACTTTTCTACTATGATTTCGGGTTAAAAAGAAAAGAAAAAAATTCTCTATTTCTCAAAAAATATAACTTGTATACATATCTATTTCATTTAGATAAAGGAGTACTTCTAAATGACATTATCCAAACTGATTAAACATTTGAAGAATGTTACGTGTAGAACAAATTTGATGTGGCATGTTGTCACTGAAAATCTTTCAACGGTAACTATAAAGTTTTTTGACAAGCCAAAAAGAATTTCTATAACCTATAGACAAATATTCTTTCATCAATTGAAGTATTTACTAAGTTTCAAACGTTTAAGACCATTAGGAATGTTTATTCCATTCAAATTATGGATTATCTCTTGTTAATCTATATTGATATTGACACTTTTTGTAAAATGTTGGTAAAGGCTTCAATTATTACAACGCTCATGTGATTTGTTTTTTTTCCTTCCTTTTGTGAACCATTTTCTTTTTAAATTTTGTCATATTTCAGTTGCTTTGTTCTCCTATCTTTGTTTGACTTTGTCTTACTTTTCTTTGAATATTTCGACCACCAAATTTGATTAATACGAGTAACTTAGTAATAATTAATATAGCTATGGAAGTTTTTATACTCAAAAACTTACAATAGTGCGTGTACTTAAGTGCATCTTGCAGGAATATAGGTCTTCGAATTTGTTGATTGCGAAGAGAGCTTTTGAAACTAGAAGCTCAACGAGAAAACTCAATAACGTATTTATATTAGAAAGACTGGATTATTATAATCTTTATGATTCAAGTCAATCCGTTTGACATAATTCTATTCCTTTCTTTTTGTTTTTGATAAAGAATTTATTCCTATCGCAATAGTAATTAATCAAACATGTAGATTGAATGAGATGGGAAGAAAAAGAGATTAATAAAGGAGCATTATCCAAATGTGGCTCACGAGAAGGTCAATTTCTACGCCCCCACTTGTTTATACGTCTCGTCTCCATCATATTTTGTCTCTTTGTTTTGTATAAATCTGTGCATATCATTTCATTTCCTTTTAAAAATATATTTCAATTTCATTTTGCAATAATAGACCTCTCTTTATAGTTGCAACATTATTTTCTTTAAGATTTTTTTATGTATGATTAATTTTTCACATATGAACACGAAAAAGATGTAAAAACCCCAAAAAAAATAACAACTAAAACGTTGTCGTCTGGTGAAGACTGAAGAGTAAGCATGACATGACATTTTCACATATTAAAAATTCTCAAAATAATTGGAGTCCACATAGCAATAAATAATAATAAATAAAAGAATATAGAGAAAAAATAACAAAATGTAATGTTGCCAACCCCGTTCCACTGCATTATTCATTTCAAAATATATATACAAGCACAAACATATTTAAAAGGGAAATTAAGTTATATATTAAAACAAAAGATGTGGTTGAGATCCCACCACAAATTTAATATATAATACTATATGCACTTTGATATCTTTTTTTAAAGAAAACTAAAATCTTTACTATTATATTCATACACTATACACATAAAATTTGCAGTTTTTTTACTGTCAATTCCTATAAGTGAGTTTCTTATGTAAACCAACTGTTTGTTTTTATTTATTAATTATATTTTATGAATCCAAGGTATCCGAATGTTAAATTAAATAGACTTGAGTTTTGACCCCAAACATGTCACTGTCCTATTAATGAAATAATAAATTTTACTTAAAAAGACGTTACGTCGTAACGTAGCTCTGTAATAGTTGTACTAACCACTAGAGTTAATAATATAATTAATGCCACACCAAAAAAATAACCATTCACGCAATAAGAGTACACATTAAATGCAATAAATCATGCTTCTAACGCCAATTAGCATCGTCGTTTCTCTTAGCAAAAAAAATCAGCATCGTTTCGGTGAGAAATGTAACGCTATTAAACTGTTAGCTTATTTGCATTTGCACATGCACTGATGCACATGTGGATAAAAAAACAGTAATGTGAAAAGTAACGCTTTTAACGCCAAGTAGCAACATTTCTTCGAGAACTGTAACGCAGTTAAGCTTATTGTATATTTGCATCCACCAGTCACGCACGTATGGATAAAAAGTTTAAACAGAAAAGAAAACTGTAACTCCCACATTTTGGTCAAAGGGTTATTAAATAATGCTAATTGTTTGTACATCAAATTTGGGATTCAATTTTGAAACTGCAGATTATTGAAATAAATAAATTTATAGGACCGTTTTTAGAGTGACGTAGGTAAACGGGTAAACCGTTGTCAACTTGTCATAGTCCAGTCTTTGAAAACATGATGTTCCTGATTTTATCTAAAATAAAACTCTAGGTGCAGATAAAACTGTCAGTGGTCGAGTTATTTGTATAATCCCTTGCTATAAAAGTGGCAAATTAGATTTAGCAGTCGAAAGCTAAGTTAATCATTTGTAATAAGATACGGAAAAAAAATGACAAGTATATATAGATATATATATATAAATTTTAATATATAGTACGACAAACAAAATTACACATAAAAGTTTCAGTTTTAGTATAAGCCGCAAATACAGGTGTAAGTGCAATAGTATTTAGGAATTGAATCCACATAGACAGAAAAAAATACAATAAATTTATAAAAATTTAAACTAAGCTAGAACAACAAAAAATTATACGAACTTATGTAAGATTTCAGAAATAAAATAATTAAATAATAACTAAATAAATATATAAATATATAAAAAAATTCGTAGAACTTGGAAAACTTATCAGAAAATTGTATAAAAAACATGTAAGTTCAATAATGATAATAAATTGAATTTCTAGTGTAAATTATCATGCTGGCGTTGCAGTAATAATATTTGTGAAATAGATTACGTAAAGAAGTGGATATAAAATTATCAGTAGTAATAAAAATTTAGTGAGGTTTGTCTTAAGCAATTCTAACAAACAATATAAACAGAATTCAGTAAATTAAGAAAGCACGATAACATCTTTTGGTTTGTTGGCTATAATAATTGGTGTAGCTAAACCTAATTACCAAGTCATCACTAAAATGAGAACTAATTTGGTTAAAGTGAGTAAGTTAAGATATTTTTCTCAACTTTCTCCTATATATGTGGACTTGTTTAACAAGAGAATTTTGATTTATTAATTGGATCGACAAGGCCAATCTATAAACAAAAACCCAAAATACGGACTAATGCAACTATCTATATGGAATCGAATTTCGGTGGATATTAAACCACTTGACTAAAAAATTTCTCTATTCGACATATATATTTGTTCATCGAGTTATTAGTTTTACAATCACACAGTAACAATAAAGAGATCCATTATTGGTTGCTTGTATACCAAACTCATAGTATACCAAACTCGTCTAAAAGATTTGGGAAAGCTACCGCTCATAAGAAACTATGGTAAGTTGGTATTGAACACAACTTATCTCACATTTCTTACAATCTATCCTTTTTAAAAGGATATTACTCAGCATAATTCGTCTCATATTTCTAATAATTCATTTTTCTTAAAAGGATATTGACATAACTCACATTAATGTTTCATTTACTTTTTACGGCTTACTGCCCTGCAAGCCCAAGCTTCCTTGTGGCCCCTCAAGCCCAAGCTAGTTTGGGCTCATGGCCAAATTTATATTTTATTAATAATGGAAGTCATGAATAATAATCTGTATTAGCGATTCCTGAAGAATTAAGATATGTCAGCTCTCTGTTTTCAAATTAGTTAAACAAACAAATTTTAATATGAGGTGAATAATCTTCTCATGTCTCTCGTTTTCCAGGGAAAGTCGTATAGGATCCATGCATCTTCCTACAACAAAATATTAAACCCCAAGCCTAATCACATTCAAACGTTTAAGGCCAAAACATCTATTACCCGAAGTAATATTTATCTAAACGATGGAAAATACATTTTTTCACTCAAAAGAGATGGGTTTGTTATTAATATATGCCTTTAAGCACTTTACATACCAAAAATATTCAATTGAAATAATCTCATTTATCCGGTTTTGTAATCTTATTATTATAATTTATGATTTTTGTACCACCAAATATTGTGGCATACCTATATATGATCTCATTCCTCTTTATTTTGAAGTGCCTAGAACACTAGTCTTCTTCTTTTCATGGTTACGAAAATGTTTACAGAAAATCATGGATGATTCAAGAAAATAGACCACTTTTTGAGATACTTTTCCGTAAACCCTAAGTATATCCATAATATCTCTACATTGACCAATGACAAATAGTAGTTTAGATATTGATGGACTTATGGGAGCTAGTTTTTATTATTAACTAGATTTTAACCCGCGGTATACCGCGGGACGATTTATTTTTAAAAGTAATATATATTAAAACTTGCAAATTTTATTTTTACAAAATATTTATATTTTAC
>Ga0041059_1001464_pt1 | contig 18659 bp, 25 predicted proteins | sample AraColnosormetaG_FD_56232 | JGI IMG/M metagenome (GOLD analysis project Ga0041059, IMG submission 56232) | Arabidopsis roots microbial communities from North Carolina, USA - Col MF nosort | ecosystem: Host-associated > Plants > Roots > Unclassified | place: USA: North Carolina | collected...
AAAAAAAAAAAAAAAAAAACTTTCCAAGCATACAAAAATAGTTTAAAAAAATATATTTTATTCTAACAAAATAAAAATTTACAAATAGATAAGAAAAAAATCCAAATAATATAAAATAAAAATGATAAGGAAGAGCTGGCGAATTCTGTTACAGCAATAAAAATATTTCTAATATAACTAATGTATTAAACGAATAACATTTATCAAGAAATGAATTCAAACACGTAAGAGTATTATCAAGAGATCGTTGATGCATGTCTCTCGCATGCTCGTTAGGTTTCATACACAAAACATAAACAAATAAATAGAATGTAGTCATGTACTTATTCATTGATATCATATTATATAACACAGGATCATTACAGAAAATCAAGAAAATGTCAAACACAATATAAGATGTCAACGAAAAGGCTACCGAGTCAGCCGGTAACCTAACACTCTTTTAATATTAAGGGACCTACATTAACGCGTGCATTAATATAAATATACGTAAACCAACCATTTCAGACAAGAGAGAGAATCGCATTAACAAAAAAACAAACGAATCTTTTGAGTTTAAAACCCTTTTTCACTTACCGGAGAAATGGAGAGATCGACGCCGGAACATGTCTCCTCCGCACACAAGCGCATAAGCGTGAGCTTCCTCGTGTCTCTCATGGTACTTTGTGCTAGACACGCAAGCAGAGTTTCCAAGAAGCTTAAACCCAAGAAGACTCGGAAGCAAACTCATCTTGAAGACTATCTCGAAAGCCCTAAGTCTAACGGAAACGGTAGCGAAGACGGTAGAGGAGGAGGAAGGTTTGGATGGAGTCCGGCAAGGACTTTTTCTCCTATGAGGGTGCGTCCTAAGGAGCTCTACACGACCTTGAGCAACAAGGCGATGACTATGGTTGGCCGGAAAAACAAAGCTTACGACGGTGGTCCGACGAAGAAGACGGCGGTGGAGATGGTGATGGAGGAGGATGAGGAAGAGTACGGCGTTTGGCAGAGGGAGATTTTGATGGGAGGAAAATGTGAGCCGTTGGATTACTCAGGCGTGATCTACTACGATTGTAGTGGACATCAGCTAAAACAAGTGCCTCCAAGGTCTCCACGTGCCAGTTTGGTTCCGGAGCGCCCGACTCGTTCTTATGTCGGGTCATTGTTAAACCCGACGGGAAAGGAAATTTAAATTTTAGTTTGAGAATTTGAAATTTTAGTATGAGTATTTGATTGTTGTTTGAGGTGTCATCACGTAAGTGGTAAATTCTCTAGGAGCTTTGTTGGTCCCTTGTCATTAGTAGATGCATGACATGTTTTTATGCATATTGTTGTGTAGTTTATGTATTTAAGACGTTTGGCAATTTTAAAACTTTAGTAGTTTAAAAAAAATCCGATATAATAAAGGCTAAGGTTTCCAATATCAACCGTTCATATATAATCATTCAAATGTATCATTAAAAAAAGAAGCGATTACATGTGGTTGAACTATATTTTTCTATATATATACGAAATATAATTAGAAGTTGAATCCACTATGCGGTAAAAAGGCTCCAATGATGGCCTTTAATTAGCCGTGTTAATGATATCAAACGCCAAAAATAATCGCTTTCAGAAATACTTAGACCAAATCAACGGTTGACGTTCAGCCAAACTTTGGTGTTGCTTGAAGTTTTTTTTTTGTCTGCAAATCAAAACACAAAGAAGTCAACAAAAAAAAAGTAGGCGCGTGAAGAAGATTCCAACTGTCTTTAGATTCTCAATGATACATGCTTAATTTTTGTTTTTATCCCTCATGTCACGTTCGAGCATGTAACCATTGTATGCCTCTTCTAAATCTTCAATGACTGGTTCTTCCAATGTAATAGTAGATTACTAGCTAGTAGCTACAAAGGGTAAAGTAGGTTCTGCTACAATAATAAATTATCTCAGTGCATGCATCAACCCACAGTGAATCATTAATTTAGCTACTATAAACGGTAAACATTCGAATTAAGATTTTCTTAATAGTTTGGAATCTTTGCAACCTGTCAAACCAATTACCAGTGGACATAATTTTTTAATCTTACCAACATTTTACAATCCTTTCCTTTTTCACTAATAAACATGTTTGCATCCGACACCGTATTCTCTCTTTAGATTTCAGTCCAGTGTTAATTAATACAAAAATAGACAATTCTCGTGTTCATAAAAGTATAAAACGTATAAAGAGGGTTATTAAGTCATTGGTTTTAACTGTAAAAGGTTCTTATTGGATTTTTTTTTTCCAAACTTTGAACATGACTATTTATAATAAGGAATTTTCATTATTAGAAAAAGAACACAAAAAGGATGTAACATGCTCTTCCATATCGTCTGAAATAAGCAATGAAGATAGAAAAAAATGGTAGTTATTTACTCTCATTGTTTCTTCGAATTCAAACACAACGGAAGACATTTGATTATAATATAAGTATCTCTCCAAAAATGTATAGAAAAAAAACTTAAAAACAAAATGAAATATTACATTTCAAGCGACGGACACAAAGCTTACATTACACATAACTAGATAGATATTCTTCTTCATCTTATAAAGTATAAACGGAAACAAAATAAGAAAATGTAATATTACCATGAACCGTGTTCCTCCTCCATAAATCGAACCGTGATCGGTTAATACTACCCTGAACCAGACTATACCAACCGGTTCAGGTCAAGCACCAGGGGCCGCATCTTTAGCCCTGCCATGGAAGTAACCACCGTATTCTCTAGCGTAATCTTTGACGTGAGATGCCGTGTCATAGATCCTACTACGTGCATAATCCATCTGATTCGATCCAACCGGGTGCATTCCCCGGAAATAGCGGTACGTCCACGACACTAAAGCCACCGTTCCGACAAGAAATCCGGAGACCGTTAAGAACCCGCCAACGACGACAAAAACGGGAATCCATATCGGACTCGAGATGATGATCAATGGAAGAAAGACAATGAAGCCGAGCACGGCAGCGGTGACGCTTACACCAAGGAGGAAGAGGAGGATGCCAGTGGAGATAAAGAGAGCGAGGAAACCAAAGAGCTGCGAGGATGTTGGTGAATGGGATCGGAGCTGATGGAAAAACGACGAGATGGGGCTGTTGCTAACGGTGGTGGTGGCGGTGCTACCATAATTGGGCCAATATTGGGCCTCGCCGCTAGAGAACCTTTCCGCCATTGTAGAGAGCGATTGTTGTTTTGTGTGTGTGTGTGACAGAGAACAGAATGAGGAAGGGTAAAACAAATGGAGGACAGATTCAGCTTTGAGGTGGCATTCATGCAATGTTTGTAAACACGTGGAGATTGGTCTTGGTTTTCACTTTGTCTAAAATCGAGATTTTGGTTTAGATTCGGTTTAGTCTAAATCGTATTGATTGGGTTTGGTTTGGGTTTATTTGCCGAAAACCATGGAAAAGGGCCAATGCCAATTGAAGAACACTAAACCAAACCTTCAAGTTACAAGAAGAGACAACAGAAGCGAAACTAGAAATACTACAATAGCAAATTGTGTACCTTTATGACAACAATTTTTTGTATGTTAAAAATCAGTAGTAGCCAACGCCTCTAAGCTCAGCAGAACTCGGTTGCTGCATATCACCGGCTTTTCCCAAAAACACAACTCGGCCTGTAAGGAGAGAAAACAGAGATCAATATTTAATTGTTTCCCAATGAAATATGTAAGAAATGGAGTTTTAGGGGTTGAGCCATTAGTACCGTTTCTACGAATTGCTACTTCTCTTATACGTCGAACCAAACCAGTGACAGGATCAGTGAATATCTTCGTCTCCAGATTACCCTCTAAGTAGATAACAGTACTGTTGAATGAACACGAAACAAGTTGTTATGACACATACACAAAAGCAAGCTACCATTTTGAATCTAGCAAGCAAGATTCACCTAAAGTTTCATCCTTTTTCACCGATTCTTGATCGATATCAGACATGATACATACATTTGTTCCTTATTCTATCATCACATAACCTTACAAGCTAAATATGATCTCAGAAGAGAACTAACCCGGGTTCAACATTCTTCAACACAAGATCTGCCAAGCGTTCAGGGTAAACAGAGACACGGTGCCACTGCACCGCAGACCGGCTCGCATACTCTCTCGGATCTTCGTTAATAAGCGGTCTCCGGTTGTTCCTGATCCCACCAGTTCCTACAGAGAAGAGAGTGACAGTTCTACCACTCTTAAGCTTCTTCTGCAGAGGAAGCTGACCCACTTGCCCCACCAATATTGCCTGTATTAAACCAGAAATTAGTCTAGAACACACTAATTATTAACCTATCCAGAACGAGAATCTAATGATGTTCACAAAATGACTCAACAAAGATCATACAAAAGGCAAAATTGCAACGATCGATTTAAGAAAAACAACAAAAACAGAGTATGTATCAATTGGAATTAGAATCTAAGTTTGATACCTTGAAAATGCCAGAGTCAAGGCCATTTTCGAGTGGACGCTCTTCCATAACGCGTTCTTCTCCGGAAAATCGAGAAACTGGATCTGAGGCCTTTGGTTCAATGGGCGATTCTAACTCGTCAAAGTCGGAGTCTTCTGGGGAAGTGATGTTGTTGGTACAGAAAGACATGGAAGCTTGAGAAATTCTAGGGTTCGATAGAAGAGATCGATAGAGTCTTCTAGAAAGTGTAGCCATTGAATTCGCCATTTTCGATCTTCACTGAGATTTTCGAATCGAATCGTCAAATGTTGGATTCTGGGTTTAACGTCATAAACCCTAAAGGGCTAAAGAGCGGAGAAAGTGATTAGAATATTTTGGAATAAAGTGCCTCAATTATTTCAAATCTAATACTTTTTACCAAAACTCTCTTAAATGACAATTTCAACCCACATGCTGAAATGGTCAATAAGAAGAAGAAATTTGCTTTTGTCGTCACCAAAAATACAACTCATAGTCCTATGTATCCGTTAATAAGCATTTAACAATTCTTTTGGAATACACATCGTCTACATAAATTTTGTAATTCAAAATAACAAGCAAAAATATCCCACAATTCTGATATTCCTTTACAACTTCAAGTCATGTTGTTTTCGACAAAATATCTTTTTGATTCAAGAAATTAAAATACCAAGTCAAAGAGATATCCATTAATATCCCTCAAGAAGTGGTCAACTCTAACAAATCTCCAAGTCTCACTCTTTTTAAACTCAAAACCTCACAAGTCACAAGTCATTACGAACACTAAAAAAAAAACAATCTCTGTAACTTTGGTTAGAGCTTCCTTCATATCAATCCAAAAAAACAACAAATGGATTCATCAAAGAAGATCATTATCGTTATGTTTCTTGTAACATTTTACATGTTTTCATGTGTTTCAAGCACTGAATTTGAAGTTGGAGGAGAAAATGGTTGGATCGTACCAAAATCTAAGACTCTTGGAGATGCGTTTAACCAATGGGCGTCAGATAACCGGTTTAAAGTTGGTGACACTCTCCGTAAGTAATTAAGTATATTGAACACTTTTGTATGAAGTTTAAACGTTTCATCTTGTAAGATAATAAGATATATTAACTCTTTTGTGCGGTTTTTGGTGAAGGTTTCAAGTACACGAAAGACTCAGTGTTAGTGGTGTCAGAAGAAGAGTACAAGAAATGCAAAGCGACCAAACCACAACTCTACTCAAACAACGAAGACACTGTTTTCAAACTAGACCGACCCGGTTTGTTTTACTTCATCAGCGGTGTCTCTGGCCACTGCGAAAAGGGTCAGAAGATGATCGTAAAAGTTATGGAGACGGAGTCTTCTACAGAGTCTCCTCCTCCATCCTCTTCTTCTTCTTCTTCGTCATCATCATCTCTTCCGGCGTCAACTCCCAAGGCCAAGAAGAGCAATGCCTTCAAAACCGCAGTCCAGTTCAGTAGTTCCGGTTTTGTTGTCTCTGCTGTTCTGATTGTTTCAGTTTTTGGTTTGGTTTAGTTCCAGCGGTTTTAGCTGCTGAAGATCTTAGGCCGGTTTAGCGTTTTCTTTTTCTTTGTTTCGATTACTGAATTTGGTTTCCGGTTAGACCGGTTTAGATTCAATGAATATGTTTTCACTTTTCATGTAGTTCCGATAATCACTTAATAAAGCTCTTTATGGTTTCTTTATGTTTTCTTATTCCATTTCCATGTATCAGTTTTTATTATAAGCAAACGATATCAACAATTCTTAAAAAGTTATAACCCATAGAACTGAAATATTAATAGTAGCCAAGGAACATTTCATTTAAATCAAATGCACTGTTTACTCTTTAAACAAAACTTGGTGGTGGTAATTAGTCAAAACTACGGAGCAAAATAGTAATTTTGTAAACAAATGACACTTTATGCCTCCTTTGTAGGTGTGGACTTGCCATAGGGACTGTAAGGACTGAAGCCATTGCGACCTTGCTGCTTTCTCGCCTTCCTCACCTTCCCAGCTCCACTTTCTATGTTCAGATTCACTTTAGGCGGCGAAGAGAAGCAGAACGATTCAGCAACAGCCTGTGATACTCAACGTCAAAACACGAGATATTAGCTATTATGAAAACAAAAATCTTTGGAAGAATATTTGTTTTTTAAGTTTCTTTTACCAGGAGGTCAAGTCGGTGAACATTAAAGATGTCTTTCAAAGAGTGTGAATTGTATGCTGAGAGATAAGCCCTGTACGCATCTTTGGCTAACTTGTTCAGATTGTAGTCCTTGGCAACACATTTCTCCTGTGAGACAGAACAAGAAACGTTGTTATTACAAATGGAAAGTTATTAAACCCACAACATTACTGAATCAGAAGTCTTACCAGCGCAGATTGAACATTACTAAGCCTCTTCTCATTGAACTCAAGCTCTTTAACAGGTACTTTCGCAGCCTGAGGGTTAAATTACAAATTAAAACTCAAGTTGGTTAACCCACAATAAAATTTCAATAACCATTCTTACCTTCAGGTAGCGAATAAACTGAAGTTCTTCAGGAATCAAGACAAGTAATGCCTTTCCCTTTGCTCCTTCTCCACGGGCTGTTCGACCAACCCTATGGATATATTCCTGAAATAACAGCACCAAAGAACAATCTAAGATACACATACAGAGGCAAAGGGATATGCAAAACCAAATATGAGGAAGTGTTTGTCTTACCGTTGGCTTGTCTGGTGGATCATACTGTATAATCCAGTCCTACAGATAATAAAAATCGCCAGAAATATGATTTCCATAAAACCATTGGTAAGTAAATGCGTACAAAACCAATGCAAGAACATAGATGTGGAGACGTACCACGGAAGGAATATCGAGACCACGAGCAGCAACATCAGTACATAACAAGATACCTTTCTTTGCTTTCATGAAGTCGAAAAAGGTTTTAGTTCTTCTGTTCTGATCCATGCCTCCATGAATATCAGAGACATCCACGTCGCTTATTTTCATGATTTCCGTATGGAATTGTACCGACTTGCAAGTCGAGAAAAATACCATAATCTTTTTATTTAGGTTCTTTTTCAAAAAGGAAATTAGAAGGATAAGTCTTTGTTTGCTCGGAACAACACAATAGCCTTGCTCCAATCCTTCATTTGTCACCTAACAGTTTTGGAAACTTGATAAGAAAACTCTCCATGCTCCCTTAATATCCATTATCAGAGTATTTAATTCATACCTTGCGTCTGCCATCATCGACATCCACATGAACAGGTGATGTCAATGACACCCGAGCAAGATCTTTAACCTGTAAGATTAGACAATGCATCATAAGAAACAAAAGATACTAATAATGACCATACAACAGCCAACAGAAAAATACCTTAGAGGTCTGGGTGGCAGAGAATAACGCAGTTTGCCTAGTCTGCAGAAACATGGTAAGAACTTCAATCAGCGCAAAAGCCAAATACACAGTAATGCCAGAAATTTTGGCAAATAAGTTGTGTTGACAGTTGAACAAACAAAATTCCTACGAAACTACTTTGGTAGTTGTTTCGGATGAGGAGAATATCAACACCAAAGGGCATTCACATGATATTGGCATGTTTCTATAAAAGAGATAAAAATGAAGTCTCTGATACTGGTGAGCCAAAATGAATTCATCTAGTTTTCCCATATCTTTTTTGGTTAGACCTTAATTTAGACCCAAAAAGATGAAATTACCTTTGGTAAAATCTTTAGAATCTTATTCATGTCTTCCTCAAAATTCTCTTCCAGTATCCTATCAGCTTCATCGATCACAAGGCACTGCAATTTGTAGGGAATACATATGGCAATAAAAATTTATTAGAGTCATCTATAGCATAAAGCTGTGTATTTACATTTCAACTATTAGTATTGCTACAGCCCAAGCTACAAACCTAAACAAACCACGGAATATGTGTGGATCACATCGGCAGTATTCCATTTGTAAGTCTAACATTGATGCAACAGAAATAATATAGCATAAGCTGTTGTCAACAGTTCAAATATTTATCTATGGGCTCCTTTACATAATATTGTTTGTTTACTGGAAATTATGGCCATGTGGCTCAACAGTAAAGCTTTTTGCATTTACATCACACAAAGAAGACTAGACAACACGCCAAATGTAACAATGGAAAGGACAGTACCTTCAAGTGTTTATAAATGAAAGCCTTTGTATTCTGAAGATGGTCAAGAAGACGACCAGGAGTTGCTATCACCAAGTTTGAACCACTGGCAATGCGTTGTGCTTCCGACCTTCTGTTATTGCCACCAATAACCATGCTGACTGTCTGTGAATGATGCTTGAGTAACTCCTCCGCCACATTTTTAGTCTAAAATATCAAAATAGTAAAGTGAAAACCAGAATGGGAGGCCGCAATAACATACAACGATGCTCATACTTTACAAACACAAAGCAATATCAATGATTCAGCTAGAAGAAAAACGAGAACCTTACAGATCTGATCTACCTAGCGCATTACAACAATTACAGGACATATCTACTCGAAATGACAGCATGGTTGTTGCTACCAAGTTGAAAATGCCTTAAGTTAATAAAAACGAAAATTACCTGGATAGCAAGTTCCCTTGTGGGGCAAATAACAATCACACCAGTCCCGTTGCGAGGAGAGAAACGCTCTTTAAACAGCAACTCAACAGCCGGAATGAGAAAAGCAAGAGTTTTACCAGAACCAGTTCTGGCAGCACCAAGAACATCCTTCCCCTCCAAAAGGGGCTGAATTGATCCAGCTTGAATCTGAATAATAGCAAAAAATGATTAAGAGACTTAGAAACATACTCTACAACAAGTCACAAGACCATGTAGTGAGAAGAAGGTTAAAATTAACGTACTTGCGTCATGTACTGAAAGCCCATCTCCTTGATAGCTATAGAAGTTTGCTCAGATAAGTCGAGGGAATCAAAAGTCACATTAGTCATTATCCCTTTCCCGACAATCACAATATTCTTCTCATCTTCACCATCTTCCATTGCTTCCACCTTTTCTTCCTCTTCCTCGATTTTGCCTCTCACTTTCTTAACCTTCTTTTCACTCTTCTTCTGCGTTTCATCAGCGTTTTCCTCTACAGTGTGGGTTTTTTCTTCAGCCTTTTGCTGCTCATTCTTCTTCCCACGGCTTCTCTTCCTAACCCTCTTCTTCAGCTCTTCAACGGATGACTTGTCCGATTCAACCATGTTTCCACTTTCTTCAACCAATCAATTCTGCAGCAATATTAATGAATTTATGAATGAAAAAAACAACAAATTTGAGAGTAATTATACACCTCTAAGAGAAGGGAAACAGAGCAATCCCAAAGAAAAACAGAGTAATTAAAGCTGTACTCGATTTCATCTAGGGTACAGAGATTCGAAAAGGAACAACCACTTGAAGAGAACCCATAGATTAAAAAAACTTACTTTTAGAAACGAAGCCACTTGAAAAGGATGGGAGAGAGCTCAGAGAATCGAAGAAATTTGCTGTGGAAGAAGTTGAGAGAGAGAGAGAAACGTAAGAGTGATAACGCGGCGCGGAGACAAGGTTTAGGGTTTAACGAGCCTTTGAAGTTGTGTAATTCGTAACCTTTTATTTATTTTTTTATTTTTTAACATTTATTTCATTATACACCTAATTTCAGTAATTCGTATAATATCGGCAATTTTTTTTATATAAATAAGTATGTACTTGTGTTAAAAAAAAAATGAGTATGTGATTAACTAAAATGCACATAATTTCAGTTTTATCCGTCTATTATTTTTATTTTAAAAATACATTAGTCAATTCTTCTTTTGGCTTACAATTCACAAACTACTCCCAAAATCAAGATGGTTAACAATTCGGTTGTGAAGCCTCAGCTTTTTCTTAGTGTATTTTCTAGAAAGAAAAAAAATTGTTTTATAAAGATATAATTTTTAGGTTTTCAATGTATTTTTTTCAATAAATAATAACAAGATATTGTTATTTTCAAGAAATATTGATTGAAAATTTTATATTTATTGAATTACTATTGGGTTAGAATTATGGAAATTGTTTAATGCAAAATAGTATATTTATAATTAAACATTAATAAAATTCTTAACGTGTGAAAACTCTAAAAAATATTTTTTTTTAGAAACTGAGAATTGTCTTAGCCAGATTCATAACACGTGATCTGTCTAGAAAATGTTACTCAAAAACTTTTGGCATGGGCAACAGAGAATGATAATTAGAGATTTTAAATTGTCTAAGCTTTATTCTGAGAAGGGCTGATAGCAATGCCAATGAACCACTAATGAAGTCAAAAGGATTTATTCCAAAATTTTGAGCAGCAAAGTAAAGTGCTCTTAATAAGTTTTAAGAAAAACCAACAAAAAGAATCTTAAGAAGAGTATAAAGCTTAATGCTTTTCTCAACAGAAAACAAAAGAAACTAGGCCAAAAACGCTCTACTACTATAAGATAGAACCAAAAACAGCTTTCTTCTACTCTTCATCATTAAAGACCGTCTTCGTCCCTGCAAGACCATACAAACACACAAGTTTTAAAACAACACTAATTCTACAATGCACAACAACAAAAAAGGGGAAGAGGAGAGGAGAAGAAGAAGAAACAAACCTTTGGATGATTCCATTACACTTGGTTTGCTGGGTCCTCTTCCACGCGTACTGAAACGGCCACGAGGTGCTCCTCTATCTGAGTGACGTCCACGTGGTGCTCTATCCGAGAAACGTCCTCCACGAGGTGCTCTATCTGAGTGACGGCCACGAGGTGCTCCTCTAGCAGGTGCTCTGTTTGAGGAACGGCCCTCATCACTATCTCTTGGTCTAGACTCTTCCACATGTATGTTCCCTCCTCCAATTTCACTTCCGCTCAGTTGCAACGCCTCATCGAATCCACTCGTCAAATCTATGTAAGCAAAGCCCCTGGAAGCACCAGTCTCACGATCTGTTGGAACATGAACCCTTGTCACCTCTCCACACTTGCTAAAATGACTTCTCAACTCTTTCTTGATCTGATCATGATCACAAAAGTGGTTTGCATCAGAGTTTTACACAAATAGCTTTTGTAACATGTTAATATTGGTTTAAGAAAAGTCTAGGACAAGAATTTTACTTCATCTTCGCCAAGAGAAGAACTGAATCCTCTAACGTAAATCGTTCGACTTTGGCTTCCTTCTCCTTTGCGACCAGGATTGCTGCATATAGTCCAACAAACCAGATATTAGCCTATAAACAAAAACATACATAATCCCATCATGCTCATATGGCAAAGTAAGAAACGTACCTGTTTCGTGGAGTACCCCTCTCGTTAGCAAGATCAAGACGAACATCGCGGCCTAGTAACAATTTACCGTTCATTTCCAATGCCTACATTCAAAACATCCAAAAATGAATCCAATCATCATCGTAATTTCAATACCACTTCCATGATACCAAAAAAACCCAATATGAACTTACCTTCTGAGCTTCTTCTGGAGAAGCAAATTCAATATGCCCATATCCCTTAAAACTCCCATCATCAAATGAAGAAAGTCTAACATCGACAACTTCACCAGCTTCTTTGAAGAAATTCTCTCTGTATTTTGGGTTATAAATATCATACCACCAACATTTTATAGGAAGAACCAGAAAAATGTTATGAAAAAATGTCATTATACTTACATGTCAGATCTCGCAATTTGATAGGAAAGATTTCCAGCAAATAGCGTCTTTGATCCTCCCTGAGTCTGATTAGTAGGTGTCTTCGGCTGTAATATATAAACACATAACATTTAAACGTTATAACCACATAAAAACGTTATTACATAAAACGTGTTAACCAAATAATAATCATAACTAAAGGAATAAAATTCTTGACAAAATTTTACTGTATGGAGTTTTTACCTGCTTTGCATTAGATTTCTGCTCTGCATCCACCATTTCAACATCAGAATCCTGGTTTCATTAAAAGGTTAGAACATATATTATTTATAAACACTCTATAGAGAAATCTGAGAAGTAACATTATTGGTACCTTTTTCTTTGGTGTCACTTTCTCATCTTTACTCTCCTCCTTATCAGATTCATCACTAGATTCATCACTAGAGCTTTCTTGTTTAGAAGTTTTTGATGAAACTTTAGCCTTCTTCGTAGGAGGTTTTTCATCATCACTTTCCTGAAAGTAGGAAAATAATATGAAATATTTAGTGTATAGAATATAAAACTAATCACAAGTCATTAAAAATATTCAATCTTGAGAAATAAAACAAACCTCCTCATCAGAATCTTCCTCTGAGGATGATGAATCTTTTGCAGCTGGTTTAGCATTCTTAACAACTGTTGGCTTCTTGGCAGGTGTTGGTTCCTGATTACGTTTGATAAAAAACAAATCTCAAAGTAAGTAAAATGATTTACTTTACCATTGAGTGAATAACATGTATAACGCAATTCTCACATCGTCCGAAGAAGATTCCTCCTCTGATGAACTGCTTTCTGCCTTGGCATCCTTAACAACTGTTGTTGGCTTCTTCTTCACAACGGGGGTTTCCTGATAAAATTTTATCAAACACAAATTTCAGATTAAGCTTATGAAATTCCTCCTAAGCTTGAGGTAACATGTAAAGATGCAACATACCTCATCTGAAGAAGATTCATCTGAGCTGTCTTTCTTAACAACGATTGGTTCTTTCTTTGCAGGGGTGGGTTCCTAACATGTTTTTTTAAAGGTAAGCATATGTATTATGTTGTCAAATTGAGCTACCATGTGTAACATAACTCTTACCTCGTCCGAAGAAGATCCATCGTCGGATGAACTGCTCTCTGCCTTAGCCTTCTCAAGGACTGCTGTTTGCTTCTTCATAGGGACAGTTTCCTAACACACAAATATTGCAAAGTTAGCTTACGACATTCATCTAAGCTTGAGTTAACGTGTACTAATGATGAAGTAACTCATACCTCGTCTGAAGAAGAATCATCATCAGATGAGCTGCTCTCTATCTTAGCCTTCTCAAGGACTGCTGGTTGCTTCTTCACAGGGACAGTTTCCTAACACACAAATATTGCAAAGTAAGCTTACGAGATTACTCTAAGCTTGAGCTAACGTGAAGTGATGCAGAAGCAACTAATACCTCGTCTGAAGAAGAATCATCATCAGATGAGCTGCTCTCTACCTTAGCCTTCTCAAGGACTGCTGGTTGCTTCTTCACAGGGGCAGTTTCCTAACAAACAAACTGCAAAGTAAGCTTACGAGATTCCTCTACGCTTGAGATAACGTGTAGTGATGCAGAAGCAACTAATACCTCGTCTGAAGTAGAATCATCATCAGATGAGCTGCTCTCTACCTTAGCCTTCTTAATAGGTTCTGGTCGCTTCTTCGCAGGCGCAATTTCCTCATCTGAAGAAGAGTCATCCTCCTCTTCAGAAGAAGACTCATCCTTCAACTTAGATGGAGTTTCCTTAGTCTAAAAAGGAGAATTAGAGGAACAAGATGAGTATAGACAGAACATTGTACACAATCTTAAACTCAAAATAACTAAACTTTGTCATATTACTCTAAACTAATTAAACTATGAGATTGAAGCTACACCTTCTCCTCTTCATCAGAATCAGAAGCGTCAGAACTGCTACTCTCTACCTTCTTAGGTACCGTTTTCTCAGCTTTCTCCTTCTGAACAACATCAATCAACTCTTTCTTCTGCTTCTTCGTAACTTGCATGTCCAAATCCTCTTCCGCATCTCTCTTACCTAAGAAAAATTCAAAATAGAATATGGTTTTGAGAACCTAATTCTTGAGAAGGCATAAAGAAACAAAGCACAACTAATTCCAACACTCTCGTTCAACATACTCCAATTAACAGCAAAATCCTAAATCGTCAAAAAGAAGAAAATTGAACCTTTCTTGAGTGGCTTTGTCATTGAAGCAGGTGTTTCAACCTGGAAAAAACAGAGTTTTAGATTCGATAATCTTCACACTCAAAAGAGTAACAAGAAGAAGAAGAAGAAGTAGAAGGAGAAAGATGATTACTTCGGTGACGGATTTCTTACTAGACTTGCCCATAGATCCTGATCACAAGCGAAACTGGTGTAGCAGCTACCAGCTAGGTTTACGAGAAGCTTAAAAGTTTTCGCGTGTAGGGTTTTTGCTTTTTTCCACGGGAGATTTGTTATTTATAGGTAGAGAGAGATTGGCTTCTGAATTTTTGGGAAATTGAAGTGTCGGTCTTTTTATTTTGATATTCCTTTTTCCTTATATGTGAAACTTAATCTGAACCGTCCACGTTTCAAGCGATATGTTAACTTACCATTTGTTTTTTTTTTGGACAAAAGATAACTTACCATTTAATGTGATTCTCTAGACACTTGACTCCCAAGTTTTGTAAATTTTACATGTGTCAAAATTTACATTTACACGGCTGGTTAAAATAAGATTAAAAGATACATTATAGAAGGAATTAAAAAAAGAATAAAATAATGGGAGTGATATGCAAAATATTAAGAATTAATCATTTCTCGCCAATGTGTTCAAAAGCTTCTTCTCTTCTTCATTACTTCCGATCAAAATTTGCCGGTGTTTACTGTTGCAATAGCCGTCGCCACTCGCCAACGGTGGGGTATCGGTAGATTGATTTCTAAAATTAGAGGGAGAAATAGAGGAGGCTCTCATTTTATTTCGTGAATGTTAAAGACGGTCAACGCAAAATCACTTGTGAAGAATCTGATGCTTTGTGTCGTCGTGGTCAAGCAATTTCAGATTGATCCGAAAACAATCTGTCAGATCTTTGTGTAAAGAGAGTAGCTTTGAGGGAGCTGATAGTTCTGTTCGTTGCCCATGATTAGAGATTTAGTATATTCTCACGGATGATTCAGCGAGACCTGTTTCATCGATTAGCAGATGAATGGATGGGGTTTCTTCTGAAATTGACACGTAGTCCATTGTTTTAGGATATTCAAAGCTAGAGGAAAACAAGTTTTTGGTTGATTCTTTTGATTTCATTACAAAAAAAAAGAGCTTTTTGGTTTTCTTTGAGTTGGTGATTGTTAACTCTCATCAAATCTTCTGAAGAAACCTTTCTTGTAACCAGCTATGGAAGATTCTTCCCAGGTTAGTAGATCCTTCTCTCTCTAGTCTCACCCATCTTCACTACATAGTCTTAACGATTTCATCTTGTTATGCCTTAGTGTATCTTGAAATTATTGGCCAGTTTCAGCATGCTTGCTTGATTTAGTGATTTAGGACTTAGGAGATCAAGTTGATATCAAATCTGGCATTATATATGTGATGCAAAACCTTTTTACTTGAGCTTTCTCTTTTCATAATACTTGCTTAGTGAATGGTAAAGAAAGGGAACGTTTTAACCTCTCAATCATTGGTAGCTAGTAGAGAACTGTTCAAGAGAACATAATACAGTGTAGGCAATCATGAAGCTGGATTGTGTTAGTGTTTACACATTGTGGTCATCTAATAGTAGAGTGACCCTTGCATAGTGGGACTGTTTTCTTGCAGCATAGGTTTAACAGAGATAACTGTGAAATAGCTTTATAACTGTTTGCTTTTTTTTTCTCTAGGGGAGTTTTGTTGCAACCATAAATGAGGATTATGAAGCAATTTGTTGGGGCTGTGGGCTAAACCTTGTTCTTCCATCATATGCACCTGTTTTTAAGTGTGGATGGTGTGGTGCAATCACGAATCAGAATCCAGTCAGACCTGAAACCAAAAGCTTTGGGTTGAGACGTTTCCGTGACCGGTGTTTTGTCGTTATTCTTGCAGTTTTTATGCTCTTTGTGATATGTAAGTCCCTCTGAATAAGTAAACCATAATTTTGAAAATTATATTTCGTTCCCTGCTAAATACTCTTTTGGATAAAAAAAACTTCAGGTGGTGGGATTTGGGCTGCATATCCCGTCTTGTTTTCGATCAGCTTGGCTTGCGGAATTTTCCATTCTGTTACAACAGCGACTCTGGCGATATCAACGCTCTCAACATTTATTCTCGTTGCTTTTAAATGTGCCGGGAAGCCAACAAATATTCTTTATGGAACCCACCCTGGAGTAGGGAATGGTGCACTTAACAACTATACCTTTTGTAACTACTGCTCCAAACCCAAGTCACCTAGAACCCATCACTGCCGCACGTGTGGCATGTGTGTATTGGACATGGATCACCATTGCCCCTTTGTAAGTCTCATAGCGTTTTCAGGTTTCTCTTTAGTTATTACATATATCATTTTTACTTAAAGGGCTGAATGTAGAGTGGCTTTTTGAGTTTACGTTGTGTGGTGATAGGAATGCTAGACTTGTACCTTGTTCATCATTTTATCTCATACGACCCTCTGATCTTCCCCAATCATAGAGTCCTCGGATACTAGACTTGTTTGTCAATACCGTAAATATTAGTGTTCTTAATTACCGGTTAAGGACTTAATGCTAATGACTCTCCTTGTGTTGTATTTGCAGATTGGGAACTGTGTTGGTGCGGGTAATCACAAATACTTCATAGCATTCCTTATCTCAGCCGTCATTAGCACAAGCTATGCTGCTGTTATGTGTGTGTATACCTTGATTCATATCTTGCCACCTATTGAAAAAGGAGCTGCATATGCATCCGATGTGGCCCATGTGGCGCATGGTAATAGTATATCGATTCTGAGAGTGGTGAAGAATATATGTCTTACTTACATAGCCAACGCTGTCTTCATCTCTGTTCGAAGCCTTGTTCTAGTCTATCTCTTTGTGGCGAGTGTTTCTGTGGCGATTGGGCTAAGTGTTTTGCTGTGGCAACAGCTTAGCTATATCTATGAAGGCAAGACTTACTTGAGCCATTTGAGTTCTCAAGGAACAGAAGAAGATGGTGAAAAAAGCTGCCGGAATCTTTTGACTTTTTTCGGGTGTCCACATTCAATTGAAAGGCACTTGCCAACCATAAGGAACTTGAGGAAGAGACATAAGACATGAGAAGAAGAAGAAGAGAAGAATGTGAGCCAAGTATGTTTTTTTCTGTTTCCTCCTACACTTGGAGCTTGTTGTGGTCAATTCAGAAACATTCATCATACAGTACTTGGAGCTAACAGGTAATGCAGATTAGCAAAGTTTGTACCTCATTTGTGAAAATTCATGATCATAGAATATAGGAGCAACTGCTCCTGTAAATTTTGCTTAAAGATTGTAAATTTGTTGTTTCCCTGACATGCCTTTGAACTCAAGGATAACATTATCAAAGGCGTTCCATAGATAAATCTTTTTTGGATCTTGCCAGTGACTTGAGTCATTGATAACAGAACTTAAAGCTTCTGGTTTTCTTTCATGCACTTTCCATACAAAATATAATACACCACCACTCTTCAAAACTACAACATAAAGACAGTTTGCCACTACTGAGCCATACTCAGATCCAACTACTTCAACAGCTTATGCTAGGGTTCCGTGATAACATATTTCACAAAAAAGGGACATTAGAACTATTAAGAACTTCAAACTCTCTTCACCAAAAAGGACTGCAAAAAACACAAGGCTTCCCGAGATGAATCACACTTCGCCTTGGCCTTAAGACTACGGTTAACAAGTTAAAGTTGCCAGTCTATGGGAGGAATCCCCATTTCCTCGAGTAGCTGGTTTGCGCGAGAGAAATGCCTGTCCAAAGGTAGAACATATATTCAGCAGTTGGTACAACATAAGCACAACACTCAGATAACTGCAGGTCGTGCCATATCTTGCAGACCACAGAAGCAATAATTACATTATGCATGTAAATAGGCAGGAGAGACGAAAAGGTTTATTAAGCTTAAGCTAACCTGCAGTCGAAGAAGCCTCTATTCGCCGACAAACCAGATGGATGAGCTGCTGTGAGTATATGATGTTTAGTCGCATCTATCAACCTGCATTCATAAAAGACAAAAAACAATGAAGATGCATATGCTGCAATATCTACAAGTCTAGCAGGTTCTAGTGTTATTGCAAGTCATAAACAGAATTTCAGTTACTAATTTTCTTATCAGCTGTATCGCATTCATAAAACCAAACCTACTTGGATTTCTCTTGAGCGTATCTTCCCCAGAGAAGAAAAACAACACCTTCCTTCTGCTGTGAGATACTTTGAATAACAGCATCAGTGAATTGTTCCCATCCTTTCTTTGCATGTGAATTAGGCTGTTTACTCCTTACTGAATTAGAAAGCAAGTTAACCGACATATTTGTGAGAAGAATTGCAGGACTTTGACAGTTTTATACATATAAGGTCATCACACGATAGGAGACATTACCTGTAAGAACAGCATTCAGGAGTAACACACCCTAAAAAA
>Ga0041059_1001465_pt1 | contig 18650 bp, 15 predicted proteins | sample AraColnosormetaG_FD_56232 | JGI IMG/M metagenome (GOLD analysis project Ga0041059, IMG submission 56232) | Arabidopsis roots microbial communities from North Carolina, USA - Col MF nosort | ecosystem: Host-associated > Plants > Roots > Unclassified | place: USA: North Carolina | collected...
TGCTTTTAATATTTTTAAATATTTNAATTATTTTTTGATATTTTTTGAATATTGTTACTATTTAATATATATTTTTAAATATTTTTAATTACTAAGTATAGAAATAACTAATATTTTTGAAAATAAAATTATATTTTGGATATTTTAGATCATCTAAAATATTTTAGTTAGGTACTAATTCATTTTTGGTTATTTTGATTATAAAATTTAATATCTATTCAACAATTTTTAAATTGTTGATTCAATTCGGTTCTGTTTTTTTTTTTCATTTAGGTTTAGTACATTTGGTTCAGTTTATTTGACTCTCAGTTTATTTGCCTAAGCCTTGAAATTAGGTGTTAACTATTGGTTATTCTAGTTGAAATTTGAAATAAAGAAAAAACTATACGTTATACTATTTTATTTTCTTAGCAATAACTAAAAATAAATGTTTGGAAACGTTAGGCAATTTTATTATATTCTATCGTTGTTCTCTATAAATGAAGTCTCGACCACACACTTGGTAGCTACACACGAGAAAGAAAAAGCTCACAACTTTAACCTTTCTGGAGAGAGAAGAACAAAAGAGGGAGAGGGAGAGAAATGGAAGGCAAAGAAGAAGATGTACGAGTGGGAGCTAACAAGTTCCCGGAGAGGCAACCCATCGGTACATCGGCTCAGTCCACCGACAAGGACTACAAAGAGCCACCTCCTGCGCCACTGTTCGAGCCCGGCGAGCTCAGCTCATGGTCTTTCTACAGAGCCGGAATAGCTGAGTTTATCGCTACTTTCTTGTTTCTCTACATCACTGTTTTGACTGTAATGGGAGTTAAGAGAGCACCAAACATGTGTGCTTCTGTTGGAATCCAAGGTATCGCTTGGGCTTTTGGTGGCATGATCTTTGCTCTTGTCTACTGTACTGCTGGAATTTCAGGTAACCTTCTCTCGATTTTCCCATTTTTCTGTAATCTCTGTTTTGGTGGGTTCTCTGTTTTGGTTCTGCTTTATTTGCTCTGTTTTGTTTCTGAAAACCATTATGTGAGTCCTCTGTTTTTGTTCATGCTCTGTTTGACCTAGAAAATGTAAAGGAACCAAAAACAGTTATAAAGCAGGAAACTTTGGGTTCTTTTGATGCTTGGGCTTATCTAGATCTGTATGTTACACCAATTTTACTGTTGATTTCTCAGATAAAGCTCACATCTTTGTGTAACATGTGTTTGTGTTTGTGTGTTTTTAGGTGGACACATCAACCCTGCTGTAACATTCGGTCTGTTCTTGGCTCGGAAGTTATCTCTGACCAGAGCAGTGTTCTACATGATTATGCAATGTCTTGGAGCCATCTGTGGTGCCGGAGTCGTCAAAGGTTTCCAGCCAACGCCGTACCAGACTCTCGGTGGTGGTGCTAACACCGTTGCTCATGGCTACACCAAAGGTTCTGGCCTTGGTGCTGAAATCATCGGAACATTCGTTCTCGTCTACACTGTCTTCTCCGCCACCGACGCCAAGAGAAGCGCCCGTGACTCACACGTCCCGGTATGGACCCCTCTCTTAGTTCCGGTTTGCTGATTTTATTGCTTTAATTAGACTACTAACCGATCGAATTTCCCCGGTTTTATTGGTTTAACAGTTTATGACTAATAATTGGTCACTCTCTATTGTAGATTTTGGCGCCGCTCCCAATCGGATTTGCAGTGTTCTTGGTACACTTGGCAACAATACCGATCACCGGGACCGGAATCAACCCAGCTAGAAGTCTTGGAGCCGCAATTATCTACAACAAGGACCACTCTTGGGATGACCATGTGAGTAAACAACTCTAATGAAAAGGACAACTCAAAACGTATTATGATGTTTTCTAATATATTTGAATTTGTAAAATTGTGGTGGTTGTTGCAGTGGATTTTCTGGGTTGGACCATTCATTGGAGCAGCTCTAGCAGCACTATATCACCAGATTGTCATCAGAGCGATTCCTTTCAAGAGCAAGAGTTAGAGACACACAGAAAGATTCCACGGTCCAGAATTTGTTCTTTAGTAGTTTCTTTGCTTATCTATCTAATGTAGCTTGTGTTTTGCAATGTAATGAGCCTTTCAAGAATATGTATTTGGGATTTCTAATCAGCTTTTGTCTATGTAAAAACTATGTGTTTCTTTTTTCTTCCTATACTCGTCTCAGATGCTTTATGGCAAAGGGTCTCTGAAGTCTAAGGTGATTAGTGCTCCGGTTATTGATGTTTTGAATAGTTTGTTCGACGAATATAAAATAAACATAGTCAACCCTCATTCTGTATCAACATCAAGTTCTCGGGTTGGTTTTGAGAGACATGATTATGAAGATGATCATGACTTCGTGAATGTGGGGGTTGAAGGATTGGCCTCTGTTTATGACAAGATGGTGAATGAAGAGCTTGACTATTGTGTACTTGCAAGAAAGTGTTGAAAACACAAGGGCCAATACATTGGAAACAGAATATGATGTGTTTCATACTAGAAGCTCAGTAGTCTTAAGCTTCCGGTTTTATTTGTACTAGCTAGAGATATTCTAGCTATGCAAGTTTCTTCTGTAGCTTCTGATTCTTGTTTTAGCACCAGTGGTCGGATCTTAGAGCCACAGAAAAGTTGCTTAACACATTATATGATTGAGGTCTTGTTGTGTACTGAACAATAGATGATTTAAATAATTTTTGTGATTTTTTTTTATTTTAGTTTCCTAAATTTTAGTAACAAAATCGATTTATAGATTTGATAATAAGTTTGTTAAAACATTTAATGCCAATGGCATTGGGTTGTAAATAAGTTCAAACTCCAGGATTTATTTCATAAAAGTGTTGCAAAAATATATAAGTAGATTCTGTACCGTTTGTAATATGGGTTAGTTTTTGATATTTTTTCTCCGTTATTATTTTGTTTGTTTTCGATATTATTTGTTTTTTTTTACAAATAATTTTGTTTTTTTTATTGCATCATTCTATTATAACCCGATTGACAATAAATAACCAAATTTTTCTTTATCGGTTAAAAAACTTTAAATGATTTATTATTTGTTTATATTTTAGATTGTGCATATATTTCTTTGATTCAGTATTATGTGTTTTAAAAAATTTGAATCATAATATATGCAGAAAAAACAAGAAATTTATTAACCATATATAATTTATAATAATTCAAATAATATAAGTACATAAAATCAAATAAAAGTGAAATGAGAATTATGTATTTATGTTTATTAGGTAGAGAGGTTTTAGAAAATTAGCCCAAACATTTTATATTAGCATTAAATCATCATATTTAATTTTTTATCTACAAAAATTGTAAAGAATATACCATATATAAAAAATTTAGATATAGTAATTATTTTTTATAAATTAAATTCGTTTTTGGGTTTTGTCATAATATAGGGAAATATTCGATTGACGATTTCTAAATCAAATTGTATAAAACCCTGACCCGAATAAAAAGAGGAAATATATATTTTAAAAATGTTAAGTAGATTTATTGCTAATAATTATTTTTACTTTCAAAAAAATATTTCAAAAGATAGTTCTTTAATTATAATTCCTTTTTAATTTTTTATTTATAAAGTTTATAACATTTTTAAAACATATTTACATTATGGTCGAAATTATGTAATAATTTAATATGTAAACTCATCAAATAATATTTTGTAATTAATACATAAATACAAATTTTTTTTTTTCCTTCAATATTTTTTCCTTCAATATTGCTCTGTTCATAATACTTTTTCTTTTTTAGTGAAATAACAAAACATTCAACCAATCTCTTGAGCTTCTTCTTCTTCTTTCGTTACTCTCTTCTTCTCAATCTTCTTTTCGATCTCATCATCACTCGATCTTCTTCTCCATTGGCGTTAGCTCAGTTCCTAAAGGTATTCATGTCTCTCTTTCCATTTCCGATTCTCGCTTGAAATAGAATTTCTGGGTTTAGTTCAAAATTGAAGCTTTTGTTCTCAATTTGAGATTTCGGAAGTGTGAAGAGGAAAATCAAAACTCGAAAACTCCAGCCTCTACTTAGATCGTTCTCCTTTCTGGGTCAATCTTCTATTCAGCTCTCTTTGATTTTATTGGTAAACTCCTCCTTAAGGATTTGCTTAGTTTATGAAGATTTATATGTTGTTTAAACGTCACTTGATTTTGGTAAGTTATAGCTTTATGTAGATCTCAAAAGTATCTGCTGTTTAACTAATAAATATTTGATGGTTTCTTATTTTGTGTTGTAAGATGCCATATGAGACAATGATTTGAATTGTGTGTTCTTATGGTTTTGCTTTTCCATAGTATAAGTGAGTGTGATGAATTAGCAAAATGTCTTGTGTGTGTGATTTGAATTGTCTTGTGTGGTTAGCAAAATGCTGTTTAACTACTAAATATTTGGGTCTGTCTTGTTGTTTAGGCAAAGAAGATATTTGTCTATTGTTGTTTAGGAACTGAAGTGTTGTTTCTGTAATCTAATCAAAGGGTTTTAGATAAGGAGAGGAAAGATATATGATAGTTAAGATAGTTAAGATAGTTAAGATAATCAAATTTCGTTTCTTTACCATAGTTAGATATTTCCATGTTTTCTAGGACCAATTCGAATACTTGTGGCCTACTGTTTTGCTCAAGTTAGTCATCTTTCATAGGGCTTTATTGTAGAAGCTGGGAAATATTTATGCTTTGTGATTGGAAGAAGGATATTTCAGTGTTTATACTAATTGGACGATCCTATGTGGTGTCTGAAAGCGGTTGCTGTTTTGCAGGCAAGCAAAAGATGTTGTGAAAGGCATTTAAAAAACGGATTGGTAGCAGGAATCCAAAAGCTCAGCTTCTTGCCATAACTGTGAGCTCCTAGATAACTGTCTCTCCTTTTTATTTTCCTTTTTGGTTACTTCATTGCAATAGCCACTGTTCTTTCTGTAACTGTGCATTTATATAGCCTGCTTAAACATGTTTATTTAAGATGGTTAAGCTGGAACTAGTATGAGTTTTGACCAAAGGGAAAGCAGATTATTTAGTTAAGTTTAAAGCTTTACTTGGTAAACTTCATACTGATTCTTTAGCTCTATAGAAAACAGAACAAATCTCTTGTGTTAAAAGTTCGGTCAAATTTGATTTCAGAAAAAGTCTCTGCGACAATCTCCTAGCTTTGTCAAATTATAAGTTTCTTAGCAAATGTTCAGGCAACTGAGACAATATTATTGAATTAAGAGTGATTATGCGTCGTGGTCCTGAAAGTTGTTGTTATTATTGAATTCTTTGTATGTATAGATTATGTCATGGGTCATATGTGGTTTTGATGGGTAACGTTTTTACTAATAATAGCACTATGCTTCTGGATTTTGATCTAGGTGATCATTAACTAGTCTATATATATGCAATGTCTTTGAAACACTTTTTGTTGTAGTTAAAGTCTGTCTGATTTGTGTTGGTTTCTTATTATAAAGGAATAAGGTAGCTGAAGCTAATTAATCCAATAAAGAAAAAAAAGAATTTTCTGCTTGAAATCAACGATGGATCTTCCTCCTCCAGAGTCTTCATCAAATCCCATATCTTCCTTCTCTGTGGTAAGAAATGCGGAATATAAATAGAAATATTAGTCTTTCCTTTTGGGCTTAGATCTTCTTAAATGAGAAGAAATAATCATTTTGTCATGTCTTTTTGTTAATTTTTGTTGGATTGGATCAGTTATTATTATTATTTTTTCTTTGTCTCTATTCAGGCTCAAAAGAGGATGTTGCTACAGAGATGCGAAAGTAAGTTTAAGATAAGGAAGCTGAACGATACTGTCGAAGAAGACAATGTCACGCAGATGGAGCCAAACTTTACACTTGAGAACACTCTTGTTTCCGAACCAGAAGCAGATTTGAGGCCTCACACAACTGAGCCCACTACTGAAGGTACTTACTCTTTTTCTCCCCACACTGTTTACTTAATTTTGGTGTTATCAGTTGTATTTAGCTAAGGTTTTGTTAATGTTATTGGTTATAAGGGTTTTAAAGATGAAAGCTATGGTTATGGAATAAGAATGTTAGTATTGTGTACCTGTGTTTGCTTTCTTGAAGAGCTTTTGGATTCCTTAAAAATCAAAAGCTTAAAACTTGTCAATTATGTCTCATTTTTTTGGGGTTAGTTTTCATTTATCGACAATTTGACATTTTGTTCTGTTGTTCACATGCATGTTGTTTAGAAGAAACTCAGAGATCTTCAGCCAAATCACAGTTGTATAATTTATGTAGTGTGAGGCATTGGAAAGCACCACTGTATGAGTATATCGCCGAGGGTCCTTGCCATATGAAAATGTAAGAGCACATAATTTCTGCACTCTTTTCACATTTTAAAGGTTAGAAATCTTTAGTGTCAGCATCATTCATGTTTTTCTTTTGTTTTGTTCAGATTTACAGGCAAAGTTACGGTTGAAATGAAGGAGGATTCTCGGATAACGGTTTTGGAGTGTTTTGGGAATCCACAGTACAAGAAGAAAATCGCAGCTGAGCAGGCAGCAGAAGCAGCACTTTGGTATCTTAAGAATGTGGGTTATACCCTTCAAACAGAGAAAGCTTCTGGTCGTAAAGGACGGAGTAAACCGATATCGAAGATGATGGTAACAGGTGAACCCGTGTAATGATCTTTGCCAGTTAGAATCTGTTAAGGTGATTACTTTTGTTTATGTTTATCGGCCTTAAGGATTAGCTTTTGATATAAGCTCTACCTAGGATGCTCAAAAGGTCACAAAATACTCATCTTTTATGAGACTATTTTCATGTGTACCTTTAACCTGCGTTATTTTTTGTCTATCTATGCAAATGTCTATTTTGATACTTTGACTATATCTCGCGTCAACTTTCCTTTGATATAACTATATACGCAAGTCGCAAACTTTTGTTGGTTTGACCTTAGCTATTGCCAACCTTCGTTTGGCTCATGCCATCTTCAATGAAAATTAGCATTTTGATAGGTTTCATAAGTTTGATATCTATTCTGAGTAAACAAAATTTGTAATGAGTCTGCCTTTATAACACATAAAAATCTACTACTAGTGCCTCGAAGCTGTCTTAACCTAAGCTGCCTTTATACCACATCGAAAATTTTCATCTTACCACATAGCTAAACAGTTGGGAATTTTTCATATGCTATGTGGTGCTTTGGTTACTCCGGTGATTCTAGCAAGGGCGATAAACATCATCATCTTATTTCTTCTGAGAAACTTTAAGTCTGAGATTCCGGTGCAAATAACAAGATTAAGGTTATGTAGATTATAGATCTCTTAGAGATTGTCTCACAGGCAGAATTTTAGTTGCCTTAAGACAAGAAACTGTAAAATAGAATCTTAAAGGCTAGCTTGGAGAGCACATTTTTAAGGAAAAGATGATCTTGTTGGTCACATAAAGAATGTTGTGTGATGAAAGAGATTAACAAAGTGCAACCATGGGGGAGAAGAGAAGAAAGAGGAGATATGAACCAGTTCTGAAATGTCTAATTCAAGGAAACGTTTGGTTGGTGAAATGTAATCTGATCGAGCCGAAACTTTGTGGCAAGCTTTTCTGTCTTGATTTTCAACGGTGGGATTGAGATTTTGACGGTTGGTTTGTGTGTTATTTGAGATTCTTCAACCTGATCCGGGCACAATTCATCTGAAGTTTCAGTTTTGACCAGTTTCGGTGGAAACATCACACGGATGACCAAATGAGTTCTGAATGGGATGAATTTTGTCAGAGATATTCTAGACATGTGAGACAAGATTCTGGTATAAGGACACTCAATTTGGAGTCCGGGAACATAGCTTACTGATGACCCTTCAGAACAGTTGATACAGAGTCTTATGGAACGAAGAGTTTTTAGTGACATGAAAGGCAAAGAGACATGAATGTCAGCATTGGCTTGAAACTACAAGGCATTTGAGTAATGGAGTCTGAGACTGATCTCTACGTTGGCATCTTCAGAACTTGGTTTATCATGAAGAGTTATTAATATGAAAGAACCTGTAATTAAGTTTGTTGAAGAAACGTAAAACACAAGTTAGTGGTGAAGAATCAGTCTTCTCATAGCTCGTTCTTAAAGAGAAGGATTCGCATATTGAAGTATTTATGAATCTGTTGCTATCACAAGGAGAAAGAGACCTTCGATATTGTTGCTTCAAAGAGAAGGAATTTCAGAGAATGATCAAAAGCTATGATTTGCAAAGATCTCAAGGTTGATTAAATCATTGTGTTAAAAGGGCCTCAAGAACGTCACTGTATCAGTTAGTGTGAGATAGCTACAAGGAAAGCTACCAGAATGGTCTAAGACTGTCAAAATATCAGAAGTGCAAAGATAAATCAAAGGTTGAGTTGTTCAAAGATGGACTTTCAGAAGCTTTGAATTCTAAGAAGCGTGTATGATTCAAAGTTTGCTGCTAGTAATTTAGGTAGCAGTTTGTTCAGAGAGAAGGAGATTACTAGGCAGATTACTCAAGTACATGATAAAAGATATGATAAAAGAGGAAATAAATTGCTTAAACTGGGAAAACATAAAGCATCAAATGTTCAACGACAAAAACCAAAAGAAATCAAAGACAAAAACCAAAAGTTCAAAAGAGAAGAGATAAAGAGAAGCGATGAATGATCCTGATAAGTGATAGCAGACAAAACTAAGCATCTCTCGAGACACCATCTTCCTCAGTGTTCCTTGAGCTAGAATGACTATCGACAGGTTTCTTTTTTAGTTTCAGCCGTTTGGGTGCGGCAAAAGAAACCTCTTCAAGCGTCATGTCTTTAAATTCTTCCTTGTCTTCAATAAACGTTGCAACTTCCTTTATAGATTTAAACCTCTTTCGTCTAGGAGCCAATGATTCATAGTAAACATCGACTTTCACGCAGTTTGTTCTCACGACCAAAACTCTCTTCAAACCTTGAGGGGTTTTGGGTATACTATGTTCATCCTGAAACCAACGCATAGTAAGGGAATCAAAGTTCATTACCATATCTCCAGGTTCTTCACATCTCTTGCATTCAAAAAACTTTTCCAGTGTTTTACTACGAATCTCTTCATAATCTTCTTGTGACTCTATAGATCTCACTTTAAGACACTTCCAACATTGTGCAGCGTATGAGTCAATTAACGTGGTTTTCACTACACACATAAAACCAAACAAAGACTAAGATAAAAATAAAACATTGTCGATACCTTGTGAGATGCAATGATAAAAAACGAATCTTCATGTAATGATAAAAATAAAACACCATATTTCAAGTTTTGGGATCTTCATGCATTGACAAAACAAATCTTCATGCAATAATAAAAATAAAATATTGTCGATACCTTGTGAGATGTAGCTTGAGTAGTCTTCCTCACCATATTTCAAGTTTTGAGAGAGATAAAAATATTTTTTTGGGAGTTTAGCCTTTTAGTTGAAGTGAAGAAGAACTAAATATATCCTTTAGATTCGTAAAGTGAAGTGAAGAAGGAATGAAATCTTTACTGCAATAGCATTTAAGTTGGCTTTTAAGCCTTATAAGAAGTATCTAATCAAGTACTATTATAACCAGAACTCGAAGAGATAGTAGCTTGCGGTGATTCGAAAAGTCGGAGCCATTAATTTTGATTTTGCATGTACTTTCTCCAAGGAGAGGAAAAACAATGCTTTGAAAATTGTATTAACGTAAATTTGGACGCTTGAGATACATGTAGGTTAGGGCTAGCCTTACATCAGTAGGACAGGCGTTTTAGTTCCTTCAACCCTAGATAATATTAAAAGTTCCAATTCTTAAAAAAACTTTAATATGCAGCCCAATAGAATCCTATAGCGTCAGTGACCACTTCATTTGGTGTCAACCAATTAAAAACTGATCAGTTATAGAAATATTAAACTAGTGATAATGCGCATTTTGAATGTAAGACAAGCATACATATAAAAGTTTTATGAGTTATTTAAATTATTCAATTTTGGTTTAAGATTTTAAATGATGTGGACATATATAAGAAGGCAAAACCATATACTGTACTGTATTATATAATCCATTCTTCGTAACATTTGGTCTGTTCTTGGCTCGGAAATTGTCTCTGACCAGAGCAGTGTTCTACATGATTATGCAATGTCTCGGAGCCATCTGTGGTGCCATCTTTAAGACTAGTGAATATCGGCGCATCTTTAAGCCTAGTGAATTTCGGCCCATCTTCAAGACTAGTATGGAGGCCTGTTAAGGGTCTTCTAATACAGCTCAACATGCCTTTTTGTGTAAGCCTAGTGAATTTCTAATACACTTTGTCTCTGGTCAAACACTTTCATGCGTTTTTTTTATAAATATGTTTAATGAGCATAAATGTGCGGCTCAAAGCGGTGCAACTCCCAACGGTCAAATAAACAAATTAAGCTCAACTGCTCAAGTAGTGAGAACAAGATCAACCTAACTTGCACAACGAAGAATTTTTGTTGTTGTTGTGGTCATATATATTTTTACACTAACTAATTATTTTGACAAAAGTAATCAATTTGTGACATTCTACAAAAAAAAATATAAAAATAATCGAATATAATTTTTTTATTGGTCAAAATATCGATTGCAAAATACAAAAATCAAGGCATAACAAGTTAATCTATAAATTATAGTCGTGTTTTAAAATTAAGTCGTGTGTTTTGCGGTTTTGTCCTCGATTTTGTTCCTTCCTTTGTGTCGAATTAGTCCTACATTTTATAGAGAGGTCTTCTTGACCCTAATCCACGTGGGATTTTGACTCGAGCCACCGCCTCTATTGAAATGATAAGATCGTTTCTAGAATGAGGTTACGGCCCGTATTGGTCCGGTTCTTGTCGGTTTTGGCTAACACTGATCTTTCATAAAGCTTTCTAGAATATCCTTTATTATTTTCCCTATTTTGATGGGTTAAGAAATTTAACAGAGTTTATTCAATATCATCTCCAAGATTTAAATTATTCCCAACAGTAATGCAATTAAAATCTAATATCAACTATATATTGGTTTAGTAACTAAACCAATATATAGTTGATATCTAAGCTACATTAAATCTAAAACTTTTCTAACAACTTCACTTCAACTAAATAATTAAACCCAAATCTAAGACAAAGTCTCTAAAAAGATTATAGACAATTCGACTGTGTCAACAATATCACCACATGTATAGATGCATATAATCATTTTCATATAATGAATTCGACATGTGGCCCTACACTTTACGCTCTTAGTGGATATTTCATAGTTAATGACATATACATATATATATATATATATCATATTCATTCACATAGATATAGATTATAGATATAACCCACTGAATTAATATTACGGTCTTCAATATAGGTGCATTTAAAACATAACGTTCCCTCTCTTGTCTTCTTATTTTTGCTCTCTGTTCTTTAGAACTGCCATTAACGAGAGTGAGAGAGAGAGACACACACACAGCGAGTGAAAATGTCTCCGGAGAAGAAGAGTCAAAACTTCCCTCCAATAACGGAATGCAGAGACGGAGAGTACGATTCGATAGCCGCCGATCTTGACGGGACTCTGCTTCTCTCAAGAAGCTCCTTCCCTTACTTCATGCTCGTCGCTGTTGAAGCTGGAAGCCTTTTACGTGGACTAATCCTCCTTCTCTCGTTACCATTCGTCATTATCTCTTACCTATTCGTATCCGAATCTCTTGGTATCCAGATCCTCATCTTCATCTCATTCGCTGGTCTCAAAATCCGCGATATCGAACTTGTCTCTCGCGCAGTTCTTCCACGGTACGAGATCTAACATAGAGTGTTTTCTTGTTAGTAGATCACTTTAGTTTTTTTCTGATGAACTTTGTTTAGGTTTTACGCGGCGGATGTGAGGAAAGACAGTTTTGAGGTGTTTGATAAGTGTAAGAGAAAAGTGGTAGTGACGGCGAATCCGATTGTGATGGTGGAGGCGTTTGTGAAGGATTATCTTGGAGGTGATAAAGTTTTGGGAACAGAGATTGAAGTTAACCCTAAAACCAATAGAGCCACTGGATTTGTGAAGAAGCCTGGTGTTCTTGTTGGTGATCTTAAGAGGTTAGCCATTTTAAAAGAGTTTGGTAACGAATCACCTGATCTCGGCCTCGGTGATCGAACCTCTGATCATGATTTCATGTCTCTCTGCAAGGTACTGTTCCAATCTTTTTATCCAATCTTGGTCGATTATAGGGTAAAGTTAAGTTGAATTATTGAGTGTTGATTGGTTTAGTGTAAGATGTGTTTTGGAGGTAACTTGAGAATCTAAGCAAACGTTTGATTTGCTTGTTGATTAAGCTAGATAATCTAATTTAACTTGTTGACTGGTTTAGTGTCATTATGTCTACGCGTGAATCTTATAAAAATAATGAAATTTTTGATTTGGAAGCAATTAGTAAGGTTCATAAATGTATCCAACCAATCACTTCACGTGACCCTCTGGATTATTTTTCTATCCCCAACCACCTTACTAGTTCCACCAACATTTTGGGCTGTCCATTTAATGAACACATACTTGAAATATCATAAACAATCTTCTGTTGTTTAATGCTTAGTTTTTTGAATCTTGATTACACAATTTAGAGATATGTTACATTTTCCTAGTACTTTTAGTTATAAGTTTGAAATGAATAACGTTTTTGGTATTATAACAGAAAGGTTACATGGTTCATGCGACCAAGTCAGCCACAACGATTCCAAAAGAACGCTTAAAGAACCGCATAGTCTTCCATGATGGGCGTTTAGCGCAACGTCCAACTCCGTTAAACGCCATTATCACATACCTATGGCTTCCTTTTGGTTTCATCCTCTCCATCATTCGCGTCTACTTCAACCTCCCTTTACCTGAAAGATTTGTCCGTTACACTTACGAGATGCTCGGGATCCACTTAACCATTCGTGGTCATCGTCCTCCACCTCCTTCCCCTGGAACTCTTGGCAACCTCTATGTCCTTAACCACCGTACCGCGCTTGATCCCATCATCGTTGCTATTGCTCTTGGACGTAAGATCTGTTGCGTCACTTACAGTGTCTCTCGTCTCTCCCTTATGCTTTCTCCTATTCCTGCTGTTGCCCTCACCCGTGACCGTGCCACCGATGCTGCCAACATGAGAAAACTTCTCGAGAAAGGTACTTTACACATCTTCTCATCATATATTACTAGAGCATACCTATAACAAGTTTCACTGTCCAGGGGGTTCAATAGGAGTTTCTATTTCTTTCTTTTTATTTTTCGATGAATACATATATAGTAGCCCATGCAAATCTCAATATAGTAAATATTACTTTGGTATGGTCTTTGATGTTTACTTTGGTACCTAATTAACGCATCTTCTAACCAAATTTATATAAATGAACATAAAATAATATTGTTTACTTCTTTTGAATATTGACTTACATTCACATTAATCTTTAGTTGAGAAATTAAAAATCAATGGAGTTGTTGAGCTAATGATATGTTTTTGGTGTATAACAGGCGACTTGGTGATATGTCCGGAAGGCACGACGTGTAGAGAAGAGTATCTACTGAGATTTAGCGCTCTATTCGCAGAGCTAAGCGACCGGATTGTGCCAGTAGCGATGAACTGTAAACAAGGAATGTTCAACGGGACCACAGTTAGGGGTGTGAAGTTTTGGGACCCTTACTTCTTCTTCATGAACCCAAGACCAAGCTATGAAGCCACTTTCTTGGATCGTTTGCCTGAAGAAATGACTGTCAACGGTGGTGGCAAGACTCCTATAGAGGTGGCTAATTACGTCCAGAAAGTTATCGGCGCGGTTTTGGGCTTCGAATGCACCGAACTTACTCGCAAGGATAAATATCTTTTGCTTGGAGGTAATGACGGCAAGGTGGAGTCTATCAACAACACCAAGAAGTGAATATCTTATTCTTGTTATAACTTGGCATTGACTTATTGCAAGTAAGGTTGGATCATATACGAATTTTCATGTGTGTAATTGCTTGAGCTCTTGTCATCATTATGGTACGTTATTGTTATGTTTATTCTATTTTGTTCTTAATGTCGAACGGGTAACTATATCCTTAAAAACTATTTTGTGATCCCGTTTCTATACGGATGTGTATAGAGACTTTCTATTTAAAGTGCAAAATTTTATTGGAGGAAGTAAATTTTGGATCATGCAAATGTAAATACATACGACGTATATATGTTTGAATAAAACTATGTTTCGGTGGAATTGTGAATGATTAATTATGGTTTTTTTTTGTTGCAAAAGTAGCAATTTTTTGAAAAAAATAATTAAATTTTTAACAAACTAAATAAGATCATTGTTAACTATACGCTTTTATAAAAAATCTCTTGACAAAAAAACAAAAAAACTTTTTATTACACTGTCATAATTTCTTTTATTTTTAGAGAAATTAGATTCGTTTTACCGAATTGAAAAATGGTGATATCAATATGAGAGTGTAGCAGACGAGAGATCATGAATTTTGAGTTCCAACGTAGAAATGTCTACATTATCATCATGAGAGTGTTGGCGGACAAGAGATCATGAATTTTGAGTTCCAATGTAAAAATGTCTACATTATCATCATTTAAGTAACAGACGAAAACTTGGGATTTGATGTATTATATTATTGGTGCCAATTCATTAAAAAGAAACTCATATTCCTGTATTTTTTGGGATGATTTTATAAACATTGGCAGTAAGAAATGAATATATTTCTGTATATAGATATTTCTGTATATATACAATTAACAGAAAAATGAAATGAAAGCAAAAAAATCATTACAGTGCGAAAATATGTGAAGCAAAAATGTGAAATTATACTTATTATGATTTGTCATTAATGTCATGATCTAAACCTAAATTATTCTTTCATTACAATTTCTATATTAGTTTTTAGTGGGCTTTAATTATACATAATATTAAACTCCTTCACCAAATATTTGTTAATGAGAATGAGATCCATGAGAATGAGATCTTATTATGATTTGTATGAGAATGAGATCCATGGGAACATTAGGCAAATCAAAGATTTGTATATAATAAGCAAAAATGTGAAATTGTACTTATTATGATTAGTCATTAATGTCATGACCTAAACCTAAATTACTCTTTCATTACAATTTCTAACATTAGACAAATCAAAAATTTTTATATAATAAGATTATAAAACTTAACAAATAATATTCTTTGAGATTTAGAATCTTAATTTAATGACAATATTAATTGTTTAACTCATAGAACAATGGAATTTTAACGGGAACTGCTACATTGGAAATATGAAACGATTTGAATAAGGAAAGCAAATTTCGCAATTATTGTTTGAGAATATCGAAATTGATTATAAATATTCCTTTTCACTTATCATCGTTTCGTCACAAACCCTAAGAAGCTTCTCATCTTCCTCACAAACCCTAAGAAGCTTCTCATCTTCTCTTTCTCTCGAAAATTCCGATTTGCTCTTTTGAAACTTCCGATGACGAAGAAACTCGATCCACCAACGGCACCTTCAAGCGACGAAGATGACGTCGAGACTTCCGAAGATGATTCCTCTTCATCTGAAGAAGACGAACCAATCAAATCCCTTCCCGCCACAACCGCCGCTGCTCCTGCTAAATCCACCGCCGTCTCCGCCGCTACTCCAGCTAAATCCACCTCCGTCTCCGCCGCTGCTCCTTCTAAATCCACCGCCGTCTCCGCCGCTGCTGATTCCGATTCTGGTTCGGAGAGTGAAACAGATTCGGATTCTGAATCGACGGATCCTCCGAAATCTGGATCCGGTAAAACAATCGCTTCAAAGAAGAAAGATGATCCGTCGTCGTCGACTGCTACTTTAGCTTTACCGGCGGTGAAATCTGGAGCAAAGAGGGCAGCGAGTGAAGCTGCGACGACTTCAACGAAACGAGTCAAGAAAGATGAAGAGAGTGTAAAGAAGCCAGCACTTTTTCAAAGACTATGGAGTGACGATGACGAAATCTCTATGTTACAAGGAATGATAGATTATCATGCTGATACAGGGAAGTCTCCTTCCGCAGATACTAATGCGTTTTACGAGTTCCAGAAGAAATCTATCAGCTTTGAGGTTAGTAAGAGTCAATTCTCGGATAAGGTTAGGAGTTTAAGGAAGAAGTACCGTGCTAAAGAAGGAAAGGACGAACCTAGGTTTGTGAAAGCTCATGATAAGAAAGCTTTTGAATTGTCAAAGTTTATTTGGGGACCTAAAGGAATAGCTCTTGATTCTAATGCTAAGTCCAACGGTGTGTCGAAAAAGAGTGCGAGTAAGACGAAGGAGAAGCTTGATTCTGTAAAGCAAGACTTGGCGTTTGTTGGTGTTTCTTCAACTAATGGAGATGATTGGTTTGAGAAGTCGTCTCTTGCTAGGATGATTGCTGGTTCGGGTATTGATGAGTATTATGTGAGGCAGAAATGGAGTTCGTTTACTCTTGAGACTAAGAAGATTGTTGAAGAGAAGTTTCAGTTGATGCAAGCTAAAGAGCTTGAGGCTATGTTGGATAAGAGTGTGCGTTTGACTGACCTTACGTCTTACTTCGTTGATGCTTCGAAGAACTAGAGCTACTAGTTACTTAGATTTGTCGGTTTTTTGTATCGTAATGCTATGCATAATGCTTTCTTTTGTTTTTCGGATTTAGGATTTGATTCTTTCTGGTTTGTTTTTTTGGGGTTGAAAGATTCTCTACGTTATAATATTTATTTTTTTATTCGTCAACTTGTCCTTATTATACCTCATCTTTGTCTTTTAGAAGTTCTTGTACCAACTCCAAGAACGAATCTATGTTCCTGACAAAACCGCCTTGTACCATTGTTAGGTAAAGCTTCCCAACCATAAGCATCTGCACTTTGTAACTTGATTGTGTTCTGTGAGAGTTGGAGTTTGAAAATGATGAGTAAACTGTTACATTGAGAAAACAACTCTTACCAAATGAAGATTTTCTCTTCATAAGTTATTTCCAAAATCAGACATTTAGCAAGTTATACCTACTTTGCATCCAAGTCTGTTGGTCACAAAACAAGACCATAGCAATGCAAATATAGCTTGGTTACAAAAAATTTAGTCACATTGCTTCAGGATGATTTAACTATATAAACAACACAGTTTTTGTGTCTGGTATAGAAGATAACACTGTTTTGTTCAAAGCTTTTGACTTATGAACTACAAAAACTAAAGCTTTGTTACTACTATTAAGATACTGCCTAACTCGTCCAAAATAAGCCAAGAAGAAACCTTAATAAAAAGATTATTGACTATGTTACATGCCAAAATAATCTTAACACAAACTTGTTTGATCATCATTTTAGGTGGCTTTTAACAAGAACTTAAAACAAAAAGCATAAACCAAGATTACAATAATTACAGATTCGAATTCTTTCAAATCAAAAGGTTTAAGAAATTAGTCTCCATAGAGAGCATACGAGCATCCTAATAATTTTATTAGACAAAAAGCTTAACCATTTAATATTCTTCTTCTTCTTCCTGCTTCTCCAATCCTGCAACCAAAAGTAGAAGACCATTGGATTCTTCAGTTCAAATCAAAATGGCGCAAGACCAAAGCCAGACCAGATCATAATTGACAAGTTCTTTAACTGAAGTCAACAAAAGAGATCATGCCTCTGCAGTATTTTCTTGACGAGTTTCTACCCTAAACCTTTTACACGTTTCTCGGATTATGTAGTGTACGTAGTTTTGGACCAGCACATTACTATATAAGCTATATAAGGAGACCTGTGTCAACTGAAGAAGATTTAGCATACCTTCAGGTTCTTTTGCGTTTCAGATTTTTTATGTCGGTTGAAATGAACGTAATCACTTCCTTGAGAGTGGCTTTTCTTCCTTCTTTGAAGTTCCACAGTTCTGAAGTCGGGTACCGACCACTTGCATTATACTCATTCATCTCCACAAGAGCTGCTTTTACTGCGTTATGCACCTCTTTTCCCCACTCTCTTTTAAGCTTCTTCAGCTGCTCATCATCCTCGTCTACCACTTCCTGTAACCATTAACATCTAACACCATTACCGCTAACTCACAAAAACAAAAACAGTTGTACCAACATATGTATACAAGTATCAACGTTCACAGAAATCACAGGTTACTCCATATTTAACTAAAACAGTGGCCCAGAGAGGGAGAAAGACCAGATACTTTTCAAAGTCATATAAAAGACTTGTAAAAGGAATGAACCTACCTCTGCTCCGTCCCCGGTTCCTTCACGCTTGAATGGTTGCCATGATGGATTCTTAAGGTTCTCCTTCCATGTAGAGCAAAGGGTGGCAGCTTCAACCCTAGCTTCATTTGCAGAATATCTCAGCTTGCAAACATCCAGGAAAGGTTTCTCATCAAGTTCTCCCATCCTTTTTACTCCGATATCGCTCTCGGCACCCAACAATCCTGTCAAACCCTGGATCAAAGAGCAATCTTTTGAGTATTCTAAAATACTAGATAATGGCAAAAATGCAACTCTATCAGTACCCAAGAACACTAAAGCATTAGAAATCTGTACCGCAATCATTTTTTGCCGCGCTGCTTGTATCTCATCATTGCTTTGGCGTTCTTTTGTCATCAGGACTGAGTTCATACTTTCTAGATCTTCTAACTCAGCTTTCTTGTCATCCAGCTCATCATTCATCTCTTTCATTTTCGTCTGGACCGCCTCATCATCATCATCCCCCAGATGCTTCATCACTTGTAATTTGCCTTTTAGCTCTTGAATCTCCATTTCCAGTGTCTGTTTGGTGTCTAGC
>Ga0041059_1001466_pt1 | contig 18644 bp, 13 predicted proteins | sample AraColnosormetaG_FD_56232 | JGI IMG/M metagenome (GOLD analysis project Ga0041059, IMG submission 56232) | Arabidopsis roots microbial communities from North Carolina, USA - Col MF nosort | ecosystem: Host-associated > Plants > Roots > Unclassified | place: USA: North Carolina | collected...
TTTTTTTTTTTAATATCTAGATATTTTTTAATTTGTTACTGAAATTTTTTCTTGGTTTTATTATAATATGTTTTTTAGATTTTTATTACTTATAAATTTTTCTTTTATTTTTATCTAGATATCAATATAACCAATTAAACCAATAAATTTTATGGTTGTGGATTTGAGTATATAAATTCAACTTATATAAATACATGGGTTGGGTCAAACTCGTCTATTAAAATCTCAAATCCATGTGGGTTTGGGTAAGGTTACTCATTTTGACATCTTTGGTTAAAATAGTTACCTCTAGTTTTGTTTCAGTCCCACATCTCAATTTGTTTTAACACAGTCATTTCGTCGAACACCTCATATGCGTTGTTGTTGTATACTAAATTACTAATACTTTAAACAAAGACTAACAAAAATGGCTTAATTCGATAATCAAAACCACTATTTGGATCAAACGTTGACTAATCTCACTTAAATCACTCTTCTGTTTTCCTCTAATGACGGATGAAGAACAGAGTTAGTTTTCAAGGTTTATCCACAGATCCACTGAAATCAACAATGGTGAATAAAGCTCCGAAGAGGAAACATGTATCACCTGAATCTCTCCTTCTCTCTATTCTCAATGATTTGTTGTTTCTAAATTCTCAAAAGCTTGACTCTTGTTTCCGTAGAAAATCGAATTCAGATGCGTGTAGCTTTATAGTTAGCTTAAATTTTGCAAAAGTTGGAAATTTTACTTCAAGATCCAATGAAATTGCTCCATTGATCAATGAAGCTGTTGCTAAAGGCAAGAACTTTGATACTGGGTGAGGACAAGAACCTTGTAGATACTGTTTTTCTTTAAAACATTTGTGTCTAAACTACATGTTTTGTTAGGACAAGAGTTGGATTAGATGTTGGTCATCTTCTTAAATCTGCATTAGCTGGAGGAATCTCATGTGCTTTCTCTGCTTTTTTGATGCATCCAGTGGATACTGTCAAGGTATAATGGTAATTTCATTTCAGGTTCTTCTTTTGTGTTTATGAGATTGTTCTGATTACTTACATTTGTCTTGGATCATTAAGACACAAGTTCAAGCATCAACTACATTGTCGTTTCTCGAAATATTGTCAAAGATTCCAGAGATTGGTGCTCGAGGTTTATACAAAGGCTCGATTCCGGCTGTTGTTGGTCAATTTGCTAGGTTTCATCTCTTATGCTTTGCCTTGTGGTTATTGGTTATAAGCATTATCATGATTTCATCTCTTGTTTAAACATTTTTCAGTCATGGTTTACGAACAAGTATATATGAAGCAAGTAAACTTGCGTTACCGCTCGTTGCTCCTACTCTTCTTGATATTCAAGTTAGTAATTGTAAAAAGCTCATTGCCAACTTTATTGCTACATAATGTTTCGTTCTTTGAATTTTTTTGCTTCTTGATTATTTTAGGTTCAGTCAATCGCGTCTTTTATTGGTACGGTATTGGGGACAACGTTGCGAATACCGTGTGAAGTGTTGAAACAACGGTTACAAGCCAACCAGTTTGATAACATAGTGGAAGCTACAGTTTCGACTTGGCATCAAGAAGGGCTCAAAGGACTCTTTCGTGGGACCGGTGTTACCCTTCTACGTGAGGTTCCCTTCTACGTTGCTGGCATGGGACTTTACAACCAATCAAAGAAGGTAATCATGATAGAACAGAACAATGACATGTCTTTGTGTAATTAATAAGACGTGGTTGCGATTGAGTTTCACAGGTGGTGGAGAGACAATTAGGAAGAGAGTTGGAGCCGTGGGAAGCCATCGCGGTTGGAGCCTTGTCCGGTGGTTTCACTGCAGTTTTAACAACGCCATTCGATGTGATTAAAACAAGAATGATGACGGCTCCACAAGGCGTGGAATTGTCGATGTTGATGGCTGCTTATTCAATTCTCACACATGAGGGTCCTCTTGCTTTCTACAAAGGAGCTGTTCCAAGGTTTTTCTGGACTGCTCCTCTCGGAGCCTTGAACTTAGCTGGCTATGAACTTCTTCAAAAGGCTATGATCACACCTCTGAATCAATCAGTGCATAGTGAGTAAGATTGGAAAACTAGACCAACATTTTGTGTTATAATAATTTATTTCATGTTTATGTATTCTAAATCTTGAGAAAAAAAAATATATTCTACAAAAATAACATAATTTACTTCTTTTTTTTTTTCTCAAGTGTAGTATTGTATTAAACGTAACCCGATCATACACGGGCTACACTAAAAGCCCCACGAAAAGTTTACAGAAATATTTGAGGCCCAACAAGAGCCTATCGGATAACCGCATACTGCATAAGAAAATTTGTTTGTACTCCACCTAAGCCCACGTGTCAGCAACTGGATACAACCACGACACATGCTGGATGAGTAATCGAAAGATTTCCGACATCAACCTTCGCCGTTGAGCATCGATTTCGGTGAGAAGATTATCGCCGAAATATAATCGGTCGTTGAATCCTTTGTTTGTCACCGTTGCTAAGCTAATCGAAACTCCAAAAAGAAACTAACAGCTTTAAGGCAATCATAATATGCTTCGAAAGATTCTTCTTTCCTTATGTCTCTGGAAAGATTTCTGCAAACCAAAAGCTCAAAAGAAACAAGTCGGAGAAATCCATTCTTTAAGTGACACAACACCTAAAACATCATCACCAACTCAGATCTAATGAGATTATTGAAACAAAAAAACTTAACAAACCCAAAACTGGCCGAAGACACCGTAAACAAGACGGCAAATCGCCAGACATAAGCCAGCCAACACTACTTTAGAAGCTAGTCGATGCTGGACAGGAGCCGGATAAACCGGACGGCGAGGATAGAACATGCATATGAGATCACGATCGGACTTTACCAAAAAAACAAACTCTCTCTCTCAAAAGTTTTTGAGAGAGAAGAGAGAAAGTTTTCGTCAAGGTTAATATCTCCTTTAATAATTTAATTATGGAAACACTTTGCTCGGATTTATTTTTAACATAATTTACTTAACATCATGTATTCTAAAAAACTAATCAGCTCACCCGAATCGATTGACTATTACAAAATACTGCTTAATATAGACAAATATTTGATCATAAAAATAATTAAAAAGATTATAATTAATAAAATATTATTGATCTCATATATAAATGGCATCGATACATTTGCAAATATTTATTTTTCCTTTGAATTAAAAAAAAATATCAAAGGCCGAATAAAAAACATCATTCGGCAAGTTCATCGATCCACGAAAAAAAAGAAACGATGAGGCTTAATGGGGATTCGGGTCCGGGTCAGGATGAACCCGGTTCGAGCGGGTTTCACGGCGGAATCAGACGATTCCCGTTAGCAGCTCAGCCGGAGATTATGAGAGCTGCTGAGAAAGACGATCAATACGCTTCTTTCATCCACGAAGCTTGCCGCGATGCCTTCCGACACCTTTTCGGTACAATTTTTCCGACACCAAACCAAACAACAACAACTGTCTACTTTAATTGCTTCATCGTTATTGTCCAATTAATAACTAATTTTTATCACTCTTAGGTACAAGAATCGCTCTTGCTTACCAGAAGGAGGTAATATACACTAAATTATATTTGTCTGAGTTTCCATGAGATTTTTGATTATTTGTTTTTATTGTTTTTGGATAGATGAAGCTACTTGGACAGATGCTTTACTATGTTCTTACGACAGGTTCAGGGCAACAAACTTTAGGAGAGGAATATTGTGACATTATACAGGTTTTTGTTACTTTATACAATCTTCCTTAAGTGTGCTTCTACAAAACCATTTTACCTTCTGATGTAGAATGATATAATATAGGTTGCAGGGCCTTATGGACTCTCTCCTACACCAGCTAGACGTGCTTTGTTCATATTGTACCAGACCGCAGTTCCATATATCGCAGAGAGAATTAGGTTTCGTCGCATTTCTTATTGTTGTTTTACAAAGAAAAATTTGAATCTTGTCCGCTGATATTGATATAATTGTCTACAGCACTCGAGCTGCTACGCAAGCAGTCACCTTTGATGAGTCTGATGAGTTTTTTGGTGATAGTCATATCCACTCACCAAGAATGATAGATCTTCCATCTTCATCTCAAGTTGAAACTTCAACTTCTGTAGTATCTAGGTTAAACGATAGACTTATGAGATCGTGGCACCGAGCTATTCAGCGATGGCCTGTGGTAATGTATACCCCTCACGTTTAATTTTCCATGGTTCGTTCACTTGTTTTCTGCGTAGCAAATGTTGTTTTATACAAGGTTTTGTGCCTTTTAGGTTCTTCCTGTTGCCCGCGAAGTCTTACAACTGGTTTTGCGTGCCAATCTGATGCTCTTCTACTTTGAAGGTGAATTTTGTGAGAAATATTTAACTCATGTAGAGCATGTTCTGAACTAGTAACCTTTGTTTCTTTTCAGGTTTTTATTATCATATATCGAAACGTGCATCCGGGGTTCGTTATGTTTTCATAGGAAAGCAACTGAATCAGAGACCTAGGTAATGATTTTTTTGTCTTCTTTTACACTTGCAACTCTTGACTTTTACTATCACAGAGTAACTGAACTCCCTTAAGTCTTGTTGAGCAGATACCAAATTCTTGGGGTTTTCCTTCTAATCCAATTGTGCATCCTTGCTGCTGAGGGCTTGCGTCGGAGTAATTTGTCATCTATCACTAGCTCCATTCAGCAGGCTTCTATAGGATCTTATCAAACTTCAGGAGGTCTGGCTCTCATGTCCTTGATTATGAATGTTAATAATCTAGAATTTCCCAACATTACGGATATTTGTGGAGGATATATATGTTAGATTGTCAGTACTATAGTTTCAATAAACTATGGTCTAAATTGGCATCATGGTAAAAGTTTGTTAGAAAGATACATGAGAGAAGATAACATAGGCTGAAATATTCTGCTTGTTATGCATCACCCTATTTCACATTACAGTAATATAGTTTTGGTATTGTTCTTGCAGGGAGAGGTTTACCTGTTTTAAATGAAGAGGGGAATTTGATAACTTCGGAAGCTGAAAAGGGAAACTGGTCTACCTCCGATTCAACTTCAACGGAGGTAAAATATTTATAAATAAGTTAGAAACTTCTGTTACTTTGTAATGGCTAATATCTTGAATAGTGATCATTATTGGGAAAGGACAATAGGTAATAATATACTTGGAAGAGAGGCACATAACTCTGAGCAAAATGTATTATGCTCTTACGCAAAGGTTATGTTGTATAAGTGTGATTAAGAAAACCAAAATGATAGTTTACTCTGTTGGTATGAGTATCTGATAAGAGTAGATGGCCACTCGACTGATCCCGCTCTACATATAGTTTCTAGCGAGACAAGGTTATATGTTAATCCTATTTTGAGACTATTCTAAATTTAAAAAAACTCCAGAGGGGTTTATTTTTCTCTCGTTTTGATGAAATCAATATGTTACCACTTGTTATGTTAGGTGTTTACCTTGCTATGTACTTCGATTGCAGGCAGTAGGGAAATGCACTCTCTGCTTAAGCACCCGTCAGCACCCAACGGCCACTCCTTGTGGTCATGTGTTTTGTTGGTAATAAACCTTCCTCTACCGTAATTGCTTATTTTGTCCTGGGCCTGATCTGGAACGAGTTAACACCTACAAACCTTGATAAGTTTCAGAATCCAGAGAATTTCAATATCTTGATGTCCATTGGTTGAAACTGCTTTTGATAAGATGAACTTTGTATCGAACATTTACTCGAACTACAAAACCTAAGATCCAAAAGTTGACACCGGAACATTGTGCTCATTTTGAAAGTCATGTTGTCATGTGCAGGAGCTGCATTATGGAATGGTGCAACGAGAAGCAAGAATGCCCTCTTTGTCGAACGCCCAATACCCATTCAAGTTTGGTTTGTTTGTATCATTCTGATTTTTAGGCACAATGGGATCAACAAAGACAGGCACTGCAGAAAGGCAAAGCAGCTAAGACAGTGACACCTAAGGACAGTGCATCTGCTACAGGAATGGAATCTGCTTCGGCTTCAGACTTTTTGAGTAAGATCAACAAGTTATGAGAGAAGACAGAATAAATATATTTCTGACATCATTCTCGATCCCATGCCTACCTTTTTCTCTATGATATTTAGTGCAGAAACCACAGAGGTTTGTTGTTTTACATTTCATTAAAAAGAGTTGGAGATGTTAGGTGGTCTTTCACATTCTATATTACATATAATAATCTCAATTGGAGATCTATTACAAGACAAGAAAATCTCATATTAGGCACAATACCATTTTAAAATGTTAGGTGTTGTTCGTTTAATCAGTTAGGTAGTGCCTCTGGGTGATCCATCCAGAAGATCCATTCAGATGCATCATTTGGATGATGTTCGTTTCTGAAGTTGATAGTGCATCTGGATGAATCATTTGAATGCAGATGTGTTCGTTTGAATTGTTTTTTAACAATGTGCATCTGCATCTGAATGCATAATGTACCAAATGACTAAAAAGGACATATATTTATTTTAGTGTAATTCTTCAAATTTTAAAGGAGTATTTTAGAGATTTACCATTTTTGACTGCAGCTGATGCATCTAGATGCACCGATCAAAGTCAGCTAAATATTTTAATTTTTTTGAATGAGTTTTATAAACTCAGCCAACTGATGTATCAAACTATTCTGTTATATTGTGTTCAAACGAACATCAGTTATCATCTGCATCTAGATGCATCAGTCAACTGATCAAACGAACGACACCTTAATCATACAAACTGAACATTGAGTTCAGACAACCCTTGTTTCTTGGAGATATAGAAAGATATCAAAATCGAGAGTAACTCTTAAGAACTCAAGAGTGATTTTGCTCCGCAATTTGTTAATCCTCCTAGATGGAAATCTTAAACATAAAGATGTCTTATATGAAAGGGTTTAACAATTGATAGAGATATATGAGCGTGTCATCACCCAGCGGAAATAAGCTAGATAAGATTACTCCAGTATACGTATGCGGTTATGTGTAGCAGATGTTGCATTGGTAGAACCGGTAAGTGGATGTGGATCATGTCACCTCGCCGACTTTAGCAGCAAACTATTCTGGTTTTAATATATGCATCAATTGAAGTTAACAATACATGATATACACTGAATCAGAAGAGTTTTTGATACCAATGCTGTAAGATTAACAACTGTTTTTGGATAGTAATAGTCCTGTGACCTCCCCTCTCACAGTATGGACTGGAGCTGCTTTATCTCAGAGGATTCTAAATCATCACTTCCCGCATCTTCTTCAGATGCTGATCTGTAGACTTCCACCATAGCTTTCCCTTTATCAAGCACTTGAGAAGGAACTGTTTGTAGAAGACTGTCCAGTGCGGTTAACGCTGTTCCAAGCTGTGACTTCATCAATACAACAGTTGCATTTGAATCTTTCCTCGACGCACGTAGAAACAACGAATCCAGTTCTTCCAATGCTCTATAGAAGGAAAAGCCAACATAAATTACACACGCAAAGGTCATCATCATTCATTCAAACATTGTCGGTACCTTAAACATCGATCAACATCATCAGTGGCGGTTTTGGAGAAACCATCATCTGAAGCATACTGAGCAACCTGAAAGAGTTTGCATTACACATTTCATCATCAAACAGAAACCAAATGAGTGACATCAAGTGAGCTTTAAAAACTTACAGCTCGAATGTTTACACGAAGAGAGCTAGCAGGACCAGACCGCAATTGGCGTCTACACGCCTCAAATTCAGGTTTCTCCACATTCAAAAATCCCTCTCCAACATCATAAATAAACATGAGTGTAAGTTTTATATAGCAAGAGTTTTAAGAACAAATGTGTAACAAAAAAACAGAGAAATTTTACCAAGATCCTGGATTTGTAACTGAGCTAGAATCACTGGTGGTACATATGCTTCAAGTGGATCAAGTTTCTTCCTATTCAATAACTGGTTTTAAGTTTTAGATAATTCACCAAACATTTCAAAATCTAACTTCAGAATTCAAAGGAATAAGCATCGGAGACGATTTAATGTTACCTCTTGACGTATTTATCCAATTTATCCATTAAGCCACCAGCCATAGCATCTGATCATCATCATCAACATATAAATAACCAAATTTGAAATGAACAAAAGTCGAATTGGTGATATTGAAAATCGAGTTCGTGAAATTGAGAATCGGATTGGTGAATTTGAAGAGAGATGCGTGTACCGTTAGGGAGGAGGAGGAGACGGGAGAGAAAAAAGGAGACGGAGATAACTCGCCGGCTCTGTTTCCATGGCGGAGGTGATAATGTAGCTGCGCACGTTAGCTTTTTGTGGTTTGAGTTGGAGAACAGTGGGAGGCTCACGGTAGCGTGGAGTGACGACATTGGGGATAACACCAGAGGCGTCTTATCTCCGTTGGACAAATTATTATTATGGCTATGAACATTCAACATATAATTTAATTAGAAATTTGCGGATGAAAAAGAGGTAAACAATTGCAGAAATGGTTAAAAATATTAACGTTGTACAGCAAATGATAATAAAAAGTGTAACGTACAGTGTGTAAGGAATGGAAAAATAATAATTTGGGTTAAAATAAATATGTAGTTTTCTAACTATATAGTACTTTTTGAGAAAAGATAATATTATGTGTATTTTTATTGAAACAAATAAATGATTTAACAAAAAAAAAAAGAGAAGTTAAAATGAAAAGGAATTATTATTTTTTAAGTTCTTCCTTCTTTTGTTGGGCCTGTGACCCTTTTAGTTTTAGTCCACTTCGTTCTCAAAGCTTCAAAATATTAATTTTGTGACAAACCGACCGGAGCCAACCAAACCGGTTAACATCCTAAAACCAATCATATTTTATTAAGTTTTGTGTTGATGCTAAACCAAAAATCATTGGCATGCATATTTCTAAATTTAGTAATAAACAAAAACACTTAGAAATCACACGTTCACTATACTAAAAAACGTTGACAAAAACACAACAACTATACTAATAATTAAAGAAGAGAAAACTGAACCAAACTTTTTGTAAACTCCTGAATTTAAATTAGTAATTGAAGTAAGAAGATGAAGAAGAACATGTTAAGCAAACAAAAAAATTACACTAAAATCATATAAAAATACATAATTACAAAAGTACCCATAAGATGGATTTATTGATATGGGTCATCTGTGAAACAAGCCACAGAGAGACAAAGACTCGTAAGTATTGGGCAACGAAAGCGACCTCCTTTATTCACCACTGCCATTAACATGTTCTTCTTCTCCTTCTTCTTCTACATTTTATGACCGTTTTACCCTTCAAGAGAGAGAAACAAAATCACTCCCTCTCACTCACTCTATCTCTCTCTTCTGCAAAGCTTCAGAACTCTGGCAGAGAGATAAAAGATGATGGGGTTTTTAACTTTATCCTCCCCAAATAATTCTTCTTCCCTTCATCTCTCTCTCTTACACAACAGGTCCCTACATTTGTACAATCTCCTCTCTTTAAAGACTCTCTCTCTTTCTCTCTCCATCTCTATCTTACTCTGTATTTCTGTCGTCTGAGCACTCAATGAAACCACTGTAAATTTCCGCCAGAATTTGATGTGATGGAACGATAAAAATCATTTTTTCTCGGTTAAAGTAAAAAAACAAAAACAAATTTCTGTAGAAATCATAATAAAAGAAAGAAAAAAAATCTAATGTCGGTACATAATACGGTTCTCTTCTTCTTCTCTATCCTCTGTTTCTTCTTCATGGAGACTTGAAAGCTTTTAAAGTATATCTAAAAACGCAGTCGTTTTAAGACTGTGTGTGAGAAATGGCTCTGTTTAGAGATATTGTTCTTCTTGGGTTTCTCTTCTGCTTGAGCTTAGTAGCTACTGTGACTTCAGAGGAGGGTCAGTTATTATACTGATGCATGCTTCTTCAAGTTCAAGATTTTCGTCTTTTTGTTTTATATTAGTGAAAAAAACTTAAAGATGAGATTTTTATATGATTTTTGAAGTTTCATTTGGTGAAAATGAGATCTGGGTACTTGTTATTTTCTATTTTTGCTTTTTGTAATGGTTTTTTTTTACTTGGTGGGTCTTCTATAGAATCAAAAGAAGCTTTGAATAAATTAGGGTTTGAGTTTTATTTTGTTTTCTTGGAAGTTGAATTTTTAATCTTCTCAAGAACTGACAAATATTTTTTTTTGTTTTTGTGCGTGTGTGTTAATAAAATATCCTTAAAACAAAATTAAAGGAGCAACGTTGCTGGAGATTAAGAAGTCATTCAAAGATGTGAACAATGTTCTTTATGACTGGACAACTTCACCTTCTTCGGATTATTGTGTCTGGAGAGGTGTGTCTTGTGAAAATGTCACCTTCAATGTTGTTGCTCTGTAAGTTTCTTCATTCCTTTAGATTACTATTACAGTGGTTTTTGGTGTTCTTGTGGGAAAAAGTTGTAATTTGTTTTGTGTGTGTTTTCTATGTTTTGTAGTAATTTGTCAGATTTGAATCTTGATGGAGAAATCTCACCTGCTATTGGAGATCTCAAGAGTCTCTTGTCAATGTAACTGTTTCAACATTCACTGTAGCATGAAATAAAGTATCTTACTTTAATTCTATTCCACTCTCTGAGTTGTGACTTTTGTCTTCTGTTTTTTTCTAATGTAGTGATCTGCGAGGTAATCGCTTGTCTGGACAAATCCCTGATGAGATTGGTGACTGTTCTTCTTTGCAAAACTTGTAAGAACAGTGATTGGTGTTATTCTACCATTAAACTTTTGTTCATAGAGGTTTTATTTGATGAAGTGTGTTCATGTTGTTTTTTATTCAGAGACTTATCCTTCAATGAATTAAGTGGTGACATACCGTTTTCGATTTCGAAGTTGAAGCAACTTGAGCAGCTGTAAGTAGCTAGTTATTCTGCTACTAGTCTTCATATGTCATTGCTAAAAATATACTCACCATGTGGAATATGGATTTTTACTTTGTCCAGGATTCTGAAGAATAACCAATTGATAGGACCGATCCCTTCAACACTTTCACAGATTCCAAACCTGAAAATTCTGTATGTTCCCCATGATTCTTACATGTCTTACTACTTTTAGCTATATAGGTGATCATACATGTGTAATTTCAATTGCAGGGACTTGGCACAGAATAAACTCAGTGGTGAGATACCAAGACTTATTTACTGGAATGAAGTTCTTCAGTATCTGTAAGTGTCAATGTTTTTTGAAGTCTGTCAATGTCTCTTCATTACCCGGTGATAATTGTTGTACTATGATGAGCAGTGGGTTGCGAGGAAACAACTTAGTCGGTAACATTTCTCCAGATTTGTGTCAACTGACTGGTCTTTGGTATTTGTGAGTCTTCTTGCACATCTGAATAGTATGATGAGTTCTTTTGTAAATATCAAATATCTGACTTTGTTTTGATATTGAATCAGTGACGTAAGAAACAACAGTTTGACTGGTAGTATACCTGAGACGATAGGAAATTGCACTGCCTTCCAGGTTTTGTATGTGCCTCTTTCTCTACTTCTAAACATCATTACTGTAATTTGGGTTACTTAAGAAAATCTACTTAACTGGTTTGCTTATTACGAACTCAGGGACTTGTCCTACAATCAGCTAACTGGTGAGATCCCTTTTGACATCGGCTTCCTGCAAGTTGCAACATTGTTAGTTCTCACCTCTACTAATCTTTTGCTTTAAATTTTGGCTAGCCTTTGTTTTCTTTTAAAGAAGATCATTTTCTTATCTTAGATCATTGCAAGGCAATCAACTCTCTGGGAAGATTCCATCAGTGATTGGTCTCATGCAAGCCCTTGCAGTCTTGTAAGTACTTTTCTTCTAATCAATGAAGCTACTTATAACATTTTCATGAACTTAGGTTATATGTTTTCTTTTACAGAGATCTAAGTGGCAACTTGTTGAGTGGATCTATTCCTCCGATTCTCGGAAATCTTACTTTCACCGAGAAATTGTAATTCTTTACCTGTTTGTTTTCAGTTTGGAGTCAAATGTCATACCATGTTAATGATAGTGATTTATCTTTTTGGCTTTATCTCTAGGTATTTGCACAGTAACAAGCTGACTGGTTCAATTCCACCTGAGCTTGGAAACATGTCAAAACTCCATTACCTGTATGACCAACCTTCTCTTCACTTCTCTTTTTGCATACAGTCACTACTAAGTTGTGTTTCCTTATCAACTATTTGTAAAATATTCATAGGGAACTCAATGATAATCATCTCACGGGTCATATACCACCAGAGCTTGGGAAGCTTACTGACTTGTTTGATCTGTAAGTAGTTCTTCCTATGCTTGACATGTTTTGATGTTCTTATGCTTATATGAACTATGTACATATAGGAATGTGGCCAACAATGATCTGGAAGGACCTATACCTGATCATCTGAGCTCTTGCACAAATCTAAACAGCTTGTATGTATCTCTTTCTCTGAAAACTTCTCACTTGAATGTTCAAGATTGGTGCTTTATATGATTTTGTGTCTCATTAATGTAATGTAGAAATGTTCATGGGAACAAGTTTAGTGGCACTATACCCCGAGCATTTCAAAAGCTAGAAAGTATGACTTACCTGTAAGTATCGACGCTGAGAATTTCTCTAATCTTATATAATATATAGTTCCACAGCGTTTGTTTTTTCGAATTTCAAGTCATTAACTACTGAGTTTTTGGTTGCCTTTGATTTATCGGTTCAACCAGTAATCTGTCCAGCAACAATATCAAAGGTCCAATCCCGGTTGAGCTATCTCGTATCGGTAACTTAGATACATTGTAAGTGTTTCTTGTTTTCTGTGAAGTATACATCATTATATGTGCCTTGTCTCACATTTATTAAATTTAATGACATTTGAAGGGATCTTTCCAACAACAAGATAAATGGAATCATTCCTTCTTCCCTTGGTGATTTGGAGCATCTTCTCAAGATGTGAGCATCCATAAGACCTCCAGTTTTATTGTTTATTTCTAGCAAAAGATGAAAATGGTTTGTGAACTCTTGCATTCTTGTTATAGGAACTTGAGTAGAAATCATATAACTGGTGTAGTTCCAGGCGACTTTGGAAATCTAAGAAGCATCATGGAAATGTAAGAAGTTAACTTCTATCTGCTTGGTTAGAGTTTTTTTCATTTATCTCAATTACTGTTCTGAATTTGTGTGTTTGTGGTTGCAGAGATCTTTCAAATAATGATATCTCTGGCCCAATTCCAGAAGAGCTTAACCAATTACAGAACATAATTTTGCTGTAAGCAATCTTCCTCTTATCCCTTCCAAGCTGTTAAGAAATTGTTTTTGTAGAATGAAACTAAAACTCTGTATACACAATAATGAGGTCACTATAGTGTGATCCAGGAACATGTATTGGGTTGGTGATCTATCTAATGTTGTGTTTCTTAAAATTGCTTGCAGGAGACTGGAAAATAATAACCTGACTGGTAATGTTGGTTCATTAGCCAACTGTCTCAGTCTCACTGTATTGTAAGTAGGCACCTTTGGTTCTGAAACATTTTTTGTCCCTCTTTGTGCATCTTTTGCTAAGAATATAACCCTGCAATCTTCACTAACTCTTATAGGAATGTATCTCATAACAACCTCGTAGGTGATATCCCTAAGAACAATAACTTCTCAAGATTTTCACCAGACAGGTATGGTAATTTAGCAGGTTTTGGTATTGTGCATTTTGTTTTGTTTGCTAATATCTATGTTTATGTTTTTGGATAAAGCTTCATTGGCAATCCTGGTCTTTGCGGTAGTTGGCTAAACTCACCGTGTCATGATTCTCGTCGAACTGTACGAGGTGATTACATTCTTCTAAAAGCTTCCATTCACAAAACCTAAGATAATTAAAGCTCATGTTTCTATCCATGTTTTGTCTGCAGTGTCAATCTCTAGAGCAGCTATTCTTGGAATAGCTATTGGGGGACTTGTGATCCTTCTCATGGTCTTAATAGCAGCTTGCCGACCGCATAATCCTCCTCCTTTTCTTGATGGATCACTTGACAAACCAGGTCTACTCTCCAAACCACTTTACGAATGTTCTTCACCTACAATGTAATCCAATAGTTAATCCTTAAATTTCCTGGTGACATCAGTAACTTATTCGACACCGAAGCTCGTCATCCTTCATATGAACATGGCACTCCACGTTTACGAGGATATCATGAGAATGACAGAGAATCTAAGTGAGAAGTATATCATTGGGCACGGAGCATCAAGCACTGTATACAAATGTGTTTTGAAGAATTGTAAACCGGTTGCGATTAAGCGGCTTTACTCTCACAACCCACAGTCAATGAAACAGTTTGAAACAGAACTCGAGATGCTAAGTAGCATCAAGCACAGAAATCTTGTGAGCCTACAAGCTTATTCCCTCTCTCACTTGGGGAGTCTTCTGTTCTATGACTATTTGGAAAATGGTAGCCTCTGGGATCTTCTTCATGGTAAGTCTCATCGCCAAACATAGAAAATTATTTGAATCTTCTGTGACATAACAACTTGCTTGTGTGTTTTGTAAAGGCCCTACGAAGAAAAAGACTCTTGATTGGGACACACGGCTTAAGATAGCATATGGTGCAGCACAAGGTTTAGCTTATCTACACCATGACTGTAGTCCAAGGATCATTCACAGAGACGTGAAGTCGTCCAACATTCTCTTGGACAAAGACTTAGAGGCTCGTTTGACAGATTTTGGAATAGCGAAAAGCTTGTGTGTGTCAAAGTCACATACTTCAACTTACGTGATGGGCACGATAGGTTACATAGACCCCGAGTATGCTCGCACTTCACGGCTCACTGAGAAATCCGATGTCTACAGTTATGGAATAGTCCTTCTTGAGTTGTTAACCCGAAGGAAAGCCGTTGATGACGAATCCAATCTCCACCATCTGGTTTGTTCTTTCTTGCCTATCTCTCTCAGCTGCTCTGTTTAGGTCAAGTCCGTAATCTTGTTTTCATTGATTCACTTACATCAGATAATGTCAAAGACGGGGAACAATGAAGTGATGGAAATGGCAGATCCAGACATCACATCGACGTGTAAAGATCTCGGTGTGGTGAAGAAAGTTTTCCAACTGGCACTCCTATGCACCAAAAGACAGCCGAATGATCGACCCACAATGCACCAGGTGACTCGTGTTCTCGGCAGTTTTATGCTATCGGAACAACCACCTGCTGCGACTGACACGTCAGCGACGCTGGCTGGTTCGTGCTACGTCGATGAGTATGCAAATCTCAAGACTCCTCATTCTGTCAATTGCTCTTCCATGAGTGCTTCTGATGCTCAACTGTTTCTTCGGTTTGGACAAGTTATTTCTCAGAACAGTGAGTAGTTTTTCGTTAGGAGGAGAATCTTTAAAACGGTATCTTTTCGTTGCGTTAAGCTGTTAGAAAAATTAATGTCTCATGTAAAGTATTATGCACTGCCTTATTATTATTAGACAAGTGTGTGGTGTGAATATGTCTTCAGACTGGCACTTAGACTTCCTATAAGTTCTTGCCTATCTAAGTTTTTCTAAATTGGGTTATTCTTGTAACATATCTTAGATCTAGTACTCAACACCACGTCACCACCACAAAAGATTTCTTATGCTCAAAAACATATACATAGAAAGAACCTTCTAAACTACGAGAAACGTTTTGCTATGTAGTGTTATATGTCAACCACGTCTATGAGAGTGCAAACGATAGGTTAATAAGTTTTCTCACTTGGCAATAAAAATGATAAACAAATATATTGTCTGATTAATTTATTTTATATAGTTTTTTTATAATTTCTTATATTAATTCGAACTCATACAGCGCGTGAGACTTTCTAGTTTAGTATAAAGTACGTATTTTTGCAAAATCAAAATCGTAAATACATACATTTTAAAATGTTAAAAAAGATAAATCCGTACACCATTTAAAAATGGCATTTTCCTAAGATTTTTTTCAAAAAAGGCATTTTAGACAAGAACTAATTACTACAACTAAAATCTACTAACTTTGGTTTTTATGTATACATTTACGAGAGTCTACACAAAAAAAATACATAAAAGAAGAAGTAGTAAATAATTAAAACGTAAAAAAAAAGACTTTTCAAGAAGGCAGAAGAGTAGCACTGTTGTGCGATTGTAAAATCGTCTTGATTGTTGTTTATCCCACTGATAAGCCTACCCTTTTCAAAACTTGTTCTAAGTTTAAATTCTATTTTTGAACATGACATACAGTATAAGGCTTTTTAAAGATATCATCTTGATTTTGTTTCTTCCACAGGGAAGCCCTATCCTTTCTTACATAATCTTTGTTAGATAATTTTTTATTATTTTCAAAAAAAATAAAATTGAACATAAGTTTTCTCAAAGTAATATGTTCTAACAATAATAAACATAATATCATTTTTTTGTTTTAAACTATAAAGGACTAACATGGTAAAAAGTTGCAATATATAAATGATAATTTAAACTAAAAATTAGAATATGGTAACTTTTTCTTCAACAACATGCCACATTCGGCTACATGTCCACTAGGAAGTGTTATTATAGAATCGTTAATGTTGGGTACGCTTATGAAATTATCAATGTTTGCTTAAATCTATGCTTAGAAAATTACCAATATTACCTTAAAACTATATTTACGAATGACCAATATTGCTTAGAACTATGCTTATGAAATTACCAATATTTTCTTAAAACTTAAACACAAAACTCTTTAACAAAAAAAACTTTATTTTTATTTTTATTTTTTTGGCAAAAAAAAAAACTTTATTTATAAAGTGAAAGTCTCCAGATAATTTTGAATTTCATTTTTCCAGTTTTTATTTAGAATAATTTTTCTTCATTTACAAAATAAAAGAAAACCCTAGGGTTTAGGGTTTAGGGTTTAGGAAAAAGCGATGATATATTAATTGTTATGAAATGTTTTTTTAAAAATAGTTAACCAAACATTTTTTTAAAGAGAGTTTAGTTTCACAAGGCATTTGTAAATTAGAGTAATTATCAATAAAAATGGAAGACAATCTAATTATTATTTAGCAAAAACTATATTTAGGAAAATTAGTTAAAGTTTAGAAATATATCATCATAGTGTCAAACTAATTAAAATTATTTAATTTTGTGATATACGTGATCATATAATTTTATGAATATTTAATATTATGATACATGTAACTCAGTAAACCTAAATTTAGAAGAAAAGTCAAAATAATCATAACCAATTTAGATTCAACTTCTACTTTTGTTCCAAGAAAAAAACACATGGTTTGTTTTGTGGGATACTAATGACATCTATCAAAATCTATGAAACCAAATCTAGAAGTTTCAAAGACAATAATAGCTATTAAATAACACATTAATCTAATGAAGATTTTTCTCTAATCTCATCTTAATTACTCCCAAGATAAACTTCCTCTAAACCTTATTTATATAGATATGAAGAGAACAATCAAAAATAAAAATAAACAAATAGTTAAAGAAAATATGGGGAGGAAAAAACTAAAATTGAAGAGAATAGAGTCCCTAAAAGAGAGAAGTAGCAAATTTTCAAAACGTAAAAAAGGTCTTTTTAAAAAGGCAGAAGAAGTAGCATTGTTATGCGACTCGGATATAATGTTAATTGTTGTTTCTCCCACCGAGAAGCCTACAGTTTTTAACACTCGTTCTAGGTATAAATCATTCTGAAATGAAGTTTTCAAAAAAAAAAATTTATTTATTTCAACATGACATATATACTATCATATTTCAACAACTGATAAATTAAAAATAAAAATAAACTATTGTTGTCTTTAGATTTTTTTTGTTTGTTTAATCTATAAGTTCTAAATTTATATCCGTAATCAATTATTATTTGCTCAATTTATAATAGCGCGCTAAATTATCGTGGATATATCAAATATTTTGCACTTGTTCTTGTTTTTATTTTCATAAAAGAGTTTTGAAACAATTATAATTTAGATTCATTTTTCTTCTTTCTTAATTACTTAGAATTAGGAGTGACATGGTAATTGCTGTAATTTACAAAAATATAAAAAATGATGATTAAAAAACAATTGTAATAGGGAGTGTAATATTTTGTATTGTTTTTCAACAACATGAACCATTAGGCTACATATCCAATATGAAGTTTATTATAAAATCATTAATTTGTTAGTTATGATTGAAATTATCAATACATTCTTAAAACTCCTGCGAAGATATCTACTAATTACGTAATCATATGATTTTGATATTGCAGATCATTCCATACAATCCTTGAGAGGTTTTGCATGCTTTCATTACAAGAACGGGAAGAGAGGTGTGATCTTTCATATTTTTATATAATTATTACATAAGTACATAGGCATGGTTTTGTTTTGTTCTCTTTATTTTATAAAATAACTAATTTCTGCTGATTTTGATTCTTATGTATGCATTTAGGAGAGCTTACACAATAAAGGTATGATTTTCTCATTACTTTACATTATCAATTAAATTAAAATCTGATTTCATATGCCAAGATTAATAATTGGGGATATGATTTTTTAATTGGTGCTATATTCACATCTAAGTTTTTATGTAATTGATATAGGTTTATTTTTAATAAAAAGTAAAATATTATTTAAATGCTAGAAGATTTACCCAACTTAAGATATTAACAAACAAATAAGTTTTTTCTCTCTCTCTTTTTGTATAAATGTTTCTTATTTTTTTTTTTTTTATATGTATAGAC
>Ga0041059_1001467_pt1 | contig 18644 bp, 12 predicted proteins | sample AraColnosormetaG_FD_56232 | JGI IMG/M metagenome (GOLD analysis project Ga0041059, IMG submission 56232) | Arabidopsis roots microbial communities from North Carolina, USA - Col MF nosort | ecosystem: Host-associated > Plants > Roots > Unclassified | place: USA: North Carolina | collected...
TATATAATCTTTCGATTATTTATATATATATATATATATATATATATATATATGTTTCCAACACCTTGTCTCTACCGCTTATCTTTGTACATTGAACTCAGATTATTGTTTGGATATTAAAAACTCCAATATTTATGGGATAAATAAATATGGCTACTTGATGGTTAGGTTAGGCCAATAATTTAGAATGGCACCAATAGCCAATAGTAATGTTGACATCCTAAATAAATAGTTGCAGATGCAACTGAAATAATCTGCCTTAGATTTAAGAAAGATATAATTGAAGTCTATATTTTATTTAGCTATATATACTATATAGTTATAATAAGTCGACCCACTTGATTCCGAAGGCTACAATACTACTACTTAAATTAATATTTAGTGGGATTAACTTACAAGATTTCCAATACACACATAAATATTAAACTTTTAAATCCACATATATCTGCGTAATTGTGTATAAGTGGTGGTAGCCATTACTTTGAAAAAGGGTGAATGACATCATCATCATCATCATCATCATCATCATCATCATCATCATCATCATCACAGCATAAAATTTATAATTAATGGAAGCTGCTGATGATAATCAAATAGCTCAAACAGAATGTGTTACTTTTGTGATTTTGTAATGGTTCCAAGTTTTATTTTGTCATGCTTTTCGTATAGTCTAATTAAAAATAACTTTAAAACTGATTTGCAGATGAGGACAGTGAGTTTGTATGTTAATGTTATTGACAGTTAAAAGGCCTGGGCTGGGTCCACATACCCCAATAAGGGAGATGATGATGATGCCATAATTTACGTCAGATTACGTCATTCAATCCTTCGCTTTAAAGTATTGCTTTTTGAAGCAAAAGTCAACTTTCTTAAACTACAGTATTAGAGCATTTCCATCGATTACAATTTTGAGAGTTTCTCTTTACTAAAATAATATAAATAATTCATAAAGGAGGAGAGAGAATAACATAACTAAAAATAATTAAAAAAACGTTTATGTAGAGAGAAATTTTGTAGTAATCATTGAGAAACTATTTGCATAAGTGACTGTTTATAATTAGATAATTGAAAAAATAAAAAAATAATTTAATTAGAAAATTAAGTTATAATAAAATATTACAATTTAACTCGCCAAAAATATACGAATTTAATACAAATATATAAATGGAGAAACTTCGGCTACATAAAAATAAGAACAGTGTACTTTTAAATTCTATAATCTCCACAACTTGCGGTCCACATTATTTTTTTGTAATATCAATTTTTATTTTTATACAGTTTTCTATTGATGGACATATACAATAATAAAGGTGATATTGGAACTTGTTTAGGAAGTCGATCGGTAAGAAAATAAAAAGTCGGTCAATAATATGAATAGACCAAATCGTGATTGCATTAGAAAGCAGGAGTTAATTGTTTTTGAAAATGATGAATTAAGTCGGTGAGTTGCTGCAAATACTATTATTGACTGACTTTTTCTATAATATCGGAAATAGTACAATTTAGGAGTTTAATTGTTAAAATACGTACATATGAATAATTAATTATGTTAATCTTCTTGCAGACCACCAGCTCGAACCATATGTGAGTTTTGAACATGATATTAGTTCAAATAATAAGGGATTCAGTAACTAAATTAAATTGAATTTTGATTACGATTATCAGTGCGTTCATCTAGTAAATCAAATAATATGATATTTTGGAAATTACTATCCATTATTTTTTATATGTAAATACCCAGACAATTGGAATGTAATGGACAATATAGACAAATAGACAGTTAAGTTAGTTGGAGTTTAGGCGTCATATCGTTGAAACTTTTTATATATAGCACCCAGAGAATTTTATTCTAATTTTTTTTAATAATTACCAACTATCTTTATTGGCACAAACCCCAACTAGTAGTCATCATATCCAGAAAACCCAACGTGTATTTTCGCTCATTAAATCCCCAACTTTTAATATACTCCCTTCGATAAATACTGAATTTATATTTATCGTATTGTTTGTTCAGTTTCATAGGCAATGAGCCAATGACTCGAAAGTCAGATAATTTATGAATTGTAGAAATTGTTGATAATAGGACTAAATTTTTAAAAATCTACAGCGGCAGTTTATAATTGACAATCATGTTTTTCATTTGAAATATGGACAGTCATCTGAGAATATTTTTGTGTTCAATCAGCACAAATATACAAATTTTAATCTATAATTTCAAAAATTAAATTAGGACGCTTTGATTTGGTATTTTTTCCTAGTTAATCTTTGCAGGCGGTGGTTTCTTTGACCTTTTTATTAAACACATGATTATGCCGACATTAATAAAAAAAAGAGAGAATATGTTCTTATTACGGTGAATTTACTCATTGAAACTATGACTTCAAAAATATAATATTATAATAAGTTATAGTATATATGTTCTTATTACTTATGGTATATATAAAAGTTAACATTGATATTTAACTCTGTTTAAATATAAGTATAATTTGATCATTGTGTTTTGACATAATATTTTTCTCCATTGATATGAATTCTAAAATAATAAACATATATTTATTTATATACCAATAATAAAATTGAAGATTACGTCACACTACCACCAATTGGTTGATAATTTACACTATTTTATTCCTTCAGCTTAACTGGTAAGGTTAAGAAACACACCACAAATGGTTGCTAAACTCTTAGGGTCGTTTGATAAATGTCTAATCAAGCTACAAAGTACGATCACATATATAATTTAGATTATATATATTATCCATTAAACCACATCCAAATAAATATCCGAACTGAGAACTCATTGAACCACACCCATAGGCATAGCTATATGTACTGCATATCAATTTTATGTGATCGATTTTATCATTTACTCTCGTATATAAACCTTCATAGAAACTTAAAATTTCAAGTTTAACAAAATGAACATTAACATACAAATTCTTTTGAGGTTTTCATTAGGGATTCCTTTCAGTAGGATAATAAAATTAAATAGTAATAAAATTTTAAAAGGGACATATTTTCAACAATATGGGTCCACATAACACGAAGAGGAGCCAAACCTTTTAACACTTTTGAGTGGTATATTTTCCTTCAAACGTTTTTTCTGCCATACGACTCTTTATTTTCTTTCCAAAAGAGGTTATTTTCAAAAGGTAGATGAAGGTCATGTGGCTATCGAACCCATTTTTTTCTGGTGGTTGGCTAAGGAACCCCATAAGATGACTATACTGACATAGTCCTATGTAATGTACAAGGAAAAAATAAACTAACCCTCATATGGAACATAAAATTATTCGACAGACGTGTCACCCTATGGATCTAAAATTTAATGGTAGGATCTAAAATCTAAAATATGAAAATTTGTGGAAAATTCCATAACCATCCCAATAAATTAATTGTTACATATAGCAATATTTTATTAATTAAAATACAGTTTTTATTTGACACTAAGAAGAAAAATAATATTTAGCTTATCTTGAATTATATATATAAATTGCTTATTACCCTGAATTTCATACAGATATGAGATATCATTTAAGATATTTTTGAGTGTTTTCTAATTGTGGGGCTTTTTCAACAAGTAAGGAAGTTGCTTAGAGCTTACGTGTCTCTTCTACATCACCAAAAAAATAAGAAAAAAACAAAACATAAAGAAAAGAAACATTATTGTTTTTTTTAGCTCTTATCTTCCTCTATATAAAGACATTTTTTTTCTACCTTCACATACTTTTATTTTCATTTCCTTTAACTGCATAGTTCTTCCTCAAATTGCTCATACCTTTGCTTCTCTTTCTTTCTTTATTCAACCTCTTATTTCTTCTTCAGCACCAACGTGTATCTGCAGTAAACACATATCCATCGATCGATCTCCTCAAAAAGTTATTGTTTTCTTGAAGGATTTTTCTTGTTCTTGATCAAGCATACATATATATAGATGGTGGAAGAAGGCGGCGTAGTTGTGAATCAAGGAGGAGATCAGGAGGTGGTGGATTTGCCTCCGGGGTTTCGGTTTCACCCTACTGATGAAGAGATAATAACTCACTACCTCAAAGAGAAGGTCTTCAACATCCGATTTACCGCGGCAGCGATTGGTCAAGCCGACCTCAACAAGAACGAGCCATGGGATCTACCAAGTAAGTCAAGTCAAGATCGTTTTTTATTTTGACCATTTCAAACATCATCATCGATCAAGATTCTGATTCTTGATTTGAGTGCAGAGATTGCAAAGATGGGGGAGAAGGAGTTTTACTTTTTCTGCCAGAGGGATCGGAAGTATCCGACCGGGATGAGGACGAACCGTGCGACCGTGTCTGGTTATTGGAAGGCGACCGGGAAGGACAAGGAGATCTTTAGAGGCAAAGGTTGTCTTGTTGGGATGAAGAAAACACTTGTTTTCTATACAGGAAGAGCTCCTAAAGGTGAAAAGACCAATTGGGTTATGCATGAATATCGTCTTGATGGAAAATATTCTTATCATAACCTCCCCAAAACCGCAAGGGTATGTCAAAGTTTACCACTCTTTTTGCAAAAATATGATTCGGTTTAATAAAATAGATCCGAGTTTGATGCATACAAAATTTGTTTGTTGAGAAATGTTTATCTATAGTTCGTTTTTTTTATATATGCCTTAGTTCAAGAATAATCCAAAACATGAAACTTAATTAGGAACTTAATTAATTAGTAATCTAAATGCTAAATTTTTTTTTGTTTGTGTGATGGTTATAGGATGAATGGGTGGTGTGTAGGGTTTTTCACAAGAACGCTCCTAGTACTACAATCACTACTACAAAACAACTCTCAAGGATTGATTCTCTTGATAACATTGATCATCTCTTAGACTTCTCATCTCTCCCTCCTCTCATAGATCCGGGTTTCTTGGGTCAACCCGGCCCAAGCTTCTCCGGTGCCCGTCAACAACACGATCTCAAACCTGTTCTCCACCATCCTACAACCGCACCAGTCGACAACACTTACCTTCCTACCCAAGCTCTCAATTTCCCTTACCACTCGGTCCATAATTCCGGATCTGATTTCGGCTACGGGGCAGGTTCAGGCAATAATAACAAAGGTATGATCAAGTTGGAGCATTCTCTTGTGAGTGTGTCTCAAGAAACCGGTTTGAGTTCCGATGTGAACACAACCGCAACGCCAGAGATATCTTCTTATCCAATGATGATGAATCCGGCAATGATGGATGGTAGCAAGTCAGCGTGTGATGGTCTTGATGACTTGATCTTCTGGGAAGATTTATATACTAGCTAAATTTGGGAAAAGGTTATTTGTTAATTGTGATTGAAGAGTGGCATATTGATTACTCGTCTAGTGTTTTTAATCGTGTAATTAGTTCGTATATAATATACATGTACATAAGATCATTAGGTTTATTAGGCATTGGACTTTAGTTCGGTGATTGCTTACCTAGTTTTTAGCTTGAGAAAAAAGGCTGTCATTGGGGTTATGTTTCTTTGTGATTAACTTGTACATATATACATTTAAATTATTCGTATGGTTTATTTCGTTTAAATTAGTCTCTCATTAATCTTCTAATGAAATGCAATAACACATATATATGTATACTTAATGGTCACCGATTCTTGGTCAACATTAACAAGACAAGATAGTGATTAATTAGTGAATCTTTTGTCATTTATATATCAAACTCTTTTTCTAATGCCGGGGTCTTTTCTATGAGTTGGGAAATTCCGGTTCGAAACGCGAGACTCCTGCATGCTCATGCATAGTATGGTTCCTTTGTAAAATCTCAAGTAACGAGCAATAAGTTATACTATATCACTTCTCGAGCAATAACTATAAGTAATATGAAAATTTGGCATCTCAGTATCTTAGGTTATGTTGTTAACTTGTTATTAATTTGTACGATTACGTTTTTTTTGTTTTTTTCATTCAGTACATAAAATGGAAAATATTGACCTATATAATCTGAATAAAATGAACACAGCTCACGAAACATGTGATTTGTTCCCTGAATCTGAAGCCTTTTCATATGGCTAATAAATTAGTTTATTAAGACACAAATTAATTAAATAACTTAAATTTTTGAGAAAGATTCTAAGTAAGGGCAGTAATTAAAGATGGGTTTCTTGTAAAAACAAACTCCAGATCCCTAAGCCTTCTGTCTTAAGAAGCTTAGTTATTACACTCAATGACATTACGTTTTCTTACTTAATTTTTCAACAAACATTATAGTATAAGCTTAATTAGTTTTTAAGAATTCACACGGAATATTAGTACTATAAGCTTAATTATATATTAGTAAACTCAGTGATTGCAAGAATTAAAAAAACAATATGCTCACTATAATGTAGATGCAGCTAATGGACTCATGATTGCAGTTTAATTACTAGAAATGTCAAATCAAATAGTATATAATTTCAAGTATAATGTTGAATACCAAACTCGATTTTTTTCTACATATCTTAAGCTAGTTCAACATCTTTAGAAAGACATTTTTATATAGTTCGTCTACTTTGAAAGATCACTCCAAAAGTAATGATAGAAAATGGATGATTATATTGATAATGCACATTATTATAAGAAACTTTCTATTTAAAGCAAAGCTTTAAGATGAATACTTGCAGCAAAGCTAACCGCTTCTTTCCATTTTTCGGTTTCTAGATGATTTGCTAATTTCCCATCTTTTCTTCTCTTTTTTCATTATACTATTACTATGTATGTAGTAGACCTACACCCACAAAAAATACATTTTAAATGCCTAAATTGTGCATGAAATAAATGGACGGTCTCACTCACCATTCACCAACCAATAATTTGCCTCGATCATATTAATTATTCCTCGGTAACGAAAATGTCAACCGGATCCAGCAACCTCGTTATCGGTGGCAGAAATTTCTTTGCGTTAATTGGTTTTCAGTTTTTCGAATCAAGCTGCCGACAATAGAAAATAAGCCCATGGGCTTTTATGAGCCCATATAAAATGACTTTCCCATGTATTTTAAAATAGTATATAATTGAAATTTTGAGGGTAAGATCACAATTAATAAAAGTTTCATTAGTGTTGTTGATTAAAATAAATAAATGATTAAAATTATTGATTCGTATCTTTCATGTCAAATCTTTAAAGATTAAAAATATGATTAGCTTGATTAAAAGAAGAAAATATTAACGAAGTAAAACAAAATTATTGATTCGTCTCTCAGATAATATTTAAAAATGTCGGAAACTTTTAAATAATGCGATAAAAAAAAACAATTGTCTAAATCAATAAAACCCAACAAAAAATAAATTCTAAACTGTTGACAAAAATTAACTTTCTCAGAAATCCAAAATTGATCCCTCAAAAACATGAAACTTCAAAATTGACCACGTATCAAAACAAGAATATTCTACTCCACGTTCAAAATCTTGACAACAGAGGAGCCATCGATCTTGTGCAACGCCACAATCGAGTCTCCTGTCTTACATATTCCCTTCTTCTTCGCGAATTCAATGGCGAATTGAATCGTCTCCTCCGTCGAGTCCTTGTTCGAAGACCTAGCGGATGCTCCCGTCGCCATCACAGGAACAATTCCACGGTAGATCAAACCACGTCTTGCCACATGAGCCGCAGATTCAGAGCACGACCACTCGAAATCATCCGTACGAGTAATCTCCGGCACAATTACGGACAGAATCGGAACACTAGGCCTGTACTTGGCCACAAGCTCCACCGTGTAACCTCCCTTGGTTAGAACGACAATCGCAGCCGCACAAAGACTCCTCGCCGTCGAAACGGCTGAAGCGGCCAAGCTCTCAATAGGAGATAAAGGCAACGAAACGATATCTTGAATCTTCTTGTGCATTGTGTCGTAATCGATGAAATCCTCTGCTTCCTTACAGATTCTTGACATTGTTAGCACGGCGGTTTCAGGGTGAGCTCCGGCGGCGGTTTCTCCACTGAGCATGACGCAATCAGTGCCGTCAAGGACAGCGTTAGCTACATCGGTGGCTTCTGCTCTAGTTGGACGAGGAGATTTGGTCATTGACTCAAGCATCTGTGTGGCTGTGACGATTGGCTTCCCAAGAGCATTAGCCTTCTGAATCATCATCTTCTGAGCAAGAAACATCTTTTCAATCGGAATCTCCATTCCTAAATCACCTCTAGCCACCATGAATGCATCAGAATATTCCAGAATCTTGTCAAAATTCATCACTCCTTCTTGATTCTCCACCTGTAATGAGCATCACAAAGTTAGTATATAACTAAGAAATCAAATTTCACTTAAAAAAAAAAAATGTGTTCTGTTTTTTAACTCTTACCTTTGACATGAGCATGATACTCTTTGCGTTCTCTCCAAGCAACTTCCTGACCTCGACCAGATCAGATCCTTTACGAACAAAGGAAAGAGCGATGATATCGATCTTATTCGGAACTCCCCATTGGAGAATATCCTCTTGATCCTTCTCTGTGAGTGTTGGAAGATCAACTACGATTCCAGGGAGGTTCACGTTCTTTCTTTCTCCAAGAACTGCAGAGTTCTCGCAACGGGCACGAACAAGACCGAGATTCTTGTCACAAGACAAGACGGTAAGAGAGATTGTACCGTCGGAACAGAGAATCACGTCACCGGACTTGAGATCTTCAGCAAGTTTCTTGTAACTCATTGAGATTGTGTTTGAATCTCCTTCCATGGTGTAATCAGTTGAGATTGTAATCTCTTGACCTTGAATTAGCTCAACCGGTTTGCCTTCTTTGAGAAACCCGGTTCGGATCTCAGGACCCTATAAACCAGAAAAGATTAAACCGAGTTAGATTATGTCCCTAGACCCTAATAGAATCTTAAAACAACATAAGGAGAAGTTGAAAAGACGGTTCAAAATTAGGTTACCTTGGTGTCGAGCATGACGGCACAGGGAATACAAGTGTTCTCCATGGCGGTTCTGAGATTGTCAAGAGTTTCTTGATGGTATGAGTGAGAACCATGGGAGAAGTTGAACCGGGCTACGTTCATACCGGCTTTGAGAAGCTTCTCAACCATCTCAACCGATCTCGAAGCCGGTCCGAGAGTACAGACGATCTTCGTCTTTGACTTGAGGGATCCATTGTTTGTTTGTCCAGCAAGTAACTTCTCCATTGTGAAAAAAACTTTAAAAACGAAGAGAAAAGATTTAAAGACTTTTGAGAAGAGAAGATCGAGAGCTCGTTAGGTTTATGATTCTGATGATTAGGGTCACGTATCTAGGTATATATAAAAAATAAATTCCCTTGTTTACATTATAGAAAAAGGAAAAGGACACAACTTACTTTTTTGTATTGTCTTAATTATTATCGTTCTTGTGTATCAAGTAAATAATTTCTTCTTTTTTTCATTATAAAAACAATTAGGAAACAGAATTTTTTGGAAATACTACTTTGTTACCGTTTTGGAAACAAATTAATGTTAAACATGAAAAATGGAATATTTTCTTATTGGCATTTAATGATGTTCTTGTATCTCAAGAATCAAAAAGTAAACCGTCAAAAAGAGATTACGAAACAAGCAAACTAAAAAAGCTTAACAAATATTATTACCACGTAATAAAAAATCTTTAATAAAAAGTACGGGATAATAAAACTAGTTGTTTCTTAACAAGTTTACAAAATTAGCACCGAGATACACAGTAAATTTCACGACGTCTGCTTGCCATATTATAGGTTGAAGCTTGTTTAGCACTAAATTTGAATTCGTAATACAGATTAATCTGTGTCTAATCACGTTTCTGCATTAAGTTTTGTATACCCTCAAAAGTGTCAAGTGGCAAACCTGGATCTTCAGACAATTTGATCTCTCATTTTGTCCAAAGGAAACAAAGTTGAATCTTTATACACATGGAAAGAGCAAGAGAAGAGAGCTGTGTAACATCTACAAAGGAGAAATGGTAGAGGAATTGTGCAATTGGTTCTTATCTTGCCCTTGTGGTGGCTGAGATGAATGAACAGCCGCATGATAAGACGACGATGCAAGCTGTGCTAAAGCCGGTACAGCGCCACCTGCGACCAAGTCCGCATAAAAATTAACACCAAACAAAGACATATAACTTTAAGCTAATAAAGACGAGTAAAACAACAACTACGTTCACAAGCTGAAAGTTGTCTAGATGAGTATTGAAAAGGAGGAGGATGGAATAAACCTGCAAGTCCAGCACAGGCTGATGAAACAACTATCACAGGTGGAGCCTGCAAACCATACATCAAATACAATCATCACGCAAGCTCTTTTACTACCATTTAAGTATGTAATGAGAAAAGATGTAACAGAGAATTCTATATTCTTAGTTGATAACTTACACCAACAAGAAAATGCAACCACATGGGTCCTTTGATCCACTTGCGTACAATCGGCATTACTGCATCAAAATCAAGAACCACACTATCAACAACACAACAACCCAAAGAGAGATTCTGAATGTTTTTCAAGCAAGTTCCAAACTTTAAACTGTTGTTTCCTCTATTCTGACTTAAAAAACATATCACACCACAAAAAGAATGTCGATTGTTTCAGCATTAACCACACAAATCGAGCATCACATTCACCCCGACCTTTTCTTAGAACAGGTTGCATATATATTTTACCCTCTTAAGTCATTAAAAGAAGAAACAATCAATGATGGGACACCAATTCACAAGAAGATACCAACACAAAGAAATCAATCAGTGAGAGATTAAAAGAAATACCATGGTGAAACCCAATGAAAGCACTTGCAGTACCACCAACAGCTGATCCAATCTAATTAATCAATAACAAATCATAAATGACTAATAACCATTTGATCCAAGCAAAAAAACAGAAACTTGTTCTGAGCAACTATTAGCCTTAGCAAGGTATAGTGTAAAAGAGTCGATTTTTAGCACCAAAATACAAAATTTCGTCAAGAGAGACATCAATTGTTTTGGGTTCTAACTTACCATAGAGAAGCTATCCCTGATAAACGGAGCCACAGTCCATTCGTTGGTTTCCTGAAAATAAATTCGGCGACAAATACAAATTTCACTAAAACAAAACAATAGGAGAAAAAGTAGACATCAATCAACAACATGAATTTTGTGGTATATACCAGATTTTTCGTAAGAGGGCCTGCGCAGTGATGACATCTGGATCCGATCTCCTTTCCTGAATCCGCCATTGTTGCAGACATTAAAAGATCATAAAACGAGAATTATTTATGGATTTTTCTTCTCCTTCTTTCTGAGTGTTTCGTACTTCGTAGGTTGTTGGTTCGTTGTACGTCTCCTCTGTTCGACAACACAGACGTCTGATCATCTGTGGCTGAGTCTACTTTAATTGTATATTCAGCCAATAAATTACTGCCACGTAATTAATATCGATCCGTTAACGAGACGGGACCGGTTTAGTCGTAAGTGGGCATCAAAACCCGGTGCGGTTCGTTTTTTCTTTTTCTTGTCGGCGGTTCGCTTTTTCTTTTTTGTCGGCCCAATATGTTTTATAAAAGCCCAAATGGGCAGATATTCGGTACAGAAGATGGCCAAAAGTTAGCCCACTAATTGCAAAACACAAGATAAGAGAACAAAACAGAGACACGTTGCAACGTGGGATATTGAGAGAAGAAGAAGGTTTCGGCGGTTCGCTTTTTCAATTTAGAGACTTTCAGGCTTTTTTTTTTGGTCAATTAAAAACTCTACGTTCAGGTGGAAATTGATGCAAAAAAAAGTTTATAAACACATTTTTGCAAAAAGTTAAAAGTTTTTGCTTAACCAAGTTATATTTGGAATCTTTCTTCCCCATTTTCTATGGAGTTAAAAAACATAAAGAAACGAACAAAATATTGAACCGAAAAAACAAAAATTAAACAAACCACTCGCGGCTAAAGACAATCAAACTTTAATGTTACAACTTACAACAGAAAAATGATTTCTGCCAAATGAAGTTGATTTATATAAGTAAGTTTTATTTTTTGTTTGTGATATAGAAATATAGAATTATAGATCATAAGTAACTAACGGTGAACAACAAAGACATTGATGTTAACAAATAATGAAACAAGACTAGCTATAAGTGGAAAGAAAACGAACCTCTCATATAGTTTTTTTTTCTTTCCGTTGTCTATTTCTTTATTTTTTTTTCGGGTTAAGATGAATAACAAAGATTCTTGACTTGAGAATGCGACTCACCTTTTTCATTATTATTTTCTTCTGAGTTTTTGATTCTCATATTCTCATTCTGAAGAATCATCACTTTCTTCTTTCCTTTTTAAAAATCAATATAAATTGATGAGCAAAAGAATGTAATTCCGTGGGTATTTTTTCCGGCGAATGTAGCCCACGTGTTTAAGTATGCTTCCTACGCGAGAGCTTCGAAGCATCATTAGCAAAGTTAGTCGTAAACAAGAACAAGAATCTGCTAAATGAATGTACAAGGAAGAACATTCAGTCTCTATCACTCCCTCTCTCACTCTATCTCTTTCTTTTCACTTACAACAGTGACCTTTCGAATGGTTAAAAGATAAACAAACAAAAAAAGAGAGGGTAACTATTATCAAGAACTAAGAACTAATTGTCTCTGTAATATTTACAAAATTAACAGAAACTTAGGTAAAAAAATTATAAAGTATAACCTTGAGAAACATTTTACAATGATCCCTTTCGATTTTACTCCAAGAAATAGGCCCTGCAACAAAAGTGCATAAAAGTGAAACAATATCAAGAATTGTCTCTAAATTCTGAAATCTTGATTGGATTATGAACTACTTCACTCTGTAACCATACAAAGGCGCTGTAATAAAACAGATAATTTGGTAAGAAGGAAAGAATGTTTATGAGAAGAGTGCGTTTGATGAGATTCATTCAAGTAGACTTTTAAAGAACTTGCAACACACAAAATGGAAAGCATATTCTCACCCACATGGAGATGAAACTATTTTGGTAATATGCTCTCATACTTTTAACTCAAAGATTATGATAGGTTCTTTCTTCCCGAAACCGAATAAAGTGTTTTGAGAAATCACAACCATGAGAGATCGCCTAAAAAGTTTGGTTCGGTATAAAATAAATGCAAAGATATCATTCAAGAGAACATTATATTTGTTTTTTATACCTTATGAACAATAGACCATATCAAAGCACTCATTAAGCAAATGTGGGACTCAAAAAACTGGATATATTCTCATTTGCACATACAGTAGTAATAGCCTACACAAGTACAACATTTGGCAGACCTTATTCTATTGAAGATGAGATGCCTTGACAGTAGTATGCACGCATAAACTATTCGACAACTCGAAAACTGAAGACATCATCGAAATAGTTGCATGAAATATACAGTGTGAGAAAGTTGCCAAGCAATAGATGCAGTAATGTTTCACTTCTATAAATGAATGAAAATATAGACACACTCACATGGACCGGAGAGATAATTGTTATTAGATGAGACAGGAAAGGCTACAAACATAATAAAACAGAGGCATGGAGGGGCCAAAGGTTTTGTGCTAATCAAAGAATGTTAAGAAAAAATGGGACCCTCCAGTAATTTTATAGTGTGTAGAGAGAATAAGTACTAAACTTGTTGAAGGAGGGACAGTATGAAAATATTCTTTATCATCTTTCAAAAGCAAAACAATATGGTTACAACAAAAAAACTTTCACTTGTTTGCTATCTCAAACTAAAGGCTTCTTTGAAGGACTAGGTCAAAAGTGTATCATCATCTTGCACTCCAAACATAGCAAAATAAACCCCTATTAATATCATCAATATCAGCTGACTAAAAGTCTTGATATAAATCATTAGACTCATAATGTACCTAGAGACCGAAAATGACTCCATGAATAAGGAAGAAAAACAATCCAGACAACTGAAAAGCATTGGGAATATTCCAAGAGAGATAGAGGTTATTAGTGTTGTGACTATGAAAATATCAAAGAATAAGAAAAGTTAGGAAAAATTGGGGGAATAAGATACTTCCCTCCGCCAGAATGAGCATATGATGCATTAATTGTGGATCAATTCTGGTATCTAGTTGGGTTGAAAAGTTGTAGTCCATAGGAATCAATACATAGAAATAAAATAATAATCATCTACAAACAAAAACATAACAGTTCAAACGATTAGGACACAAGTAACAAAAGCATCGATTGGACCAGTTTTTCATATTCCATACCTTAATTATCGTTCTCTAATTTGCCCCCTTTTTCTCCATTCAACTTCCTATATAAAGCAAAGTTGCACCAAACCAACCTGAGAAAAATATAAAGCACAAGTAAGCAAAAGCAGCAAAAACATCTTCCTTAGTTTTTGGAGTTTACTCTCTTGGAACTTCTGAGAGAAGCAAATTAGATTTAAACTTACAGTTGCACAGACTTTATGTATTACCAAAACCAGCACCAAGGAAAGAACATCCTCTCATCTTCAAGAATGCATATAACTTCTGAAAGGCATCCATTCCTTAGAGGGAATAGTCCAGGTGATTCTGGACTTATCCTATCAACCGATGCAAAGCCACGCCTAAAATGGACTCCAGATCTTCATGAGAGATTCATTGAAGCAGTCAATCAACTCGGTGGAGCAGATAGTGAGTGTTATATCATTAGCAAGAGGATTATATAATGACTAGCACGCTTTTTTGATATTAATATAGTATACTTTTTGTCTGTTCTGTTGCAGAAGCTACTCCTAAGACAATCATGAAAGTCATGGGGATTCCAGGCCTTACCTTATACCATCTCAAAAGTCATCTTCAGGTAAGCCATCATTTCAACACTTAAATATACCTTTGCTGATGTTGTTGCAGATCCGAAAAACTGCAAAAACAGAAATAAGCTCTCTTTTTTTGCATTCACAAAAGGTTATTAAGTTTACAATATTGGCTACCAGAAATACAGGCTGAGCAAGAATCTCAACGGACAAGCTAACAACAGCTTCAACAAAATAGGTATAATGACCATGATGGAAGAAAAGACTCCTGATGCAGACGAAATTCAAAGCGAGAATTTAAGCATTGGACCACAGCCAAACAAGTATAAATATGAATATTTGTCTATATACCATCTAATGTATTAGCTTATCACAAACTGACCAAATCTGTTTACACACATAGGAATTCACCAATAGGTGAAGCACTGCAAATGCAAATAGAGGTCCAAAGAAGGCTTCATGAGCAACTTGAGGTATCATATTTCTACAACACTGTTCTTTACTCCAATTAAACACGTTAAAGATTCTTGCAGTTCATAAAGCACTTAGAATTATCAGTCAGTGTTTAGAGGATAAGTTTGTAGTATGTAGAAATATAAAAGCATTCAGTTTACATATTCGTATTTAAACTGAGCCAGGTACAGCGACATTTGCAGCTTAGGATAGAGGCTCAAGGGAAGTACCTGCAATCGGTTTTGGAGAAAGCACAAGAGACTCTTGGAAGACAGAACCTCGGTGCAGCTGGGATCGAAGCTGCCAAAGTTCAACTCTCGGAACTAGTATCTAAAGTATCAGCAGAGTACCCAAACTCTAGTTTCCTAGAACCAAAAGAACTTCAAAACCTATGCTCACAACAGATGCAAACAAACTATCCACCTGATTGCTCTCTTGAAAGTTGCCTGACCTCAAGCGAGGGAACGCAGAAAAACTCGAAAATGCTAGAGAACAACAGATTAGGACTAAGAACGTATATTGGTGATTCAACATCGGAGCAGAAAGAGATTATGGAAGAACCATTGTTCCAAAGAATGGAGCTCACATGGACAGAAGGTCTAAGAGGGAATCCATATCTTTCAACAATGGTGAGTGAAGCAGAACAAAGAATCTCATATTCAGAAAGAAGTCCAGGTAGATTATCAATAGGAGTAGGATTGCACGGACACAAAAGCCAACATCAACAAGGCAACAATGAGGATCATAAGCTTGAAACACGAAACCGGAAAGGCATGGATTCAACAACAGAGCTAGATCTCAACACACATGTTGAAAACTATTGTACAACGCGTACGAAACAGTTCGACTTGAATGGTTTCAGCTGGAACTGAGAATAGATTAACCAAAAAGTTAAAAGAGAGTTTCAATCATTTCTGAGTTCACACAGGAGAAGAACCCCTATTAGGGAACTCCTCAATCCAAGATACATTTTGAATCAAGATTCTTGAGGATCATGTACCAAACTATTCATTGTTAATTACGTTATATATACAGAGATTATCTAACTTGATCGACACTCAAGAATTTTAAACCTAATCTTCATGAACAGCCGATGCTTTGGATTGTCTGGGTTTCGATTTCACTTATTACAGTGGACCATACCAAACGCATCTTACTCAAACCGATAAGCTAGCCAATCAAGTACCGGTAAGATTTATTTATTTTTCACTTCTTTTATGGAACATTGAACCGGAATTATATCGGTAAAGCTCAAAAACTTCAATAAATCAAAACTAAACCGTACCGAACCGTTGCGAACAAATATTACACATACTGTATTAGTATCATTAATCACTCTTGCTCTTTGCCTAAATAACAATTTAACTGAAATGTAAACCAGCCCGGCTTGTGATTTATAAGAAAAGAATGGAAATCACAAACCGGTATGGTCAGTAAACTTGCTTACAACCTCTTGTTCCATTTCCACAAGTTGGTGGCAAAAAGCTTCAACGTCTTTCACCTCTTCTTCAAACTCAAACCTAAACTCTCTCCACTGATACTCATCTCCAGCTTCTTGTTCACTCGGTACCTTCCCCAACAAGTGGAAACCTTTCCTATCCACTGATACCATATAAGCATCCTACTCGCCAAAAAAAAATAACACCGGTCAATGACCAAACTAACATAGAGAATCCGAAATCCATAACTCATCATATAAGCTTTTATTTTACCCTTGCGTTTATATCAAGAAAATATAAACAGAAAAGAATCAAAGCTCGTCTTCTTGATTCGTTCTTATTGATTCCATCCACAAGTTTTGTCGACCAAGTCCCTGCGATTTAGAATCCAATGCAAAAAGCTTAAGAAATAACAAAACCTTATCTATAGTTTGGAACCAAATGTCTTTAGTTTCATTACCTAATGGATCTGGTTTTGACAGTTCCAAAACCTTCAAGTCTATTTCTTTCGTACCATTTGGGTCAATAAACATACATGAGCTGAGAAGAAAACCAGATAATCACTACTTGATGAAAATTCATTATCTTTTGAAATCACAAGATGATCTTAGTAATCGGTTCTGTATCATTGTCCACTTTTAATGCTTAAGAATATTAAATGAATGTAAGTAAGATTAAATAAACAGTAAGATATATTCTTCAATTAAGCTTAAACAGATATATTAGTTTAGTCAAGCATAAACAGAGATGCGTTTGTGTCTTACCTTGGAACGAACTTATAGATAACGTATTTTTCCTTTGCATCATTGATCAGGGCTCTAAGACTGTCACACCGGGAGGCATACATCTGATCGGAAGAATTCAAAATACTACGGACAGAATTTGGGGTATCGCTAATCGCTTTCATCTCTGACTGTATAGCTTCCTCGACATATTTCTTCACCGCATCAACCTTTTATCAAGAAGACAAGCATGATGAAGATAAATAAAGATGAGAAAGTCATAACTTTTTGCTCTAAATTAGAAGTTCTCCATGGTTCTTACCCTTTTCTCTTTAACAGGAACAATCTCTCCAGTAAAAGCAACCCTTTCTGGAAGCTGCAAAGAAAGTTAGCCCCGTTTGAGTGAGAGAGATACAGACTCAAGAACCTGTAATCTAGAGAAAACAGAGAATCGAGTGTAAAATAAACACACAACAAACCTTTCCTATAGACTTGAATAAAGCTGCAAGGGGACCAGGATACGGATGGGCAATAGAAAAGGATCCACGTTCATCAAACATTATGTTCTGCCAATATTAGAGATTCAGAACTTAGCTTTTAAAACCCCTCTCTATTAAGCATTATAAGCTTACCATTCAAAACTAAGTAACAAAAAGAAGAACGCAAGCTTACGACATTGTGTGGTTCACTTTCTGGTACCCAGAGATATGGCTTTCCTCTTCTCATCACATACTTAATCTTTGAAGTATGTATTATACTAAGCAAAACAGCCAAAAACACTCAAATTCAATATACAATTTTCCAGAGTCCCATGATCGAGAATGAATGAAATCAACGAATAAAAAAGCTTATTTCATAGAAGAATCTGAAATTACCTAGCTTTATCTTCAGGTTTGACGGTATTTAGGTACCCTTGCCAGTTCGAAACGATTACAGTCTGCACAAAGAGAAGAAATTAGCAAAAAAAAATTAAATCAAAACAAAGAAAGAGATTCAGTTTCTGGAAAAAAAGATTAAGATGAGAGTAATTACTTTGCATTTCTCCGCTAAGGCAGAGAGATTCGCCTTGCTTCCTTTCATCATCGCGCTCTATGCTCGCCAAGTGTTCGACGAAATGCCTCTTTGATCGCTACTCAATGACAGAGACAATGTTCGGCGAGCGAAGGAAGTTAACGGTATGTTTAGGAAACAGCTACAAGGGCCCATTAGTGCTGTTAAAAATACCCAATGATGGCTCAGTAGATAAGGCCCATTAATGAAAATCACAGCTTAGTAATATTGATGACATGTTGACCTAAAGAAAATTCAACATGATCATATTGTGATAATAAATATCCACTGAATGTCATCTAACCGCGTACGGGATTTTTTTTTTTTTTTTTTTTTTT
>Ga0041059_1001468_pt1 | contig 18634 bp, 10 predicted proteins | sample AraColnosormetaG_FD_56232 | JGI IMG/M metagenome (GOLD analysis project Ga0041059, IMG submission 56232) | Arabidopsis roots microbial communities from North Carolina, USA - Col MF nosort | ecosystem: Host-associated > Plants > Roots > Unclassified | place: USA: North Carolina | collected...
GAACTACACCTTATTAAAATCATCCACTGAAAATATTTTGATTAATACAACTCTCCAGCTTGCCACATCAATTCATCAGCATGCCACATCAGTTTTTTTCAATTTTCATTTTTAGCAAAAAAAATCATTTAAAAAATACAACAAATTTAATTAAAACAAATGTTATACACAATTGTTTTGATAATGATAACAAATTTCAGAAAGAAAAAAAAAATACATATTTTTTTTTTAAAAAAGTTGGTTGACATTAAGTGGTTTTTTAGAAAACAATATAAATGAGCTGAATTTAACATGTAAGAGTTGAATTTAACAAGTAGTTTACACTGCAAGTAATTTTTGTAAATTAATTTTGTTTTAATATATATGTTTATGGTAAGAATTTAAAAGGTTTTTCGGATTTTGCATTTTACCTTTGCTCGTGTTTAATTATTTTTATTTTGTTATTTTATATATGCAGACACTAACAAATAATTTAATATCTTATTTTTACAAAACAATATACCGTATAGTTAATCTTTTTATTTGATGTGTTTGTATATGTTTAACTTTCTACAAATGTTGAATTTGTTTTTATATTGTGATATATGTAAATATTTTCCATCCATTATTATATTTCAAAAACCTTAGATTACTTCTGTTAAAATTATTTGTGCTAGACAAGCATAATTAGAAATCATAGTAAAAATATTTAATATGTCTTTCTTTTTTCAAAAATAATTGTTACCATTAGATCACAATAATTAAGTACGTAGAAGTTTTTTCTTGTGTAAGTTTGTTCGTTAAAATCTGAATAGCATGAAGATTTTTTAACTTTAAAATAATTTAATTTTCGAACTAAGTCATGAACCAAGTTATATTAACCAATGTTTATGAATTGTTTAGCCTATTCATTTTAAACCTTTAACAAAGCATGGTCCATCTTTTAACTTTATGTTATCTTATATCTTGAATTTATGTGGATAAACTTTGTTTGTATTTCTCATGGCAAAACAATGATGAAGGATATACAATAGTTAAGTTTGTTGGAACTCAATTTTACATATGTGGCTCAGCCAACTTTCCGGCGACTTTTTCGGTAATGTCCGTCACTGGAATGACCGGATTATGGAGTCTTTGGATTCCTTGTAATGAGCACTATAACATAGTGTAGTTATATGTAAAAATTGAAGTTATTATGAATGAGTAATTGAGGTCCAAAGTGGTTAGCTTGAAAGCTTACAATAACAAATATTGAAATTTGTCCCACATATGAAGTTTGAAGATCTCTCCTCTAGTATATAAAGTGTTACCCATTTAACATGGTTCACTAGCTATTGGGAAGAGACACTATGGTGTAGGAGATGCAAGTCCTTTATGCAACAACACACACACGCGCCGCCGCCGCCGTGCCAAGCCGGGCCGGGCTTGGCCTTAGCCTTGGGTCAAATTCTTTTTGGAGAAAATACTTATGAGGTTTTGTTGCATTATTTGTAATATTTGCAACATAGTTTTTGGCCTAGAAACGAAAGCCCATATCGTTTGCATAATTAAAGTATATTCGATTATTAAATGCATATCCGAATATTAATTCGAATTTAAGTGGTTGTGATAATGGCTACGCTAATCACGCCAACGTCTTGGACTTGCGCATCACTCTGAATCACGCGATCTCCGCCTTGATTTGCGGATCGCATATCTCACCTCTCCCTCGATTTGCGGATCGCATATCTTACCTCTCTCCTATAAAAGGAACACCTCTTCCTCTCATTCTCTTCACTCGTTTTTCGCTACAAGCTAAACGAAACTCTCTCCCTTTCTTCTCAAAGTAAGTCAAGAGTATATCGTTTATTTCAAGTTCGCAGATTCCGCTATCGAGTGTTGCAATACCGGTCTTATAGTGATTGTATCATGCGATCCGCTGCTCATAAAACCGCCACATTGCGGGAGCTAGTTTGGATTACGGAAAGAGATCAAATCTCGCCTTCACTCGTTGTCGAAAACCGTCTTTCCTAATCATTTTATAAAGATCTTTGATTTATTGCAAATCAGGATTTCGCGGTCCTACAAAGTTCTTAAACAAATAAACAAAATTATAATTATACTATCTACTATAAACACCTTATTTTTTTTTAGTTTGTTGTAAACAGATACTTTTTGTTTTTAAATCCTCTTTCTTTTTTTTTGTAACTATATTGCTTTGGTGTCGACCTAGTAACTTCTAAAATGTTTATGATTTATGTCATGTAGCGCAAAAATTAATTGAGTAATTCACTGGAGGAACATTTTAGATACATTATAACATTATTATTAAATGGGACACAACCTGACTCACCAAACACTATTAACACAAATAACGAATTTTGTAGCCAGAACCACAGCCCATATGCCTCACATTTCTCTGATTACTTTTCTACGACAGATTTCCGGCCATATTCCCCCGTGCCAGCCGGAGATGACTCGGAACACGTTGCTTAATCTCTTCTAATGCACACAATGTCTCTGGATCGAGCCCTCCCGCAAACTGAATAAACATGTAAAAGATCAACATATCAAGCATCGATTGCACCGTGCTCAATCAGAGTAAATGCTAGTAACTATTAAGATTACCTGGTGCGTTCTGTAAGCAAATCGGACGCCTTGAAGAAGCAATGCTTCTTTAGTAGACTCTCTATCCAAGTTACGAGCTGATTGCAGCTCATTCGCTACTCTATTCATGTAGGTTTTCGCAAGTTTGATCGATGCTCTTTTGATCTATTTACAGAATTACAACAATGTTAAACAGAGGACAAACAGAGTGTAACCGATTAGTTACTTAGAGAGAAAACAAAGCTCATCGAAAGAAAACAATACCTTGCATATCATTCCCGAGTCAAGCATCCACTCGACTGGGATCTTAAAGTCCTGGTAAGAACGCATGGATGAGCCACGTAATCTGACTAGCCTCCTTATCCTCTGCTCCGACCTTATCATAATCGAAATTTTAGAATTTTAACATTTTGGGGAATCTAAAATAAGTATCAAAATCGAGACTTGTTTTACTTGTCTAGTAAGTTGGCCATTTTCTTCAGGGCAACACCGTAGTGAATGTTCGGATCATCAGAGTAGGAAGAAAGTTCTTTTTCCAGTTTCTTTAGCTCACGGTATTCAACTGCAGCCTCTTGCAGGGTATCGGCTTTCTTCTCAGGCCACTTGAAATGCTTAAGCACAGCACGCTCATCAGCCTGTAAGGCAATAGGCAAAGAGGAATTCACATACAATGTAAGATAAGTATGATGCAAAACTCATTTTGGAGAACCGATCATTTATATATTTTATAAGTGATACACTTTCGTCTCAGTACACCAAAAACATGGCCGAGTTTACAAAAACTTGTCACTTGTGTAAAAAAATGTTGAAAGAGGAATTAGGAGTTACCAGAGTTGCCAGTTCTTTATCAAGCCAATCCACAAATTTCATGACATCTTCCATATCCGAAAAACAAGTGGTCAGAACTTTCTGGATAAGATCATTGATAAACTCCCCTTTTGTCTCTATATCAGCTTTTATCTGATGAAGAAAATGGAGCTCAACAGTGTCAGATGAGATTAGCTAAGACTCAGGTTAAAGTAAACAGACTCCATATAAGAAAATTTGGTTACTTACAGCGATGAGATGCGCAGAACGGTTTTGAATTTCTCCGACTATACTGTTGTGAGCACTGTTAACTTGAGACTTATTCCCATTAACAGACTGAGAAAGGTTTCTACTATTATCTTGCTTATTCAACAACTGAAATAGCTGTGAAACTGGAGGAGACTTCTGAGCACGAGCTGCTTTAGCAAGAGGTCTAGGTGGTGGTGGTGGCGGCGGAGGCGGTGGTGTTGGAGGTGCAAAGGGTGAAGAATTTTCATCTCTTTTACCTAAACTGCTAGCTGGAGACACCAAAAACTTCGGTAATGGCGGTGTTGGCGGTAATCTTGAAGGAGAAGGTGATGGTGGAGATAATCTTGATGACTCTACTGCTACCTCCTTCTTAACCTTGGGTTGCTCTAATTTGCTAGCTATTAACCTCTGGATATCTTTGAATCTGCTGTTTTGATGTTCTTTAGCTGGCTGATTCAACCAAAAACACTTGAGAGATTATAACCTTATCATAAGCCTAAACTATGTGCAGAAGCAGAATCAAAAGCAATCTTAATTCCGTAGTCACACTAAGTCAATTCAACAGTAAGATTCTTCATACCTTGTCGTTAGAAGAAAGAGATGAGATCTTAGCTTCAGCTGAAACAAGATCCTGAGAAAGCTTCCTATTATTCAACTCAAGCTCTACATTTGAATTACGAGCTTCCTCTAACTCCGTTTTCAAATTCAAAACCTGCAACTGCAAATCCTTAATCAACGACTCATTCACTACCAGCTTCTCCTCCAATTCCTCCATTCTCTTCCTCTTCTCATCCTCCGCCGCCGCTGTAGCCATTACCGTCTCTTCGCTTTTTCGAGAAATCGGCCGCCTCGGACAACCGAATTGCTCTACAACCGCCGGACGATTCACAGACCGAGCTCTCTGAGGAGCCAAAACCGCCATCTCCTCCTCTGCAGATTTCGCTCTTTTCAGCAGAATTGATCGCCGTTTCGCTGGATCATTTTTCACATCGTAACCTGACGATTTCGGTTTACCTCCGGTGAGACCGTTATCGTCTTGTGCTCTAGGTTTAGAGATCACTGAGTAGTGCGAATTCGCAGCTCTCACGCGTGAAGGAGTAGTGGAGGTGGTGGAAATGCGGGACATAACTAACAAAATCTCCGCCGTTGACGACGGTCGCCGGCGAGAAGACTCGTGGTTAACGTCTTACTCAGCTTTTGACTTGTAAAAATCCAAGAGACGACTTCGAAGCTGTCGCAGAAGAAAACAACAACAATATTATTAATCACCAATCATTAGTTCAATAATCTTATGCAACTAATCTTAGTTCAATAATCTTAGTTCATTAAACGTTAATAAATTATTAATCAAGCAAATAATGAAGGAATGATCCGTTTGGAGGAAACAGTGGGCTTGAGGCCCACCAAATGTTTTGACGACTTTGAGAATAAGACAAAAGAATTTAGTGGTGGGCCAATTTTGTTTTTTGTCATTTGTTTTTCAGATGACGACGCGTCCTGTCCACGCGCCATCAGAAACCTAACACTTAAAAAGTAGAGAAAAGTGTCGTGTATCGATATAGCTTATAGGTGTATGCGTGTAATTGCAAGTTTGCAACCAAACAAAGTTATGGCTATGAATATGTGTTTGATTTTCCTTTAAAATTTACAATGTGTTACCTTAAATTATAAAATGACTTACCTAACTATAAAGGTTTATACAAAATTTATAACATTACAAGATCATTGAGGAGGGTATGAACCTAAACGATATAATGCTTATACTCATAATAGTTGAAACAATGAAAACCAGATTATTGTGCATATTAAAGAATCAGTTAAGCGAGAGTGACCCACTAATAATTTGTCTCACGTTGAGCTGCAAATGGAACAAAGAGCATTTGACGTTTATGATGGGACCATTATGTTTGGAATAAAAGTTTGTATGGTTATTAAGAATGACTAAAATTAAGTAAAAAGAAGAATAGCTTATTTATATGTATGTGGGGGATGAATTTAATTAGAAAAGCTTGAAAAACATGTTTAAGACAAAAGGGAAGATTGAGGACTGAGGAGTATGTCCTAATCATACTCAAACTCAAAGCTGTTAGTGACCATTGGTTTACAAGTTAAGTTATTGACTTATTTGAGCATTTTGGAGACTTTGATCATAATTTGATCATATAATGATATAGAAATTATTTGGTCCGTAAGGCAATTATTGGGCTATGAAGTTGTGCCTTGCTAGGTAAATCTACTTGCAACTATCTGCAATTTTATTGGGTTCTATACGGGAAAGAAAATTAAAAGGCAAGGAAAAGCCTTAATTAGATAGGAAATCATAACTCCCATATGATGAAAACGAGAATATCATAACTACATATGATAAAAAAAAAAGGATTATATAATCAAAATTGAAAGTGAAGAATGGAGGTTAACATATATTTAACCAAATTTGTAAATATGATTATGTTCTTTAATGTTAAGGCATATTGTTAAACATCTAACTATATAATAAGATATCTTGATGTATTGTTTCCGATGTAAATTTTGTTTTTCCGGACTGTTACCAATCATAGAGTTTGTTTTAAAATGGATGTGTGGTTGGCAAAAACAAGTTTATATATGTTTGTGTTTAATGATTAAATATAGTATGTCCTCAAAATTTTCTTAAGATATAATATTTAATTTATGAAGTAATCTTTAAGGAAAACGCAGAAGAAGTAAAGAGTTATATAAAATAAATAAACAAACTAAAATATTGTGTTTTAGTAAGACATATACATAATACTTGATCATCGAATTAAATATGAACACAAATAAATGTTAATTCCGAACCTGATTCCGAAACGTAGCAAAGTATATTGTATATATTACATTAGTGTAGAAAAGATATCATAAGTACGTACTATATATAACATGGTTATTTCAAAATAGGATAGATAGATATACGTAAATGATATACCATGTAAAGCTCTCAAGTAAGAATCGTTAAGATTAATTTGCGTGTGTTGTGCGAAAGAACTTCCGTATTTGTAGATTAGTGGGTAATTAAAGAAAAAAAATGAAACACAATGTAGTATAGGTAAAACTACAACATGAGATTTCTATATATTCAAGTTTGGTCGCAGATGATAAATTGATAACTGTGGTTTAGTGAAACAAAAAGAGTTTAGGGTTTGTATATAATAGAAACTAAAACCCATATATCCAACAAAGACATTGACCAAAGATCAATGAAATCGCTGTTTATTCTCCTTAATTTTCAAAAAGAGATATGGAGAGGCAGATGAAGGATACATATCACTTAAGGCATTAAAGAGAAATAGTACCTTGGAGATGAAACTCTGGAAGAAGGAAGATGAATACTGGTGATAGTCGTCTTCCCCAAAAAAAAAGCTCTTTACATTCTCATTAATGATGAGGATGATGCTCGCTGATTACACATGCAGCTCTTATATGATGATATTATATTCATATGTGACTATGTGAGTTCTTTATATCTCTGCAGGAATGAAAATGAATAGGTTTCTTATATGGAATTTCTTATAAAAAATAATAATATAAGCTTAATGGTACGAGAGATGTCTTGGAAGGGTTAAAAACTTGGGGAAACCGGAAGAAAAATATTGTTTAATAATTAAAGTATAAGGAAAACGAAAGAAACAAAAAAAAAATCATGTATATGTAAGTCATATGTAGACGTCTATTTCATAAATGGAGATCTATTTCATAAATGGAGTACGAATGAAACAATAGTTTAATACGGACAAAATCAGGTGTACCCTTTTTGTATGCAAACTATAACTAAAGATCGAATAAAACCGAAAGGATAATGACATGTGTTATAAATTATCCAAATTAGAAAATTGGATTAGATGATGGGTCATGTTCCTAGAGGAAGAGTATTTTTCCGTATACCTCTCAATTGAAGTAAACATTTCCAGAGTTATTTATGCCAATATCAATGATTTAGTATGTCATAGACTCATAGTAAATGTTTATTTATATATTTGCCATTTTTTTTATTTTATGGTTTAACGAATAAATTTTTTGATCCGTTGTTAATTAAGTCATCAAGAAGTTTTTTTTTAGAATATATTCGGACATGATAATGAATTAATCCAGGAATTTTGTAAGTAATATTAGCTAAAAAATTTCAGTACTTCACAATAATGTATTACTAACAATCACCTCGTGTATGAACTATTTGTATTTGACTATAGAAAGGCTATTATGTAATTCTCAGTCTGAGCGGGTCGGGATAATATTGCAACGTAACTAACATGTTTAGACAAGCCATCATAAAATTTCAATGTATGAAGATAATTCGTAATTGCTGTACTAATTAAATTTATGTAATTTTGTGTGGATTGACAAAATTCGTCTGTTTGGTTTTTGTACGTTTGTTGCCATTTAGTAGATGATATGTCATTGGGTAAATTAGCACACGAAAATCATTTAATATATATAATAAACAGTCATTATAACATGTATACGTAAATTATATTACGAATTGTGATAAGTCTAGCCACGGGGTTTACGACCAAAAGCAATACATAAATAATAATCAGGGAGATCCATGAACTTATATATACAAAGAGTGAGGACACGAGAAGCAATATGTGTCAATGTGTGGAAGAATGTCTCCATCATTAACCTAATTATATTATATTTTTATGTTTTATAATTTTTATGGTCTTCTCCGCTTGGTAGTTTTAGCCTTACAGCCATTAACTATCGTAAATTAGGGTACTAATACTTGTTATTTTTTTTGGTAAAAGGTGAAATTTTATACTATTTTTAGTTTGTGATAGAATTACAGAGAAAACTAGAAACAGATTAAAGCAATCTACGTAAATATAAAAACAACATTACAACTCAAGATGCAAAGGATCACTACTAAGTGGTCAAAGCCAAATTGCAAAAAGAAACACCGATTCCGAACCCGCGAAGCTCAGAAAATTGTGTGGTTGCCACAAAACCGAAGAACTGGAATCATCATCTTAATTGCCACGAGCAAAACTATCCAAGATCCGTCCACAAAACTTCAAGATAGAAGTCTACAACTTCTCTGAGAACTAACGCAAAAACGTAAAAGCAATCGTGGACTTCTATACTAACTCAACAAGATAGCAATGCCACTTAGACTTATTCGCCGCCTCTATTCAACATTCTGACAACCTAGCCAATGCTCGTTATTTGCTTATTATTAGTTCTTACGTACGTGTTTTATATTCGTTTTGAAAAACAAATAATTGTCGTTAATAATCAGCTAATAAATAGTATAAATTTATGACTTGCAAGTACAAGCTTGTTATATATATTACTTGCTTATATATAACTTATTTTTATTTGAATGTTTTGTGCTTAGGATGCTTGAAACTTTGAATGTTTTGTAATTTCTATTGTATATGAGATTTTTTTTCGATTCAAGTTGCAATTATTTTACAAGTAACAAGCAATATCAAATTATTTAGCAAGTAATAAGCCAAATCAAGTTATTTAGCAAATAATCATATTTTATATGTTATAACAAGTCCAAAATTCATTTACTTGAAAGGGGCAAAACGGGTCAGAAGGCCATGCCTAGGTATTTTTGTGCTCGGTGATTGATAGTATAGTCGTGTAGATAATTTATTTAAAAACAATAGTATACATAATTTGTTATAATATTATATATATATATATATATATATATATTTATTTTTATATAGAGTATACTATAAATAAGATTAATTATAAAATTAAATAGTATAATATTTACATGTGCATAACATAAGTTATTACCTAGTATAATTTAAATATTCATACATGTATAAAATTAAAATTTTCCAAAAATATGTGATAACTTGACATGTAAATAACATCATATAAATGTTTTTAATAATTAATATAGCATATATGAATTAATGCTTAACAAAATCATTGGGCTGGGCCTAAAGAAGTGCACTACGAGGAGTCCGGTTCAAAAGACACGACTTGACCCGACCGATCCGACCCGGGTAAGAGGTTAGCCCACCACGCAACGTCCGTCGGGGAAGATACCACGCGACGGAAACGACGAACACGAACAGCGGAAATCGTCAATTCAATCTCTCAGATCAGTTTTGGAATCACATATAACAATGTCGGCGGTTCTCACAGCCGGCGGAGGCTTAACTGCCGGGGATCGCAGCATTATTACGGCGATTAACACCGGCGCTTCGAGTCTCTCATTCGTCGGCTCAGCCTTCATCGTTCTCTGCTACTGCCTCTTCAAAGAACTTCGAAAATTCTCTTTCAAGCTCGTCTTCTACCTTGCTCTCTCTGTAAGTTTCCCGTTGTTGCCTTTCGCTGATTGTGCTAGATCTAGGATTATGTACTGTTTTGCTTCCTTCTTCTTCGATTATTCTCACTGTGAATTGTTACATCGCTAAGACGTTAAGTTCCATTGCGTTCTGAGATGAGTAGTGAGGGTTCGAGCTCTATTGCTGACTAATGGCAATGTTTTTAATTGTTGCAGGATATGCTTTGCAGTTTCTTCCTAATCGTTGGGTATGTTTATCTACTACTATTGGTTCTGGTGAATCTTGTTGAGATTATTTTGATAAGATGATTGTTACATCTTGATCACTGTAGGGATCCTTCAAAGGGGTTCATTTGTTACGCACAAGGCTACACTACTCATTTCTTCTGCGTTGCTTCGTTCTTGTGGACAACTACAATTGCTTTCACTCTTCATCGTACTGTTGTCAAGCATAAAACTGATGTGGAGGATTTGGAAGCAATGTTTCATTTGTATGTATGGGGTATGTAAAATGATACTCGTGGGTTTCGGTTCTCAATTGTTACTATATCCACCTAGGGTTAAGGATTAGAATGTGTTAGTATCTTCTTTGGTGATTTAGTAAGACTCTGATTTTAGTTACTTTTCTCAGGGACTTCCTTGGTTGTGACTGTCATACGTTCTTTTGGTAACAACCACTCACATTTGGGGCCATGGTGCTGGACGCAAACTGGTCTTAAGGGAAAGGCAAGTGAGAATGCTTAGTTGAGCATAAAGATTTCAATGCCTATCAAAAGGCATTTGAACTTTTTTGTTGCAACGCTGGGCCAGATGAATGTAGACTAGTATTTTATTCTTCGTTACTGGAACTCATATCACCTCTTGAATTTTGCAGGCTGTTCATTTTTTAACTTTCTACGCTCCTCTTTGGGGAGCCATTCTTTACAATGGGTTTACTTACTTCCAAGTGATACGGATGCTAAGAAATGCTAGACGTGTATGTAACTCTCTCATCTCTAATAACATTGTCTTCTGAAAGTAGTTCACAAACGTTACTGATACACTTGGCTGTGTGCTGAAATGGCAATGTTAATTTCAGATGGCAGTTGGAATGTCAGACCGAGTCGATCAATTTGATAATAGAGCAGAGTTAAAGGTCTGTCTTTATTGCCAATACTAGTTCTGTATCATGTGGCTGGATTTCATCATTAAAACCTCACTGCTTGTTTCCTGAAACCACAGGTGTTGAACAGATGGGGATACTATCCACTCATTCTAATAGGATCATGGGCATTCGGCACTATTAACCGTATCCATGATTTCATCGAGCCAGGGCATAAGATCTTCTGGCTCTCAGTTCTTGACGTTGGGACAGCTGCACTAATGGTAGCAAACCTATCAAATAAATAAGTTATAAAATTCGCCATAGATCATCTTTGCTCTTCCCGAGTCGATGTTCTGAATGTTGTATTTTCAGGGCTTGTTCAATTCAATAGCCTATGGTTTCAACAGCTCAGTGCGTCGAGCAATCCATGAGAGACTGGAGCTGTAAGTCACCACCGATCTCTTTGGTTTGCTATATTATTCCCAATAATCAATGAAGCTTGATTTTTATGAAACCCTTGGTCTGCTAGATTCTTGCCAGAACGGCTATATCGATGGCTTCCAAGCAATTTCAGACCAAAAAACCATCTGATTCTACATCAGCAACAACAACAGCGAAGCGAAATGGTATCACTCAAGACCGAGGACCAGCAATGACACTAACTTTCAACTAATACATTGGACCGATAACAAGAAGGCGGCGATGATAATAGCGTTTGGATGGAGAGATTGGTAAGTTTCCTCTATGATTGTTTTGTCTTTAATTTCCGTTTACATGGATCAGTAAGTGTGTTTTGTTTTGTGTTTCTCTCTTAGATATGGTGAAGGGGGGTGCACAACAGGTTGTCAATGTATATGAAACATTCTTTGGGAACACGAACTTAACAATTTATTTATTTTTGTATGAACTTTTTTATTGTGAGGTCTTCTGATCTTGATTTGAAATTAACGAACTTGGAGTTCTTGGACGACAATGTTGAAGAGTTTTGTTACGTAAGTCATATGAAAATACTATCACTTAAACCGGCGCCGTTTCTAAAGAGGAATTACAAAATTCGTATCAATCTTCAAAACCCTAGAGATCACCGCGATTTCTTTCTCCCCAAGACTGAACGACTCTGTCTTCAAACTCGGGTGGGGATTGAGATGGGTTTGTCTTTTCGTCTAACAGTGATCCAACAGTGGAGAAAGAAGAAAAGAAGACGAAGCCAAGCACTACTGGAGATTCCAACGGATGTGGTGACAGAGATTCTTACGAGATTCCCTGTTAAAACCCTAATGGATTCAAGTGCGTCTCAAAGCTCTGGTCATCTATCATACGCTCTCCATAGTCCATACTTTACCAGTCGTTTCATTAAGGTCCCATCTCAACGAATTTACATTTGTGTATCACATTTCGAGGACTACCGTCCCTCTAAAATCCTATCATTAGCTCCATCCGCTACTAGTCCATCTTCCTCCTTTGTTGTTGACCATCCGAGATAGGGGAGGCAAGATCTTACAAAAACTTAGTGGCTTCATCTGCTACACATTTTTGAAAAAACCGCGAATGTATAACCCTACCACCAGACAACTTGTGACCTTGCCCACCATAAAATTAAAAACCAAAACCTCGGCTCCAGAAAGGTCGAAGTGGTGTTACTATTTTGGACATTACCCTATTAACGAACAGTACAAAGTTACTCTGCTCAGTTGTCGTCGGATATTTTATTTTATCATCAGACCATTGGGTCTTTGACCTAAAACCTGGAGGTTCGTGGAAAAAGGTGACTTTGCCTCCCGTGGACTTTTATCCTCACCTTCCTCTTAGACAAGGACTATCATTGAATGGGGTTATACATTACCTGGCTTGGATTGATTCGTCTAATTATATGGTTGTGAGCTTCGACATCGGATATGAAGAATTCAAAATGATCGAGTACCTCACAGGGAAGAAGATGTGAGCCTGCATAGAGCCATCAAGAAGGTGTGTCTTATAGAATATGGCGGAAAAGTAACTGTTTTTTACCATACCGATCTTGAAGACAAGAGTACAGTGAATTTATGGGTTCTAGAAGATGTCAGGACAAAGGAGTGGTTGGCGAAAACTCTGGTTTTGCAACCTTGTCCGCTGCATTTGGTCAAGAACGTTAGATTGGATTGGAGTTAAAAGGTATAACTCAAAGTGGCAAGGTTATAATGACACCAGATTATTTGTTTGATATGTTGTACATTCTTTGTTGTGATCTGCAAAGTAATGATATTAGAGAGATTAAAATCAAAGGTATACATTACCATTATGTTCCTAAGAAGGGTGAATTTGTGCCTACTCAATTTAGTTTGATGTTTATGGATCAGAGATCAGAGTGAGAGCGTCATGTACTTAAAGACTTGAATATTGTAGCTCTAATGCATGCAATTGAGACCATAAAAGAAGCTGCATCTGTGGTTTGTGCAATACAGTAACCTTTCAAAAATGAATATGGGTCCATAACAAGAAGACGGCGTATGATACATAGCATTTGGATGGAGATTGGTAGGTTATTTTTGTTATGCCTTTAAATTCCTTATGTTAATGACTACCAGTCTACCACTATGTTGTCTTCTTCTTCTCTTGTGATGTAGCACAACCATTCGTCAATGTACAAAAATAACATTCTTTGGACACGAGAGATCAAAGGAACTACTGCATGATTACACTTTATAGATTCAAATGATGCAATCTCAAACAAAGTACAACAAATACATTTTTATACAAAAACAGGTGACAAACTTTTTCTAGTACTATTAGTACTGAACAAATATGTACTTCAAGAAAAAGGTGAAATCTGATGCCTTTAAAACATTACTACATAGACTACTTCACACAAATATAATCAACTCTAGTTGACCTGTATACAAACCTCCTCCTAATCATTTTTCTTGGTTATGTCTTTTTTTTTACTTTTTGTTATTTGTTTCAAGTGAACTTTATCCTTTTAAAAACTTTCTCGCATCTGAAAAATAACAATTGAACAAAACAAAAACACATCATGCGAAATCTAATTAAATCAAATCGATCAGTGAATAATAGTAAATTGATAAACAACAGATAAAAACAATCGGATCATATCCATCTCCTTACACAATTTCAATGCTTTTCCCTCTTTTTACAAATGCATTGATTAATGCAGTGAAAGTGACTAAACCAGGGTTGATTACTGTTTCCGCTTCATCATATGAAGAACAAAAAAAATCGGAACCCCGATGTAGTCACTTTCAATGCATTGATCGACGCAATAAACTGGTCAAAAACCGAGATCAAGCAAAAGAGAAGTACTGATCAAAGCTTCGGCAGAAACAATGGAATTTTCATAGAAGAGAAGGATGAGTTAGAGATAAGTGAGAGAAGGTTGTATATAAATATGAAGGAAGAAGAGAAAGAGAAAAGCGGCGGAGTTAGGTCGAAGAAAACAAAGAAACCCTAATTCAGTAATGGGCCAAGATGTGGATACATGCGGCCCAAATAAAGTTTACAATTTATAACACGAAGCTAATTAATTGGTGTACTACCAAGTAAACGGAAAAAAGTTGCAACTACAACAAGGCTCGTCCTCGTAAGCATGACGAGTGTGAGAATCCCGATGTAATTCTTAGGCCTGGGGCATAATACCCGAACTCGAAGAACCGAACCGAACTCGACCCAAAATACTTGAATCCGTTTTATTTCGGTTCCGGCTAATTATCCGATCGGGTTTTGTTTTCAAATAACTGTGGGTATCGGGTATTACCCGAACCGAATCTGATACTCGTGGGTACTTTTTATTACCCGAACATATATATACATATGAGGACATATATGCACTAATAACTTGAATCTGTGACTTGTTTAATGATTTGAGTTCTGGAACAAGTTCAAAACAAGGTTTACTTCTTGTTTTATATTATTGTCTTAAGAAAAAAAACTTGTTATAATTGTGGATTTTTCGGGTTTTATGGGTACTTTTATGTATGTTTGGGTATATTTGGACAAAGTTTGGGTAAGTAGTACTCAAACCCGAGATAGTTTTGGTTATTTATAGGTAATACCAAAATTACCCGGACCCAAAGTAAACCCAAACCGAACCCGACCCAAAATTGTTAATATAACCATACAGGTCCAAAATTTCTAAATCCGAAAAACCCGACCCGAATACCCACATGCCAAAATCTAGTAATTCTCTTTAGCTTTCTTGTTTTCTAGGTCTGATGATGTCTAGCCATCTTCCCTTTTCTGTTCCCTAACTAGCAATCTTTTTTTGTTGCGTCTAGTCTAGTTGGAGATACCATTACTCTGATTTTTACCTATGCTCAGGTGATAAAATGTGTCGTAAAAAAAAATAAAAAAATTTGTTTCTTCAAATGTATTAAAAAACCCTATCTGATCGTTACGCTAACTTCAAGCTCTTGTAGCAATTACCGACGTATTATATAACTCCATCTGTTTTCAAATTAAGGTTTTGACACACATATTAAAAAAATCATTTTATCAATTTTACCTTTTTAATAATATGCTTGACAGAAATATATATATACTTGACAGAAAAATTTATTGGTCAATACGTTAAATCACTAGGGATAAAAATGTATATTTTATCATAAAATGATATTCAAAATGTAAATCGAGAATTATTTTAAACAAAATTTAGATTCTAAAATGACACTTAACTGAAAACAAAAAGAATAGGATAATTGTGTTTCTCTCATTTTAACACTAGGTTATAAGCCCCCATGATGTTGCCGGGGAACTTTTTCAACAAAAAATTTGTATTGCAAAAGTACATTTGATTGTGTTTATATATTAAGTTATTATTCTGACGTATATCATTAGACTTTTGTTACCGATAATATCCGGATCTAACTCGCTTTAGCGAGGTTTCGATCTCAATTCCTTGGCGCTTCATTGTTTTCACTGATTCTCTTCAAAGCTTCTCTGTCTCTCCAATTGCTTGAGGAATTAACATCTTCATCACCTCCAATTGCTCAAGATAAGAACATAATTGGATTTAGATTTACATCAAGGTGGATGTAGTCGGTGGTGGAGCCTCCTCAGAATTGGCGATTTCAGAAAAACTTTTGAAGCTGTGCTACTTCTCAATCCGGTTAGAGATCGGTAGAAGGAAAGCGGATACACATCGCTCTATGGATGGTTGGCAGCGGCTGATCGTACTCTCGGTGATGTTTGGCGACTCATTGACGGCGGTGCTCACATTCACGACACAAAGTCAAGCGTAGACACGTCTTGTACACTTGTTGTTTCTAAGTTAATTATAGTTGGGCCTAACATTTACGTGTTCAATTATGATTAAATGGGCCGTTTTACTTGCTTGTATCTACTAAACTAATCCTTCTGTAATTGTCTTTGGGCTTTATAATGAAAAATGGCCGACAAAAAAGAAATATTAAGTTATTATGATAATGAATTCAAATATTTGACATATTACATAAATTCTAACAAATTCTAATAATAAATTCAAATTTGAAATACTAACATCTTTTATGAATAAAAATGTAAAACAAGAGAATTCTGATTAAAATACGATGTTTAAAACATTGTTTTCATGTAAAATATTTATCAGTGAAATAATACATAACAAAAAGTTATAAGAAAAATGAGACAGTCCGAAAACATTTCTAGGAAAGTGATAAAATTAAATTTCATAAGTATTTTTTTAAATTAATAATTCTAAAAACAAGTCAATCTTAAAAAAATATATATGTTTACTACTTTCAAACAATTAGTATGTATAAGTGAAATAATGTTTTTATCAAATTAACAATAAATAAAGTTGAAAACATATGAGTGGTAAATGAACGTTCATAGTTAAAAGGTACATAAAAAATATCTGTAATTAAAAACAGAAAGAAATGTGACTCTCTAAAACATTTTTATAAAAAAAAATTCCTTGACAAAAAAGGGACATTTTCCCTTTTAATGTACATATTTTCAAAAACTATTCCACTTAGCTGTACATTTTCATAAATGCCCTACACTAAACTTGAAAATATTTATAAGGTTTATAAGGTACTTCTCAATACTCGGAGACTCGATTCAATTATTTATATGGTTTTATAAGATATAAAGATATATAATTCAAAAAAATAAAATCTTTAAAGGTATTTGTTGGGACTACTACTTTTATAAAAAATGGTAGTAATGCATTTGGTACTACTCTTATTTCACACGATCCAGGTAACAGTTTGATAAAATCTACTAATATCACTTTGATATCAAACCTAGTTGGTTAGTTGATTAAGGGAAAATTAAGAAACTCAATTTGTGACAAACGCTTAGAACTTAGAAGAGATTCCTTCAAATAGAGAGATGATGGTTACTATGGACCGACATAATCTCACCAATATCATTTTTAAAGTGTTTTAATGCTTCGAGTTCTCTTCAAAAATATTTTTATTTAGTGATTTTTTTCTGATTGTATTTGTCTTTAATTATTACCCATAAAAGTCATTTATAAAGAACAACTATTGCAACAGTTAATCAAATATACTAAACATTTTATCAGTTCATCAAATATATCAAATGACGCAACGGTTCACCAAATAAACTAAAGGTTACAAATATTCATAATATAAAAAGTGGCATTAATTCAATTAAACGGTAGCAACAATTCATTATATATATATACATCTCTACAAAAAAAATATGCAACTATAAATATAATAAATACTAAATGTTACAATGGTTTGTCAAATAAACAAAAAAGTTGCAATAATTAGTCCAATTTATTCAACTTTTTCAACTAAATGTTGTAGTAGTTCAATTAAGTGTTTGCGAAAAAATCAATATATATTTTAGTAACTAAAAATAGCATATAAACTAATAATTTATGAAGAGCGAGAGATGCGATAGTATATATTAAATATAACAAAAGCTGCAATAGTTTGTCAAATAAACTAAAGGTTACAAATTTTCATAAAACAAAACAAAAAATTGCAATGATACATCAAATAAACTCATAGTTGCAACAGTTCAACTAACGGTTACAAAAATTCTTTAAATAGATTTAATACTTAAAAATTAAAAATAATAATTTATGTAGCTACAATATTATATTAAAAGACGAAACTATTGATAGTTATATTTTACAATGATTCGTTAAAAATGAGACGTTATAATTGTTCAGCTAAACGGTTCCTACAATTCATTTAAATATACAATGGTATTGAAAATAAAAATAACCTTATGAAAATTACGATAAAAAGATGCAACAGTAGAAGGAATTTATTCAGAATGCTATTATTATAGAAAAGAGTACAATGGTTCGTCAATTAAACTAAATGTTATATTAGTTCAATTTCACGATTACAACTTTTGGAATTTTTAATATATACGATCACATATCTCAGTATAATGTTTATTTAGTATTTAATAAATTAACTGTTCTTTAATTAAACTAAATAATATTTTTACTTTTTTTTGGTTTGAGATTATTGTAGTTAATGCCTATATGGTTGCATGTTCTGTCATAGCCATCTTTGAATCCTTGTGTTGTATCGAATTCGACGACAAATAAATGGTTACTTGAATTCCCTTTAGTGTCATTGTTGAGCAAACCCAAAAACTATCTCCGGTTATGATACTATTTGGGGTGAGAGAGAGAATTTTAAGGTACTGCATGCGTTGGCTTGAGCTTGTAGAGATTATAA
>Ga0041059_1001469_pt1 | contig 18623 bp, 8 predicted proteins | sample AraColnosormetaG_FD_56232 | JGI IMG/M metagenome (GOLD analysis project Ga0041059, IMG submission 56232) | Arabidopsis roots microbial communities from North Carolina, USA - Col MF nosort | ecosystem: Host-associated > Plants > Roots > Unclassified | place: USA: North Carolina | collected 2013-09-02
CAGCAGATACATCACAATCTAAAAGTTTAGTAAGTGCTTCTCGTTTTAAAAGAAGTAGAACATCAGATATGTGGGATTACTTTACACTAGAAGATGAGAATAACCTCGTGATTTTCCCGCCAAAAAAACGTAACCTCGTGATTTTCCCGCCAAAAAAACATGACCCCGTGATTTTCCCGTCACAAAACGTAACCTCGTAATTTTACCGTCTAAAAATGTAAACTCGTAAAAATTTCTGAATCAATAAATATCTCAAATTTAATAATAATGAATTAATGATGATGATAATTATTTATTATTGTTTTATAATAATAATTAATTAAATTATTATTTAAATGGTTAACCCATTTAACAACTCAACCCATCAAATGAAATGAGTTATGGGTTAGACCCAACTCATTTAACAAAATGAGTTGGGTCAACCCATAACTCATTTAATCATAAACTCATTTGATTATGAGTTGGGTTGGGTTGGGTTACCCATTTTGACACCCCTAGTAACAACAGAATGAATTTTGTTTATAGAGACAAAAAAACATGAAGTAATGAACATTAAAAAAAATCTTAGTAATATAATGGGTTCTCTAATATAATCTAACCTTCGAGTGAGAAAAAAATGAACATAAAAAAAAGAAACAAGAACAATAAAAAGAGTGGGAGACAAGAGGGTGATAAATGGTATAGCTACGGGACGGTGACGTATGATGTGAAAGAAAGGAAGAGCGCGGGTGATGATGGAATTAGGTGACAGGCATGTGAACAACAGTGAAGCTGCAAAGCCTGATTTGGTTGTTTCCCTTCTCTTTAAGCGTGCTTCCAACGTGTCTCTTTGATCATGACCTTCTTCTTCAAATATACAACTCTTCACTTCTATTTTCATTTGCTCTCATTTTCACATTGATTGTGTTCTTAGAATTTTGTTCCTCGTGCAATCTCCTCACTAGTTTAACTAAATAATTATACATTGATTTTTGTTGTGAGTCTACTTAAATTATGGTATCTATTATTGTACATTTCATAACTATACCACACCAAAAGTAGAGCATATTAAGCAGCCGGCAAAACAAAGTTCAATTGCTGCTTTCTTGTCTCTCTCGTATCATCACTCTCCTTTGCTAATTGCTCTCAGCCCATAATTATAAACGAGTAGAAGAATATTTAACACTCTTTTTCGTAAATTTTCATTTTTTACCACTTGTTAAATGCTCTGTCTTACTTTTTTTTTATCCATTGTAATTTTCATTGGCGGTATGCATATTTTTAGACAGACAAAATTTAAACCGATACGTGGTCCCATAACTATTGAAACTCTGATTATAATGGAAAACATATTAAATTTATAGGTATTTTAGACCACTCAGCCTCTTAAATATTGGATGGTCCCATTTCTATCTAAATCATTTTAACAACAACAAAAGAAAATATACCATAAAACAATCTGATTTGATTTTACTTATTGCTAAAACCATATAATAATTTTAATAAAATATAATAAACACACGCATGTTATTTGTGGACCTACAAAATAAAATAAAAAGAATAACAGAGACAAAAAAAAGTCATTTCAAATATATAAATCAAATTAAAATTAATAATATTTTCATGTTTTTTTAAGCTTCCTTACAAAACAGAAACCTGAAACCATGTTACCTATAACAACGACATGTATTTATTATTATTTCTCCATTAGATCTAACGACTCAGAATCACTCTCACTTACTCATTCTCAACCGTCAGATCTAACTACAGTACTCCACACCACATACGAACAAACCTAATCTATCCTTAATACCCTTACTTTTGTAGTTTATTACTAAATTTACCACTCCTTCCATGTTTTTGTTTCTCTCTTCTTCTTGATTGTTGCGCTTTTGTTAGCTTTCTCTGGTTCATTTTCCATGGACGGACCTTGACCTCTCTGCTTCCCTTCGTGCATTTTCTCTCTCTCACTATCCTCTCTCTTTCTAGTGTTTGTTTGATCCTCTGCGTACTCTGTTCTTCTTCTCTCTTCAGGTACTAGTTTCAATTTCTCTAAAAGGAACTATTGAAACCTCCTTCTCTAGTTTCAATTTTCAATCTGGGTTTGTTTGTTTGGTTCTTGTAGCTTCTTTGGATTCATTATCATTTGGGTTTAGTTTATTTTTCTCGTAAGTAAGTGATTTAGTTGTGATTCTGAATTTTAGGGAAATGCTGAAGAAGTTAGAGTAAGAAATTTTTGGTTTTTGAATGGAAAGTGATTGATTTTGGGGAAGATGAGTTCTGGGAACGATAAGGTTGAATTCTGGCTATGAAACCTAGGTTAAAGTTTCTAACTTTATCTTACTTGTTAAGCAAATCTAACCCAATTCTCATCTGAAACCCTAATTTTTCTGGGTTCTTCTTAAAATTGAGAATTTTGTTCATGCATCTATAGAAAGTGAAGATTTTTATGTAATTAGATTGATTTTGGGTTGTTCTTCTTGTTGTTGTGATGCTAAGCAGATAAAACAAGTCCTGCATATTGAAGATCTGATGTCTTATCGATTGCTAAGTGTGGATAAGGATGAACTGGTTACGTCACCTTGTTTGAAAGAACGTAACTACTTGGGTCTCTCTGATTGTTCCTCTGTTGATAGCTCAACTATTCCCAATGTTGTTGGGAAGAGCAATCTCAATTTCAAAGCTACTGAACTGAGGCTAGGTCTTCCTGAGTCTCAATCTCCTGAGAGAGAGACTGATTTCGGTTTGCTGAGTCCGAGAACACCCGATGAGAAGCTTCTCTTCCCGTTGCTACCTTCTAAAGACAATGGTTCTGCTACTACAGGGCATAAGAATGTTGTTTCTGGTAACAAGAGAGGATTTGCTGACACTTGGGATGAGTTTTCGGGTGTGAAAGGATCTGTTAGACCTGGAGGAGGAATCAACATGATGTTGTCGCCGAAAGTTAAGGATGTCTCGAAGAGTATTCAAGAAGAAAGATCTCATGCTAAGGGTGGCTTGAACAATGCACCAGCTGCCAAGTGTGTATTATATGATGATTTGTTTATGAGTTTGTTTATGAGTTTGTTTATGAGTCAAGAACGAATCTTGTGGTAATCTGTGTCTATTGTTTTGCAGGGCACAGGTTGTTGGTTGGCCTCCAATCAGATCATACCGGAAGAATACAATGGCTTCTTCTACTTCGAAGAACACTGATGAGGTTGATGGGAAACCTGGTCTTGGTGTTCTGTTTGTGAAGGTGAGCATGGATGGTGCTCCGTATCTGAGAAAGGTCGACTTGAGAACTTACACTTCCTATCAACAGTTGTCTTCTGCACTTGAGAAAATGTTCAGCTGCTTCACCCTTGGTGAGAATTTACTATGTATTTAAGCTAATCATTGATTCTACTGTAAAACAGAATGAACCAAAGAACAGTGATTTCGATTCTTGTTTGTGATCTCAGGTCAATGTGGTCTTCATGGTGCTCAAGGGAGGGAAAGAATGAGCGAGATTAAACTGAAGGATCTTCTTCATGGATCAGAATTTGTGCTTACTTATGAAGATAAAGACGGTGATTGGATGCTTGTTGGCGATGTTCCATGGGAGTAAGCTTCTTTTGGAACTCTCAGCTTTAATAACTGTGGTTTTGTTTCCGTTCAAAAGTTGAATCCTTGTTAAAACCTATTTGCAGGATATTTACTGAAACATGCCAGAAACTGAAGATCATGAAGGGTTCTGATTCTATTGGCTTAGGTAAGTTTTCCAACATCTTTCCCCCTAATCTGAATACAAACTCAATGGCTCATTTCATTGTTGATTTATTCTGTGGCAGCTCCAGGTGCAGTGGAGAAATCGAAGAACAAAGAGCGGGTTTGAAACGAAGATGCTCAAGACAAAAAAAAAACACTATGCACAGTTCCAATGTTTAAGTTTTATTTACTGATGTGTTTGAAAACTCTTTAGTCTTTTTACTAATTTGTGTTGTAAGACTTTGGATTCTCTTATTTGTGTGTGCTTGTTCAAAACAAATACATTCTTATGTGTGTGTTTCTACTTTGACCTTCAAGATATTTCGTCTCTACGCAAAATCTTGATTTGTTTATTGTTAGCACTTAGTACCAAAGTCTATAAGTGATAATTACGATAAAGAACCTTTAACCACACAAAGTGGAATCTCAAATGATGGTTATTATCTTTAAAACATGAAAGTGTGTAAATCTGGATAAGCTTTAGACTAATCGCAATAGTGTCTTCTACAATATTCTTACAGATTAAATACTAGAAGAACAAAAAAAAAATGTAACTACATATATATATTTTTTTTGTTTTCGATTTTTTTGTAACATACATATAATAACGTATAAAGAAGACTGGTGAGTAGGAAGAGTAGATAAATAAACCTCACCTTACCGAAATAGAGGGCATATCAAATACATGTGGAGCAAGAGTGGATGAGATAGAGAGAAAGGAGAACATTTATGTAGTGAGCAAAATAGAGTTTGACAAATTTATAGTCTCATACTTCTAATAGAGGTAGATGCTAACATAGCTACCCAAACGAAGGAAAGATAATAAAAGAATGTGACGCATAAAAATTTGAATTTTAGCAAACTTCTTTTGAGAATTGTGAGCTCTGTTAACTCGTATTTGTAAATTTTTTTTTTACTAACATCTAATTTTATTTATCTTTGAGCTCCAAATTTATCCACACTATTTTATTTTATAGTAAAGTTTCATAAACTAAAACCAAGATTTATTTTTGTATTTGCAATTTATGTGTTTTATTTTTCTGATATATAAAATACAATACATGTATTGCTACAAAATATATATAGTTCTCACTTTATATGAAGTTAATTTTTTTTCTTAAATGTTAGTATTCATATTCTAATTCCCTCTTCCCTACATCTAAAAGAGTATTAATTTTCTTTAGATATTCGACATCAGCTGTCAAATTAGTCTTATCAAATGGGACTCAGTGATTTGCACAAATGTAGCACTTCTAAATGAGTTTGTGGTTAGTGCACTTCATCGTTGACTTTATTTTCAAATTTGATTGTTTTGCTATTCGTAAGAACAATTATATCAGTCACAGTCATATGTCTTGTTAATGCTTTTCTTTCATATGAACCACTAATTCTTTTTTTCATTGATCAAATTAATTTTAGAGAAGCTTATGATATTTGACTTTGGTAATAATACCAATACTCAAAGAGAGTAGCGAGGCCTAAACGTTAACATATTATTTATTCATTTTTATTTTATTTTTCATAATTTTATATCAAAACATTGGTTATAAAATATATAAAGTTATAAATGTCATCTATTTGAATTTATTATATATATTCACACTTGGTTTATATGAAAACTAGAATAGTTCAGTCCTAAAAACATTTTAACAAAAAAAAACTAAATTTTTTGAAAATAGTTAATTCATAATTTACAATTTTAGTAATCAAGTATTTTTTATTTTATTTTTGATTAATGTTTTTGACTTACTGAAAATTATGTTTTGTATAAAACAAATCAGACACTTAAGCGGCTAATTTTACTTAAAATTGGGCATTCGAAGGTTCATGAACTCCTAAGCGGGTGTCTAGTCGCCGCCTAAACCGATTTATTGAACATTGAATGCTACAATGAAACTCAAAAAATCATTTTTACATAAACTAGACTTATATTTTTGTAGCTTTTATTAGTAGTGTTGTTGTGGATCACCATCCAAACTAAAACCGGTACAATACAAGTAATAAACAGGAAATATATATACTTGATTTCATATTTTCATACTAACACAAAGACATGTTACTCAAATTCCACTGTAGAAAAACTTATTATCTTCTTACTCAAATTCTACTGCTTTGTTCTCCGCCGTTGCACATTTATCTCTACATGAGTGGACAACGTTGGATTTGTATGGTTGAGTTATTAGGTTTATTGGAGGCTACTTTCATAGAGAAATGAGAACACCGATCTTCTCAATCAGTACTATTGTGAATCAAGAATGCTAGATAACGATTTCATATTAGAAAGTTTAAAGGGTATAAAATACTTTATGGTAACTAATAGAACAATGATAGAGAAGTTTGAGGTACCGATAGATGGTTATGCACTTAAATTTAACAAAATATATATAATTTGGTATTAAAATTATGTTTTTGAAAGTTTTGGTTTATAAAAAAATTTCGTTTGTGATATGTAGCTATATAAATATTGTATATATAAATTAATCGGGTGGACTTTCCAAATATCACGTAATTAACTGAAATTTTATTTTACTATCCTGATAAATAATCCATACTTTTTTTTCCGTCAAAATAATACATAGTTATGACTTATTATATTAAATAAATAATTAATGGACCACAACATAGAAATCTAATCGCCTTAACTAATATATAATCATGGATCGGTCCACAGACAGATCATATGGCTGTGTCTCCCAAAACCTTTCTTCTACTTAAGCTATGTGTTTCAGTCAAATTATTCTTATTATATACACTCCAACAAACCACTATCTTCTAATTTCTAATCCTCCTTTACTCATTGTACTCATTCTTTTAAGCATACCCATTAAAAAGAAAACATATTTTTTCTTCTAGTTTGTTCATTTCCTCCAATTAATATTCATATGTTTAAGATTGATATATACAATTTTGTTTGAAGACAGAAGAATAAGATATTAGATACGAAATGATTAACTATATTATCTAAATATTTGGTTTGACTATAGTCTATGTCTTTTTGTCTACAATTCACATATACATGTTTTTATTCGTATTTAAATTTGTTGCTCACTATCACTACAAACTAATAATTATGATTTTTATTTATTTATTAAAATTTAGGGATTTAAAATATTCTAAATTGTGTGAATAATGCATTGATTCTGCAAATGGTGGAATACGATGACTAACTAAGTTATTAGACATCCGATAACTCCATCTCATACTACATGTATATTAAGTTTTTAACAAATATAAGAGAAGGAAGTTATTAACAAATATAATTTTTGTAGGGGTACATATTTGGTGTGGCTAAAATTCATTTAAAAAAAAAATAGAATCCAGCTAATTTATATCCATAACTTTTTATTAAACAATTTTCAAATCTCATTGAAAGGTCAACAGATAGATGACTTCATTGGCAAGTCGTTCGAAATTGTAACTTCATCATGTACATAACTCTATATCAAATCCTTTCACTAACTCATGCTAAAAAATGAGATTGAATAACACATTTGATCATCTCTTCAGGTTACTGAATACATCTTAAAAATATTCTGCAACATTTGCTATGATTTCCTTACATAAAATAAAATAAAAACATTTGCTATGACTATTTAATAAGTAATAGAGTATTAGGAGAAATATTCCCAACACTATTTTTGGTTATTATCAAAACAGAATAACTTTGGGTGGGTCTTTATATACCTTAATGACGAACCAGCTGATCATAAAACGAAGCCTTATTGAATGAGGTTCCTGGCCATTGGTAAAGAAGTTCAAAATTTTGGATTAGTATTGGTGGCGCCATTATATAAAAGTAAAACCGGGAAAATATTGGATTATTTGGTTCATCTGCTAAGCACGAATTGATAATCTCCTAAGGAGGAATTGAGAAGTTTGTTTCAAAATGTTAATAGAGCTTCCTAAATATCTTAGACTACGCACTAGCATAATGCTAAGCCTGCCATAAGGCAAATGATCAACCTTCAGAGTTCAGAGATATATTATGAATCTCATCATCGATATTCAATAGACAGACAGAGTTTTCATATTTTACTTGAGTAATTGCATTTTAACTGTTGCACCTAAGTATGATTATTCACACAAAATTTAAAGCGTCGAGCACAACAATGCAATAATTTACTACCTCCACAAATACTTTGCTTGCATGAAATATGACAATAAAACGTTTGGTATTTTTAAAACGCAAGAAACCATACTAGCATAATAGTAGTCAAAGTGTGATTAGTCTATGAAAGTAGCTTAAGACTACACCAATAATATGTGTCTGGTCCTATAACATACTACAAAATAGCCAAACACGTAGGTATGCATGCAAATGTACGTTAAAAGCTGTAACAAAAACAGACAAACAAACAAAAAAAAAAGTTTGGCGAAAAAAGGTGATAGGTATCAATAACTAGTTGAGATGGGATAGAGATAAATTTTAAAAAATGGACCGACCTATTACAAACAATTTAATAAAAGTAACACAAGAGTACAGAGACTAAAACAGTAGCTATGGTTTTCTTTTGGCGTCTCTGTAATAAATTGGTTTCTGGGGATCTTCGTCCTATCTCCCATGCCATTCACTATCAATACATTTATTGATGCCTTCATTATCATCTTTCTTTTGTTTTTTTGCCGATCACTTTATTTTTTTAACTCGTACCATATTCTATAGCATTGATCCTCTTGTAGTCGTAGGTCGACTTTTGTTTTTATTTGATAGTAACACTTATGTCCTTGGTGATATGTATTTTTCAGAAATGCTTTTTCGATTTATTTAAATGTGTACCCTTTTGTCGACCAAAAAAACAAATGTGTACCCTATCTTTAGTGTTTACTTTGTAGTTTGTACAAAAATACGTTTTTATGTTCGAGCAAGTTTACTTTTGACAAAGAAATGTTATTATAATAATAATAATAATATATTGAAATATCAAAATTTTGTGTGTAAATTTATTTAATTATTTGAAAATTTCAAAAATTTCCAAAACAATACGAGTAGCTTTGCTTAAATATATCTAAAAATACACAAAATAACTAAAATATCCAAAAAAATCCTAATATTTTCTATATATAAGTATAAATATAACTAATATATACTTATATTTGAGATATGTTCGAATTTTTTGGATTTTAAAGTTTAGAACCGTTCGGGTATTTTAAAAGTTTGGTTTCGAGTTTGGATCGGATTTTTCGGATCGGGTTTTTTGGATCGGGTTCGGGTATTATGCACTGGCCTAGATAAAAGAAAGAAACCATTCATCACCTATAACATTTTTACTGCATCCACCGTTATTATCAGTATACGAACATTACCTCAGTTTCAGCATTATAGCTTAGCAATAAATAGCTGAAGAAATGTAGTTGGTATTATTGTTATAGCTTAGCTAGTGGTGGCAACATGTTTATTTTCTATTCACCAGGTGATGATGGCTTATCGGATCAAGTCTTGATTCGAACATTAAATGTTTTACATGGATCGATATATAAACAAGTTAAAATTGGCTCACATCCATAGATCGATCCCATAATCTATGCGTTTATACATTCACTGCACTGTATTAATTTAACCCAATCATATTTGCTCATCTACTACATTAAATTCTGTCAAAGTTTCAATAGTGTGTTACACAATAACGGTCAAACAACAAATGATTCTCCAATAACAACTATTTAGACAGTCAAAAATTTTAGCGTGAGACTAGACGGATCGATAGGGCATAATAGCATATATGTATAGCCCATACATTAATAACTAGACATTATTACAAAAATTTCGGTGCTAAACAAGTTTTTTTTTAATGGACCCTTTTATTAGATTACTTTAAATAAACCGATGTTAAAAATCTTGTTTACAAAAGTAATAAAATGCGGTTGGATATGAACATTTCGTGCTAAATAATCTGTTTTAACATTTTAACTTCAAAAAAATAAAAATAAATATAAAAATCAAACACATCCTTGTCTTCATGAATCGCCTCTAAATACGTAGCAAAGATTGGTCACTTTGTTGGAAAAGACACCACTTTTATCAAGTCTGAGGAATCTGTAAAGAACGTTACTTCTTGTTTGTCTTGACCAATCATACATCTTATTGTTCATACGAGTGAACGAGTGCTTCCACTTATGTAAATAGACATGTGAGACTTCTTCGTAGGTTGACATCACCTATAGTTGGATATTTTCTTGTTGGTAAGTTTTTAGATAGCCAAAATACTATTAAACATTCATAAGCAAGTGAAAATATTTATTTGAACGATTTAACTAAAATGTTGTTATGTATTTATACAAACATATATATTTTTTTATACATATACATGTTATTTTACTAAATAACGTTTTTGTCCAAAGTTTTTTTTACTGAATAACGTGTAATCAAATAAAATAATAAAAGAACAAGGGATCTCTTCTTGATAAAATATTTTGATTTCATATAAAAGTAGGTGATATCTATAAAATAAATTTACAAAATGTTTTAGTTTGTGAATGAACTTCAGAGTAAAATTGTAAAGTTAAAAGTAATTTTACAAATTTAAATAATTAGTTTAGTTATTTAGCAGATACATATAGTCAGTCTGCTATCATAGCATTTAGGTTGAAGCCTTTAAGTTTATCTTGTTCAATTTTTTATATAATATATATATATATATTTTTAATCTAGGTGGTAAACAAGCTTTATCACTTAAAAGGTTAAAATGAGTGGGGCAATAATAGATGTAGCTCATAAGTTCTATGTTGAAAAAGATTAATACCAAAAATCAATCATTTTCTTATAATCAACCATGGAGTAGAAAAGCAATTACACAAATAGAGTAACTTCTAAAATATTTACAGCTTTTTAGGTAGTCAATTACTATTAGTACTATTTCTTAATTCTCTCAATAAAATAAAATAATAAAAAATCATATAGATAATCCCAATATCCCCAATCTTCCACTATAATTGAACAAAAAAGACTCCTTTTTAAATTCAACCTCTCCCACCTTCTCTCTGCAACTCTCTCATTTTCTTAAAATCTCTTTCTCACAGAACCAAAAACCAAAATCTCAGTCTCAAACAAACAACAACAACACACGAGTCACGAGGTTGAAGAAGAAGAAGAAGAAGCAAATATGTTAAACGGCTGGAGAAGAGCTTTTTGCACTTCCATTCCCAAAGAAACTAACCAAAACGACGTCGACGACGACGGACTCGTTGGTCTCCGCCACAAATCAACCTCTCGATTCGGCTTTTTCTCAACTCCTTCTACGCCTCGTTCTGATTCCGGCACCGGAACTTACAGCCTCCGTTGCAGGACTTCAACAGCCACCGCCGTCTCCACTACTTCATCTCTTCCCGGAACTCCAAAGCTTAAGTGCAAAACCACCACCACCGGAGAAACAACTCCCAGAAACAGAAGCCTTGTCTCTCTTTTAACACCTTCTTCTTCTTCTATTTCTCCGGCGAGCTTCACTCTCCTCAAATCCAAACTCCGATTCAAGCAGAGTAGCAGTAACAAATGTGGAATCTGTTTACAGAGTGTGAAATCAGGTCAAGGTACGGCGATTTTCACGGCGGAGTGTTCTCACACGTTTCATTTTCCTTGCGTAACCTCACGCGCCGCCGCGAATCATAACCGTCTTGCTTCTTGTCCGGTTTGCGGATCCTCGCTTTTGCCTGAGATTCGAAATTACGCTAAACCGGAATCTCAAATCAAACCGGAAATTAAAAACAAGTCGTTGAGAGTTTACAACGATGACGAAGCTTTGATTTCATCTCCGATATCTCCCGCCGGATTTCACACAATACTTGAATCAGATGAGAACGAAGACTGCGAGGAGTTTACAGGATTTTCCGTTAATACTCCGTCACCTTTAACGGCGAAATTGTTAACGGATCGAAACGTGGACGTTAAGCTCTCTCCGGAATCGGCTATCGTTGCGTCGGGTAAAGGCTACGAGACTTACTCCGTCGTCATGAAGGTGAAATCGCCACCGTTTCCGACGGCGCGTGGATTTGCGCGTAGAGTGCCGGTGGATTTGGTTGCTGTTTTAGACGTAAGCGGGAGAAATTCCGGTGGGAAATTGGAGATGTTGAAACAAACGATGAGGATTGTGCTTTCGAATCTCCGGGAGATGGATCGTTTATCGATTATTGCGTTTTCGTCCAGCTCGAAACGGTTATCGCCGTTACGGAGGATGACGGCGAACGGGAGGAGATCGGCGCGAAGAATCGTAGATATCATCACCGTTCCTGGTTCTGTCTCCGGCGTCGGAATTGATTTCTCCGGTGAAGGGATGAGTGTGAACGACGCGTTGAAGAAAGCGGTTAAGGTGTTAGACGATCGCCGGCAGAAAAACCCTTTCACCGCCGTGTTCGTTTTAACGGACCGTCAAGCCCATCAAGTGGCCCAATTAGCCCATTCGAGAATCCCTATACACACCATATGGCTTAGCCACGCGATTCCCGAAGACGCGTTTGCGAGGACCATCAACGGTTATTTGAGTTTGTCGGTTCAGGATCTCGGTTTACAGCTCGGGATAGTTTCCGGGTTGGGTCAAGGAGAGATAACTTCTGTTTACTCTCTTTCCGGTCGACCCGCTTGGCTTGGAACCGGTTCAATCCGGTTAGGTGATATGTATGCGGAGGAAGAAAGAGCGTTGCTGGTTGAAATCAAATCACCGGTTAACAATTCCTTAACCGGTAGTAGATCTCACAAAATCATGACCGTTAGATCTCGTTACGTGGATCCAACAACTCAGGAATTAAGAAACCCCGAAGATCGCGCGCTTTTAATACCTACTCCTCTAACTGTCCGATCATCATCAAATCCCAACATCTCACGGCTCAGAAACCTCCACGTCAGCACTCGAGCCGTCGCGGAGTCTCGGCGGCTAATAGAGCGTAACCATTACTCCGGAGCTCATAGATTGCTGACGTCAGCTAGAGCATTGCTTGTGCAGCACGGTTTGAGCTCGAGCGATGCGTGTATACGTGGACTGGACGCAGAGATAGCTGATCTTAATAGTGTGAAAGGAAGACACGTGGCGGCATCAGAGAGTTTGGAGTCGCTTACTCCGACGTCGGCTTGGAAAGCGGCGGAGAGGTTGGCTAAAGTGGCGATGGTGAGGAAACATATGAACAGAGTCAGTGACTTGCATGGTTTCGAAAACGCTAGATTTTAGCTTTTTTATGTATTTAAATATATTTCCATATTTAGAGTAACAACTTGTGTAATAATAATCTGATACAAACAAATAGAAATGGTGCATAAATGGAGTTATATTTGGTCAAATGATAAGTTTGGATAGTTATTTTATATCATTCAGCTTTTATGCGATTTCATTTCTCACCGTAAAGTTGATTATACAATTTTGGTTAGGGAATTAGGTAGTAGGTTTTACCAAATCAATCTTAATATTTAAAATTGTATAAAGAACAAACTATATATTAAGCCACTATCATATACACTCAATACTAAAATCTTACACGCTTAGAGAAACTCGTGTAAAATGTCAATGTAAAATGAATTTTAGCAAAAAAGAAAGAAAAAGAAATCAATGTAAAATGAATTGGCCGGTGATATTTGACTGAAAACATGACTAGAGCTCTTCCATTTGTTTTGTTGTAAAATTTATACGCATTCGAAATGCTTATAACATACATTAGTCGTGTTGAACATGGTATGATCTTTTCTTTTACTTAATTAATCTCTTATGAGAACTTTTTATATATATATTTTTGTGCTTTACAATTATTATAGTGAAACTTTTTAGATAGAGCCTATATTCTATGTGTACTTCTTCGTAATGGATGTGTAGATTATAAATACTAAAATGTAGTCAAAAACAAGGGATGTAGCCTTTTCGCGGCTACACACTGATTAAATTCGTTGTATCCAATGATGGTCAACAAAATATTTTCTAAGCAATACAATAAATCAGCAATAAACAATTCTAAAGAAGCCTTATAAATATGATTGCAAATGCTAATAATTGAGTTTAGGATATCATTTTAACGGCGGAATTCTGTCTCCTTTTTGTTTGTCTCGTAGGCTTTTTACACCTCTCTTATCATTTTAACGCCGGAATTCATAGTACTATGAATCTATGATTGCTAATGAGTAATGCCACATCTCTTTTGGGAGTCGCTTGCGTTACGCACAAAATGCATCATATTTTCCCAATTGTCTAGCAATTAGCCGCAAAAGATCAATGTTTACACAAGATTCAGTAGGTATCTCGATTGATCGGTCATTATCTATAGTTTTATCCGAAATTAACTAAAGAAACTTATCAACTTCTTAGATAAATTAATGGTTGTAGAAACCCCTTGACTTAGTAGTTGATTTTGTGAACTTTTAAGACAAGATGCGAGATATGAATCATATGATTTACGCATAATTCATATATATTTTTTACATTATGGATACAAAAAGTTTAAAGTTGTTGTAGATAGATCTGTCGTTGGATGGTCTCGTGTATTCCAAACCGGTTAAATTTATCTAAATGTAAGTTTATCTTAGAAATTTTGATTAGTCAATTAGTCACATGTCTATCTCAACCAGCTTCTTGAACTACTCGAAAATAAATTGCTAAAAGATATCACTTTTGTTAAAAATACAAAACTTATATATAAGCATCGGCCTAAGTGTTATATATAAGCATCGGCCTAAGTGTTACATACTTTCATTTTATTAGCCCGACTAACGTATACCACCAACTTTTAAAAGTTTTGAATAAATTCTTGTAACTTTAGTCAAACAGAGAGAAAGAGAATAAAAGCCAAAAACAACTTTGAAAGCAAATGTTTTTGGTACGTTTAATTTGGAAAGCGATGGTGCGTTCCACTAAAGAGATGCAATAATGGTTCGCACGACTATATCTAAAAGTTCATATCATATCTAAACAAGTTCAAGATTTAGTATATACATGGACACGTATTAATTTATGTAGACCAAAAGCCAAAAAGTAGTTCACAAATTTATGTTAGTGGAGAGAGGAGAGTTTTGAAATGATCAAGAAGACAAAATGACCCTAAATACTTATCTTTAATTTAATAACTCTTTTATAATGTACTTTATCCATTAAGAATCTCAAAAAGCTCTCCAAACATAAAGAGTTTGATCCTTGGGGTTGTATTGTATTAAGTGAATGATATACCAAATTTTAAAGTGTTTTCTTTTCGAAGCACCAAAGTTTAACGTTTCCATTTTCGTATAGATAAAGATATTCGACAATCAATACTTAAAAAATGAAACATTGGTGAGTGAACGACGAATGATGGTCGTATGATGAATCGGTAAGTTCTGTCTTGGCAAGTGATCAAAGTTGGCGCGATAACGGATCTTCCTGTCATTCAAAATTCAAGACCACTAGACCAAAGACCATATGGGTATAAAAGGTTTTATTTCAAACTATAGTTTTTGTACACGAACCCAATTCAAGTTCATAAAAGAAAAGATAAGAAACATTTGTCTACTTTCTTTAGAAATGCTGCATAAGAAGTTGTAAAGCTAGTCTAAAAATATAACTGCTTACACTGCGAAGCATCAATATCTGTTGGACAATAAGGACACTTGAACGACCTTGAACCATTCCTCGACATTCTGTTGATAGACTGCTTGCAAAGGACATGACCGCAAGCCAATCTCATCGGCGGATTATCTTCGCTCGAGTGTTCTTTAGAGACAGGGCAGACAAAGACCGAGTAGAAGCGATACTCTTCAGAGAGTTCCACAGGTACAAGAAGTTGCTCCATTGTTTGCCACTCTTTTCTTTTCTCCGGCAGCACGTTCAAATACTTCAAAAACGTCGGTAAAACTTGTGAACCTGCTGCAACTGTTACACTTAAAGGACTCTCTGGTGATTCACCGAGTAGGATGCAGTATTGTCGGGTTAGTTCCTTGGCAGCGTTGGTCCACAATACAGGTGAGAGGAACTCTGAGTATGGGGATTTATTGAGGTTTCTGATCCATAAGAGAGAGCACATGAGTTTCTGTATCTCAGGGAAACAGCAGCTATCTGCTGAATACGTAGCAAAGTGTTTTCTCGCGTAGTTGATAGCTTCTTCGGAGGTTTTGTCTTTAGCTATCTCCAAAAAGTGAAGGCTGTGAAGTTTCAACTCAAGATCTGACTTTGCTTCCTTTAGCTTGTCAGAGTTTGAAGCTACCCATTTCAAAGCTGGTCCGAGATCCCGTTCTTTCATGGCTTCAAGTATCATATTCATTTCCATGAAAGCTTTAGTAACAGAAGATTCAGGCTTAACCTCACCAGTCTCGGAAATGAAACAGTCACCAACGTCGTACATGCCTTGCCTGTAGAAAAACTGAGCTAGTATCTGATGAACTGTATGAGTATCAAACTTAACGTTTCTGTAAGCCGTCGATATATCTGGATTCAGAGTTTTGTCAAGAGCTTTCGGGTATTTGGTAAGAACCCCATTTATTTCTTTCTGAGACGCTTCTAGTAGATTGATTGGAGCAATCTCCTCAAAAGTTTTCTTCAGATCAGCAACAACAGATTCATGATTATCCTCCTGTATCGTTTTCAATGCCTTGTCGATTTCTTGAGACATTTTGTCTACCACTTCATGCGTTTTGCTATAGCATAGTTTCTGCTTTTTGGTAACACGATCAAACGCATCTTTGACATTCTTTAGCTCCATTCTAAAGATAATCAACTACATGAAAGAAGGAACCAAGTATCAATAACCAAAAGAATCATATCCACAATAACCACTATAATCTCCATTAATCAACTCATTGTTCAGAGGAGTTCTTAAATCTAATCGATTCATTGCAATTCAAATTCTCATAGCATAGTAGCAGAATCAACGCATCAGATGCAACACCAAACATTTTTTCTGATTATTCATACCAAATGATCCAGGAATCGAAATATCAGACACACGGATTCGAATTTCAAACAAACCAGAGAATCTGACGATCGCGAATCAGAAATGAAGCGAAGAAGAATTCATATTAAGAAACCGTGGAGAGTCAGAGATACATAAAAGGCATCAAAGAATCTGGAAAAACATGAACCTGAAGAAGCGATGAAGATTATCGCCGGAAACGGAGAAAGATGGAATCGGAGGAAGAAGAGAAGATGAATTTGCAGATTTCTTCTTCAGTTTCTTTGAAATAATCAATCTCTCTGATCTTGAAGATGAATGAATCACAGCCGTTGGATTTGATCGGTTTCTTTTCAACAATGTAACTATTTGGGCCGAGAATATTTTTACGTGGGCCTAGTTAATTAAAATTAAATGCGACAGTTTGAGGTGTCCTCTCCAAGTTAACGAAATGTATATATGAAGAAGCTAGGTCTCTCGGCTCTCGCTAGGGGTTTCTAGGTTTATAACGTATCAACAAACAAGGATTCATTATCTCCGACTCCCAAATCAAATGATCTCATCATGGAGATATTGTCGAGATTACCTTTAAAGTCATTAGCGAGGTTTCATTGTGTGTCGAAGCTATGGGCATCAATGTTTGGTAGTCCATATTTCAAGAACTTGTTCTTGACCAGGTCATCGGCTAAGCCGCGCCTCTTATTCGCCTTAGTTGAGAAAGGCGACGTTAAAGAAGAATCATGTGGTGTGTGGAGCTTTTTCTCGTCGCTTCAGCTTGATAATTTATATGAGGAATCGTCGTCCACTCTTGTAGCAGCTGCCGAATTTCATGGGAAATTCTCTCCAAACAATCATTATGTTAACCTAAAAAAAAGTCACGTGGCTACGCCTCTGGTTTAGTCTATTTCCATGGTAGTTAATACCAGGGTGGACTTCTGATATGTAACCCCATCACAAGACATCATGCAATTTTACCGAAGCTCTATAGTTATAGACTGGCATATAGCTTTTTCGGATTTGAAGGGGACGTGGGATGTTTGATGTTTTAAACCCGTTTTGTGTAGGTAACAAAACTAGCATCACAAGATTATACCAACTTGACCAAAGGTCTGTTTAGTGATTTTGTAATGGACGTTAGGCCATCTCCAACGCTGGGCTCTGTTGAAATTTTGCAGAGTCTCTGTTGATTATTTTGATTAAAATTTAATCAAACTGAAAGAAAAACTAGAGAAGCGTTTCTGTGGAGAGAGTTTATGAGGGAATGAGAGAGGCGAACATGTGGCATACATTCATTGGTTATCTTCTTTAAACAAAAGAAAAAAATAAAAATGATTGATTTCATTTTCTTTGTTTTGCCCGAACAAATTCTTTTCTCTCTCTCCTTCTCTTTCTCTTCGCGACATTGACAAAAGAAAAATTGCTCAATCTTTGAAAAACCAGAATAATTGACGCCGGTGATTGTTTGTATTTCGCTGTGTTATCTTAGGCTTTCAACGGTGTTCACATCGGCGGAAGTTTGCTGAAATCGAAAAATAGCAAATTGGATTCGGAGAGTTATCGCCGACGCCTTCCCCAATTTAGGTATGAATCAATTCTAGTCTTTATTACGTGATTAGATGTTGTATTTGGTGGTTTAATCAAAAAAATTAGGGTTTTTGAATTGAAGAAAATTTAGGGTTCTTTTTTTAAAATTAGGGTTCTTCGTTTGTAGCAAGATTAGGGTGTTTTTTGATATATCTTGAAGCATTTTCTATAGTTTTGTATGGTCATAGATCGTTTTGGAGACATGTTGTATAGATTTATATGGTCATAGATCGTTCGATAGTTTGATTTTCTTTTTAATGTATATGTAGATGTGATTGATTGGGTTTAGTAAATGTAAACTTTGTTGTTTAATATCTGTTTATGTGATTGAATCAAATTGTAAAGTTAACTGTAAATGCTAATTGTTGTTTTTTTCTCTATGCTTTTGGTGAGTGTCAATGGCGGATGAGCAAGTGGTTGTGAGTTAAGGAGAAACTGTAAAGGAATTCGTCTATGCACTTCAATGAAGGTAAATATGTACTTGATTGATTGTTATATAGCATTGATTG
>Ga0041059_1001470_pt1 | contig 18618 bp, 13 predicted proteins | sample AraColnosormetaG_FD_56232 | JGI IMG/M metagenome (GOLD analysis project Ga0041059, IMG submission 56232) | Arabidopsis roots microbial communities from North Carolina, USA - Col MF nosort | ecosystem: Host-associated > Plants > Roots > Unclassified | place: USA: North Carolina | collected...
CTTAAGTGTCTATTATCATCAAAAAAAAAAAAAAAAGTCTTAATTATTAGTTTAATCCAAAACTTAAGTACACTCCTTTCGTCCGAACATAGCCAAAACAAAAGTTGCCACTTTAAGTTCCTTTGACCACTGTCGGCACGAGAATCGTTTGACTTCTTTCTCATATGGGCTTTAAATTAGCCCATCTCTATAATTTTACTTTTGTTGAGGGTTTTATAAGCCCATTAAGTTTCGGCCCACTCTTGACGTTAATCTGACGTCAGCTTGATTTTTCCGGCGGATTTCTCAAATCGACAAATTCGTTTTCATCGGTTGTTTCAGACGTAATTTCCAAAAATGAAGGCTGAGTCTAGCAACGAGTCTTTCATAATCGGGCAGCGAGTCCACTCTCTCAACGATTCGCGTCGTGTGGGCACCGTGAAATACGTCGGAGATGTGGAGGGATACTCCGGAACTTGGATCGGCGTTGATTGGGATCAAGACGGTGATGGAAAACATAACGGTTCCGTCAATGGCGTTTTCTACTTTAACGGTCGTTCTCAGAGCTCAGCTTCATTTGTTCGTTCCCAGAATCTTAGTCGCGGTATCACATTGCTTCAAGCTTTGGAGCTTAGATACAGAACAATTTCAACTAAGGACGAAGAAGGTCTTGAAAGAGAATGTTATATTTTAGTTTCAGTGAGTTTTTGGAATTTGAAATAATGAATCTTCTTCTTTGTTTTTGTTAGATGAAATGTATGTTCTCTCTGCTGGGAATAGACGTGTTTCGATTCAGCTTTTAGGAGGGGATAAGATCCAGGATAAGTTAAGTCGGTTCGAGGAGCTTACGAGTGCTTCTCTTTCGTATCTTGGTGTTAGTTCTCTTGGAGTTTCATCTGATTTGGGTTCAATTCTACCAAGTAAGTTTGATCTAGTTTCAGCTCTGCCATTGTCAAAGATAATCGTGTGACTCTTTCTTTCTCACGACCTTTAGATGAGCGTGTTGTGATGTTATTTGGTTCCTCTGTTACAGATTTGAAGCTGCTGGACTTAACTGGAAACTTGATTTCTGACTGGGAGGTATGAGTCGTTACTGTTTTATCTATCATCAACTAATGTGTTAGAGTTTATGATTGATCTTTTGTTCTTTTGGCTTTCAGGAGATTGGTGCTCTTTGTGAACAGTTACCAGCACTTACAACCCTTAATTTGTCTTGCAATTCTTTGTCAAGTGATATCAAGTCTCTGCCACAGTTAAAAAATATCCGTGTTTTGGTTCTGAATAATAGTGGTCTGAGCTGGACTCAGGTGATATGTGACTCTTTTACTATTTTTTTTTTTGCTTATGAACTAGTTGAGCATTATTGCAGTTTTTGACTTTTATGGTTCTTACCGTCCTGGAGCAGGTTGAAATTCTTAGGCGCTCGTTACCTGGAATTGAGGAGTTGCATCTGATGGGGAACATGATATCTACCATAACAGTAATGTTTTATTTTGTAGCTTCAATGGTTACTCTGTTGCTCCAAGTAGGATATAGTCTGAAAACGCTTGGAAATCGGTTTGGTCTCTTTGAAGACGATACTTGAATTACGCTCATTCTAACACTTCTTTTGCTTTAAAAACTTGGGTATTTAGCTTGCAAATTGTGAACTCCCTTTTTCCCCCTGGTTGGTTCTTGCAGTCCACGTCCTCATCAGATGATCAAGCATTTAACTCTCTGCGGCTACTGAACTTGGATGATAATTGTATTTCCGATTGGAGTGAAGTATTAAAGCTATCTCAACTTCCATGGTCAGTAATACTTTTTTTTTTCCTTTCTACTCATAGTTGATGGACCTGTAAATATACATTGCACCGTTAATTCTTTCTAAAAATTGATAATCTAAACGTTGTTTCTCAGCTTGGAGCAGCTTTACCTGAATAAGAATAAGCTTTCACGCATCTTTCAGTCTGTAAATGGCACTGAATCATCAGAGAAAGGCAGCGACCCATTTCCTAGTCTGAGTTGTCTTCTTCTAGGTAATCTCCTCAAGTGTAGTGTCCTCCTCTCTTGAAATTTGGCCATTTATTCTGTCCATTGTATTTCTCAGGAGCCAACAACATTGGCGATTTGGCCTCAGTAGACGCACTGAATGGGTTTCCTCAGTTAGTGGTACTGATCTTTTGTTCTGTAATACTCTAATAGATCAGTCATGATACTTGTTATAGAGGCATAAGCATTAATTATTTAATAGCCAGGTAGACTTTTAAATATGTACTTTAATTGACCTTCCCTCGTCAAGTAATAGGACATCAGGCTTTCGGAAAACCCAATATCTGATCCTGTAAGAGGTGGTGTCCCAAGATTTGTTCTCGTTGCAAGGTTGACAAAAGTACAAGTGCTGAATGGGAGTGAGGTAGAACAAGTGCCTTAAAAAATGTTTAACATACTGTTACCTTTCATTCATCTGACTCTACTGGGTTATTCTTTTCAGGTAAGAGCTCGTGAGAAGAAGGATTCTGAGATCCGGTAAATCGTCAATGCCTCATCTTGGTCAATCTTGTTGTTTGGTTCAGCGTCAGTACTATGCTTAGTTTCTTTGGATGGTCGCAGGTATGTCCGAATGGTGATGTCAAAGTTAAATGACAAGTCTGGGGAGATTGAGCTGCTCCACCCTAGGTACATTTTGCAAAACTATATTTTCTTCAATCAATTCTTCCCAAACAAAACAGTAAAGGGTTCTATTTTGGTTTTCAAACCCTATTTTCTTCTTTCAATGAAAGTATCTACCAGATGAAAGTGATATAAGAAAAAGTTAGCCGTGCTTGTGATATTTCAGATTTTATGAACTCAAGAAACTTCATGGAATTGAGGACGAAAGAGCATCAGCTGAGAACAGCGGCCCTAAGAATATAGCATCTGGACTTATCTGTATGACTCGTTAAGCGTATCTTACTTAAGGTTCATTGATTGTATAGAACCTGCTTTTAAATCACAATGACATGTGCAGCCATTACTCTCAAATGCGTTGGTCCATCAATGGGTGAAAAACCTCACTTGACAAAGAAGTTACCGGGCAGTATCACGGTTGTCACTACTTTTTTCTTTTGTATTGAGAATCCGAAGTCTAAAACTCGGAAAATATGTACCGTTTTATTGAAAGTTTTCGATTGGTGTTTGTAACAGGTTGGAAAGCTGAAGATCTTATCTGAGAACTTTTTCAAGCTCAAGTCCATCAAGCCAAGATTATTTCTGCAGGAAGAGGTATCTTTTCCTAATAATCATTAACTTGAAAGAAAACGTTTCGAGTTTCGACTATATATGTATGTTGTATCGCTTATCTTCATCATATCAACGAAACAATCTTATATTTCCGTGGCAGGGCTCACCTTTTCCGACAGCACTCGATGACGAGACTGCAACATTACTTGACGTTGGAATCTGCGACGGCTCCACACTTCTTGTTGACGAAGAGAGTTAAGTTAAGGTCATCACATACTACACACTCTTCAGAATTTAAACTCGATTTATTTTATGGATTGTCACTGTGAACATTAATAGTTTATCCATCTTTTGCAAGTAACTTGAACCCACGTAAAAACATTAATAGTTCCAGAACCATCATCATCATTGCAAAAGTTTCATACAAAGTTAAAAAAAAATTGAAATTGAGAAGAGACAACATGTTTTATTTTATGAGAGCTCAATGATCTTGGATCGTTTTCTGCTACATTCTGCACTCTTACTCTCCTCTCCTTCACTTTCGCTATCACTCTCATCATCGCTGCTCGAATCTCCACTTTCAGCGGCCGGACCAATGCCGGCAATAGCAGCTTCAGCCGCACTGACTGCTTCAGGCGTGTTGAGATCAGCGACACCGAGCATCAAGTCCATCTCGATAAGTTCAGATTCGTTACCCGTTAGTGCTTCGATATTATAAGCTTCTGGGTTTGCCTCAGACTTTTTGTTAGCCTCCGCCATAACCCCCAAGAAGCCTTTAAGTTTACCAAGAAGTTGGCTTTTAGGAACTGGAGCAATCGTTGGCTTCGATGGAGGAGGAGCCTCCATCTTCTTCTTCTTCTTATTCTTATCCGTACACATCAAAAGTGCTGAATCCATAGCAGAGGAAGAAGATGGATTCTTGAGCTCCAATTTCAGGAGATCTTTGCAGTTTTCTTTCCCTTCCATGATTTTTCTTTGGTGAAATCAGTGAGAATTATGGAGAAGAAGACGAACTATGAGCTTGACCTAGAAAAAGAGTTTGCGTCGGTGGAGCTTGAAGTCGCCGCTATCGCTTTAGGGTTTCGGTTCTGACATTCAATTTATAATTCCCAAATTATGAATTTATTAAGTATCGAAAATATTTTACATAACGTATATGGAAATTGTACTAACTACAAAATAGTAACTTCCGCTCTTTAACCGCTTGTTAAACCGACAGCTTTGATTTACCCTACCCGGTTGGTTCCTCAACCGAATCGCAGAAGATCTATCTTGATCAAGCAGCAATACCCGGTTTACTTTACCTCTTAACTTTTTTATCTTACCATCTCTTAAGGAAAAACAGAGGATTTAGGGACAATAAAGTAGACACAATTCCGATTAGTTTAGTTACAAAAGGCGTTTCTGTCAGACGAAACAGTTGGTTACTTAATTTGTCTTCATAAACAAGGTAATGAATTTCGAGCGTCGATGATTACAAGCTTATCTCAAATCTCTTTTGGGACATTGAGGCGCTTTGGCTCTTCTGTTTTACCTTCTGCACTGAAACGCGAATTTGTTGAAGGATTGCGTACGTTAGTAAGGTCTGGTGATATCCGTCGAGCTGTTTCCTTATTCTATTCTGCGCCGGTCGAGCTTCAGTCTCAACAGGCTTACGCAGCTCTGTTCCAAGCATGTGCAGAGCAACGCAATCTCCTCGATGGAATCAACTTGCACCACCACATGCTCTCACATCCCTATTGTTATTCACAGAACGTTATACTTGCTAATTTCCTCATTAATATGTATGCCAAATGTGGGAATATCTTATACGCACGACAGGTGTTTGATACAATGCCTGAGAGGAATGTTGTTTCATGGACTGCATTGATCACAGGCTATGTACAGGCTGGGAATGAGCAAGAGGGATTCTGTCTTTTCTCGTCTATGTTATCCCATTGTTTCCCTAACGAGTTTACGCTGTCAAGCGTGTTAACTTCATGTCGATATGAGCCTGGAAAGCAGGTACATGGACTTGCTCTGAAACTTGGTTTACATTGTTCGATCTATGTGGCGAATGCAGTTATCTCTATGTACGGTAGGTGTCATGATGGTGCCGCAGCATATGAAGCTTGGACTGTGTTTGAAGCCATAAAGTTTAAGAATTTGGTTACTTGGAACTCAATGATTGCTGCTTTTCAGTGCTGCAATCTTGGGAAAAAGGCCATTGGCGTTTTTATGCGGATGCATAGTGATGGAGTGGGATTTGATCGTGCCACGTTGCTTAATATATGTTCTTCCTTGTACAAAAGCTCTGACTTAGTTCCTAATGAGGTTTCAAAGTGTTGTCTTCAACTGCATTCTCTGACTGTAAAATCCGGGTTGGTGACTCAGACTGAAGTGGCTACTGCATTGATTAAAGTTTATTCAGAAATGTTAGAAGACTATACTGACTGCTACAAGCTTTTTATGGAAATGAGTCACTGCAGGGACATTGTTGCTTGGAATGGGATTATAACAGCGTTTGCAGTGTATGATCCGGAGAGAGCTATTCATCTCTTTGGTCAGTTACGTCAGGAGAAGCTAAGCCCTGACTGGTATACTTTCTCAAGTGTACTAAAAGCTTGTGCAGGACTTGTCACTGCTCGCCATGCTTTGTCTATACACGCTCAAGTGATCAAGGGTGGTTTTTTGGCTGACACGGTGCTGAACAACTCATTAATCCATGCGTATGCCAAGTGTGGCTCTCTTGACTTGTGTATGCGTGTATTTGACGATATGGATTCGCGGGATGTTGTTTCCTGGAACTCAATGCTCAAGGCTTACTCATTACATGGCCAAGTAGACTCAATTCTACCAGTCTTTCAGAAAATGGACATCAACCCCGATTCAGCGACTTTCATAGCCCTTCTCTCGGCTTGCAGCCACGCAGGACGAGTAGAAGAAGGATTGAGAATATTCAGATCCATGTTTGAGAAACCTGAAACTCTTCCTCAGCTAAATCACTACGCTTGTGTGATCGATATGCTAAGCCGAGCTGAGCGTTTTGCTGAGGCAGAAGAGGTTATCAAGCAGATGCCAATGGACCCAGATGCTGTAGTTTGGATTGCATTATTGGGATCATGTAGAAAGCACGGTAACACCCGGTTGGGTAAGTTAGCGGCAGATAAACTTAAAGAGCTAGTCGAACCCACAAACTCAATGAGTTACATCCAGATGTCAAACATATACAACGCAGAAGGTAGCTTTAACGAAGCCAATCTTAGCATAAAGGAGATGGAAACATGGAGAGTACGGAAAGAACCAGACTTAAGCTGGACAGAGATAGGAAACAAGGTTCACGAATTCGCATCGGGAGGAAGACACCGTCCGGACAAGGAAGCCGTATACAGAGAATTGAAGAGACTGATTAGTTGGTTAAAGGAGATGGGTTACGTTCCAGAAATGAGGTCAGCTTCACAAGATATAGAAGACGAAGAACAGGAGGAAGATAATTTATTACATCACAGCGAGAAACTTGCGTTAGCGTTTGCGGTTATGGAGGGAAGAAAATCGAGTGATTGTGGTGTGAATTTGATACAGATTATGAAGAACACAAGGATCTGTATTGATTGCCATAACTTCATGAAATTAGCTTCTAAGCTTTTGGGAAAAGAGATTCTTATGAGAGACTCGAATCGGTTTCACCATTTCAAAGATTCTTCTTGCTCCTGTAATGACTACTGGTAATTTTCTATGTTACTTTCATCACAAGACAAAGACAAGGACTGATTTGGCAAATAAATAAAAGTATAAGAAAATGTGTTAATTAAGGGAAAAAAAGAAAAAAAGGAAAAAAAACAAGTTGCAGAAAGAGAGAGAGGTGGGGGAAGAAGACGATCTTCGATCCAGAGTTGAGCTTCTCTTCTGCCATCGTCTTCTTCCTCGATCTCGGTCAATTACGCATTCTCTGATCTGATTTGTGAGATCTCTCGTCGGATCACCGTTTTTTACATCGTCGCCGACAACACTTAGGAGTAATTGGATCCAGCAGAAATGTCGATAAACATGAAAACATTTACTCAAGCTCTAGCTAGAACGGCTGCTGTGATTGAGAAGACGGTTCATACCACAGTACAGGAAGTTACGGGACCAAAGGCTCTTCAGGATTACGAGCTACTTGATCAGATCGGTTCCGCTGGTCCTGGTCTAGCTTGGAAGCTATACGCAGCTAAGGCGCGTGATTCCACGAGGCCACAGCAGTACCCGACGGTCTGTGTATGGATGCTTGATAAGCGTGCTTTGTCGGAGGCTCGTGTACGAGCGAATTTGTCTAAGGCAGCTGAAGATGCGTTTCTTGATCTGATTCGAGCTGATGCGGGGAAGCTGGTGAGGTTGAGGCATCCTGGTGTGGTTCATGTGGTGCAAGCGCTTGATGAGAATAAGAATGCTATGGCTTTAGTTACGGAGCCGCTTTTTGCTTCTGTGGCTAATGCGCTTGGTAATGTTGAGAATGTGGGTAATGTGCCGAAAGATCTGAAATCAATGGTAACATATATAATGTTGTTGCTGTGATTAAAACTCAATTTAAGGTTGACCTTGGATTTTATTAAATTGATTGTTTAAAATTTGATCAGGAGATGAGCTTGTTGGAGGTGAAGCATGGTCTGCTCCAGATTTCTGAGACACTGAACTTCTTACACAATAACGCAAATCTCATCCATCGAGCCATTTCTCCAGAGGTTTCTTTAGTCTTACTTCTCTTCTTAGAGGTTGTGTTTATATGTTTTATTAACATGTGGAGTTGTGATTTCCCTGCAGAATGTTCTTATTACTTCAGCTGGTTCTTGGAAGCTTGCCGGGTTTGGTTTTGCTATTTCAGCAGCACAGGCTGGGAATTTGGATAACATGCAATCGTTCCACTATTCTGTGCGTTTATTAAACTTGAAATATTATTTGACTGTTGTATATCTGATGTATTCAACTCTACAAGCGAGATGATTTCTTGGGTATGACTATGCAGGAATACGACGTCGAGGATTCAATACTGCCAGTCCAGCCATCTCTAAATTACACTGCACCTGAACTGATGCGCAGCAAAAGTCCTTCAGCTGGAGCTTCGTCGGACATTTTTAGTTTTGGATGCCTTGCCTATCATTTAGTTGCTCGGAAACCGTTGTTTGACTGCAATAATAATGTCAAGATGGTAAACTCTAAAATCCGAGCTTGTTAGTTTTGATATTCAGATAGATGCTGTCAGATACGTTTTCTCTCAGGCTTGATGTCATTGGAGTAGTTTTAATTATTCAGAGTATCCTTTGGATTTCCCATGGTTGGTAATGTTTAACTTGAATTTTTTTGCAGTACATGAACACGTTGAACTATATAACAAATGAATCTTTCTCATCTATACCCTCGGAATTGGTATCTGATTTGCAAAGGATGCTATCAACGAACGAGTCCTTTAGACCAACAGCATTAGATTTCACAGGTAAGTGGAGATAACTTTGACGAGGTTTCCTTCTTTCTTGTGGCAAATTTTCTCTTTTTCTTGTTAGTTACATCTTTAACTTGAACTCTGACTCTGTAGGATCGAATTTTTTCCGAAGTGACGCTAGGTTACGTGCTCTCCGCTTCCTTGATCATTTGCTTGTACGTGTATATGCTTCCAATAATTGTTTCAGACAGACTGTTCTTAGAAGTCTTAGATGATGGAAAATGTATCTCCACATTTGATAACCTTTTCGGAACAATTTTCTCTTTATCCAGGAAAGAGATAACATGCAAAAGTCCGAGTTCTTAAAAGCATTATCAGATATGTGGAAAGATTTTGATTCCCGTGTATTACGGTATAAGGTAGTCACTTTACTGACTTATCTTGTGTCTTGATAAAAAAAAAGATTTGATGCTCAAATGATATGTCTAGCAACAACTAAGCAAACCATGTTTTATCATGCAGGTGCTTCCACCTCTTTGTGCGGAACTTAGGAATTTAGTTTTGCAACCAATAATCTTGCCAATGGTTCTAACTATAGCACAGTCTCAGGTAATCTTAAGTGATAACGAAAACTAATTTTATCTTGAAACCACTGACTGAATGAATGCTTGAAAGTTGAAACCTAAAATTACCTTTGCAGGATAGAACTGACTTTGAGCTGATAACACTTCCGGCTCTTGTTCCTGTTCTGAGTACTGCTTCAGGAGATACATTACTGCTGCTTGTGAAACATGCAGATCTTATTACTAACAAGGTAAAGTTGATCAATTCTATACAATACTGGCTTATGTTTTTCTTACCCTGCACTTGTTTGTTTCTGCTTAAGTTCTTCTGATTGGACATAGTATGATGGAATGAAGGATGTATGTGTACAATATGGTTCACTTTAACAACACATCAACTCGATATTATAGTCTTTTGTGCTGTCATAACCTGATACATGCAGATATAGTCAGATACATATTTGGTTGTAAGGTTCCACGTTGAAGATACACAGACTGTTATTTGTTTCTGGATCCAGTTGTACATTGAAATCAATATCTTTTTTCTAATGCATATAGGGTGAGATCCTTACTCGGCTTACGTTTATGTCAAACTTTTCAGACTGATAGTGAGCATCTTGTATCGCACGTCCTCCCTTTGCTTCTGCGAGCCTACAATGATAACGATGTCCGCATTCAGGAGGAAGTTCTTAAAAGATCCACATCTGTGGCTAAGCAACTCGATGGTCAGGTGATGCTCAATGCTTTGTTTTAATGTTTTATTGGAATAATATGTTTTTCTCCGAGAAGAGTAGAATCAATTTTTGATGTATGGCTCTGTGGTATTGCAGAGTAGTGTCGGTTAATTATGCTGGATGAGTTCTTCTAATTATCATTTTTTCCCCGTCTTTCTTTATTTAGGTTGTGAGGCAAGCAATTTTGCCTCGTGTTCATGGCTTGGCTCTCAAAACTACAGTTGCTGCGGTATGTTATGCTTTGTTAGATTATCTCAGCTCGAGTTGCTTCTAATACCAGTGTCTTTAATAGCTTGAGAAAGAAAGAGAAAATGAACATAACTGATCCCAGCTTCTTATAAATAATTGACTGGAATGTACTTGTTGCGCAGGTCAGAGTAAATGCTTTGCTCTGCTTAGCTGAGTTGGTGCAAACGCTTGATAAGCCTGCCGCTATCGAAATTCTGGAAACAATTCAACGGTGTACTGCCGTAGATCGTTCTGCACCAACCCTAATGTGTACCCTTGCTGTGGCAAACGCAATCCTCAAACAGGTAGGATTCAGGTCAAATTTTCTCCTTAATGTTTGAAATTTGAATGTCTTGACTTCCCCTCGTTTTGATATGTGGTATCGTTGTATCTCATTATCTGCATTTTTCATCATTGTTTTCTAGTATGGAGTTGAATTCACAGCAGAACATGTGCTTACCCTGATGATGCCGCTTCTCACTGCCCAACAACTGAACGTCCAACAGTTTGCCAAATATATGCTATTTGTCAAGGATATTCTCAGGTGTGCATCTTGTTATCAGTCAGTACTTTTGAATAGTGTTTTCACGTCCGTACCACAACAGTGTTGTTGTCTTTATTGTGATTTGTATTCATCTATTGTAACAGGAAAATAGAGGAAAAAAGAGGAGTAACAGTGAACGATTCCGGAGTCCCAGAGGTGAAACCGCATTCTGCTGCCAATGGACTCCAGTTTCAGTCATCAACCCAAATACCTGAGAAGGTTGCTTCTGCAGCCAAGAGCAGTCCTGCATGGGATGAAGATTGGGGCTCCCCGAGCAAAGATTCTGCTGTGGGAAATCCTGCTTCTTCTCGTCATAACACAAACGATCAGTTTAACAAATCCACAGATCAGTCACAGCCATCGATCATGTCTACTCTGCCCAACAAGACAACAGCGCCAACAACATGCCCTGCAGTGGACATCGAGTGGCCTCCAAGGCAATCTTCAAGCCTCACTGCTCCAGCAACTGATAATCAGACACAACTAAACACAGGAACATCATTTGCTTCGGGTTTCGATGAGTTAGATCCGTTTGCTAATTGGCCTCCACGTCCCAACAATGGTGCTTCTGTTGCTTCTACTGGTCTCAAGAATGGCGCTGCATCCAATTTTAGCAACAATTTACCAGGCGGCACCCATTTTCAGACAGCTAACAATGACAACTGGGCATTCAGCAGTGCCTCCTTGTCTTCGCTAAAACCACCCCAGCAAGGGAATCAAGGTATCTCTGCAAATAATCAAGATCCACTCAACTCTTTCGGTGTACCAAAACAGAGCCAAGGAATGCCATCTTTCACCAGTGGTTCATACAACAACCAGAAGCCAGCAGACATCAGTTCCATATTCGGTTCAAGCAAAACCGAACCGTCCGCAATGAAACTCGCACCACCACCTTCAATAGCAATGGGAAGAGGAAGGGGTAGAGGTAGAGGTGGTACTGGCACATCTACCTCAAAGCCCAGTGGTTCACAACCATCTCTATTGGATCTATTATGACCACAGTTCTTGGTGTTGAACCTCTTGGTGTGGTGTTGGTGTTTTGTCGTGTGATTAAGAGAAGCATATACACATGGAGATTGCGCTCCGTGCTTTGTGATGCAGAGAAAACTGTTCAGAAAAATGGAGATGTTATGTAAACATCTTCTGGGATTAGCTTCTTCCACTATATAAACTTTACTACAGCTTCAGGTTGTTTTATGTCTTTCTCAAATTGTACAAATTTTGTTATGTTTTCTCACCATTGCTTCATTTGTCACACATAATATTATTTTACGGCGGCTACGCTATTTTCATGTATACTTTTTCTTCTTTTGGCAGTTCCTGGATCATTTTCTGTTGGTAAGTTGGCCGTACCACCGAGTGACTGTTCTAGTGTTCCAACCACGTCCGACATTACATGTGGACCTCTGATACTAAAATATGCCATGAATGGATTCTCAGTTTCTCACTATTTGTACAGTCATGATCGTAAGTAAAGTCCACTACATCTATATATGACTACCACCAAAGACGTTTATTACATAAATAGAAAATACAAACGAGTCTTTTGGAGTACACAGTTGACAAATTCAGTATAAACACGAACAAGACGTTACACAACATTTGCTTCACAAACGCTTAAAGAGAACACTTCACACTTGTAAGGGCTTTGTGTTGTTTTCTACCAAACTTTTCTGTGAACCACTCATGATTGTGTGAAGTGTAGAAATGTCCGATCACCAATCCACATAACACGCCAGGTCCATAGGCTATTGCAGCTGCTACCCAGTTGAACATGTTTTCCTCAGCCTCTGACAAGTCCTCGGGTAGCTGCGATGTAGGATTCAAGGCACCAGTATCCCTACAAATATCTTCGAGACCGTAGAGTCCAGGGTTGTCCAAGAATGAAGAACATTTCTGCCTTTGAAACTGTGTGCCTCGTGGCACTGGACCTTGGAGAAGGTTATGGGAGAAGTTCATGTATGACAGAAAAGAGAGTGCAGCAAGATCTTGAGGGATTTGACCTGACAGCTTATTACGGGATATGTCTAATGTCTCCAGCTTTGTCAAATTCGCCAAGAATCGTGGGATGACGCTTGTGAATGCGTTACCTGACAAGTTGAGAACCCGCAGTTCTTTCAAATAGCCAAGGGATTCAGGGATATTACCATTGATTTTGTTTCCAGAAAAATCAATGGCTCTGAAGTCTCTTCGGATCCGCTCAAAGCTCATATCAACTCCTTTATTCACCATTTCCATCTCATGGTAATAGCTATCAGCATATCTCCAAAACTCTGTCATGTACTGGTCCATTTCTTCTGTTAATGTGGTCATGTCTTTCCAGTTGGAAAAATAGTAAGGTGGGAGAGTTCCACTGAAGTTATTGTGTGATATATCGATGATCCTTAAACTCTGAAACCCAATAGATGCATGTCGATGATACAACGGCCCATAGAACTTGTTTGATCTGAGGTTGAGAACATGTAATGACGGTAGAGATTCCAACCATGATGGAAATATATCCTTGATTTTGTTGCTTTCCACATTCACAAGTTCCAAAGCTTTGCAATTGATCAAAGACTTTGGAAACTTTCCCTCCAGCTGGTTGTGACTAACGTCTAATGATACCAACTCGGTAGCTTTGGAAAATATATCTGGAAGAGTTCCACTGAAGTTGTTGTCCCCCAAATTTAGCTCTTTAATAGAACCACTGAAGTTCCTTATACATGAAGGAATCGAGCCGCTGAAGAGATTGTTGGACAAATCTAGAAAGCCTAACGAACTAAGCTTGCAGATCATATAAGGAATTGGTCCTTGGAATGAATTTGAATTCAAATCCAACTCTTCGATCAGTGCTTCCTCTTGTGAAGTGTTTTCAAAACTGCTGAAAGAATTGTGAGAAAGCACCATTGTATTCAATCTCCATAAGCAAGCTGGTACTTCACCTTCCAAATTGTTCTTGGAAAGATCAAGATGAAGGAGGTTGACTAGCTTTGATATAGTTGGAGGGATTGCCCCAGTAAAGTTGTTGTGGCTGATATCTAGCTCTTCAAGGTTGAGAAGTCTAGATATAGATTCCGGGATTGGGCCATGGAGTCTGTTACGACCAAGGATTAGGTCCTGAAGCTTAGTTGATGAAGATGTATTTGCAAACTCTATAGGTCCCGTAAATTGGTTTTCTTGCAGATAAATAGATTCTAAGGAAGGAATCAATAACAGAGATTTAGGAAAAGGCCCGCTAAATGAGTTATAAGAAACATCAAAGTACTCCAAGTTGTGGAATATACTCATGTCAAATGGAAACGTGGATGTGAAGTTATTAGAGCTGAGGACAAATATAGAAAGCTTTGTTAAATTGGCGAAGGAAATAGGAATGTTGCCACTTAAGCTATTGTTTTCAAATGACATAACTCTTAGTTCGATTAGATTTCCTATGGAGGCAGGAACTTCACCTACCAATTGATTATGCGTAAGAACAAGATGTACGAGATTAGAAAGGTTTCCTAAGGAAGAAGGAATCTCGCCTATGAGATTGTTAGACGCAAGGCTAAGGTTTCTTAGCTGCTTTAGATCTCCTATTGAATCTGGAATCTTACCAACCAATCTATTAGAAAAAAGCTCAAGGTTTACGAGACGAGAAAGGTTTCCTAGTGAAGAAGGAATCTCTCCTGTAAGGACGTTATTAGCAAGGATAAGGTGTCTAAGCTGGTTTAGATTGCCGATTGAAGCCGGAATTTCTCCAACAAACTTATTAAAGTAAAGGTTAACAAGTGTGAGATGAGAAAGGTTTCCTAGTGAAGAAGGAATCTCTCCGTAGAGATTGCAATTCGTAAGGTCTAGGTGACGAAGATATTGGAGTTTAAAAAGGCTACTGTTGGTTTTCAAATAGTTGTTGAGAAAGGTGTTAGGAATGTCGAGTGATATTACCTGACCAGATTTATCATTGCAAGTGACTCCATTCCAAAGACAACAATCAGTGCTCTTATTCCACGGACCTCTCCATTGATTCATAATATGCCATGACGCATTTATCGGAAACTCGCCTCTGAATTCCAAAAGAGCATCTCTCTGGTCATCACGGCAAAAGTGGGGCGAAGAAGAAGCTAGAGAGTGAACAAGGAGGGAGAGAAAGATGATAATACGACTAGAAAAAACCCAATGACGATGGCTTCGGATCATCATATCTTTCTGTTTTGAGATTGTGTAGTGAGTACTGAATTGTGTGATTCAGTGGTTCTCTCTTTAAGAAGAAATTCCTAACTTAGCAAATCTTGCGTCAACTCGTTTTGAGATTAATAGATTCAACTTGTGGCTTTTGATTAGAATATAAATAAACTAAACTTTTTTTTTTCCCACTTGTTTTAAAGAATCACGTACACCATTGTTGACTCTGACTCATTTAGTCCTCTCTTAATTTTTCTAAAGGATTATTAAAGTTCTACTGAATTTAAGGTCTACTATAAATCTCCAACTTTGTATAGCTTAGCCAATTTTTCTACTCACATATGAAATATCCATATATAGACTGTCTCTGTGCATCTGTAAAACTGGTTTGAGAAATCAAAAGACTTAGAAATTAGCTATACTTTTTAATGACCCAAGTGCTATAAGAGAACAGATTTGTCGTATCGTAATCGTATGGTTTGACTTCCAAATTGATAGCCTATGAACTGAGGATGCTCGTCGTTAATTTGTTAATTTTAAATTTACATGATTTTATGAAGTTAAATTTTCATTCTAAGGATCCATGCATCTATCTATACACATACATTTACTTTGGTTTAGAAAAGATGTTGATCCATATATCATATATAATCGAATGGTTACCTATTACATAACGTACAGATCACATTTTCAAGTCAAGAAACATATATCAATACCACTAATGACGTTTACATAGGTTGGTGGTACCATTGACCATCCCAACCCCTGTCTCGCAATTACATATAGATCTGTGACCTAATATATGTCATGAATCATGACTGTCACTATATTTGTATAGTCATGGTTGTAAAGTCCTCTAAGAATAAGAGATCTATATTATATAACACACTAGAGTGAGAATTGCAAAACACAACGTACACATTTTAAAGCCAATATATATTAAATAACACCAAATACACGCAGTACGTTTATTACAAAACCATAAAATAGAAAATTACAAATAGAAACGAGTCTTTTGGAGGAGACACCTGAAAAATTCAATACAACATGAACAAGACAGTACACAATAATGCTTCACAAATCACAAATGCTTAGAGAGATTGCAACAGATGGGCTTAACGAGCACTTGTGGTTACTCTGATTTTTTTCCGACCAAACTTTTCCGTAAACCACTCATGATGGTGTGAAGTGAAGATGTATCCGATCACCAGACCACAAAATACACCAGGTCCATATGCTATTGCAGCTGCTACCCAGTTGAACATTTTTTCCTCCTCGTCTAACAAATCCTCGGATGGTTGTGATGTAGGATTCGGGACATGAGTCTCCTCACAGATATCTTCGAGACCGTAGAGTCTATGGTTGTCCAAAAATGAAGAACATCTCTGCCTTTGAAACTGTGTGCCTCGTGGCACTGGACCTTGGAGACGGTTATGGGAGAAGTTCATGTACGACAGAAAGGAGAGTTTACCAAGATCTTGTGGGATTTGACCAGACAACTTGTTACGTGATAGGTCTAACGTCTCGAGCTTTGTGAGATTTTCCCAGACCCGTGGGATATCGCTTGTGAAAGCGTTACCTGACAAGTTGAGAAGACGCAGTTCCTCCAAACAACCAATGGATTCAGGTATTTCGCCATAAATTCTGTTTTCAGAAAAATCAATGGCTCTAAAGTCTTGTCGGATCCTCTCAAAACTCATCTCTACTCCTTTATTCACCATTTCCATGGAGCGATAGATAAGAGAATAATTCTGAATATCTTCAATGTATTCATAACTTCCATGGACTAATGTAATCATTTCACGCCAACTAGAAAAAAAGTTAGGTGGGAGTACTCCAGAGAAGCCATTGTGTGATATATCGATGATTCTTAAACCTTGAAACCCAATGGACATGCTGGGATGATACAACGGACCATAGAAGTCGTTTGATCTTAGGATGAGAACTTGTAAAGATGGTAGAGATCCCAACCAAGATGGAAACGTATCCTTGATTTTGTTGCTTTCAACATTCACAAAATGCAAACCTTTGCAATTTATCAAAGACTTTGGAAACTTCCCCTCTAACTGGTTGCCACTTACGTCCAATGATTGTAAGTTGGTATTATTGGCAAATATGTCCGGAAGAGTTCCACTGAACTTGTTGTTTCCAAGAATTAGCCCCGTAAGATTGAAGTTCCTTAAACATAAAGGAATCGAACCGTTGAAGAGATTGTTGGACAAATCTAAGAAGTGTAACCCTTTCAGCTTGCAGATCCAAACGGGAAACGTCCCTCGGAAGGAATTGAAACTTAGATCCAACACTTGGATCATTGTTTCTTTTGAATATATTTTTTCAAAACTGCTGAAAGAATTGTGAGAAAGCATTGTTGAAGACAATCTCCACAACCAACTTGGTACTTCACCTTCCAACTTGTTGTTGGAAAAACCAAAGATACGGAGGCTAACTAACTTTGACATAGACCTAGGGACTGGTCCACTGATATTATTGTGGGCAACATCTAACAGTACGAGGTTGAGAAACTTAGATATGGATTCAGGGATTGAGCCATCTAATTTGTTACGAGTGAGGATTAGATTCTGAAGCTTAGATGATGAAGATATATTAGCAAACTCTATAGGTCCTGAGAATTGGTTTCTATCCATAGAAACCCATGCTAACGAAGGAATCGAGAACAAAAATTTAGGGAAATGCCCGGAAAATGAGTTTGCACTAATATCAAACGTCACCAAGTTGTGGAAGCCACTCAGGTCAGAAGGAAGGGATGTGAAGTTGTTAAAGAAGATTCTAAACTCGGAAAGTTTGGTTAAGTTAGTAAATGAAATAGGTATACTGCCACTTAAGCTGTTACGGTCAAGTGACATGACTCTTAGTTCGTTTAGGTTTCCGATGGAAGCTGGAACTTCACCTACCAAAGAATTATTCCAAAGGTCAAGATCTAAGAGAAGAGAAAGGTTTCCTAGGGAAGAAGGAATTTCTCCTATGAGATCGTTATCCCCAAGGCTAAGGTTTCTTAGTTGCTTTAGGTTCCCTATTGAATACGGAATCTCACCGACCAATCTATTAGAAGAAAGCTCAAGATTTTCGAGACGGGAAAGGTTTCCTAGTGAAGAAGGAATCTCTCCATGGAGATTGCAACCAGAAAGGTCTAGGTGACGAAGATATTGGAGTCTAAAAAGACTACTGTTGGTTTTCAAAGAGCTGTTGAGAAGGGTGCTACGAAGGTCGAGTGATATTACCTGGCCAGATTTATCATCGCACGTGACACCGTCCCAAGAACAGCAATCGGTGGTCTTATTCCACGGACTTGATTTAGACTCAAAGATCGGAAACTCGTCTCTGAATTTCAAAAGACCATCCCTCTGGTCGTGGCGGCAAAAGTGAAGCGAAGGAGAAGCTAGAGAGTGTATAAGGAAGGAGAAATATATGGTAATAATACAATAAAACCAATAACAATGGCTTCGAGTCATTATTATATCTATCATTTGATGAGTTTGTATTGTAAGTAATGAGTTATATGTGCTTCACTGATTCTATTTAAATAGAAAAAGAGGAATTAGAAAACCCTAAGATGGGATATGACTTATTAGCTAGTCTTGCGTCAAGTTGTCGATTCGGTTGATTTGTCTAAGTCTTTGTCAATCAATTGTTCCATTTGTCTCAAAATTTCCACGTAAAATCATGCACGACTAATTCTTCCTAAAATATTTCTTACGCGTTTACTGTCTCATGTTTTATTTTAAGTTCTTCTGTATCCTTTTTTTAAGAATATCGTTGGCTATAAGGATAATTATTACTATACATATAAAATATATATATATATATATATAT
>Ga0041059_1001471_pt1 | contig 18610 bp, 15 predicted proteins | sample AraColnosormetaG_FD_56232 | JGI IMG/M metagenome (GOLD analysis project Ga0041059, IMG submission 56232) | Arabidopsis roots microbial communities from North Carolina, USA - Col MF nosort | ecosystem: Host-associated > Plants > Roots > Unclassified | place: USA: North Carolina | collected...
GTTCTGAGGTAAGTGGAGAGTGGAATATAACCCTTCTTCCTGAATGGTCTCGCGAACAGATCTCTTGTTCTCGCCCTCACTCCGTGTCCCGCCGGCATTTTTCCTCCTCTCTCACTTCTGTCTCTGACGAAACCCTAAAAATGGGAGAGAGAGGTGAAACTAGTTTAAAAGGCTTTTTGTGTACATGGTCTTATTGGGCCTTCAATATTTAAGCCTTATTTTGTAAAACAAATGCCTTATTTGAAATTAACTCGAAGATAAATTGGTTTGGTGTAATTCGAGTAATATGGTTCAAATCAAGTTCGTAAACATGGACAAATAAACTAAACTGTCAATTCATTTTAAGGTTCACAAATTTTTTGGAAAATTGTGTTGTGGCAGGAGTCTTGCAAATGTAAGTATGTTCCTCTATATCATATATCTAACAAAGTAGTGTTGTATTTTACGCATCCTCACTTCACGACAAGGGATGCGCAAGCACCTTAATACAAAAGTCATTGCTTCTTTTTCCAGTGATTTCTGTTTACAGAGAGAGAGCTCTACTGGTTTTTCCCAAAGACTGGGATCTAGAGAGCTTAGAGAAAAGAAGAGAACACCCGATAGGTCGTACAGAAAACACGGAAGAGACTTACGAGTGTAATGCCATGAAGTGGTTCTGCTTACGGGCATGTTCTGGGACAAGTCGGTCCACAGTTTCAGGAGGGATACCAGAGAGTTCTGTAGGACACACGCTTATCAATAACACATACTAATTTTCTTCCCTTATAAAGAATTTAACACGGAAAAAAGAAGAAGCAAATAACAGAACCTTACCTTGTGGTTTAAAATTGAATAGCGGAGGAAGTGGCCGGCCGTTTGGCAGACGAGCATTTGGGTCTCTTAGCTCATCAAAGAAAGGGTGGATACAAGCTTCCACCTATCAGAAAATCATAAGACATACTTATAATGGGTTAGCTTCTGATGCTGATCCCAAAAAAAATATGGAAGTAGAATATGTAACAAAGTCAGAGAAAAGCTATGAATAATTTACCGCTGTACATCTCAAATTAGGAGAATACTGGAAGAACCTACAAAGAAGATCTACTGCTTCAGGTGGCAGACGTTTCTGGAATACCTGAAAGTAACAAACACATGATTCTTGTGCTGTAAGAACATGACTATATAGAAGTAAAACCAAGGAAATGATCACTTAAGAGAAATTTTAGCACGGAGCAAAACAAAAGATAAGAATAACGAGTAACAGAGTTCTGGAATGTCAGCTGTATAAAATGCTGAATAAAACTTCATCTAGATAGAAACTTAAACCAGCAAAAAAGCCAAGATCATGAAGCCTAACTGTTTTCAACCCCCACGAGTGTGTGCATGAGTAATTCCTTTTGGCAAAGGTTCAATTTATTTGTTTGTATAAGAATCTTATATACAAAGGCAAAGCTGTCACATCGCTCTATATGCCAGAGGAATGAAATATGAAGTTAATTGATCACATATACTTCAATCAACCTCACTAAACCGAGACAAGCTTGGTCATATATCGATTAAGAGAACCCTATTAGGTGATAATTGATACTACTAGCGGTATACCTTGTGCCAAGGATGAGGTTTTATCTGAGGAAATTTAAATTCTGTGTAGTTTGGATTCATGCATTTGATCTCCTCCCTTGTTGGTGTACCCAAAACCTGCATGACAATTAAAAAACCATGAAGAGAGAATGTACGAGTCCTACTACAAAAATGGTGGTAAAGTTTTATAAAAAAAATATAATCAGCAGTGAGAAACTATTAGTCAGTGCCAGCTCTAAAGATGTCATTTTCTTTGTAAATACAACTAACCCTAAAAGAATTGATAGCAAAAATACTACCTTTATGATTTCAACAAGTTGATCGACTCCACTTTCGCCAGGAAACAGAGGCTGTAAAACAAGTCCGCGAGAGCAAAAATGAGTAAGAGGGTGAAGAAATAGAATAACAAGCATATAGCTAATGCAAATATAGTGCTCCAACCTGTCCAAGCAGCAGTTCAGCCATCACACAACCTGTGGACCATATGTCTATTGCAGTTGTGTACTCGGTGGCTCCAAAAATGAGCTCTGGGGCACGATAGTATCTTGAACAAATGTAAGAAATATTGGGTTCTCCTTTCACCTGTGGACCATGACACGTCATAATCTAAGCATGGACTAGGAAAACTAAACCACTAAGAGCTATAGCTGATAAACTTTACCAACACTTTTGCACTCCCAAAATCACAAATTTTCAGCTGATGTGTGTGTGGATTCACCTGCACATCACAATAGGTGTAAAGAAAAAAATAAAAGATTGTTTAATAAAAACAAGGCAACATTTGTTTATGACAAATTCTAGTCAATTGCAGGTATGGTGAGCCTAACAGCTGAAACAGTATGGAACAAGTTCAATCCTTGTGAAATCACAAGAAAATAGGATTCTAAATATTTAAACCAACGAACAGACCAGCTAAAAACCAAAACTATTTTCCGAAAAGTTAGATTTTAACATCCTACTTGAACAAATAGCAAGTGAAATTAACTACAGAACAGAAGCCCAGTACCACTCTGAGGTTGAAATAAACATTAGCGAGATGCATACATAACCTCATTGCTTAATCCCACCAGGCATGTAATAACGAAATATCATCATGTCATTACTATATAATGATCAAATTTGTAGAATTAAAGAACACTGTCTGATATTTATGTACACAAATGCCTTTAAAATCCTTATGTGTGGTGACAAAGACCTTGCTATATAAAAAAAATTCAAACAAAAGTAGCTTACAGGAAAGTGAAATCTATCATCAACTTCTTTTCAGTGAGAAAAAATTGGAACTTACTAGCAGGTTTTGGGGCTTTATATCACGGTGACAAAGACCACAGCAATTATGAAGGTAAGCAAGCCCCCTGCAAATCTGTAGCCATTAACATAAAATCCTCAAAAATCATTGGAGAATGTCCAACAAATTATCAGGCCCGATTCACACTTAAGTGTTCAACAAACGTTTGAGCACTACTTCTTTTATATAGAGACAATCAATTATGTTCAATAGTTCCAACTTCTAACGGAAAAGTACAATAGTATCAGAAATGATAGGAACTTTGCCTTCTGGTTTACAATCTATCTAGCAAAACAAGAGGAAATCTCCAACATCCATTATGGAATGAACCACAAGAAACCAGCTGACACATATCAAGAAACTGAATATAGCTTAAATTTTGAGTGATTACTTATGACGCTTACATAAAGAGAAACAAAAAAAGATCAGAAACAGGAAATAATCACCTGGTAAGTGTAGAGTTTGACATATATCAATGGCATCAGCTGGTTCATTCTACTGTAGCTTCTGGCAGTACGATTGACAGTCTCGGGAACAAACTCAAGGACAAGATTTAGATAAACCTCTTCATTTTCTGTTCTTGAATAGAAGCTATGCTTTAAACAAACAACATTCGGATGGTCTAGCATCTGCATAATTTGTAATTCTCTGTTCTTGTAACGCTTGTCTTGTAGAACTTTTTTGATGGCAACAACCTCCCCAGTTTCTCTGCATTTAGCCTACCACAAGGAGACATAAAATGTTTGGGAATCTTAACCAATGGTAAAACAACAAGATAGACAATCTTACTCACTTGGAAAACCATTCCGAATGAACCAGTCCCGACTACGTGTTCTGCTATGTAACTGACTGTCTGTCAATCAAAATTAAAAACAGTTGTATAAGAATCAGTACGTCTCACTAACAATCTAGACACACAGTTTCTATGACCATCTAACCTGTCTTGATTGACCATTTCGTCCAGGGAGTGTAGTTGTGATCACATGGCCAGGTTCTGCACCAACTCCATCAATGATATCTGGTTCACTGTCCTGCAACATGGCAAAAACATCAAATTCAAGTAAACTACTTCATCAAATAGAGGGGCGCATGAGAAGGAAGATAAGCTAAAGAAGTTCACAAAGAAATAAAGACCTAAGAAAGGAGATGCAAAACTTACTCTCTCCTCATCAGCCTCTGTCTTGTCCCTTATCTTCATCTCAAGCATATCTCTGCTCAACCAATCAACTGAACTAGAAGTGTTCTTTGTATTTTTGGCAGATCTCGAACTGCCTACTCCATTTCCCAGATGAGATTCCATGGTGGTGGTTGTTCGGAAGATAACACGTACTAGTAATTGATAACACCATAAACCTTAGCAATTTGGTGTCCCATCCCATCAAAACACCAATCTTCCTAGTAGAATATTAAAATCGTTTTCATAAAGCAAAAACAGTATAAGCAATTACCAGAGTATATACCCACAGAATTTAGATCGTTGGAACATGCTAACAGAATACCAAAGTCACTGGTTTTTCCAAATATATTCAAAACAAAATATCTTAACACTTAAAGCAGATTTAAGAGAAAAGAGAAACATGCAAACTCACTTTCAGAAGTGACATAAAGTTAGCAAATCGACCATCCTATCACCTTCTCAGAATATATTCTACAAACCAAACATAACGCATAATACCTATATATTCATAGAACCACCGAGCACATTCTTATAGCTTGAACATCCACAAGCACTATGAGATAGAAATAACTGAGTGGTGTGGTCTCTAGCTGCTTATGTTCCCTTGATCAATCACTACAAAGAAGAAATATGGTGAATTGAAATGAAAGAGGAAACATATTAGCAGAAAATATGAACCATTTCTATGTGAACAATGAAATTAACAAGAGAATAATTGAGAAAACAAAAGAATCAAATCAGCTACCTAATTTTCTGAGGTCACAATAATTTCTTCCGAAGTTAATTATGATCAGATAGAAACACAGAAAAGTCAACAACTTGGTATTAAAATTTCATTGAAACTTTGAAATAGTGGGTGATAACACAACACTGATACTACTACAGAAGACTAGAATTGAAACCCAGAAGAAATTACGACAAAACCAGATCTAAATTCCACTAAAAGGGACAAAGCTTGTCCTTAAACTCAGTTTCTACAATTACAAAAAAAACCAGAAAAATCAGTAAAGCAGTTGTTACTGCAAGAACCTTAACTTCCTCCAAAATTACACAATTCAACCAATTCGAAGCGCTATCTTCAGGCTTGAAGCCGAAGATGATCGATTTACCTTGAACGGAAAAGTAAAAATCACGCATTTGATGATCTTCTTCTTTTTCTTCAATTTATACAAAATCGAGCTCAATTTTTCTGACGAGCGATCACCAATGGAGAGAAACTGATCAGTAGAGATTTTCTCTGTGGTTTTCTTTTGTAGATTTCTTACTCTTTTGAATCAGGAGAGTTTTTCAGAGATTTTCATTTTCTTTTGTAACATCTACTTTATTTAAATTCGTAAAAGGGAAATACAAACAATTAATTAACCAACCAATCAGAGATTTATAAAAGAATTAAAATATATATTTATTTTAAAATAAAATAAAAAAATTAATTGATAAGCTAAACCAAATCACATCTATTGTTAAACCGAAATGGTCCATTGCTTTTGGGTTTAAGAAAGTTGTTCTTGCGGGAGGAGATCGAGTTTTTGGAATAGGGTTTGATGGGAAGATTAGGTTTTGGAATGGAGAGATTTGGACTAGAATCAAAGATCAGATTGGTGAATTCTCTGATATTATTGTTCTCAAAGAGCTAATTTACGTGTTGGATACGAAAGGCATTGTTTGGTGGATTAGTATCGTTAGGTATGGAACTTCACTTACTAATGAATGTGGTGGAGACTTAAGCTTGGTTGCATGTTGTGGAGAGCTTTATATTGTTGATCGTCTTTTTAAAGAGAATGTCTTGAAAAGAAAAGCTGATTACTTGGACTTGGATGATAATGTTTATGTTGGTGTAGCTCCTCGGATTTCTAATGTGATACATGACGATTTTGGGAATGAAAAATGCAATGTGGACCAAGAGGTGGAAATAGAATGTCCCAAAATGGTTGGTTTCAATGTTTATAAGGTTGATGAGGAATTAGGGAAGTGGGTTGAAGTTAAGTCCTTGAGAGATAGTGCGGTTGTGATGGCGACTGATACTTGTTTCTCGGTTATGGCTCATGAGTACTATTGATGCGTACCGAATTCTATATACTTTGTCCATGAAAAGGAAGTAGAGGTTAAGGTGTTTAAGCTAGACGATGGTAGTACTTTGATGATGTTTGGTTCTGAGCAGAGTTGTTTCCAAATGTTTGTTCCTAGGTTTCTCTGAATCTTGTTTAGGCTAGAGCTACTTTCTTTATATTAAGGATATTGGAGGAGTGACAAGAAATGTGATAACATTATCTCTATCTCATACCATACTTTACCATTTCCGTTAAGCTCTATCGAAAACCTTTCTTCTCCAGCTAGTAATATGAAGAGTGCCACTTCTGTAACCGAAATGTGCATGGCCTATTGGTATATTTCTGGCTTTCATCGACGTAATAAACCACTTGCAGAGGAATGATCACCCATGGAAGATATACAAAACAAATAAGCATATAAAAGACTTCTTCTCATCAGCCTCTGGATTTGAGTTGCTTGGGGAAGACGTTTACGTTGCATTCTATATAGGAAAGGTACGAGCCTAAAGGCATAAGAGCTTGGTGCAGCTTATATCATCAAGTGGGATGTGGCTTTATTGGTGTCTCGATGCCCCATAGATGTTAACAATCAAGTCTACTTGAGAAATATATAGGGATTCACTCCTCTAGCAAAGTATTGTAACAAATAAATGCAAAACAGAGAAAAGAAAAAAATCAAACTAAACCAACTAATAAATAAATTACATAGTTTGATCCATATCTATACAACATATTTTGGACATTGACTTACAAGAATCAGAATAACAAGAACAGATTGACAAACACTTGACATGAGAAACTAAACTTCAACATTGTTCTCACTTTGGTTAAGTTCCGCCATCTTCTTCTTGTTTCTCTTGTGCAGAGTGTAGAAGTAAGATCCTAACGCCAAAACTGTTCCTATCAAAGCACCAATTCTAGGCCAACTAAACACATCATCCATAAAATCAAATGCCAAGACAACAAACAAAGCCACAAATGGTGAAGCACACATATGAACAACATCACCAAAAAGACCCGAAACATAATGCACCAAACCTATCATCCCGACCGCCCAAACCTGCCACGACAAAGCCAACCCGACCAAACTCAGAACGTAATACGTTTCCCCTTTCTTAAACCTCTTGCTATCGCCTTTCAGTTCCTTATACTCGTCACTCGCAAACAAGCCCACGAGACAAACAACCGAGGCGACAAAAGCGACACATATTTGCATCTCTAAGACCATTCTAAACACTTTCTCGTTACCATATCTCTTGGTCTTCACTTGGAGTTTCTCGAACCCGAGTTGGATTAAGCAAAGAGATAATGAGAAAGCAATTGTAGCAGAGAAAGCTAACCAAGCTTGGATGTTGTATCCGAATTCTTCGCCGTCATGAGGCTGTCCTCCAAAGTCAGGAGTACCGAGAACGTAAATCACAATAGTGAGTAATATCGATATGATGATCCATCTAGTAAACTTGAAACGGTTAATGATGGCTGTTAAAACAGCGGTAAATATCAACTGTGTTGTGGAAATCAATGAGAAGATGCCATAGTTTGAGACTAATTTCCCGAGTGCGAACAATTTGCTGTGAGCAGCAACAAGAACACCAAGAGATAAGTAAAGGAAGAAGAGACGCAAGGAGAGGAAACTAGTATTGTTGGTTTCAAGGTGTTGTTTTGGTTTAGGGAAAATGAAAAAGAGAGGGATGAGAATAGGAAACGCAGCGTTTTGGATCAGAGCTTGCGTCCATGTTCCTTTATATTGTAGATCTTGGTCATACTCTTCTCGACGGTCTTGCTTCATTTGGACATAGAAGAAGTTCAAGAGAAGCATGACGAGAGAATCTCCGAGTAAGACTAAGAAAAGACATAAAGAAACAGAGATCCACCATTTTCTTTGTTTTAGCTCCAACGATCTTCTTGGACTCAAGATTTGGTCTGGTTCTGGATTCTGAACGTGTTCTGATTCTTCTGGTTGTTAAAGAAAATATTTAGTTTTTATTTTGTTTTCGAGTACAGAAACAATATTATAAAACTTATGATAAGAATTTGAAATAATTACCATGTCTTGTTGTCTGTTTGGAAGCTTTGGACATCTCCATTAGTTTTCTCTGGTACCTCTGAAGTCTGAACACCCTTAAATATGCAGATTTCATTCTCTGTGGAATGACTAGTTCTATCTTGCAATTAGAAAAGATCTTTCCACTATACCGTACGAAATCTTTTTGACAGATCAGAGTTGGTACTAGTCAAAACCCGGAAAGGTATTACTGTATATATTATACACCGCTACACAAGGTTAATTACTTAATTTAAACGTACATTAAAACCTCTATAAATTAATAATGTTGGAACATGATATTTTATTAATTTATAGAAACTTTTGTTTTAATTGTTAACAAAATATAAGTTAAACAATTTGATCAAAATAAAATTAATATTTTGGAGGTTATAAATTTTATAGTTTCAGACTTAAAACATTTAAAATTACAAATAAATGCAAAACAGAGAAAAAAAAATCAAACTAAAACAATCAACAAATAAATTACACAGTTGATCCATATCTATACAACATATTTTGGACATTGACTTACAAGAATCAGAAAAAGAAACAAGAACAGATTGAGAAACACAAATATACAGTTGACATGAGAGACTAAACTTCTACATTGTTCTCACTTTGGTTAAATTCCACCATCTTCTTCTTGTTTCTTTTGTGCAGAGTGTAGAAGTAAGATCCTAAAGCCAATACTGATCCTATCAAAGCACCAATTCTAGGCCAACTAAAATCATCATCGATAAAATCAAATGCCAACACAACAATAAAAGCCATAAGTGGTGAAGCACACATATGAACAATATTACTAAAAACACTCGAAACATAAAGCACCAAACCTATCAGCCCGACCGCCCAAACCTGCCACGACAAAGCCAACCCGACCAAACTCAGAACGTAATACGTTTCTCCTTTCTTAAACCTCTCGCTATCGCCTTTCAGCTCCTTATACTCACCACTCGCAAACAAACCAACTAGACAAACAACCGAGGCGACAGAAGAGACACATATTTGCATCTCTAAGACCATTCTAAACACTTTCTTGTTACCATATCTCTTTGTCTTCACCAACAGTTTCTCGAAACTAAGTTGGACTAAACAGAGAGATAATGCGAAAGCAACTGAAGCAGCGAAAGTTAACCAAGCTTGGATGCCGTAGAAATGTTCATTTTCATCAGGCTCTCCTGAAAATACAGGACCACCAAAAGCATAGCTCACAAGAATGAGAACTATCGATATGATGATCCATCTAGTAAACTTGAAACGGTTAATGATAGCTGTGAAAATCAAGGTAAAGATCAACTGGGACCCTGAAATCAGCATGAAGAAGCCATAGCTTGAGTATAACTTCCCAAGTGCATACAATTTGCTGTGAGCAGCAACAAGAACACCAAGGGAGAAGTAAAGCAAGATGAGACGAATGGAGAGGAAGCGAGTATTGATGGTTTCAGGGTTTGGTTTTGGTGAAGGGAAAATGAAGAAGAGAGGGATGAGGATTGGAAAAGCAGCGTTTTGGATCAGAGCTTGCATCCATGTTCCTTTGTATTGTAGATCTTGGTTATTATCTTCTCGACGGTCTTGAACATAGAAGAAGTTCAAGAGAAGTATGACAAGAGAATCTCCAAGCAGGACTAAGAAAAGACATATTAGAACAGAGATCCACCATTTCTTTTGATTTAGCTGCAACAGTTGTCTTTGGCTCAAGACTTGGTCTGGTTCAGGATTCTGAACATGTTCTGATTCTTCTGTTGGTTAAAGAAAATTTGGAATTCTCAGTTTTTATTTTTTATTTTTAAGAAGACAATAAGAATAGAAACAATTTTTACAGAAGTTAAGACAGTGAAGTTACCATGTGTTGTTGTATGTTTGGAAGCTTCGGTCATCTCCATGAGTTTTCTCTGGTGGATCTCTAAAGATTTAGATATGTAAATTTCATTCCCTGTAGATTTTCCAATTATTGAGAATGATTGAGGAGAGGCACATTAAACAATGACTAGCTAGTGGTGATTAAATTCTTTATAATAATTAGAAATATTACTAAAACTTATACAAAACCATGCGATCCTTTAGACAGATCAGATTTGGTATACTTTGAAAACGACTCATCAGTTGTGGTCCTTGAGGACATCACTAGGCTATAATTTTATTCCTAACAATCATGTATTAAACATAAGTTAACCTAATAAACTGTCAATCATGATAGAGACTAGACTACTCACTTATGGTCATGCTAAAACACATATTGAAAAACATTAATCAAATAAGCAAAAGTACATAAAGATCATTTAAAGCTCTTATATATATCTCCATAAACATAAGATCATCTCATAAAATAGTTTACATCTCTAACAGGTTCCTTCAAGAACCACAAAAGTTTCTCTTAGAACCAAATCAAGAACAAGTACACATAAGAGCTAAAAGATAAAAGGGTGAAAAATATCTCTCTTGAGTGGCAATGTGGCATGACATGTTGAAGATCCAAGGAGAGTTATAAATAAATCTCTAGAGGAAAGGAAGGAAACTAAGGGTTTTTGTTCTTACAACGTAAAAATTATAGCCTATATATAGGAAAAGACTTGTGAACCCAGGTTAACCAGCTGTGAGAAAGATTTTTTTGTATCTATTTATTAGTTATTACAATACTTTGTTGATGAAAGTAAGAGATAAATTGTAGTGACAAATCCTCATTAACAAAATATTGTAAGAGATAAATACAAAAAAAAAATCAAATCAAAATAATTAACAAATATGTTCCATAGTTTTCAGATCTATACAACATGTTTTAGACATTGACTTACAACATTCAGAAGAACAACAACATATTTTGAAACAGAAACAAACATTTGACATGAGAGACTAAACGTCAATATTGTTCTCTGTTTGGTAAAGCTCCACCATCTTCTTCTTGTTTCTCTTATGCAGAGTGTAGAAGTAAGATCCTAAAGCCACAACTGTTGCTATCAAAGTACCAATTCTAGGCCAACTAAACTCATCATCCATGAAATCAAATGCCAACACAACAAACAAAGCCACAAGTGGTGAAGTACACATATGAACAACATCGCCAAACACACCCGAAACATAAAGCACCAAACCCATCAGCCCGACCGCCCAAACCTGCCACGACAATGCCAACCCGATCAAACTCAAAACGTAATACGTTTCTCCTTTCTTAAACCTGTGGCTATCGCCTTGCAGTTCCTTATTCTCGCCACTCGCAAACAAACCCACGAGACAAACAACCGTTGCGACAAAAGAGACACAAATTTGCATCTCTATGACCATTCTAAACACTTTCTTGTTACCATATCTCTTTGTCTTTACCAACACTTTCTCGAAACAAAGTTGGAATAAACAGAGAGATAATGCGAAAGCAACTGAAGCAGCGAAAGTTAACCAAGCTTGGATGCTGTAGAATTCTTCGTTTTCATCAGGCTCTCCTCCAAATTCAGGACTACCGAAAACATAAATCAAAATGCTGCCGATTATCGATAAGATAATCCATCTGGTGAACTTAAAACGGTTAATAATGGCTGCGAAAATAGCGGTAAATATCAACTGAGTCGCGGAAATCAGCGTGAAGACGCCAAAGTTTGCGTATAATTTCCCAAGTGCAAACAATTTGCTGTGAGCAGCAACAAGAACACCAAGAGAGATGTAAAGTAAGATGAGACGAAAAGAGAGGAAACGAGTATTGGTGGTTTCTTGGTTTTGTTTTGGTGAAGGGAAAATGAAAAACAGAGGAATGAGTAGTGGAAACGCAGCGTTTTGGACCAGAGCTTGCAACCATGTTCCTCGGTATTGTAGATCTTGGTCACTATCTTCTCGATTGTCTTGAACATAGAAGAAGTTCAAGAGAAGCATGACTAGAGAATCTCCGAGCAAGACTAAGAAAATACATAAAGAAACAGAGATCCACCATTTCTTTTGTTTTAGCTCCAACGATCTTCTCGGACTCAAGATTTGGTCTGGTTCTGGATTTGCTGATCCTTCTGCTGTTGTCTGTTTGGAAGCTTCGGTCATCTCCATGATTTTTTTTCTTCTTCTTCTGGTCTCAACTTTTAAAGATTTGAAAATATGTAAATTTCATTCTCTGTGGATTTTTTTATATAGTGGTTTCTAGTTTTGATAAATGGTTGAGGAGGAGAAGTGCGCGTTAAACAAACAATGACTTGTTCCACCTTGGCGGCGATATACTTCTTTTAGATAATTAAAAAAGATCACTAAAACTTATACGTAATCATGTGATCCTTTGACAGATAAGATTTGGTACTTTGAAAATGACTCATATTCAGTTTTGGACATAAAACACAGTTTCTACTTTCAACCACGCTATTTCCGGAAAGCTATTATATACACTAAAGTTAATTTAAACGCAATATTCGGTTTGTTTATTTATTTTTTGTGTTGATTTGTAATAAATATCATAGTAAAGAATTGTGTATCGATTTGTCGATTTTAATGATGTAGCAAAAAAAATTACAAATCTTACACGGATGAGACTGATCACACCTGATCAGTGAAAAAATCTGATTTTAACTAGAAAGTTAATTTCGAAAACCAAATAAACAAACAAAAAAGTTGGATGTAAGTTGACTGCTAACAAATTTTCGGACAACAACAAAGACTTTCAAAGAAAGTTACCTATACGTCTCGTTCCTACTTTAGAGGAACAAGTTGTAATGGAGACAGTCAACTCAACGGTCAAGTCTTGCGAACTTCGCATTTTTATATTCGGGGAAAACAACGTCGAACACGCTTATACAATACATGGATATGATTCAGACAACTAAGAATAAGATGTCTTCCCAACAAATAAGAAAGCAAGCTGGATTTCAATAATTATCCATGTTCCATAATGAAGACTTGGTCTCTCAAAAAAAGAAAAAAAAAATAGTCTCTCAAACTTGTTTCGTTATTAGACTTTCGAGATATTCTTTTATTTCTTCTTATAATCGGTTAGACAATTAATCGATTAGAATTTATATTTGATGAATCAGTCTAACAATTTCAGAAGAAAGTACTTTTGTTAGAAATTTGTTATTAATTGTTTTTCGAAAATTTGTTGGAAACATGTTGTAAACTGTATATCACAATTTCTTTATTTGAAATTCTTGGTAATTATGTTGTAATTTGATGTTTTCTTTCAAAATAGATACTTTAAATCTCATTTTAGATGTGTTTTCAAAAGTCGTCAGAAATTCATCAAAAACCACAATTTTATCTATCTTCATATTTTGGACCCAATTTAAATATGGTTCTAAATCCTTCAGAAATTAGTCGGAAATCGCAAAGACACTCAGTGTTAATATACATTTAGTTTTATGCGGTGAATTTTTAGTATAGATTTAAAGATTTGTGACGAATTTTCGATGAATTTGAACATATTCATCATAATTATATATTTACACCTCAACCATTTTTCCGACAAATATATCCAAATTCATCAAAAAAAAAATAAAAAAAAATCGGTCGCTCTTTTAATTTCAAAATCATCTGAATTTAGTGTTGTTTTTGTTTCCTACAAATTAAAGATGCAATAGGTCGCTCGAACTTCTTTTTTATATATTGAACTACAGCTCCGAATATTAACAGGCCACACGCTGAATTTCTTTTTTTGGCCCGACTAATAGCTTAACTTTAGGGAGAAAATAAATAAATGGGGAAACTGTAACTTGAGATTTCCAATAAAATTGGCCGTTCAAATAGATATTTGATCGAGGGCCACAACTATGTGCTTGATCAGCTTGCGTCCAAGCACAGCTGTAGACATTTGTCTCATTCAAACCAATGTAAAACAAGAGGGAAAAAACCCCCAATATAAAACATTAAACTCTTTCATTCTCTCTAATATTACTCTCGTCATATCTGTATGTTCCAATTTTTGTTTCTTATTCCTTATTTATCTAATCTCTTACTTTTGTTTTCTTTAATATATTTGTTACTAATCAATATTTACTTTGGATGACAATTTGATATTGTCTTTTATGGATTTTAATATTAAGCCTTTTGATTTAAATTATATTTACTTTAAATTATTCTGGATGGTTTCTTATTTTTACTTTTTATGAAAACAATAATAAAAATATCGTTGAAATTTTGTCAAAAATTTTCTAATAAAATATGGCAATGAAAGATATATTAGGGCTGGCCTTGTCAGAATTTTTTAACTATCTTCTAGTTGGAAATTACCGATTATATCTCGAGCAATCTTTCTTGTGAAAAATAGTCAGAATATTGACAGTAAATTTTGAGTTGCTTCCGACAAACAAGTCATTGTAATAAATATAAAGTCGTCAGAATTTGACCAGAAATTTTGAAGAATTTCTGACCACTATTTACAATGTATATTAATTAAAATTTACAATTAAAGTATATATGCATAATCCTAATAATCTATTAAACAAATTTATAATTTATTTAAAACATAAAATATCAATTAAAAATCAAACGATTTACAACAAGGAAATATCCCAAATTTCAACGAGTACTTCCGAGAAAAAACATGGTCGGAAAAATGCAGATAAATTTCAGACAAATTTCCGATGTAAAAAATATTAGTTGAAAATTGGTCAGATTTTTTTGGTCAGACATTGACAGAAAATTTCTGACGAATTGTTGAGGAAAATTTCTAATGAGTTTCCGTCAAAAATTTTTGTTTGAATGCATATATTTTCTTGTAGCCTCTACATTTTTGTTTCCGGTATATTCTCTTTGAGAAGGCGAGTCCAAATCGAGATGAATGTTTTGCATCATGGAACTAGAGTAGGCCACATCTACATATCCGTCCAACTCTTGAATCTTTTGATTAGCTTGGTTAAGTTTCAATTGCGTCAAGATACTTCTGTTGCATTTGGAAGAACATTTTTCATAAGATTTTGTTTTTCATGGTCATGCTTTTTCTTGCGTGCGTGTATTGTCTATAAAAACATAGTATGAAATTTTGGACCACAATTCGATGAATTTTTATCTGTTAATTTCCACGGTTTACCGACAACATATATTTTATTAGAATTTTCCTATAAAGTTTCGACGACATCAAAAAATTTGTTGATGTTTGGAAAATTTTCTTAGCCATGTTTTCTTGTACACATAGGAGCTGTGTCTCTTGTATACATATATTGGTCGTAAGCCTCAATACCGAGCTAGCAAAAGTTAGCTCTAGTCGCCTTATACATGTGAACTTAGCAGAATATCTTCAATTGGAGAAACGATACAGTAGTGATGGTTGTAATGGCAACCCAAGGTTAGCTACCTCGGTTCTTACTAAAAATAAAGAATCATCATAAATATTTAACCTAAAACTTCGATCCAGCAAGCAATTGTTCAAAGTATCAGAACAATTGATAAGTAATTATGATACAACGACTAAGCTAAGAGAGACAATACTTTATTAGAGGTGGGAAGGCCAGCGAATGCCTTCTCTCCGGCAAGGAAATGGTGCCGGAAGAGCTACGTATGACGGTAATTTGTCTCCCGGCATCACCACTGACACATCTGACGTAGTCACCGGAACCTGCCATATCTCACGTGCTTAGGTTATGTCAAATGATTTATAAAGTGGTGGTTTACGTCAAAAAAGCAAAGTTAACAACAAAAACTCAAATGTTTCGAAAAGTATTAAAATAAGACCTAACAATATGTTTGGGAAATTAGTTTTAGTGAATAAATAAGAAACTTTCAAGGTTTATTTTTTGTTAGTAATAGATTTTGAAGTTTTACTAAAGCTGTTTTTTTTAACAGACTGGGTTATCTGTAGACATTTATAAACTTCATTTTTGCTAATTTACCTTTTGGTGAAACTTCAAAGGGTTGTAGTTTTGTAAAAGAAAAGTCCCAAATTTAGTATGCTCTTTTTTTCAGAAAAAGGCGTAAGTAAATTCAAGTAATATCATATAAATTGTAGGCTACTAAGCTATCATAACAAAATGAGAATTGGGAAAGAATAAGGCACAAAGAATAAAAAAAATTATAATAATAGTGGTGTTTACCATAGAAGCTTTTTCAGCAAGTTTCTGAAACTGAGAAGAGTCATCAACATCGTAAGAAGAAGAATGATCGGACCTGAAGAGATGTTCAAGAATTGCCATTATGATGAACATTAAGATCAATATTGCAGTCGCCACAAATCCAAACGAAATCGCATTCATCGATGACCCTGAAGTATCCTTGGTTCTGTATATGCTCCATGTCCTTATCGACCTTGATTCGTTCATCTTCAACCTTCACCTTTTTTGCTCTTATGTAAGACGACACAAAATAGAGATGATACGAAGAAAGAACTTGGTTATTTAGTGTATATATATATATATCTATTCGCTATATTGAAGAGAATAAATAAACGACAAAAAAAAAAAAGATAGTCAAAAATACTAACGAGAGTTTGTGTGATAATAATAATATAGCACCTAAGGATTAGGAGGAGACATGATCTTGGTCCCTGAATCCTATAATCTCCTTCACTGTCTTCTACTCTTCTTAAAGTGATAGCTTCACACTTGTCGATGAGTCCATGACTTTCTTTATATAATTGCTGTTTACCCTAAGAATCCTTTTTAGCTTTTTTTTCTTTAGTTCCCCTACTAAGCTATTACCATGTCTAAAAAAACTATACATTCCTTTTTGAAAATGAAAACAATCTGTAACTTAGATAGCTTTGTTGTTAATAAAGAGTTATTCGAGTTTAGAAATTTCAAAATTGTAGCCGACAGTTATTTTAGTCTTGAAACAATCTTAATATATTCATAAATTTAAAAATTCAACAAAAAATATATCTATATTCTTTGAGTCTTGATCAAAGTATTGGTCGAAGCGGAAATATTAAAGGATCGCTTAGTAGCCAAGAAATTTTGATGAGGTATGTGAAGTGAATCTCAAAAACATAGACTCGAGACTTGTTTGTCGAAAATAGTTTTTGAGCTGTAGGAATGATAAAATCATGTTTGAATGGGGCAATTCGCAAAATAATACTTAATATTCGTTGAGAAGACGAACCATTGCGTTATATCCAAAATGATGCAGCCAAAATCCTAACACAAATTTCACACCAACGAATCGAGCTAATCAATCACCACCATCAACCAACCATTGTCCTAAAATTAATTTAGTTAAGTCTTGGCATAAGGTATCGTGAATAACTGAATATTCGTAGGTACGCAAATTTGGGGAACATGACAAAATGTAAAGACAAAGCTACATTCTACTCTCCCTTTACATCTTTCCATACTCCCTCTTAATCAAATATGTTTGTCATATAGTTAATAGTTTGTTAGAAAAATATTTATATCTTAAAACGGCTTTGATGTTTCATGTACCCTTATTAGTGGGTATATCTTTGTCGTTTTTTTGTCCACAAGAAGCAAACAACATAGAATAATGTGCAATATAAAAAGTTAAATAACATTACTATTAAGAATAATTATTATGGAAGATGGGTCCTTCATGTCATGATAAAGAAACAACAAAGAGAACCATTGGTATTTTCTAACCAAACAAAAACAACACCTTTTACTTTTTTGGAATTAGTTAATATTAATTAATTACGTAACTTAGGGAGCAATTATGAATAAATGTTCCTTTTATGTATCTGCATTGGGTTCGGATTTGATATAGATGTCCTGTGCACGCTTTCATTACCTAGGGTAAATATATGATTTCTGACTACATATTAAATAGGAATGTTCAATTTGGATTTCATATATATATATTTTTTTTGTTATCAATGTTAATATGATGTATGCGGTGCCGTCTAGATCGATTAATTAAATAAGGTCTTGAATGGATGCTGATTTTCGATTCAGTTTTTAGATTTAGATTTTAGTTTTTAGATTTTAGTTTTAGATTTTTGTTAGTTATTATATATTTTTTTTAAAAGCCTCTAAAAATTGGTTCTTGGTTTTTAAGAAAAATGACGTTGATTGAGTAAAAACTAGATTTCCTAAATTTTAGAAGAACTAAAAATATAATTTTTCTAAATTGTAGGGAAACCAAAATTTTAAAATCTAGTTTTATCACTTGACTGGATTATGAAAATCTAAGCGACGTAAAATAAAAAAAAAGAATAATGAAAATCTAAGCTTTTTTCAATCTGGCATAGAACTTGGCCCTTTCCTCACTATTCTTGAAACCTGCGCAATGAGAAGCCGTATCAATGAAGATGAGCTTGATTTCCTCCACAGCAACCCTCGAGGTGTGCTTCACCTTGACCTTCAAATAGTCTTCCTTCACTACACCCTAACGCGTTAATCCTCCCATCGGTGTGATTTCCTTCTCGGTTCTATCGAACTCAGTTATTGGGAGTCAAGGAGATATATTCAATTATATATACTGCACTGAGGGCTACCTAGGTATTAGTGTATACACTGAAATTAGGGTTTTGATTTGGAAAAATGTCAAAAAATCCTAAGTTTAAAAAATGTAAAAAAAAAAACACACAATTTTGCTTCCTATAAAATAATTCACTAGTTTTAAATGAGTTTTTTTTTTTTTTTTTTTTT
>Ga0041059_1001472_pt1 | contig 18607 bp, 20 predicted proteins | sample AraColnosormetaG_FD_56232 | JGI IMG/M metagenome (GOLD analysis project Ga0041059, IMG submission 56232) | Arabidopsis roots microbial communities from North Carolina, USA - Col MF nosort | ecosystem: Host-associated > Plants > Roots > Unclassified | place: USA: North Carolina | collected...
AAAAAAAAAAAACATTTTTGGAGGGAATATGAGTCTCCGACTGAAATCAGCGATTCTTATTTGAGTCTTTAATTGTCCAAGGCTTTGGCGCATATATATCTTGGAGGAACATATATATATAACAAACATCGACATAGACTTTAGGAGTGAACAAGAGTGACTATAGCATTAGAAATCTTAAATGATAGTTTTTTTAATAATAAAAACAAATCTTAAAATGTGTGTTTAGAACCAAAAAAAAACTTATAATTTGGAATAAAAGGAGTAACAAACTTCAGTAGAGAGTGAAGACTTTTACGAGAGAACGTTAATGAATTTGGCATACTTTCACAAACGAAACGTCCTTTTCACAAAAGGTCACTTGTGTCGTGGCCATGAAATTCCGGTACAATTAGGTCACAAGCTTGTTGAAAATAAGAAGAATGATTCCAGAAAGCTTGAAAACATTCATGTTATAGAAAGTGAGAGGAGACGTTTGTATCGGACCATCCCTTCTCCATACGTTTTCGCAGTCGATCACAGCGTTGGTGCCAATCCTTGCCAGTTTTTCCACGTCCCAAAACGATTTTTGAAGTCCAAGTTCCCAAGCTGTGTGAAACCTTGCCGAAGCAATTCCGTAATTCGTCTTGCAAACCTCGATCCGTCTCCTCCCATGAGGACCATTGAACTTTCGACGGACTCTATCAATATGAGTGGTTGCGTCATCCACTTGCATTTTTGACTGCGTTATCTGATAAAGTTTCCAACATAAACAAGATTAAGTACACTCGAATAAAATTGCAATATATGTATAAAATTCATAACATTACCGCAATTAAAAGCACGTCAGTGAGGTCACGTGCGGCTGGTATACGTGGATCTGTCCCAAGGTATTTGAGGCAGAAGGGCACATCAGTTGTCTCTTTGCATAACTTGTCAATGTCTCTGGCTGGAATCGCGTTTGCTACTGGAAACACGACTATTAACAACGACGTAAGGAAAAGCATGTGGTTTATTAGCATTGTGGCCATTTTGAGAAACAAGAAGTGTTTTCTTGTGTTTTTTTCTTAGCCCTGTTAAGCGTTATTCTTTCTTACAAGAAACTTTATAACCTTAATGTATTAGAATTTTCTTATTCTTTTGTGCTAAACTTTTCCAAAACTTTAGCACCATATTTATACTAAATAGGTTGTGGCTATACAATAAGCCAATTTCCTATTCTCGTACTAATAGCAATAGATAATTTCCTTTTTTTATGGATAGGAAATTGTCCTCTGTCTTCATGCTTTCTTTTCCTCATATATAAAAAAGGAAACTCTTGATAATGTATGGAAGAGAATCTCTTCAAGAGATTCCTTACTAAATCTAGAATACTCTATATTTGCATCATGCATCTCCAAAAAGACATCATAGACAACTATTTTTGCTTTCGAATTTGTGCTAATTTAGCATACATCTTTAGCATTTTTCCGGACTTAGTTTTTGCTTGAAACTCTCATTCAGGTGTATACCACAAATTGCGTCGAAACTCGAGATTTTAAAACGTCATGTTTTTCACGGAATGATGATAAATTATCAAAAACATCACAAAGGTTTTATTCATTTAAACCAATAAATACATATAGTTTCAAAAATCGGGTTTACAACTAGAAGCAGAGAACAATCGGTGTTAATAAACGTGTGAGTGAATAAGCTAAACCAGTTAATATCGTAAATAAATCAAATTCCAATACGACGTACTTAAGCCTAAAGCTTGCTGATAATAAGACGAGTAATTTGGCATAGTTTCAGAACGTTATGGTAATAGAAAGTGAGAGGAGACTCTTGTTTCGGACCATGCTTTGCCCATTCGTCTTCGCACTCGCACACAGCATCAAAGCCAGCTTGCGTGTTTCGGGTTATTTCCATATGGTCCGTCGATGAATTTGACTTTTTCTGTCCGACTTCCCAAGCCTTGTGAAAACTAGTGCCCGCGCTCTCGTATTTTTCCTCGCATAGAGCGATCCGATTCTTTCCAAGCGTGTCATTAAACCTTTGGCGGATATTGTTGATTTGTGTGATTGCATTGGTCACTTGAATTTGAGTCTCAGATATCTGATAAGAAGGTCTCAATCACAAACCAAAAATAATACTTCTTTTGTAGAATATGAATAAACCACAGATTTCTATAACTTCTATTTAGTATTTTGGAGGCCATGTAATCTTACAAGAACTGGTGTGGTGAAAATTTTCAACTAATCTATACTATTATCCCTAATTTTACCAACACTGAACAAATATCTTGCCTTTTTTGGTAATATATGTGATCAACTAATCTGACATATCACTAATCAAAATTGTCACATTAAATAACGTTACCGGAATTAAAAGCATGTCACTGAAGTCGCGTGCGGCTACGAGACGTTGGTCCGACCCAATGTATTTCATGCAGAATTCTACTTCAAACGTTTCCTTGCAAAAATTATGTACGTCTGAGATTGGCATTGCATTTGACATTGAGAATACAAAGAGCACTAAAGATAACAACAGTTGAAGAAACTTCATGTGTGTTATTGTCATTTTGGCCATATTGTGAACAAAGAAGGTCTTTCTTAATTAATTTTGTTTCCGTTGTTGTGTTTCAAACATTTTATTTATAGTTAAATTCAAAGCTAAAATAGGTGATGATAATATACGGATGAGAATGAGATTCCTGAAATTTTTAGGAAAGTCAAAGACTTTGAACGGTAGTTCATCAAAATAGTAATTAACAATCATTAATAACCATGAAAATACTAATGGCAGTTTAATGTTTCGGTTTCCACTAGACCATTCCATTATCTCCTAATTTTAATTTTTGTACACAAAACTTTTTTTCTCTTGGGTCATGGATGACAAAAGATAAACATGTTTTGCTTTGGGAAATAAAGAAACTAATCTTTCACAAAAAAATAAAATTCATCAAGATAAACAAATAAACTAATCCAATTTTTTTTTACTTTTGGAAACTAAAACCTATTTATGTTAGGGGAAAAATAAATGAAATAAAACAAAAATTTGATTAAAAAACGTTAATTAACTGGATTTCACCTAATTATTAAAATTAAAAATTAAAATAGTGAGAACTAAAATAAAAATTTATCACTAGAAAATTATTAAAATAAGAATTTATTACTAGAATATATATATATATATATATATATAACTTATTTAAGGAAGATTGGGAAAAAAACAAGAGCAAATCCTTAGTAAGAACGTAATTAAAAATTCTGTTATATAATATTCTCTATCTCTCTCTTAAGCTTGTTATTAAACCTCTTCCTTAATTTCTTGTAGTTCTCTGGCCGCACAATGGAGGCTTATGATATTTGTAAGTTTTGGAAGCTGGATATGTTGGAAGAATTTTCTCAAATAGTTCTCAAAGGAAAAAAGAAAATCATCCTCGACATCCCGAGCCCCTCTCAGCAGAACAAAAGCGACATCGTTTCGTTATGTCCTGCTGATAGTCCCGAAACATGCAATTCTTCGATACCAGACTGGCTCGTGAAAGTGATGAGAAAAGAGAATGGATACGATCCAAAGCTGATCATAAAGAGGAGGGTGCTGTGTACGACTGATCTCCGTAAAAACCAGGGGTGTCTCTCAATGCATCTCAGCAAATTAGAGAAGTCAGATTTTTTGACAGAGGACGAAACCAGATTCTTAGATGAAGACTTTTTAAAGGCTAAAAGGGATGGTTTGAAAGTGTTTTTGGTGGATCCTGAATCGGATAAGCATGTCGTTTATTTAAAGAAGTGGAATGGTAATACAGTTTGGAAATATGTGTTAAGTCATGGTTGGAACAATGTGATTGATAAAAAAATCTTCAAAGTCAATGACGTGATTGAAATCTGGTCCTTTCGAGATGGAAGTGGAAAACTTTGCTTTGCTCTCTCTTCTCCAACCCGTTGTGGTAGAAGCAGCTCTGGTCATTCCTCATAATGTCACAATGTTGCTTGAGACCCAAGTAACTTTAGGAATTTGTTTTTCATTATTTTTTATGGTTTATTGATTTTTTTTTGTAGAGAGATTGGATATTTTCTCCCTTGAGTCAACTAGAGAGGTTGGATGTTTGTCCAATGACCTTATTTTTCTGAATTTATTTATTTATTTTAAATTGACTTGGTAATAATGTAGATTTATTAACAATTTTTTTCTAAAAGATTACTTTGGATTTATTGTTGCGGTACTAACTTGTGTTAATAGCTTGAATCAATATTTTATCACGAACATGGATTTATTCCCAATTCTATCCAAATTCACAACCTAAAAGATTTGATTTGGTTTTCTACAATTTAAAAGAGAAGGTGTTTGCACTAAAACAGAGTAATTGATGAATCACATAATTTCCGGTTCGGTTCGGTTATAATTATGTGGTCGGCTAAAAAACCGGAATTTTAACCCTGTCTCCATCCTCACTCATATAAATAGTCGAGAAACCCTAAATTTCTGCCAAAACCTCACAGCCACACAAAGAAGAGAAGAAATGGCTTGCACCGTAGATTTCCGGTGCCTTGACGAAGGATTCGGCGGCAAAACCTACAAACGCAAACGCGAATCTCAAGAACAAGCCGCCGCCGAAGCAATCGCCGATGAAGCTTCCATGGACATCGATGGTGCTCCTCCTGCCGCGAAACGTAGCGCCGTCGCTTCCTCTGAAAATCCAGACAAACCTATTGCTCTAGCTGTCGAGAGACCAACCTACGACGGTGTAATCGCCGGGAAAGTCTCCGGACGGAACTGGAAACAGCCGCGAACTCATAGATCTTCAGGGAGGTTTGTGAAGAACAGGAAACCAGATCTGGAGGAGATGAAGAGGCAAAGGGAGATTAAGAAAGCGTATAAGGAGAGGGTGAATGAGCTGAAGGAAGAGATTAGGAGTAATAAGGTTGAGAAGAGGAAGAAGAAGGAAGAGAGAGAGAAGCGGAAGAAGGAGAATGTTTTGAGAACTGGTACTAAGTTGCAGAAGATTACAAATCCCAAGACTTTGAAGAAAATTTCTATGTCTAAGAAGCAGAGGAAGCAGCTTAAGAAAATTCCTGACGAGATGTTGAGTGGTGGTAGCAAGAAGAGTATCACGAATTAGTGGTTTTTTGTTCCTTCTCTTTAAAGGCAAGTGTTTTCAGTTTTTTGTATTTCCTCATGAGGTTTATTCGATGTTGTTTAGTTAACAATCTGCAGCTAAGAACTAAATGTTATGAAAGTTTAATAGTGAGAAACTGTGTTTTGCTTCAACAGATAAGAACCCATCTTTTGTTTGCAGTTTCAATTTCACTCCATTGAGAAATTGGATTTTGATTATCATTGTGTAATTGACTTGAATCTGTCGCACATTAGTTATATGTAGTGTGTCCATTGCTATATCTGGCTCTGCTTCTTGATAAGGATCTTGGTGTTTGACTTTGATTAATGGTTTCATTTCGATAGCTATGTTCTGATATGTTCTCAATAAAGTGACAACCATATAAAGGGTTGATCCCATGAGTTTGTTCTCCGTTCCTCTTGTTTGAAATGCGGTGATTTTAGCTGTTCTTAGGAGTATTTCAATTGTAGTCCTATCCTGTGAAAGTTCTTTGTAATGTCTTGAATTTTGATTATGATTGTGTTGAATTTATCACGCCTTAGTTATATGTAGTTGTTCATTGCTATTTCTGGCTCTCCCTCTTGATAAGGATCTTGGTGTTTCTCTAATGCTGCCTCTTGCTGTTTGGTGCGATATAGATAGGCATTCGGGTCTGAAATCTAACCTATACATTGACTTCGATCTTCGATTTATGGTTTCATTTCAATAGCTTTTCTCGGGTTTTAGTTTTACTGAAATATAACAATTGAATGATCCCATGAGTTTTGCTTGTTGTGTGATGTGTTCTCGGTTCCTTTTGTTTGTAATTTCAATTGTATTTATGTCTTGTGAAAGAGCTTTATAATGGTTTAATTGGATGAGAGACAAATAATATACATTCTCTATGGCAGCCAGTAACTGTTGATCTTATATTACACATGTAAGATAATGTTGGACCAGAAATGTCAACATCTTTCGAGAAGTTTTGTGTGGCAGTAATTCAGATATATGTTCACTCTGTGACGCAAGCGTTTAATATCTTGGCACTGAAATCGTTGTCGGAATACTGAGAGTTTGACATCTGGAACATTAGGATTCCTTTGGAGTTCGAAAATTCTGGTTCCTACATTTATATAAAAACAAGACAGTGATATCAGAGTTTTTAGATTGTTTCAGCTTTCTACATTACTTTTTTGCTATATTAGGTGGAACAATGACTCGTGCAACATCCAAATGTTCTTTCTACTCGTCAATAGGTAGGTGGTTGATTACATAATTTGGTGAGAGTTGGTCGCATAAAGCTTAACCAATACCATATCTTTCCCCAGATCTCCTCTCAGAAAGTCTGATAAACAAATTATTTAACAGAACAGATACACAATTGGAAAACAAATATGTGACAATTATTGCAAAAACAAATAAGAATGAAAGAAACAGACGAAAGTTAAGTAACCATGACTTTAGTGAAATTAATCAATTTCGTAAGCAAAATAATAAAAAATCATTTTTCTAGGAAGCAGAGGAGGAGAGTCCTACCAATTCATCTTCTCTCTCTCTCTATCGGCTCATATCTCCAAAAGACCTATCCAAAAAAAAAAAGTTTGAGTCTTTACGAATTCCAAAGAAGCAATGAAAAACCCTATCCATATGTAGCTCTTTTCGATTCCGTAATCACCACAAACTCTTCCTTTCAATGGCGTCAACGCCGCCTCACTGGGTCACCACCACCAACAACCACCGTCCATGGCTTCCTCAGCGTCCTCGTCCCGGTCGCTCCGTTACCTCAGCTCCTCCCTCTTCTTCAGCCTCTGTTTCTTCAGCTCATCTTTCACAGACTACTCCAAATTTCTCTCCTTTGCAAACCCCCAAATCAGATTTCTCCGGTCGTCAATCTACCCGATTCGTCTCCCCCGCCACCAATAACCACCGTCAGACCAGGCAAAACCCAAACTACAACCACCGTCCGTATGGTGCCTCTTCTTCTCCTCGTGGCTCAGCTCCTCCGCCTTCATCTGTAGCTACTGTAGCTCCAGCTCAACTATCACAACCTCCTAACTTTTCGCCTCTCCAAACCCCAAAATCCGATCTTTCATCGGATTTTTCAGGTAGACGATCGACTAGATTCGTCTCCAAGATGCATTTCGGGCGGCAGAAGACGACAATGGCTACGAGACATAGCTCTGCTGCTGAAGATGCACTTCAAAACGCTATTGATTTCTCTGGAGACGATGAGATGTTTCATAGTCTAATGTTGAGCTTTGAGTCAAAGCTGTGTGGCTCTGACGACTGTACCTATATAATCCGTGAGTTAGGGAATCGTAATGAGTGCGATAAAGCTGTTGGCTTTTATGAGTTTGCGGTTAAACGAGAGAGGAGAAAGAACGAGCAGGGGAAGTTAGCTAGTGCTATGATAAGTACTCTTGGTAGATATGGTAAAGTAACTATTGCTAAGAGGATTTTCGAAACTGCTTTTGCTGGTGGATATGGAAACACGGTTTACGCCTTCTCGGCTTTGATCAGCGCTTATGGGAGAAGTGGGCTACATGAGGAAGCCATTAGTGTCTTCAACTCCATGAAAGAGTATGGCTTGAGGCCGAATTTGGTTACCTACAATGCTGTGATTGACGCTTGCGGTAAAGGCGGGATGGAGTTTAAGCAAGTAGCCAAGTTTTTCGATGAGATGCAGAGGAACGGTGTGCAGCCAGATAGAATAACTTTCAACTCGTTGCTTGCTGTTTGCAGTAGAGGAGGGTTGTGGGAAGCAGCAAGGAATCTGTTTGATGAGATGACGAATAGAAGGATTGAGCAAGATGTTTTTTCTTATAATACGCTTTTGGATGCAATTTGCAAAGGTGGGCAGATGGACCTTGCTTTCGAAATCCTTGCTCAGATGCCAGTTAAGAGAATCATGCCTAATGTTGTAAGTTATAGCACCGTTATTGATGGGTTTGCAAAAGCCGGAAGATTTGATGAAGCTCTTAACTTGTTTGGTGAAATGAGATATCTTGGTATTGCATTAGATAGAGTTTCTTACAATACATTGCTTTCAATCTACACTAAAGTTGGTAGATCTGAAGAAGCTTTGGATATTCTGAGAGAAATGGCATCTGTTGGGATTAAAAAGGATGTTGTGACTTATAATGCTCTTCTTGGAGGATATGGGAAACAAGGGAAATATGATGAAGTGAAGAAAGTTTTCACTGAGATGAAGCGAGAGCATGTGTTGCCTAACTTACTGACTTATTCAACTTTGATCGATGGGTACTCGAAGGGGGGTTTGTATAAAGAGGCAATGGAGATATTTAGGGAGTTTAAGAGCGCCGGATTAAGAGCTGATGTTGTTTTGTACAGTGCATTGATTGATGCATTGTGCAAGAATGGGTTGGTGGGTTCTGCTGTTTCTTTGATCGATGAGATGACAAAGGAAGGAATTAGTCCTAATGTTGTAACTTATAATTCCATAATCGATGCCTTTGGTCGTTCTGCAACTATGGACAGATCAGCCGATTATAGCAATGGTGGATCTTTGCCTTTCTCTTCTTCTGCTCTGAGTGCATTGACTGAAACAGAGGGTAATCGGGTAATACAGTTATTTGGGCAGTTAACAACTGAGAGTAACAACCGAACGACGAAAGATTGTGAGGAGGGTATGCAGGAGCTCTCCTGTATATTGGAAGTTTTCCGCAAAATGCATCAGCTGGAAATTAAACCAAATGTTGTAACCTTTTCAGCGATTCTGAATGCTTGCAGGTTTGTTTCTCCTTTGGATCCTCTTTTTGAAGTTAACGAGTGAAAGATATGACCAAATAGTTTGGGTTTTCCTAGATTAGCTCTATGTGGTTTTGCTGTTTGACTCCATTTTCTGTGGGATACTTATTTTGCTTACACGTTTGTATCTATGTAGTCGGTGTAACTCATTTGAAGATGCATCAATGCTACTAGAGGAGCTCAGGCTGTTTGATAATAAGGTATATGGTGTTGTTCATGGACTTCTCATGGGCCAGAGAGAGAATGTATGGCTCCAAGCTCAGAGCTTATTTGACAAAGTAAATGAAATGGATGGTTCGACTGCTTCTGCCTTCTACAATGCCCTAACTGACATGCTTTGGCACTTTGGCCAGGTAAAATAACACTGATATTGTAGAGGCCAAATTTTGTAACCGTTTTTTAATGCGTTACTATTAGTACAAAGGCTTACTTTTGGGAACCTTCTGCTATAGAAACGAGGTGCAGAACTGGTGGCACTTGAGGGAAGATCTAGGCAAGTTTGGGAAAACGTGTGGTCTGATTCTTGCTTGGACTTACACCTCATGTCTTCTGGAGCTGCACGTGCAATGGTCCATGCGTGGCTACTAAACATACGCTCCATTGTCTATGAAGGTCATGAGTTACCTAAAGTCTTGAGGTAAGCTACAAAGAGCTCTTCGGTTTAACTATCAACTTAAACCGGCCTATAATACCCGGCTCTTTTCCTTTTATGGTTGCTTCCTAAAACTCCATCAGGGCCCGAGAATTAAGTCCAATCTCTTCTTTTCCGAAATCTGATATGCAGCATGTCCTTGATGATGCTATGTTTTCTTGTGATAGGTTGAAGTTTTTGGTCATACACTATGATTATAGTGTCTCTGTAGATACTTTGCTTATGTGATGTGGTCATGTTTCGCAAATCTTTTGTGATCCCCTCAACTTTTATCACTATCTGGGTTAGTTCAAAACTTGTTAATAACTTTTTCTTATTGTGGCAGTATATTGACTGGCTGGGGGAAACACAGCAAAGTGGTTGGAGACGGAGCACTAAGACGAGCGGTTGAAGTTCTTTTGAGGGGAATGGATGCACCATTCCACCTGTCAAAATGCAACATGGGACGGTTCACATCAAGCGGTTCGGTGGTAGCAACTTGGCTGCGTGAATCAGCCACACTGAAACTCTTAATCCTCCATGACCACATAACAACCGCCACAGCTACTACTACAACAATGAAATCAACAGACCAACAACAACGGAAACAGACGTCGTTTGCTTTACAGCCTCTTCTTTTGTAGCTTAGTGTATGATGTAAAAGTAAAACAATTTGTGTTGATCATTAAAGTGTATAGGACCAATGGTCCTAACAATGTTTGGCTCTGTGCTAATATTTGTAACAAAGCAACTCGATTGATTATGTGAAAATCGTTTTGTCTTTTTCTTTTCTTAAAGATATGTAAGAATAAATATTTTAAAGCAAATCTCGAGATTTATTAGAAACAAAAAAGGATTATTTACATTAAACAGAGAAAATCTCTATTGACATTGGCCGTTTCGTGATCCGTTGCTGGTTTTATGGAAACTAAACAGAGGAATCCACAGGTTTTCGAAAGTAAACCAGTTTGATTATAAATAGTTCAACTTGTCAACAACACCCCAGTGACGCTTCAGTTACTTATTTAACGTGATTTTTTCACCCGTCGGTAAAAAAATAAATATCATTCTTGACTTTACTTTATTTCTATGTTAGATGACACATATTTATTTCATTACTTTCTTACCAAAAGGCAAAACCCACAATCGAGTTAAACTTCCACTGTAATGGACCTAATGGTTGCAATTGTCTATCCACACACATCTACTACGTTTCTCACTAGAACAATCACCTACAAATTTCATGGTAAATTCTTCTATACAGTTAAAAGTAAAACACTCGAATAAATATTTTCCATAACACGTGAGAGTATCTTGTTGGTGTTTTGTCATTATCCTCTTAACCTGACACCAAATTTGTAGTAAGTTTATTTTTTACGCAACATATTATTGACTACTATATTCATACACGATTTTTTTATTTTATTTTTCGGATCAAATCAAATACTCAGGCAAAGGTCGAAAAACGTTAAAAGATTTTTTCATTTTATTAAAAAAACCACAGAAACTCATGGTTTTTTTTACGAGATATATTTGTATCTTATATAATAAAATACGTTAATAATATATCAGTAGCAAGCCTTTGTACACCAGTCCCATCGTTCTCTATATAAACCATTCTTCTCCTTCCTCTCATTTTTATGTATTCTTCTCCTTGTCCTTCCTTACTCTCTATATTTTTCTCAATTCTCCGATTTGATCCAACGATTTCACAGATCTCTGATCTAAATGGCATCCAACGGTGATAAAGGACTGATCGTTAGCTTCGGCGAGATGCTAATCGATTTCGTCCCTACCGAATCAGGCGTCTCTCTCGCCGAAGCTCCTGGATTCCTCAAAGCTCCAGGCGGTGCTCCCGCTAACGTCGCAATCGCTGTTTCTCGTCTCGGTGGACGATCTGCTTTCGTCGGAAAACTTGGAGACGACGAGTTCGGTCATATGTTGGCTGGGATTTTGAGGAAGAACGGTGTTGATGATCAGGGGATTAACTTCGATACTGGAGCTAGAACTGCTTTAGCTTTCGTTACGTTACGTGCTGATGGAGATCGTGAGTTTATGTTTTACCGCAATCCTAGCGCCGATATGCTTCTTCGTCCTGATGAACTCAATCTCGACCTCATCAGATCCGTACGTTTTAAATCTCTCTCTCTTCGCTATAGATTTTTACGATTTTGGGATTGTAGAAAGCCAGATCTAGAGGATTTTTAGTTTAAATTTTCTGGGAAACGCAGAAACGAAATTCGATTAGGAGTGTTAGTTATTGGGAATCGCGTTATTGAATTTAGAAAACGTAGAAGATGATCTCACTCACTGGCGGTGACTTTTCTCTTAGATCTTTTTTATTTTCGCGGGTCTTATTTAGATCCACGTGATACCACGTGATTTCTCCAATTTCTTCATCTTTCAGTTTTTACCCAAAACAACTTCAAATTAAAAGGCTATAACCTTTTTGGCCGTGTAGTTAACCATCACCATCTTAGCTCAATTCTAGTGACATGTTTCCCTTGAGTAGTTTTTTTACTGAGCTTAATATGTGTTCTTCTTATTGATCTATATTAAAGTCTTGAGTATTTTTAGGTTTATGATGTGAATATGTGATTAAAAGTAAATGTGCACATATACGTGTAAAGTTTGGTTTTTTATAGCAATGGTGTGAAATGATGCCAGGTTGAGTATTTTTGTGTACATTTACCTTTACAGCTAATTTCATGGCGAGGATCTTTTGCTTTTCTTGTATAGTTTGATAATGATTGACCCTTGTCGTAGTTAATATTCAAAACATAAACCACAATTGGGTCCCTTGACAATTATATTCCTTATGATCTAAGTTGTGTTATTTTGTGAGTTGTTTTTGGTACCAACCTTGGTTTTGTTTTTTTCTGTTATTTTGACGTTTTTGTGTCCCATGATGTGGTGTGTTTTTGTGTAGGCGAAAGTGTTTCACTATGGATCAATAAGTTTGATAGTGGAGCCGTGTAGGTCAGCTCATTTGAAGGCCATGGAAGTGGCGAAAGAAGCAGGAGCTCTTCTTTCCTATGACCCAAACCTCAGGGAGCCTCTGTGGCCATCAAAAGAAGAAGCCAAAACACAGATCATGAGCATTTGGGACAAAGCTGAGATCATCAAGGTGAGCGATGTTGAGCTTGAGTTTCTAACTGGAAGCAACAAGATTGATGATGAGACCGCGTTGACCTTGTGGCATCCCAACTTGAAGCTGTTGTTAGTCACTCTTGGTGAAAAGGGCTGTCGGTATTACACCAAGGTAACAAACACACTTGAATATTTTTATGCATTTACCGTCATCATTCATCATTATCACCATTATTATCAGTATCATCAGCATAGTTGTCTCTTGGTTATGCTTTGTTTGTTGTGTCCATTAGGTGATACCAGAAGGCAAAACTAGTGTGTTATAGAATATAGTTTCAGGATTGCTTTTATGTTAACATCTTTTTAAAATAGGATTCTCGAGATACACAAGGTATTTGAATACTGCTGCTGGAATCAATTCTTCAACTTTGATTAAATTATTAGTGGGTTTTTTAGTAGGTTTGGTAGATCTCACCAACTGATGAATAAGAAATTTAATATTAGCCGTGGACCCTCCAAAAGATTAATACTATTCTAATCAATTAAGGGGTACAGCAAAAGTCGTGATCTCTAAGGTTCTTGGTTTAATCAAACATGACAAATGTTAATGTCAAGAAAGGGGAGTTACTTTTGCTTTTCTCATTTGCCGAATCACATGCTATTTTTTTTACTTCTTTACGGCAGTTACTCTGTGACCTTCCACAAAAATATGTTTCTCTTCTTATATGTTCTTACCAAATTGTGTAGACTTTCAAAGGAGCCGTTGACCCTTTCCATGTGAACGCTGTGGACACAACCGGAGCTGGAGATTCCTTTGTCGGTGCTCTTCTAAACCAGATTGTCGATGATCGATCCGTTCTCGAGGTATGATATTCGAAAGAAGCATCCAATTAATCAATGTGCATTCATTGGATGAATCTTTCTTAGCTACAAGATATATATATAGGTTCTAACTTCAATATCTAATGACTTGTTGGGTTTATTTGAACAGGACGAAGAGAGATTGAGGAAAGTGCTGAGATTCGCAAATGCTTGTGGAGCAATCACAACGACCAAAAAAGGAGCCATTCCAGCTCTTCCCTCAGATGCTGAAGTTCGGAGCTTTCTCGAAAAGAAATAGAAACAAAACAACTCAAGCTTCTATTACGTAATCTGTTTCCGCGATTATCTTCTCTTTTTGTATTCTTGTTTTCGGATGGTTGAATCGAGAAGAGAAACAAATTCGGCATTCCGCTCTGTTTTTGTTTCTCTTCTTCAAATGTAATGATTTAGAAAAGACGTATGTTGCAATTTAAGGCTTCACTTGCTAATAAAATGATAAGGTTTTTCCAAGTTTTAGCCTGCTACTTACAGTGATACACATATCAGATCATGGAGAAAGCAAGGCGAAGAGCCGAAGACTATGCGAATCAAGTGCTATATATTATAAAGCTTAGTAGATTCATCCATAGTTTAGCCTAGGTCGGGGACTAGGAAGTGCTCTTCTTCATCATCATACCGGTACTCAAGCCTCTGCTTCTTGTTGGGTACATTGGACTTCATAGGTCTGTTGTAGGAATGAGCATGAGCCAAATGTGAAAAGGAAAGCTCGGGAACTTCGGCTACCGGTAGAGCCTCTTGATCAGGCTGGTCACCAAACAGACCCATCTCTGCAAGCCAATCCAGCTCCCCGAGATCGAGTTGCTCTTTCTCCTAATGTACAACAAGTGATTTATATAGTTGTCAAAACAAGTTACAAACCAGGATATTTGAGTATTCATCAGTTTGGTAAACCAGTTCTCACCTTATTACTGCAGTCAAGATCAGAGTAGCTGAAGAATTCATCGGTAGCCCACAAAGGAGATGGAGCAGCGGGTTGCTGAGTTGGCGGTTTAGAGAGACTCTGCTGATTAGATGGGTCAAAGTGATTCTTTTCCACTTCTTGATTGCAACTAGTGGAACTAAGAGCAACTCGGATTCCAGTGGCTAAGAACCTCTGGTGATTAGCAGAGCGAGTATTTGGCGCATGGGTCGCCTCATCGCAATCTCTGCAGAGCAGAGCCCTATCCTCTACACAGAATATGAAAGCTGCCTTCTCCTGCAAGTCAACAAAGATGAACACAAGAAAGAGATTTACTACATAAGCAACTTTGAGCATGTTTTTCTTGAGATCCCATTAAGAATATCTACCAAAGTTGGATCTACATATCCAACCTTAGCAAACTAAAAACATCCAAAAACAAACAAATTTCCTGAGATCCCACTAAAACCTTTACTAAACTTAAATCTAAAACCTTAATCTATGTTATAAAGCTAAGAACTTCTCGATAATTATACTTAAAGAATCTACCAAGAACAGCTCAATCAAAAGATACCCTCAAAACAAATAAAGATCTCTGCAGATACGAATAGAGACAAAAGAGAGAAGAGGAGGTATTCTTACAAGGCAGATGTCGCAGGGAGGGAATTTAGTTGAGAGAGAGTCAAGAAAAAGGCGTTGGTGTTTGCTAGCGAGTTTATTAGCAGCATGAACCTCAACGTCACATTTAGCGCAGAGAGCAGCTTCATCAGCACAACATATAAGCGTGGCCGGAGCTTTCTCACACACATCACATTGTATCTTCATATTTCTCAAAAAAAAACAGAAATTTTCTTTAGGGTTTTCCTGAGAAGTAAGAATCTGAATATCAGAGGAATCTACAAAACAGGAGTTATCAGCCTTTTGTTTCTTTCCCTTGTTCAAGAACAGAACCTTTTTATAAGACAAATGACTTGAGAGACAAAAGCAGTTTTGTTTCTGTGTATTCAAGTTGAGGAGAAGAGAAGAAGATAAGAAGGGCTTTATGAGATTTTAAGAGGATTTTGGGAATCAAAAGGAACCACATCCTTGCTTCTTACATCAATGCCTTGTAGGTCCTCATTTCTTCAACTTCTGCGGCTCTCGTTGTTTCTCTTCTTCTCTGTCTTTTTCACTTTTATTTTGATATTATTGTAAAGCGATCTTATGGAAACTGAAAAGACTATTAATGTTTTCTTTTTCGTGAGTCTGTATACAGTGTAGCCGTAAAATCTTGTGGACAATGTTGCACAACAATTTCGTCGGCTGAAATGTTTTTGCGGTCTGTATTACACATTGGAGGAGACATTAATTTTCTTTAACATCAATACAAGTTTGTTGGCATTTGTGTGGACTAATCTTGACATCTTGTGGCCTTCCTTCTTTCTTTTAGAGAATAAAGTCAGTATTTAATTCCCTGAAAAATGATTTGGATATATACCAAAACCAATAGTGAACAAATATCATAACACAAAGTAGGTTTGTATCTTAAAACACAATTGTTATAAGATTATAACAAATTAACAGCTTTTGAACGTGATTATATTTTTACATACTATGGTTTCGAGACTCAGTCTCTATATCAAATCCAAACAACTAATAATTGCAGTGCATTGCATATTTGCAATGCACGGAACTCTGTTTCTTTGGGCTTACCCAAATGTTTATCTTCAATGACCTTACCAAAAGGTTTCTTCTACGTACCAAAACGCCAATACCCTGTAGGCCAAGGCACCCGTTAAGCTGTGTTAGCTAAAACCCTAAAATCCAAGAGACTGCAAGTGATGGATGAACAACAATTTATGAATGAGAAAGGAATTGTTCAGAAGGAGAACCTCTCACTTACGTGGGACATATTCATATTCCTCAGTTCTCTTTCTGGGCTTGTGAAGGCTTGAGTCTTACTCCATTTTGTTGTTCTTGCTGTTGAAGCCGCTGCTGCATAAGCTGTTGCATCTGTTGCTGTTGAAACTGATACTGTTGCTGTTGCTGCTGCTGCTGTTGGTGTTGCTGTTGTTGTTGTTGTTGTTGTTGTTGCTGCTTCTGTGAATGAATCTGAAGTTGCTGGAACTGTTTTGCAGCTAAGATTGTTTGCATTGACTGATTGTTGGAATAGAATTGCTGCTGGTTTGATCCAAACGACCCATAGTTCAACGCTGATGGAGCAACTTGGCCAGTCAACACCTTCAGATGCTGGATTTCCTCCTTTAGTGCTTCGTTTAGTTCTGTTAATAGAGAAGATTCAATTCGATGATATGAACCAACTATAGCAGTCTTGGCACAGAGGGATATTGTTTGTGATAAAAGAGAGACTCACCATCCTGCAAGTGAACCTGCTGCTCCATTGTTTGTAACCGCAGCTTCAGCTCATTGTTTTCAACAGTCAAGCCATTTGTGTCTCTCTATACAAACAGGAAGAAAAGAGCACAAGTTTTCAACCCATAAAAAATCACAATGCACGAACAAACGTTGTAAGGCTAGATTTAGTTTCATTTAGCATGAAGAAAGAACAACCGTACAATGAGTCAAAACTAACCTGTAAGAGGGTCAACTGGGCTGAGAGAGTTGTAGCCTCTGTTTGCAAAGTCTGTACTTTTCTCTCAAGCTCAAATATGTATCTCGTCTTCCTTTCTTTTGATCGTGCTGCGGACTGCCTGTTTGCCCATATCCTATTGTATGAAACAAAAACAAATTATACACTTGCTCCACTCATTAAAAAGCTGAAGTTATGTGGGAACAGCTGAAGCAACTAAATGACTGGTGGCATTAAGGTTCAAACCAAAAGCACACAAATAGTCACCGTGTCCATCCACACTATAAACAGGATTTAAGAAACCAGAGAATCACAGAAGAAAAACGAAAACCAATTACCTCTTAGCACGTTTAGGATCAATGAGAGCAAGCTCAGCAAGTTTAGTAGCAGACATAGACTTCTTAGCATCAATAGCAGAATCATCTTCATTTCCCGACATAAGCATCTCATTGATATTCATTGAACCATCCATAGATTGGCTATGTTGATGCCTGATTCTTGGCCTTTCGCCAAGACTATTAACCGTATTCTGAGGATTGGAAGTTGAGCCTGTGCCTGTCTGCATCATTGTCTCATTTTTCCAAGCAGTTCCTGATGGCTCACCAACTTGGGCAGAAGATGTAGCAGAAGAATTAAACTTATCCATATCAAGATACATAGAGAGCAAATCTTCTTCAGTCTCATCAGAGAAAGAAGCTCCATCAGCAGCATTACCAACCACACCAAGATCACTATCAAAGCTCAAATCATCAGGGAGAGTAAGTATTTCAGAATGAGCTCGCCGATGTCCAATCTTCTTAGGTGGGTTATCAAGCATACGGCTAATATCATGACTCATTCGATTAGCATCTGAACCATGACCAATGGGACCAGCTTCTGAGAATGCAGAGCATCGACCTGATGGAGATGGAGGAGGAAGACCTCCACAAGGAGGTGCTGGAGATTTCTCCTTATCCATTTCTACTGACTTATCACCAAATCAACGACCCTGCAAACGATTATTACACATAAGAATAGTAAGTTGGCAAATTAAAGCTAGCAACTTTCTCCATGGAATAGAAACAGTGAAGCAACTATAGAAAAAGGAGAAGTTTTTAATCCTAACCCTGAATCAAAGTAGATCAAAGGAGACGACTTTGAAAGACCCACTTACGAAATAGATCTAAATCAGCTGTAGTGTGAATCTGCAGATATAGAGAGAGAGATCCAGGAGGAAAAAAATGTAAGATTTTTCCGGTTAAAGTTAAATGCTTTTGGACAAAGTAGAGATTAGAGAAGGAAATTTAGTAAGGGAGAAGGAAATGAGAGGAAGAGAAGAGAGAGATCTAGGTAGGAGATGAGATGAGGGAAGGAGAGAATTCGATTCTTACAACAGATCATCATCATGGATGAGTAGGTAATATGCTCTTAAAACGCGTCGTTTTGCGTGTTCCGCCATTTCCGTGACTGTGACGATGAGATTGCAGAAGAGATTTTTGAAGAATTAATTTATGTCAACTTGTTACCAATCAGGCCAAGGCCTTTTCTTAGACAACAATTTATGGGCCTAAAGCCCATTAAACCTAAGCCAATTTATGGGCCTACTACATCTTTTTTTCTTTTGTTGGATTAGTATAGTATTAAATGTCTACTGATCACAAAAATACTTGTATAATATTAAATCCAATGTGTGATCTTATGATTTTATATTAATTAAACATTATTGTCTAT
>Ga0041059_1001473_pt1 | contig 18605 bp, 16 predicted proteins | sample AraColnosormetaG_FD_56232 | JGI IMG/M metagenome (GOLD analysis project Ga0041059, IMG submission 56232) | Arabidopsis roots microbial communities from North Carolina, USA - Col MF nosort | ecosystem: Host-associated > Plants > Roots > Unclassified | place: USA: North Carolina | collected...
TATGGATATTTTTGTTATACTTTTACGATAAAGTGACTTATAGTTTTTTTTTTTTTGCTAAATTGCAAATATCATATAGATGAAAAGTGAAGGCAATATCAAAACAGAGAAGATAAAGTTGAAGCTTTGAATATCATTTCGGCTTGAGGTTTTACAAAGTTCAAGTTTTGATATTTATACAGAGACAAAACAGAGTAAAACCCTAATGTGTCTTAACAGGTGGCATCATCCGCTTGAGTCTTCTTCATCAAGGGCCAGGAATCGATTGGTGAGCTTTACCGTAAATGCAGCTGAGTTTGTACGGGTCTCCGACGTCACTGCGTCTCTTTTGCCAGCTCTGGTTTTGTCTTCACATGAAGAAGAAGACCGTTTAATCCAAGTGGGCTTTGACATAGGCTTCTTCTTCAAAGGCTCGCGGCCCATCTTCAATTCTTTAGCAGGTTCTTGGCCCAACATCGTTTTCTTCAGTGATTGAAGACCAGAAGCGGCATCGTTTTGTTTTGCTCTGCTGATAAAAAGATGGTTTTACAAAGTTGTTAAACCCCCGATTGGTTTCTTGGCAAAAAAAATAAAACATGAAACCATATATAATTATATCGATAAAATGACTTATAGTTAGCTGAAACTATGTTTTTTGTCAAGATATAATTAGCTGAAACAATATTTGACTAAACCATTAAAAACGAACAAATAGTTTTCTACCCCAGAAATGTACATGTATCATTAATGTATCAAGCAGTATTAATTACCAACTATCAAGATCATTAAATTTAGTCAGCAGGACAAGAAGAATGTGTATTGTCCGAGATTATTGGACGTAAACAACATCCTTATTCCCTCTTTGCGTTTGAACGTTGTCGCCGACAACTTCATGGCGTTGGCCCTTTTTTTATGTCAACTCAATTCATCAAAAGACAATCCCGTCTTTGTGATTGACTAAACAAAATCTTTCTTGACAAAAAAAATTCTATTATCTATATAGTGGATTGATCATGTTATAGTAATTGAATTTTCTTAAAAGCTATCTTCCACCTGACCGTAATTAAGGTGGAATGAAAACTTTACACTTGTTACTAATTAATGAATTTTTTTTTTTTGTTGAAATATATCCCAAAATAAATTTGAAATTTGTATTGAAATTTGGAAATTATCTCTGGCAAATGTCTAGAGACATTGCAGACGCCTTACACTTGTAACATTACGTTTTTGAAAAGGAAAACTTCTTTAGAAAAATACTCTTACCATTCGTTAAACATACGCACCATTGCATAAACAATGATCCATTAATAATTTCATCTCTCTTTATGATTTCATTATCATTAACAGCGACGGCCTCGCCGACAACTCAAAGTGCCTGCTGTCGTGGTGATGGAACCCACAAGTGACGATGGCCTCGCACTCAGGCTTGAAGCTCTTGCATAAGTAGACGGAGCTTCAGCACCGGACTCGCGGAAATAAGCTCCGTTCAACAACATATCGCCTTCCGATCTCCAATTCCAATCTCTCCATTTGCTTTCGGGTGCATCTTCATGTTTTGTAACCTATATATAAGTAAATATATACATAACTTTCATCACAAGTTAAAAACTTTATGAAAATAAGATAACCACTATGTACCTCTTTATTAAAGCGGGTGTTAGGAGCAAGAAATCTATTCCCTTGGCTGTATATAGTTGGAGAAGCACTTCCACCGATTGCATACATTTCCCAGTGAGTATAATCATTGTTCACTACATGGAAATATCCATGCCTGCACCTGTTTAATTTATAACCAAAACCCTAAATATTAGCATTTAATTTTACTAACATTTTCCTTCGGTTTTTACGGTTTAACAATTGAAAGATTACTGTTCTCTTAGTTTTCTCTAGTTTCTCATATTAATTTTAGTTAAGTTTTTCATCCATGTATCTCCCTAGATCCAATGTACGAATCTACAAAACGTCAATAATAAACTTCTCGAAGCATATTTACTCGCATAAAACCAACATAATCTTTCTCTAACTCACTAAAATTAAGTGGAACCAATATGTATATAACGAATGACCGACACTTTTATTTTAATGGTGTATCCATTTCAATTCGTATCTTATAATTCCATAAAATAAATGGATGTGATCGATCCACAGTGGTTTAAAAAGTCTCATTCTGCTTTTGTTGACTTCTTCCATACTCTATAGTCTCTAAAGTCAAGCTTTCACATTCAAACTATTCTTTATGCGCGTGCTTCGCAAGTTCGCATGCAACTGATGCAAGCCTATAACATATATGTATCAATCTATGTACCTAACTAACTATTGATACATATGTGTATACGCAATAAGGGGTAAAAGAGTGATTTTCTTACCGTGGCATTCTTTGAACGAGTCCTTCTCCGAAATGGTTAAACGCAATTGTGACTTGCATGTTCTTGTCCTGCGTGTAACTATCGCTATGTCCTAAAAGCATGACCTTATCATGGTGCGTCATATGATTGTTCGATATGGTTATAGCCGTGGAACCATGTATAGCGTCTATGAGTCCATCATCGCAGTTCGACAACGAGCAATGGTCAATCCACACGTGTTTCCCTCCAAATATCGCCACCGCGTCTCCATCGGACTGCATCCACCACCCGGTGTGATGTGGACCATCTTTAATCATGCCACCTATAAAACATAACATATAGTAGCATATTTTATGTTTTATGACATTTTGCCTCTATTATATTAAGCACATCTACTAAAAGTTTGAAGTCTTTGAATATGGCTCACCTGATCCTGGTTTACAGTCATGGATGTTAATGCCATGAATTATGATGTTAGTTGCATAGTGGATCTTTAAGCATGGTCCATCGGTAATGTGAACACTCGAGCCTCTACCATCAATGGTCTTGAAAGATGTGATGATAAGTTCTTTTTTGAGCCTAATGACCATATCTCTCTTGAAAATGATCCATAATGGTTCTTCTTGTGTCACTGCATATCTTAGAGTCCCAGGTCTAGGGTTTACGGGATCGTCGTTGGCAGGATCCGTAACTACATAGATTCGACCTTTGCGCCCTCCGATAGCATTTTTGCCAAATCCAATGGCACAATCTGCTAACCGTTGGCGGTTTGTTTCCCAATTAGGGTCACACCGCCAACAATCGTCAATAGGATTTCCGGTTCTACAAGATAGGTAGGCCAAGCTCCTCCTTGACGCATTGAATACACTTCTACAAATGAGAGAGAACAAAATTCTTATAAATAATGAAAAAACTGATTCTGTTATAAATTTGAACATTAAATGTGAGGATAAAAAGTGTACGGTTGAAAAAGAAAAAGAATTAAATGTGAACATATTATGTTAGTTGGAGAAACAATATTGGACACAATTGGCATATATATTCCACTAGCTAGTTGACGGGTAAAATACATATATTCACTAGCTAGTTTAACTTTAATGAAATTACAAATACAGTAGTTTACATAAAGTCCTTTCATGGGAAACTATCATGTGAGACATAGTTTTTTTTTTCGTCTGAAGAATTTCATTGATAAAATGCGTTTGAGTTATTTAGAGGCGAAAAAAAACAAAAAAAATCGGAGACAAAACTGACGGGTACATAGAAACCTCCAGAGACTATATGAACCATAGTTAACTTTGGTTTTTTGGTAAAACCGTAAAGGGTTTTCCTAAATTTAAAGTTTAGTTTACAAAAACCCACTAATGGGGAACTGAATCTGTAAATGTGAGCCATAGTGATAATTGAATCAAAAGAATATTGTAAGACATTTTTTATGGAATAAAATGCTGCATTTTGTTTCTACTTCGTATGTATGATATATCACTTATATTTACAAAAGCAACATTGTTATATATATCAAACTTCAAATTATCATATTCAAAATTTTCTCTTTCACGTACCTGTTAACGTCGTCAACGACTAGATTTGGATCTTGAACATGATCCGGCAAACTCGAAGAAAATGCAAGCGTGTTACCGATTGTTAGAAGAAGTAGAAATGCGTATGCAAAATGATTATTAGAATACGAAACCATTCTTCTAAACATAGATTGAGAGAAAGATATTATAAAAGAGAGAGGAAGTTTTTGGTTCGTTTTTTTTTTTGTTGAAGCTTGCTATTGTCGGAAAGTATTTAAAGAGGAAGAGGAGAGTTCCGGGAGTGAAGGCGTGATTTATTTTAAATTAGTATTGTGAGATATTATATAGTTTTTATTAAATTTACTATGGGACCTACATTATCGTAATTTCAGGTGATTAACATACGGTTAATGTTGTGAAACCGTTAATTGGGTTTAGTTGTCAAAAGTATTTGCTTAAAGTCAACCTTATTGACCTCGAACGATGCCGTTTTCGTAGTTTTTTCAGTTTTCTTCCTCACGTGCATTCAAAGATACAAAATCACATAACCATTTTTGTGTGTTTAAACGAAATGATGAATGTCTATGTAAAAGTTAAACCTACTAACCGTTGATTGAGCATGGTAGTCAAAAGTGACTGCCTAATGTCAACCTTTTTGACATTGAGAACGATGTCGTTTCTTGCTGTTGTGTTTTTCTTGCATTTTCAGATCCAAGGAACTATTTGTTTGTGACATCATATGTTTTATGATTACATCATATGTTTTGCTTGTGAAATGATCCTAAACATATTGTAACACCATAATATTATATTCATCTCTATTTTTACCATGATTCTGTTAAACCAAATATTCGATTTTTTGTTCACGTCTTTTAGAAGCTGAATGAAAAAAATTGGAGTCTTTTTCCATTTGTCATACTTTATGTCTCCAATAAACTTCTTCATTAGCTTCCTCACAATCTTTTTTGGTTATTTTTTCCATCATTTAACGTCTTTTCTAAAAAGCTGCTTGATCCGCCTGATACGTTTGATCCGCCTGATATGCTTGATCTGTTCCGTTCGATACGCTTTCTCCACATTCCAAGTTATTGTTCTTCTATCTACCTTCCAACAATGAAAAAACATAAAAGCATTTTTTCTTTTCTTTTCTATTTTAGCAATCCTTTGTGACCACTTCTGAATCGTCTTTGATTATTGGGGAACCACACTAATAGCCTATAAAGATTCTACCTTGTCCATCTCGTGAAGCCATTCTTTTTCCTCAACCGTTTCCTTTTTCGATACTAATAGTTTGACCATTCACAAAAACTACATGCTCTTCTTCATTTTTCATCTCAACCAAATGAATGATTTGATTTATGACCCCTATTTGCCTTCGGAAAAGAGAAATCTCTGCCAAACCACATGACAAGAAATGATTATCCAAACGTCTATATTCTAGATTATATGGTTCGTGATTTGGAGTTTTAAAAACTTTGGTACACTAAGCTAGAATCATATTTATATTCCGTATCACCTCCACGACAACTTCATATATCCTGAATAGATATTCAACACAATCTTATGCGGCGTAGCTCCCATGTCTCTCAAATGATCATAAATCATATTATACAAGTAAAACAATGATTGGTAATATATAATCACATCCCCATTTTCAAATTAGATCATTCTTTTGAACTAGATTGGCTTGCTACTCTTACTTTAACATAAATTTTATGTACGTATTTCTACTGCCCCGAAGAGTTTTCGATGAGCCACAATGTTTTCTCAATAGTGAAGATGGATATCGAAAATAAGACCCCATAATATGACAACTGAAAGATGAAACCCTCCCCGAAATATTCCGAAAATCTAAAGTCGGGTGGGTATAAAAAGTTCAGAAAACACTTCACAAAATTTTCTCCCAAAATTTGCCCCCACCCACAAACGGTTTTTCTTTTCTTTTTTTTCCACACCACAATCGTGTTGTCAAAGTAATAAATCGGCGTTTTTGTGATCAAAATTAACATGATTCCTTACATATGACTAGATATAAGAACTAGACATGCAAATTTCCTTCTATTCGTTACATATGACACAGTAGACACACATACACACACACACACACAAAATGCAATATTCTTTCTATTCGTTTTAAAACATAGATCACAAACGTTATTATTTGTGTCGCACTATTGAAGCAAATCAAATACAAATGCGATTGCGAATCTAAGCGAAAACCCTAGATTTTTTTTCTATTATTTATTGGAAGCAATTAATAGTGGTTTATAGTGCCATTTGCCATGTCAGGATATCACGTGATTTGTTAAAGATAATCTATCAAGTATATATGGGCTTAAGTTTTAATTTTAGCATAGAGCTAAAATAAAATATGAACCGGGCCTCCAGCAGTTATGGGAAAACATTTCACACGATCATCGATAGTATTATACTACACTTTTTTGAATTTAATTTTGGGAAATAAAAGTTAAACACCATGAATACTTGGTTTTAACCATATATTTCATCCTTGCGCACTGCAGACTATATGTGATCAAATACTACTGCGACACTTAGTATTCAAATATGATTAGCTTGAGATTTTATGTATATCGGATTAATAAACAGGTTTACAAATTTCAATCATTTTATTGCGAACGTAACAATCTTATTTTATCTTCTCCTTTTTTTATCATTAATTTAAAAGTAATAACAACCGTGCATGGTGGATAGAAAAAGACGAATATCACAGCGGATTATTGCTAGACAACACGAGACACAGCTAGTTGTAATAATTTCTGCCATTTGTGTATATAAAACGAATTAATCTGCCGTATGGATTTTAAGCATTATAAAACAACCATTCATTCCCTCGTCTCAAAACATTATAAAATGACAAAAAGAAGAATCATTTGATAATGAATCAATTTTCTTTTGTCACAAACAGAATCAACAAGTGTGCAATCATTAAACTCCATTTTATTTTAATAATAAAGTGCCAGTTGTATTAAAACATAACAGCTCTTTTTGCTTCAAATATACTCAAATGATCTCTCTACACTAAATTACAAAGGAACATATTTTTTTGGATATTGCAAACGAAGATATTAATATTTATTCGGAATTTTTATACGAAATATTTTTGAATATTTTGTTTTTTAAAAATTTGATAACAAATTTGACTATAATTATTTTAATTAGCGTATTCAAGTAGTTAATTTCACTGTTGCTCCAAGTAATTATGAATCAAGAGTTTTCTTTGTGTGTTTGTCAACAAATCAAGTTTAAAATGTACTATATTAATATTAGAGGGTAATTAAAACAACAGCAAATCAAGTAATATTTTTTTTTGAAACTATCGTGTCTGATTGGTAACCAAAAGTTGTATAAATTTTTTAGCAATTAGCTGAAGCTGTAAGCTTTATCGAAATAATGTAAAGCTGTATGAGAAAGCTGTAAAAAAAGCTGAAGGTAAAACTGTTTGTAATGTTTTTATAAAGTTTTTGTGATTAATAATTGTTAAAATTCTATGTTTTGTAAAGTTTGATACAAAGCTGTTACCAATCATAGTTTAACTATGTATCTCATGAGTGAATCTTTTTCGGTAACATGTGTTTTGTTTCCGTTAATCACACCATTGCTGTTTGATGATAATAATTGACAAATGACAACATTGCAATTTTATTAATTACAATATTTTTTTTTGGACGAAAATATTAATTACAATTAATAACCTAATTCCCTTGTCGAAACAAAAGGTAGCCGTCACTACAGTTTTCATTTTCATTGATTTGTATCCGAACAATAAATACATATTTATTTGATCATATAATAGTAGTAAACAAAGTTTGGCCAAAAAATAAATTAATAGTTTTAACTGCAAATTTTGACATTTTCATGACGTCTCGTTTGATCTACACATATTGTTTGACCTCTCTCTATCTCTAAGTTTACATATTCGCTAATGCGTTGAGCTCAAAGCATCCACGACAAGATAAGTAGAAAAAAAAAGACATCCTTTTTTGGTTCTTCTTCTTCTTCTTCTTCGGACAAAAAGGTCAGTTTTTGCTTTTTGGTTCTCGTGCTTTGATTTTTTTTATTTGTTTATTGAGAAGAGAAACAGTTTCTTAACCGTAAATCTCTCTACTCAAATCTGTACAACCCATGTGAGGACTTTTAAAGCCAAGATTTCAACTTGTTTGTTTTTAGTAATTTTAAAAGACTTGTGTGTTTGCGGAGAGCTTCAAAGTTTTCGTAATTAAGAATTAAATTCCAGCTCTTCTTTACTTATTTTTGAATTTACTCTGTTTCGAATCTTTATATGTTTCAGGAAGAAGGTGTTGACTGATTCTTAAGATGGGTTTGTGTTAAGTTTGTGAGTATAGTTGAAAGTTTCAGTTCAATTTCAATGGAGCCTCCAATAGGATTTCGAGCTTCTTTATTCCAATTCTTACTCTTCCTTCCTTATTTCATTGGATTGCTATTTCTGGGTTTCATCAAAGGTATGAACTTTAGAGTGAATCTTTTACTTCAATTTATAACATTTGTTTCTACTTTTGGTACTGATGGTCCTCTTTTAAGAAACTTTTGGTTGTTTTATTTGGTGTCACTCACTAAAAGGTCTAAACTTTTGATGAATTTCTACTTCTTTAAGCCCAATTTTTCAGTTTATTCAGACAGATTTCTTTTGGTAAGAACATAACTCACCAGGATGTTGACTTCTTGTTTAGATGGATGTTGACTTTTAGTTGGTTCCTTTATTGTTCTCCCTAATGACTTTTCTTTCCTTGCTCAGGCCTCTTTCAATTACATTAATATGTGGAAACTGAAGTCAAACTCATGCATTTTGATTTTGTTTAGGGTCCATTAGGGTTCACTAAATATAGTAAAAACGTTTGGAAAAGTCTAAGGGTTTAAGGGTTCATCAATACTGTCTAGTGTTTTCTTATCACTGAAACTCATGAACATGTTTTTTAAAGATTCACTGGAATTTGTTTTCTGATCTGAAAGGCTCTTTCTTTGTTGCGTAGGTATTGTTTTGTGCCCACTCGTATGCCTCGTTGTGACTATAGGCAACTCCGCGGTCATACTGAGTCTTCTACCAGTCCACATCGTTTGGACTTTCTATTCAATCGTGAGGTAACTAATTCCTCAACCCCTTGGCTCTATCTTTATGACGTTAAAGATGATCTTATAAAGATGATCTTATTTTGGTTCCTCTAACATGCAGTGCCAAACAAGTAGGACCAATCTTGAAGATCTTTCTATGCTTATGTCTTCCTGCTGCCATCATTCTCTGGCCTATTGTTGGTATTTTAGGAAGTGTTTTGGGAGGAGCTTTATATGGTTTCTTCTCCCCAATTTTCGCCACCTTTGATGCTGTTGGTGAAGGCAAGCCTTACCAGTTTTTCCATTGCTTTTATGATGGAACTTGGAGCACCATGCAACGCAGCTTCACCGTTGTTCGGGATTTTAAAGATGTTTGCTTTCATTCATACTTCTCACTTATGGATGAGCTGAAACAAAGCTGTCCGGATCGAAAATATTATGAAATAAGGTATTATATAATATGTTCATTGGTTAGCTCCATTGTGAAACCGATTGTTCGATAGTGTCTTACATCTTCTATCTATTCTCAGGCTACTTCAACTTCCAGGGGCTTTAGTAGTTTCAGTTCTCGGGATACTTGTTGATCCTCCGGTTATCTCACTTGTAGCCATATGCAAAAGCCCTTATATGTTGTTCAAAGGATGGCACCGTTTGTTTCACGACTTGATTGGACGGGAAGGTCCATTCTTGGAGACAATGTGTGTCCCCATAGCAGGCCTCGCGATCTTACTCTGGCCTTTGGCTGTCACGGGCGCGGTTATTGGATCAGTTATCTCTAGTATCTTCCTTGGTGCTTATGCAGGAGTAGTCTCATATCAAGAATCATCTTTTTACTATGGACTCTGCTATATAGTTGCCTCTGTCTCCATTTACGACGAGTATAGCACCGATATACTTGACTTGCCTGAAGGTTCTTGTTTTCCAAGGCCGAAATATCGAAGAAAGGACGAGGAACCAACGCCTTTTTCTGGTCCTGTACCAAGACTAGGCTCTGTCAAGAACGCGTCATCGATGAGAGGAGGATCAGTCAGAGTCCCTATGATTGATATTAAGCCTCTCGATGTAAGCCCACACCTTATATTCACCAAACCTAATGTGAAAAATCAATCTTTTGTCGTTCTTGACTTTGATGTCTGTATGCAGCTGTTGAATGAGCTCTTTGTGGAATGTAGAAGATATGGAGAAGTTTTAGCGACAAAAGGACTGATAAACTCGAAAGATATCGAAGAAGCGAGATCTAGTAAAGGCAGCCAAGTGATCAGCGTTGGTTTACCGGCTTATGGACTTCTTTACGAGATTCTTCGCTCAGTCAAAGCCAATTCTTCCGGCTTGTTACTAAGTAAAGTTTCGATCTTTGTTTTTTTATTTTCATATAGCTTATCAAGAAACCAACAAAACCGAGCAAAGGAGAGATTTTTACTTGGCTGCATGTTTGTGTAGGTGACGGTGTAACTGAAATAACTACCATGAACCGCCCAAAAGACGTCTTCTTTGATTGGTTTCTGAATCCGTTTTTGATACTAAAGGAGCAAATGAAAGCTACAAACTTGTCTGAGGAAGAAGAAGAGTACCTCGGAAGATTAGTTTTGCTATTTGGAGATCCAGAGAGGCTAAAGAGCTCGAATGCCATTTCCGCGTCTCCTCCTCTCACCGAACGTAAAAGAGCCGAACTCGATGCCTTTGCTCGCAGGTAAAAAACCGCTTTAAAGTTTCGATTATTTTCGAACAATTTGGTTTTGTTTGTAAACAAAAAGTTCCATGTCTTTGTGTGTTTTATTAGGATGCAAGGGCTAACGAAAACGGTATCAAGATATCCAACATTTCGTCGACATTTTGTGGCATTAGTGAAGAAACTATCGGAAGATTTGGACTTGAAAGACAACAATTCGGCTAAGGACGAATCGATAACAGAACCGCCAGCTCCGGTTAAGATCATTTCGCGGATATTCAGTCAGAGATCGTTCAGAAGAAAAGGAAGTGTCAATGGATCTGATCAAGAATCGCAAAAGGGTGTCTCAAGGAATGTAGATATAGTTTAAACATGGAACGTGTGGTGTGGATATTTGAAACTTAAAACGCATTTAGTTCTTTGCTTTATAAACTTTGTCATTCCTTGTAAAGATTTTTCAGACGTTTTTATTTATTTATAGAACAGTGTATGTTTTCGTTTATGAAACTGCTCAATTTTGTTGTTGGTTATCAAATACTATCAAGTAAACATCATTATGTAACAATGATAAAAACTATTTTTAACTTCGCAGATATATTGGTGAAACTTTCCATAAAAAGCATTACCATAATCACAAACTGCACTACGTGTTTCTCTTCTCTTACCAAACGGGACGCAGTTCTTCTCAAGTTCTCCTCAAGTTAAAATATCCAACCAAACAAAGCCACGTGTATTACACTTTTCGAGAAGACCACGCGCCTTGAAATATCCAGTGGTGTGTTCGCCACGATTGACCTTAAGTCGGTATCCATAACGAACGGTCACAATGATTCAGAACATTACGTGTTCAAACGATCAACGGCACTTATACGTAGATGAACCTAAGCCTCACATTTACAAATATGCACACGTAGCTATAATCCCCTGTGTCTCTATAAATTTATATTTTATATTCCCTAAATCGTCAATTTCGGCTAATTTCAAGTTATTATAAATTAATTATCTTCTGAAAAATATAAATACTTGAATTAATTTTTTAGCCATTTTCAGATTTCTCCGAGGAAAAAAATGGCGTCTGGTTTGATCGGAAGATTGGTTGGAACGAAACCGTCGAAATTAGCCACGGCGGCGAGGTTAATTCCGGCGAGATGGACCTCTACAGGAGCGGAGGCGGAAACAAAAGCTTCCTCTGGCGGCGGAAGAGGATCGAACTTGAAGACTTTTCAGATCTATCGATGGAATCCAGATAATCCAGGGAAGCCAGAGCTTCAAAATTACCAGATCGATCTCAAAGATTGTGGTCCAATGGTATTAGATGCTTTGATTAAGATCAAAAACGAAATGGATCCATCTCTTACTTTCCGTAGATCATGCCGTGAAGGGATCTGTGGTTCATGTGCTATGAACATTGATGGATGTAACGGACTTGCTTGTTTGACAAAGATTCAAGATGAAGCATCGGAGACGACGATTACACCGTTGCCTCATATGTTTGTGATTAAGGATTTGGTTGTTGATATGACTAATTTTTATAATCAGTATAAGAGTATTGAGCCGTGGTTGAAGAGGAAGACTCCAGCGTCTGTTCCTGCTAAGGAGATTTTGCAGAGTAAGAAGGATAGAGCTAAGCTTGATGGGATGTATGAATGTATTCTTTGTGCTTGTTGTAGCACATCTTGTCCTAGTTACTGGTGGAATCCTGAGTCTTACCTTGGTCCAGCTGCTTTGCTACACGCTAATAGGTAAGTGGGGGAAATGATAGTGTTTGATGATTGTTTCGAGAATTTGCTTGTTGATAATGGATATAGAAGTTGGATTTGTTTGGAGGGATTGGTTGCAAAATTGTAGGACTAGGAAGCTTTAAGCTGCATTGATCCATATATGTTGTTTATTCAAGTCTATTTTGCTGTCTTGGTAAGTGAAAAAAAGATTGTTTGAAGGATTGGTATGTTGAAAATGGATATAGAAGTTGGCTTTTTGGGGAATTGAATTCCAATTGTAGGACTAGGAAACGATTTATCTTGTAGTCTGATTTTGGAGTTTGCATGGATGGTTGGGAAGATTTTGTATATCTTGTTGTTTAGCTGCATTGATTCTCATTCAAGTCTATTTTGATGGAAAGTGGTTGCAAATTGTAGAACTAGGAACCCTTCACTCTTGGAATTTGCTTTCAGAATTTGCATGGATGGTTGGGAAGATTCTCATATATTGTTGTTAGCTGCATTGATTTCACTTATGTGGTTCTTCACTACTGTATTACTGTCTGAATTGTTGTTTTGGTTTAGGAAGCTGATCTATATATGGGGCATTCAATAGAAATTTGACCTTTCGATGTGTTTGTAACAAGAGACTTGTTGGTATGTGTAGGTGGATAAGCGACAGTCGTGATGAGTACACTAAGGAAAGACTTGAGGCTATTGACGACGAGTTCAAGCTTTACCGTTGCCATACAATCTTGAATTGTGCTCGTGCCTGTCCAAAGGGTTTGAACCCAGGAAAACAGATTACTCACATCAAGCAACTTCAGCGTTGAAACAGCTAAGTTTGTGTGCGGGATCCGTTGGGAAACTCATCAGTCTTAACGTTTGAAGCTAATAATCTTCACAAAACCTCTTCGGATTTTCAATTCATTCTTGTATTGTTGTTGCCAAATATTAGCGCCTTAAAAAAACTCGTTTGCAAGTCTTCCCAAGTAGATGAGCTTTGTGGTTGTATCTTGCTGAAAATCTCCTCTTTAAGTAATAAAACTCGAGTAAACTTAAACCTCATCTACTTATCATCTACTCTTTTGTGTTCCCTCTGCATTGGCCTATGATAAAATCATTTCATGTACTTGTGTCTCTGCCTTCTGTACACATGAACACAACGTGATGTATTATCAATCATAGCTTAATCATAGAAAAGTATCAATCATAACTTCCTTGACATTTATGATTGACTGCGTAAGTATAACTGCAAGTACTGATCACACAACAAACAAGAAAGATGACACCGGCAACACTAGCTATATTCTTTGTCTCTTTGGTTACTATTGGAACAGCAACCGATGTTGCTCCAGCAACTAAACAACAGTTTGAGTTCTTTCCGAGCTTGCGGGAGCATCAGAAGTCTCTATTTGTTACTGTGGAAGGTACCATAGCTTCGAATACTAGTTCTAGAAAGTAAAAACAACGATAATGTTTTTTAACTGTGGAAGGTACCATTGCTTTTTGTTGTTGTTCTTCACGTGCAGGCTGCAACAACCATTGCCTAACAGCTTGCTGTGACTGCAACATAGAAAAACAGCCTCCCGTTTGTGTTCAGTGTTGCCCGATTTGAGCCTTGAACTCCTTATGTTCATGTATGTTTGAAGACTAGAGACAATGTAGAAGATTTAAAACACAATTCAGGATGTCAAACTTGTGAAACAGAGGAAGCTTATGTGATATTTTATAAGTAAAAAAAACAGATATCACAAATAGAGAGAGATCAGAGTTTGTATTGTAAAAGCCTACAAATTTTCGCAATCTGTTGATGGAATAAATTCATTGAACAGATCGTAATATCAAAGATGAAAACACTTCTGTCTCACTCAGAGTCTTTGGATCACAAACACCGTTACACATCGCAATAATTAACACGTCATCATAAATATCCCACGTGTAGAATCCTCGACAACTGAAAGAATCACTCTGATTGGTTACTTAACATACGACGCAGATAGCAAAGATAAAAACAATCTTGACCGTTTAGAGGAAAACACATCTAACGGACCAAATTCTCTCTTCTTTGAGTATAAAAAAGCATCCCAACCTCACTCTGTATATACCAATCAAACACGACAGTCTCAACAATCAAAAGCTTCAAATTTTTCATTGTCAAGAATTCTCAAAATGGCTAGAACAAAGCAAACAGCTAGAAAATCCACCGGAGGAAAAGCTCCTAGAAAGCAACTGGCGACGAAAGCAGCAAGGAAATCAGCTCCAGCCACCGGAGGAGTGAAGAAGCCACACAGATTCCGTCCAGGAACAGTAGCGTTACGTGAAATCAGAAAGTATCAAAAAAGCACAGAGCTTTTGATCCGTAAGCTTCCTTTCCAGAGATTGGTTCGTGAGATAGCTCAAGATTTCAAGACGGATCTTAGGTTTCAGAGTAGTGCAGTCGCAGCTCTTCAAGAAGCAGCTGAAGCTTATTTGGTTGGATTGTTTGAAGATACTAATCTTTGTGCTATTCATGCTAAGAGGGTTACGATTATGCCTAAGGATATTCAACTTGCGAGGAGGATTAGAGGTGAGAGGGCTTAAGATTTGAAGAAGATGAAGAAGAAAAACAATGGTCTAGTGTAGATTTGCTTGTTTGCTCTCATAAGATTTGTAGATTCATGTTTTAGATTTGGTTTTGAGTTTTCTTAGTCTTTTGTTCTGAAGTGTCTTCCAGATGTTCGATGAAATGCCCAAATGAAAATTTAATCTACTTTTGCAACTTTCTAAGAATCAGTCTTCAGTTTAACTTATTAGATTTGCAATTGAAGTTGTCATTTTGGTTGTAACTTATTTGTATATTGTTACATCTGTATTCAGGTCTTAGTGACTTGTGTCAAAATGGTTCTAATTTATTGACCAAAGCAGGGTTAATCATTTTATTTTCCTGCAGCATAATCTTCTCTCTGTTATCAAAGTCCTCTTTCAGTGGTGAGAATTATGTGTTATTTTATCGATTAATTCATCACAATAAGTTTAAGAAATTACCAATGTACTGTTGGTCAGTGGTAAATTTTTTAGGTGGAGGTGCTGAGTTCGAGGTGGAAGGTATCTCTTTTCCAAAAGAGTTGAATTTAACCTGATGTAGAGAAGATATATGATTTTTAGATTTGAACTTTCAGATATTAAAAAAAAAAAAGGTTTAAGAAATTGAATCAAAGTTTTTTTAAATTGTGAGTACTAAGTATAAACAATAATGTAACCTCAAATTCTAAATTCATATATGTTCTGTTTTTTTTTTCTTTTCTGTAATGGCAAAGATAAAGAAGTCTTCAATTATTTAAGACCTGCACGTTATCTATAACAACAACTCATTGACTTAACCCACAAACTACTCTTGTTGTTGGATGTTACGTTTTGACTCCATTAAAGCTCTTCTTGGCTTATATATCATTCAAGCTAACTTCCAAATTCGAAAAATCTCTCTCTCTCTTTCATTCTTTCTTTAATATTCGACGGTTGAGATGAGACGACAAGGTCGGCAACATGGTCTTGTCAGAACTTACCGGATTCTTCCACCACCGCTTAACACAAGACCGGTCAACTCTTTGACTTCACCTCAACCTTCTGAGTTATTAACCACATTGCCATCAAAACCAAACAAAGCTCACCGGAAAGTGTGGCCTGGTCAAGTGCATTGGGTGAGATCAAACGACATTGCTTCATCAAGCTACAAACTGCTGACGTGGCGGGTCAAGACAGAACCTGTTTTGAATCTCCCTAGTTTCTTGGATCCTAACCATTGTGAAGACGATGTAGAACAAGAAGCTGGAGTTGAAAAGGTGAAGACAGAGAGTAATGGAGATAAAAGCGAGAAAGAAGATGGTGGTGGGTCTCATAGTTATGATGAAAGTATGAGTTTTTACGATGTGGGGATGATGATGATGGAACATGTGTTAGATGACAACGAAGAAGAAGAAGAAGAAGAAGAAGATGGTTGGTGTTTGGTCTAAAAGAAACAACTAATGATGTCTCCCTCACTCACATGGATCAGCTTTTTCTTTTTCTTTTGTGAATGTTAAATTTGATTATTTTACATTATCTTTTGTGTAAAGTGAATAGCTTTAACAACAACAATCCATTTTCAAGATTAAGATCAGATCAAATCAAGAAACTGGAGTTGTTCTTTCATTACATAGTAAGACAGATAACAAAGATTCAAAGAGAACCAAACAAAAGAAGCTAATTCCTATTGCACTCGGACTCTTTTCCAAACTGGTGTGAATTGAGCATAATCGGTGCCATCTACATATCGAAATTGTTGTGTTTTTATCACTAAAGCTTTGATCGAACCATCGAGTTTGTGACTCGATATCGATCTTTTTATTCTCCCGTTCGCCATTTGCAGACTGTAACCTTTTCTCAAAGCTGTGTTCTTGAAGCGTCTTTGGCTATCTTATGATTACTCTCTTATAGTCTTTGGCTTCAAACAAAGACACAGAAACTGCTTCTTCTTCTCCGTCTTTCTCTGCGCGAAAGAAAGCAACCGAGAAATAAGAATCATGATCTTCTTTTCATGTCTCTATGAGATATTAATAGAAAACAAAATCTTACCTTATTCCTGCTCTGGTTCTGATCTTGAGTTTTAGCATTACTTATGAAACAGCTATTGGTTTAACAAAGAAACAACATATAATCAAAACCAGGAACAACAAATCAAGATAATGCAAGAAAGAAAGAAAACACAAAGACTCTGACTTACCTCAAGAGACCGAATCTCTGGCGGTGAACCGGTTTTTCTTCTACCTGAGTCATCGGTCTTTCGCTGCAGTTGTGTCACATAAACAAAACAATCAGAAAAAGATTGTTATTTTCAAACAAGAATCTATGAAATGATTGAAATCACAAACCATATTACCTTCTTTTCTCTGTTAAAGAGATCTCATCTAAAGATTTCGGAGGGATAGTTTTCTCCAAAGACAATCTAAACACCGGTCTATTCTTAGTTACAGATTTCCTGTGTTGTTTCTCCTTTTCACCAACAGACCAATCCTCCTTCAACAACTCTTCCTCTACCTTCTTCTCCTCCTCCTCCTTAACATAATCACCACCAAACATCACATTTTCCAATTCATCAGTCACATCATGATCATCAATCTGAAAACTGTTTCTTTCACGTCCTTCTTCACCATACTTTAACACCAGAGGAGGAGGAGGAGGAGGAGGCTGTGTTTCCAAAGTATGAAGCAAAACCTCAGCAGGAGTAACGGATGGTTGTTCTTCCGTTGCAGCTTTCTTAGCTTCAGCTATTCTCTTGTAATGAGCTTCAAAGAAAGCTTTTTTCTGTGCAACAGATCCAGGACGTGAGTATTTCTCTGCTTCTTCAACATACTTTTTATGTGAAAAGCTTGACCATTTCCCCCATTCTAGATTCTCTGTCATGAATTTCCCAAATGATATTGATTGACTTAACGCATGAATCGTATTCTCCTGCAACACACACAAACAACAAATCAAATAAAGCTTTCAGATTCAAAGGATTAGATTAAAAAACGAAACTTTATGTTGAATTTTCCAGGGAAAAATCCCAAAAGCGAAATAACTTCAAAAGGTCAAATTTTTCTTGATGGGTATTCATCGGAAACATAGAACCAGCCCAGTTTCCGTCGAATTGTCCCGGAAAATTCTTCGGTTGCCGGAAAATTTATGGAGTCAATAAAATCGTAAGAACAAAAAAGAAAAAAAAAACTAACCTCATGAGAATCGTTACGAGTAATAGGAGCTGCGAAGGAATAAGAATGAACCAGAACTGCAGATTCACCCATTTTACAACCTCAAGATCAAAAACACAAAACCAAATTCTAAAAAAAAAAACCCAGAAAAAAGTTGAAGCTTTTATTTTATTTTCTGAGGATGAGAATTTTTTTTGATTTTCTGATGAGAGTGTATTTCTCGTCAACGTAACGTCTATGGGATTCAAAATTCGAAAGGAAAAAATAGTTTCTGTGTTGTGTCGTTGAAAAGAAGTGAGATTATTTCTCTCAAGAAGCTAAACACATGTGGTGGGGGAAAAAGAAGATCTCAAAAGAATATATTTAGAATCTGGGTCCCACGAACTAGGAGATGAACAAGATAAAATCAAACACACAAATACTAATTTGAAGAAAAAAATAAATAATTCAGAGTTTTTTTGAGGATAGGAATGAAATTATAAGAACTGGGAAGAAATGATTTTTTTTTACGATGATGTGGTTCGTTGAAATTGAAGTGGTTGAGAATTGAAGCGAAAGGAAAATAAAAGAAAGTTTTGTTTTTTTTTTTTTTT
>Ga0041059_1001474_pt1 | contig 18603 bp, 27 predicted proteins | sample AraColnosormetaG_FD_56232 | JGI IMG/M metagenome (GOLD analysis project Ga0041059, IMG submission 56232) | Arabidopsis roots microbial communities from North Carolina, USA - Col MF nosort | ecosystem: Host-associated > Plants > Roots > Unclassified | place: USA: North Carolina | collected...
AAAAGTTTTTTTTTTTTTTTTCTTTAGAAAACGAAAGATATTTATTATTTTTAGGTGAAATGATTTGAGAGAGAAAGACAAGCAAGGAAGGAGAAGAGAGGACAGGTGGAGGGACGACGTGATGGGAGTTGTTTGCTCACTGACGACATTATTCCGTGTAGATCTCAGAGGAGTCGTTGCACACGTTCTTCATCTAGCTTCTTTAATCACTGAACTTTACTTAATTAGTTTACAAAATCTACTGATGACGAATTTGATTTTAGAACGTTGTACCAATAGCTTTGTAGACGTAAAGAAATAAAAAGCTAATACAATAATGCTAAAGTTGACAATGATGATGTGAAGAGTTCTTCTCTTTTTCTGGACAAATAATTAAGAAGACAAGTCAAAAACCAGCTATGCGAATCTGGTGATATTAACCCACCACATCCATTGGATAGTTTTCCAACATTTGCTTCATTTATTATATACAAAATAAAATTTGGAAAAATGATTAATTATCACATAAATAAAAATCCCAAAAACCATTCTTTAATGGTGTGGATAAAACAAGAAATAAACCCATATTGGAAAGTCGAGCTGTTTAAACTTTTAAAGTGGTCACACGTCAATCGATAATTGTCGGAAACAAGGAAAAAAGGCATTCTCGATTCGTATCTACTCAATGAAGCAACAGCAGTAACATAAAGAATCCTTTCATGGATTACAAATGAACCGTTTCACATGTTTACTTTCTGAAATAGAACAACACAGCAAAAAGCCAAAAACTAAACCATACGAAAAGCCCAAAGTCTGATATGTTTTCGTTTTTCTATGTTTATACTATTTTCTTTTTGGGGGATGAGGATTGGATGGATTTATGGATCAGTTTGGAATAATATACAACTCACGAAAAAAGGATCTATTAAGAAAACCTTGTTCACAAAGTTATCCACAGAAGATCACTTTGAAACGGTCCCTTCCTTTTCTCAGCTTTCACTGTCTCTTAAATCATGACCTGCGGGTTACACGATATCCCAAGTGGCTAAGTTCGTGAGCTAGTAAGACTTGTAAACCCCAATGGTTCCAAGAGATTTAGACGTTACCTAAAACATGGATTGCCAATTCTCACTCTCTTTCAAGGGTTGCCTTTATCATCCTTACTGGCATCTTTTTTTCCAGTCTTGTCCTTTTTATCGCCCTCATGTGGGGTATACTGACCCGTTGATGACGGTGAATAACCGGGAAGTGTTGGCGAGTAGCCTGCGCTTGGGCTGTAGTCTGGGCTTGCTCCTGAGCTGTATGGGCTGAGACAGATTTAATAACAACAACCCAGTTAAACTTTTTGCGGAATTCAATTGAGATGGATGCATTACAACAGATCCAAGATTTTCAAGCGGGTAAAAGTCAAACCTGCTGGGACTGTATGTTGGACTTGAAGGTGAATAAGATGGAGATGTGGGTGAGTATGATGGAGATGTCGGGCTGCAGAGTAAATTTTTAATAAGAGTTAACGATTAGAGAAGATGACACAATATCACCACAACAGATAAGAGAAGCTTCATAGAAAGTGTAAAAATTAAGATATTACTACTTACCTGTAGTTGGGAGATGTAGGACTGTAGGGGCTAGCTGGTGATAGTCTTGCATTGCTAGGAGAGTAAGCTATAGATGGGCTATATTTAGCAGACTGAGGGTTGTAGCTTGGAGACGTAGGACCGTAGCTTGGTGATGTTGGACTGTAACTTGGTGAAGTAGGGCTGTAGCCAGGAGATGTGGGGCTATATGCGGGTGAAGTAGGGCTGTAAGACGGAGATGTTGGGCTGTAAGATGGTGAAGTAGGGCTGTAAGAAGGCGATGTTGGGCTGTAAGAAGGTGAAGTTGGGCTGTAAGAAGGAGAGGTTGGGCTGTATGCTGGTGAAGTTGGGCTGTAAGCAGGTGAAGTCGGGCTGTAAGCAGGCGAAGTCGGGCTGTAACTTGGGGAAGTAGGACTGTAGCTCGGAGATGTCGGGCTGTAGCTTGGCGACGTTGGGCTATAGCTTGGAGACGTTGGGCTGTAGCTCGGAGAGGTAGGAGAATAGGAAGGACTTGTAGGAGAATAAGCAGGGCTTGTTGGGCTATAGCCAGGAGAACTGGGACTGTAGGTAGGCGAAGTTGGACTGTAACCGGGAGAAGTCGGGCTATATCCAGGCGAAGTTGGACTGTAACCGGGAGAAGTAGGACTGTATCCAGGCGATGATGGACTATATCCTGGAGAAGAAGAAGGCGAAAAGGCCATTCCACCAACATATGGAGAAAACTGTGCATCTGACATTGGGGATAAACGCATATTTGGACTTAACAGGTAGTTTGGAGACATCATGCCTTCATGGTAAGGAGTGCCTGACACTGGTGAACGAGCAGGAGTCATTCCAAATTCAAGACCATCCATATAGCTAGGGAGCTGAAGTTCAATTGCATTCTTCAGCATCTCATCATTCAGATACAACTCACAATCTCCTGTCCCAATTGGTGCAAGTTGACCCAACATTATATTCTCAGTAACACCCCGTAAGCAGTCTGTCTCAGCATAAGCCGCAGCATCTAGCAGAATATCAACTGTTTCTTCAAAAGAGCATCTCATCAGAGGCCCAGTGTCATTTCTATTGATACCGTGTCGAGTGATAGCCATCAGATGACCGCGATAGGTCATAGTATCACACAAGATGGCAAGATGACGGTAATTCACATAAGAACCATCAAAGGATATCACAACACGGAGTTCATCAAGCAAAGCACGACGAACTGCCTCAATTCCGAGAACTTCAATAATTTCAATCAAGTGATTGCTTGTTGTCCTCTTTGGATCCACATCTTCGTGACACATGACAGCTAAGAGGTTCACACCTTCTGTATCCAACATCCACTCCTCAGATGTCTTGAAGCCTCCCTCCTCATCAAACCTGCTCTTTCTAACCTGTTTTATAAAAACCTTGTTGATGTCTGGAATACCTCTGAGTGCCATTTCTGTCAGCATGTTGCTCTCAATCTTTTTGAGGAAAACATCATCTTCAGCCGATTCATCTTGCAACTCTCCCTTTGGGCCCTCATCGTTCATAATGCGAATTCGAAGGATCAGTTTTTGAGCATTATCATCATTGAATATGCAAGTTAGGTCATCATCGAACTCAAGGTTGATCTTCTCCGCAATATCCGCCATACTCAATTTCTTATCAACCATCATCTCGCGATTCAACTCTATACGAAGTAGCCACGGAGATATCTTATCTGGGGAAACATCTTCATCTGGCATTTCATAGTAGGACCTCACAAATTCAAAGTCCTCTTCAATTATTGTACTCATTGGATCTGGGTCATACCAGACTTCCGTAGCTTGAGTAACACTCCTGAGAGTAGTATACTCCAAAGCACACTGAACAGTCTTAGCCCCCTCTTTTGATTTGCTAGCTTCCGGAGTGAGATAGACTGATAGGGATGGTGTTTTGATCCTCTTAGCTACATTAATAATTTCACGCAACCTGGGAACTCCGAGCGTAACGTTCTTTGCACTGACACCAGCATAATGGAAGGTATTCAGAGTCATCTGCGTAGCAGGTTCTCCAATTGATTGAGCAGCAACACAACCGATCATTTCCCCTGGGGCCACTAGCGATTGTAAAAACCTTGATTCAATCTCACCAATGACCCACTCAAAAGCCTCGCGGCTGAGCTTGTATTCTTCCAACACTCTTTTACTAGCAAGAGTGCTGCGAAGCAAAATGTTAAAGAACAATGTTGCGTTTTTCTGTGCTTCCACACTCAACGCATCATCACCAGGAACAACCAACAGCCTCTCCTGTAGTTTATCAACAGCATCAACAATTTCAACAGGGTGCATATCTGAAATTTTGCGCAAGTCAATTTTGAAAGTCTTCTGCGCATTCCAGATATGCCTCTTGATGTTAACAGGCAATGGCCAAGTGCTATCACCATTTGTTGCAATTTCTGTCCCGAGTTGGAATCTGTCAGTCTCAAGTTTCGAATATTCCGCATCGAATACATCACGCAACTCCCGAATCCCCTTCAAGTCTTCAAGATGTTCATCACTTAGGTAAGTAGGATTCCAGTTTTCGTCGTCAATCTCATACTTAAAAGTCCTATCAAACTCTGATTTCTTCATTTTCAAGGAATCCAGCTTCTGTGATTCTATCCATACAGCATCCATACCATCTTCTCCATAGAGAAATTGAATAACATCACCCAAAGAGTTTCTGACTGTCCCATCATACTTAACCATAATATCCTCCATAGCCTTTACCAATCGCCTCTGAATGTATCCAGTTTCTGATGTCTTCACAGCAGTATCAATAAGACCTTCTCGTCCTCCCATAGCATGGAAAAAGAACTCTTGAGGAGTCAAGCCACGCAGGTACGAATTCTCAACAAAACCACGACTTTCAGGACCATAATCATCTTTGGTGAAATGTGGCAATGTCCGCCCATCAAATCCAAATGGAATTCGCTTCCCTTCAACATTTTGCTGACCGACACACGCTGTCATTTGAGAAATATTGATGAAACTTCCTTTGGATCCTGCTGTCACCATGGCCTTAAGGTTATTGGTTTCTGCTAAACTCTTTTGAGCACTACTTCCAGCATCATCACGAGCTTTATTCAAAACCTACAAGGAAAGTTTATGAGTCAGCACATATAAAAACTGCACTGACAACCAAACGAAAATCAACTAATTATTGTCTTGAATATACCTGGTTAACCCTGTTCTCAAATGTATCTCTCATAGTTCGGCCAGGCTCAGGGTCCAATTCCTTTCCCTGGAACTGCCGGATAAGATCTTTCACAGCAGTTTTTGCATTGGAAATAGTTTCATTAATTTTCTCCATTGTTGATGAATCGGCAATTGTGTCACCAATTCCGATGGTAAAACCATTCTGCAGAAGCCAGTAATTGACAAGCCATTGAGTATGACCGAGGAATTTTCTAGCTGCATCAGGACCAACCTCTTCCCTGGAAGCCAAGTAAAAATGAATTAAAACAAAAGAGCTCATGAAACTAATTACTACATTTAGATATTCCCAACAATGCTGCATGTGATGTGAAGTTAACTAAGGTACCAAAATTTAGCCAGTAAGCAAATGTGACAAACCGGAATAAACACTCTAAAATCTTGATGTGCAACTTACCAAATGACATGCACGAGACTTCCATTAGATGTACCAAGGGTCTTTTTGCAAAGAGTTCCGGCAAGAAGTTCCCCTCTTTCAATTCGCACTTGAGTATCCCCCGGAGTTATAAATCCAGTCTCTGTATCTGCGTGCCAAGCAGAGTACCTCAACAGATTTATCTGTTTTGGTATGATAAGATTAAAAACTTGTTTGCCAGTCCAAAGAGGACGAGGCTTCAAGATTGCAGGAGCCGGAACTTTCCCATCGAAGTCTTCCCACCACATCAGTGTGTTCATGAATACATCCTGAAAATGGATAAGATATCAGCATAAGAGTTGGTTTATCCTCTCATCAATATCATAGATAACTTTAAAAAGCAACCGCTGATGAAATTGCTACCTTCTCTATGAAAGTATCTCTCTTTGTAATTTTACGGCACCCCAAGAGGGTATCCTGCACAATTCCCATCACAGGACGATTCGCCTGGGGGGAGACAATACATTTAGGAACCATCATCAGCTCTAACACCTCGGCTCTGGTCTCGAATGATTGTGGTACATGCATGTTCATCTCATCCCCATCAAAATCAGCATTGTACGGAGACGTGACAGACAAATTCAGACGGAAAGTGGAATATGGCATAATCCTAATCCTGTGACCCATGATAGACATTTTGTGCAGACTTGGTTGACGATTAAACAGAACAAAATCACCATCCTGTAAATGCCGCTCCACCTGTGACCAAGAAAGCATAAAAATGACGACTTCCAGAAATAACCTTTTGTGCGTTGAGTGGATAGAATAAGAAAGTAGTACATACCTTGTATCCAAGTTCCAAATGTTGATCACTGCTCTTCTTAAGATACCGAAGATCTAGTCTTTGGCCATCATCTCTTATGATATATTTCGCTCCAGTCTTCCCAGGTGGAGGATGTGGTCCATAATCAACAAGCTCCTTTAATCTGCCAAACTAAATTGTTAGTAAAACACGGAAAAATTACTCTCAGAAAATGAAATAAACACCAGACGTACTAACCTTTCAATGTTATAGGGAGTAACTGTTTCTGGGTATGTGAGATTCAGAGCAATACTCCACGGAACACCAAGTTCATCAATATTTATTGTTGGATCTGGAGTAATAACAGTACGTGCCGAGAAATCAACACGTTTTCCCATCAAGTTACCCCTGATTCTGCCTTCCTTTGCCTTCAGCCTACTACATATTGATTTAATAGGCCTCCCTGATTTCTGAGTAGCCTGAAGAAAATAAAAGCCAATCCAGATAAAGCAATATCCGTATGTATCATACCAGATATCTGGAAGGATACAAAAGCATTACCCTTGGCTGTCCAGGCAACTCGTTATCAAAATACGTAGCTATATGAAACTGCAAGAGTTGTGTAAACTCTGATATAATATGAGCTGGCGCTCCATTTTTTTCCTGCCTTTTCAAGTTTTCATTGTGTCGAATAATCATAGCTAGCTGATGGGTCAAGTCATCCTGCATCAACAATAAGCATAAACTCAGGGGCACACACTATGTTGGTCTAAGAAAAGTTTTATTCAGAAAACCGTAGTCGACTTACCTCACTCCTGGAAGTGGCGTCCATCATTACAGATGGTCTGACAGGGGGTGGAGGAATAGGAAGGACTTCAAGAATCATCCAGTCAGGACGAGCAAACTTAGGGTTGAAACCTAGGAGTTGACAATCCGCGTCACTAATCCTTTTCAAAACACTCAAAACCTGCAAGAATATCACATGCCATCAGATTACGCCAAACAAGAACAAGAGGTAAAATTCATTCGAAAGAAAAGACGAACCCTATCAGCACCAAGTGTCTGTTTCCTTTCTGCAGGCTCGGGAAGCTGATCTGGCTCATCATTTTTCTTCCTTTGAATTTTGTATTCTGCAATCATCTTCATACCCTCAATAGTCAGTTTTGGTTGTTGTGCACCACATCCACCTCGGCTCTTTTTTACTGGTTCATCCGTGCTGTGGCTTTGGACATCGTCAATGTCATCACCACCATCACATTTGGTCTTGTTTTTGCAGGCATCCAGAATCTTCTTAAGCCTATTCTTAGGATTCTTGATCTTCATAGCCTGCTTAAACTTATGCTCCTCCTTCATAAAAATAATCAATTGAAGAACAGCTACGTCAAACAAAGACATAAGCAAAACAAGCAATGCTGACACGAAATAAGCTCCTACATACCTCATCAGCTAAAATCTTGGAGCAATTGAAACAGACACATCTCATGATACTTAACACTGTCTTCATAAAACCGACATGATACATTGGCTTAGCGAGCTCAAGATAGCCAAAATGTCCCGGACACTCAGCCATATTAGCCATACATGTCTCACACTTCACCTTCCGATCAATCGTACCAAGACGGGTATCACTCAATCCTCCCACCTTAGGTTTACCCTTCTCGGTCGTCTCACTATGCTCAACATGTATAACAGACATTTGCCTCTGAAAAAAAAGCCATTAGCAACCAGTGAAACTCAATTTCTTACTTGAAGCTTCCAATTAAGATCAATAGATAGAAAAGAACATGCTCCCTAACTAAACCAATCTACTATTCATGCCAATATCCCCGCCAGCTAAACAGACGGCGGAGCAATGGACCTGAAAGAGAAAGAGAAAGAGAAAGGAGCATTACGATCTCATCGGGGCTGAGTATGCCAAACTGGACCACCCGGACTTTAGAGACCTCGGCCGGAGAGAACGGAAACCTCGTATCCATGGCGGCTAAGCTCCGATCAAAGACGAATCAAAAATCGAAAACCCTAGAACGTGAATTAAAAGGGGAATCAAAAATTAATTAAACCCTCTTTTGCCAATTTGTTTGAATCTGTGAGTCAGTAGTTTACAGTTACTTGAGCTAAACTTTTTTCCGTTTTTTTTTTCCCTCTCTGGGTTTTGACACGACCAGATCTGGAATTCTCTCGTCTCTTCACGAGGAGAGATGAATGAGCAAAAGAAACACGATCCATGCCCTAAGCCTCTATTTATAGAAAAATAGGCGGCTCAAAGGTCTGTTCTGGTTAATTGGGCTGTAACTGTCTCAGGCCCAGTTAAACGGATTAACGGGCCTGCGTCGGCACTGACCAAAGAAACGTGTTGTAACGAAGAATGCTAGTAAGATTGGTTTATATCGGTTCAGTTGGTCAAACCGATATATCAAAAATAAGATTTCTTCTTATTTTCCGTCAAATAGATTTCTTCTTAAAAGAGCAAAACGATAATAGTTCCCTTATTTCACCATGTTTGGTAAAGTGGACTGAAAAATCTGAACCATTAAAGTTTTAACTGCTAGTGGCCGAAGCTCTAAAGGAAGAGGAGTCCCTACGCTAAAAGAAATCTAATGTGTAATTTAGATTGAAACGATTAATTATCTTCATTTCATCTTCGGAATAGTAAATACCTAACTTCTTCAATATCCCAAAAGTGAGTAATGAATGAGTTGGGAGTTAATAAAATGAAATTATTCTTCTACTCTAGCAAAGTAGGGTGAACCCATTATTATAATACGGAAAACTAACAAATAAATATTACACGTACGGAGGCATAGTCTCAAGTTATGTGAAGCCCACTTTGTTATGTATATAACACACACGCTGATACAAAAACAAAACAACGAAAAAAGAAAGAAAATTATTTATACTTTATAGCTTTTATCTTCAAATGCATGTTTTCGTTATAACTTCTTTTGTTCTTTTGATTAAGATCGCTCAATAGGATTCTTCAAACTATCTAGATCATCAAACAAAAATGGCGAAGAAACCGAAGCAGCTCCGTAACAAGCCGCGTAAATCTTTTTCGACGCAAACTTTCACAGTTGTCGTACTTGTACTCTTTGTCATTTTGATCCTTGTCGGTCTCGGAATCTTTTCACTACCCAGCACCAACAAGACCTCTTCTATGCCGATGGATTTGACCACCATTGTACAAACGATCCAGGAGAGGTTAGGGATATGATTCTCTGATGTTTTGTGTTTTTGCTTGTTGTTACGTAATAGTTTTTGAATTTATTAAGGGAGAGTTTTGGAGACGAAGAAGACGGTAATGGTGACCGCTGGCTGGAAGTTATCTCCTGGGAGCCTAGAGCTTTTGTTTACCACAACTTCTTGGTAACTTTTTCGGATTAATTTCTTATCAAGATTTTGTTTTATGCGTAATCACAATTTAACATCTTCATGCTAGTTAGTTCATATAGTTTTTAAGTGTTTCTTGTCAGACAAGCTAACAAAGGTGTGGAATTTATATGCTCTGTTTCTGTAAATTTTGTAAGACAAATGAAGAATGTGAGCACTTGATTAGCCTTGCGAAACCTAGTATGATGAAATCAAAGGTGGTTGATGTGAAAACCGGAAAGAGCATCGACAGCAGGTTCTGTACTCTAACTAGTGTTGTTGTTTTTACCTTTCAGCTTAATTTGGAAAGATTCGAGAATTCTAAATTTGCAAATCCTTCGTTATGCAGAGTACGAACCAGTTCAGGAACTTTTCTTAACAGAGGACATGACGAAATAGTGGAAGAGATTGAGAATAGGATTTCAGATTTCACCTTCATTCCTCCAGGTAATGTTTATATCGGTTTCTCTGTCTTGGAACTCATTGTGGAGTTAATGTAATGGAATTACAGAAAATGGAGAGGGGCTGCAAGTTCTTCATTATGAAGTTGGGCAGAGATATGAGCCTCACCATGACTATTTCTTTGATGAGTTCAATGTCAGGAAAGGAGGGCAACGAATTGCTACAGTACTAATGTACCTGTGTGTAGCCTTTAAACCCTTACAATAATCTTTCTTATTAGCCACAATGTGTTTGTTAATCTTCTTTCTTTGATTTGTACTTATTAGCTCGGATGTCGATGAAGGCGGAGAAACAGTTTTCCCTGCAGCCAAAGGAAACGTTAGTGATGTCCCATGGTGGGACGAGCTCTCACAATGTGGTAAAGAAGGACTCTCTGTTCTGCCAAAGAAGAGAGACGCTTTACTCTTCTGGAGCATGAAGCCTGACGCGTCTCTAGACCCTTCTAGTTTGCATGGTGTGTCTTTCTTGAAACTTTTTTAAATCTCAAGGAACCCATTTGATATCTGAAACCAAACCTCTCAAAATCTTTTCTGATTGGTATAGGTGGTTGTCCAGTGATCAAAGGAAACAAGTGGTCATCAACTAAATGGTTTCACGTTCACGAGTACAATTGACTTGAATAAAAAAGAAGATAGATAGCTTTTGAAGATGTAAAGCTCTTAAACCTCACTTTAGTGATGAAAGCTTTGTATTGTCTCAAGATTGTTTCAATGTTTCTGTCGTCTTTGGCAGGTCTCTATGATCTCACCAACATGTACTAATATGTGTGTATCATTGTCAATTTCATCCTGATACGTCTCTCAGGAGCTCTCAAACGCTACACCAACAAAATCACGTTATGGCATTTAAGTTAAAATCTTATTGATACACATAATATATAATTATGTACACGAACTTTTTTCCTTTTGTCGTGTTTAGTATGAAGGAAAAAAAAAAACACTGTTAAAATTTTATTATCTTGCGGTATATTCAACAAACAAATAAATATACAGTTGAGTAGTTAGACTATTTCAAGTACGATAATTGTTTTATTCCACACCACACTTATGAGTTGAACTCTTTCCAACAATCTACTGTTGAGATATTTTACCTAGCTGCAAATGTATTTAATCCACTGATAAACACAAGATATACACCTGCATACATGAGGTGAAGAGTCATCATTTATAAAATTGACCAAAACCATAATGATAACAAAAATGAAAATTAAAATAACTTGCCGACAGGTGTCACTCTATTACTTGCTGACATTCATTATTAGTTTTTTTTCCAATGATTTTCATATTCTAGTTGTATTGATTTATTTATTTTTGTTCTTTGGACTTGTATAAAAGGAGGATCAGACGGCAAAAAAATATATATTAGAGTTTGTATTTTATGAACTCACACAATTCATAAAAGGAAAACCCTAGATTCGTGTTCTCTCTAAGTTTTGTTACGAGTTCATGTATATTTTCTGACTCACTTGTGAACGCAATGTCTAAGTCGACGTCAGTGTCTACCATACTGTATCTGAGGCAGAGGTTGCAGGGGCTGAAGATATATGAAACTTCAGATCTAATACAGCACATCAACACGTTCGATGAATTAGTCGGTGAACAAGTGTCCGTGGATGTGAAAATTGAGGAAAAAACTAAGGACATGATCTTGTTGTGTTCTTTGTCCCCTTTGTTAACAACACTTACTTGTAGCATGGTGAAGGTTGCTGCTTCGTTACGCTTTCCAAACGAGCGTTGGCTCGAAGTCATAACGAAGGAGCCTAGAGCTTTTGTTTACCATAATTTCTTGGTAATTCTCTTTCACTCCTCCAGTAAACACGCATATATAGCTAGGGAACACATGTTTCTCTCATGATTTATATGCAAATGTTTAGGATTTGATCTTAGGCTCTCTTCTTTAAAATTTGTAAGACAAACGAAGAATGTGATCACTTGATTAGCCTCGCGAAACCTAGTATGGCGAGGTCCAAGGTGCGCAATGCGTTAACTGGACTTGGTGAAGAAAGCAGGTTATGTACTCTATTTTCATTTGATTTTCCCTCTTTAATTAAGTTTAGTTTGGAAAGATTTGAGATTTGGAAATATGTTAATGTGCAGCTCACGGACGAGTTCAGGAACTTTTATTAGAAGTGGACATGACAAAATCGTCAAAGAGATTGAGAAAAGGATTTCAGAATTCACCTTCATTCCTCAAGGTATGTGGCTTCTGTTTTTAAACTGGCCATAGTTTGGATTTTCTTACCAAACAAGGTCTAAGATCATTACATTATTGTGAAGTTTTATGTAATTTATGTGCAGAAAACGGAGAAACGCTTCAAGTTATCAATTATGAAGTTGGGCAGAAATTTGAGCCTCACTTTGACGGATTTCAAAGAATTGCTACGGTTCTTATGTATCTGTATGTAAACCCTTTATAATCTTTCTCATCAGCCATGTAAAAATTTTACAATATTTGCATAAGTTAATCTTGTTTTCTTTTCTCATCGTATGACTAATTAGCTCGGATGTTGATAAAGGCGGCGAAACAGTTTTCCCTGAAGCCAAAGGAATTAAAAGTAAAAAAGGAGTCTCTGTTAGACCGAAGAAGGGAGACGCTTTACTCTTTTGGAGCATGAGACCCGACGGGTCTCGAGACCCTTCGAGTAAGCATGGTAAGAGGCATTGCCTTTCTCTAAACTTGTTTTAAATCGTAATAAACCCTTAATTATAACTTGTTTGAGATCATGAGATGTAAAACAAATTTCTCAAAAATTTGTCTGTTTGATTTAGGTGGGAGTCCAGTAATCAAAGGAACCAAGTGGGCATCAACCAAATGGTTCCGCTCTCATAAGTTCATCAACTCTACACAACATTCCAAGAGGTAATCTCTGACCATCACTTCGAATGTGATAATCAATCCTTTGGATCATCTCAGATTTTTTTTAATGTTTTTGTACAACCTTCACAAGATAATTTTCATCCTCTAGCTCTTTAGATTACTTTGTGTATTTGTGTTTATTTTCTAATGGTAGAGTATACTTCTATCAATGCAGCATTGACAATGCTTATGAACAACAACAACAAAAAAAGAGCTCGCATGTTTATTTGAAAGAAAAAAAATGACTCGACAGTGATAATGTTTCCAATTGACTAGCACGAAGCAAGAGACGAAGAAGAACAAAAGCAAAAGTTTAAATTAAAGTCATTCTCGTCCTCCTCCCTGCAAACATTTTTATTGCAACAAACCTTGGGATATATAACTCAAGTCTCTGGTGTTACCAGATTTATTGTTTGATCAAGTTCCTGATAACGTATTGCAAAATCCCTCCGTGATCGAAATAAGCCAACTCCACCTGTCGATTCCAAATTCCTCTTACTTATCTCATCTCATTTTGTTTTAGAGCTAAAAAAAAAACTCAAAGACGAAAAGACGAAAATATATCATCTAGAGATAACTTACCTCTGTGTCAAATCGGAGTGTACATGTGAAAGATTTGCCATTGTTTGTGACGACTGTTACATCTTGTCCTGGTTTGATCTCACTAACATTGTTTGGGAGCTCAATGGTGTAAAGCTCCTGACCCGTTAGGCCAAGGGTCTCAGCATCTTCTCCCGCCTTGAAGCACAAAGGTATGATTCCCATTCCCACCAAATTGCTTCGGTGAATTCGCTCGAAGCTCTTTGAAATCACAGCTTTCACACCCTGTTGTCACAATTTTTTAAAGAAACCGCATAAAATAAGTGTAAGAACGTGTTTGTTAAATACAGAAAATGTACCAGAAGCATTGGACCCTTGGCAGCCCAATCACGAGAACTTCCACTACCGTATTCAGCACCAGCCAAAATGATTGTGTCGCGTCCCTCGTTCCTATATTTCTGGTACAGCACGAGGAGAGAATAATCTGATTAAAACAAAGCTATGAACTGCTATTCTAATTCCAACTGACCAAATCAGAGAATCAAACAACAAAATTTCCACCCCCAAGACAATCTGCTGAGACATTATTATTACCTCAGCCTTCACTAACTGTTCTATAAACCAACTCACAACAGCTCTAATCTACTACATTCAGTCCTAGGCTAGATACAGTAGACCTATAGCTAAGAGTAGAGCTGTAGTGCTTATTCAAAGCTTATCGTAATCCTACCCCAACCTCATGACCAAAGAGCTTGAATTTGATGTTTTCAAAAGGATAAAAAAAAAAGTGAGATTATACCATGGCAGCATCGAAAACAGAAAGCTTCTCTCCAGTGGGAATGTGAACTGTTTTGGGACCAACTTCTCCTTTCAAGTGTTTGTTGACAATACGGATATTTGCAAAAGTGCCTCTCGCCATAATCTCATCATTACCACGGCGACTCCCGTATGAGTTGAAGTCTCTTCTATCCACACCTCGTTCCATCAAGTACTTAGCCGCAGGACTGTCCTTGTGGATGCTACCAGCTGGTGAGATGTGATCAGTGGTAATACTGTCTCCAAAATTGAGTAAACAGTATGCGTCTTTCACACCATGTGGACCGGGTGGAGACATGGTCATGCCCTTGAAATAAGGCGGCTCGTGAATGTAAGTTGATTTCGGGTCCCACTCATAGAGAGTACCTGACGCCACAGATAACTGATTCCACATGGAATTTCCTTTGGTGATTGCTTCATATGTAGCTTTGAACATATCAGGAAGGACACTAGATTGAACAACCTGAAAAATCGAAACAGAGAATTTGGCATCCCCTCCACTTATAATATCTCATTGTTTACGTATTACACAAGTAGCCCATATATATTTACCTCAGCAACTTCTTTGTTAGAGGGCCAAATGTCCCTGAAAAATATCTGTTTTCCATCTTTCCCAGTTCCAATGGGCTGTGTCTCAAAATCAATGTCAACCTACAAGAATATTCATGTGAATGATTCTGTGCTTCATATAACAAGAATGCTTGAATGTTGTGAAATGGCTTTAGAGTTAGCATTAACATACAGTTCCAGCCAGAGCATAGGCTACAACAAGCGGTGGGGAAGCTAGATAGTTAGCTCTTGTTAACGGGTGAACACGTCCCTCAAAATTTCTGTTCCCAGACAACACAGCGGATGCCACCAAGTCTTGTACATATATGAGAAATCTTTTAGTTTGACCTTCGAAAATTCAAGTGAAGAAGCATTACTTCATTAACTACTTAAGGAATTACCATTATCAACTATTGCTGAAGCCACAGCTTCATGGATATCCCCCGAGTTTCCAATGCATGTGGTGCACCCATAACCAACGATACTGAAGCCGAGCTGATTCAAGTACTTCTGCAAGCCACTGCAAGACTTGAAAACTCAGGACCACACAATACAAAGGATAAGGAAATAAATAACAAAACATTCAACGGTGTATCTGCAGCACCTCTTTGCCAAGTACTTTGTTACAACTCCAGAGCCTGGAGCAAGACTAGTTTTGATCCATGGCTTAACCTAATAATTGAGAAATTTCAAACACTTCTATTATTTCCATTGCACATAAAGATATTAAATCACTATCACACAAGTAGTCAAACCTCCAGTCCTAGGTCGCAGGCCTTTTTTGCAACTAAGGCAGCGCCAAGCATTACACTAGGGTTTGAAGTATTTGTGCAACTGGTGATTGCTGCTATAACAACATCTCCATGTCTAAGCTGTGCTGTGGTCCCGTTAAAATTGAACTCTACAGCCTTACTCTGTGCTTCTTTAGGTACAGCGAAACCCTGGAAAATCATGGATAAGTAGTATCACTAACCACTATTTTTGAAAAAATGGAAGTAGGTTATAAATTCAGAAGTGTTGCAGAACGTACAAGTTAGTTTATTGGACCCGCTTAAAGACTCGAATACGTACCATTCTTTCAAAATTACAGTAACAATAGCTAGAGGTGTCATAATTTCCTACAAATTAAGCTCTCGGGACTGCAAGCATTCACATCTTCTCAACAGAAAGGAGAGTACTAACCTTGAATCCTACTCTATTGTCCAAGCAAGAATGCCAGTCCGCTTTCATTTCCTTCAAAGGAACACGATCATGAGGCCTGTATTGTGCACAGAGAATAGACATTGTAAGTAGAATGGATCCTAGATAATTTTCTGTCGAATCATTCACTAATAGTACCTCTTGGGACCAGAAACACAAGGTTCCACATCCTCGAGATTCAATTCCAGACATGAGGAATAAACTGTCTTACTCTCCGGCTGAGATGTGCAACAAGTTCCAAGTGAAGCATATGTTATGCAAATATGATATATGACAATAGGCATAAGAAATGAAGTATTAAGGATGCCCAAGGTTTACCTCACTGTAATCCACAAACATCTTGTTTGCTCGTAAATACGCCTCTATCATGGAGACCTGCAATCCAATTCACAAATCAATACCATTATGAAAGTCTTTAACACACTAAATAATGAAGATTTTCCCAAATGTGACATTTTGTGCATTTTCTTACAGTGTCATCGCTCCTGCCTGTCAACCTTAGATACTGCAAAGTGACATGATCGACTGGGAAGAATCCCATGGTCGCACCGTACTCAGGAGACATATTGGCAATTGTAGCACGGTCAGCTAAAGACAATTCTCTCATCCCTTCCCCTGTGTATGAAAAAGCAGTCGATGCATATGTGAGCTAGCCTAACTCGGTAAGGTACTATGTAAGTAAATAAGAGACATATATGAAATATGATATCAAATCTTTTATCAACGTACCGTGGAATTCAACAAACTTTCCAACTACTCCATGTTTCCTCAACATCTGAGTCACTGTTAAGACCAAATCAGTAGCTGTCATTCCATCTCTTAACTTTCCCGTTAGCTTGAAACCCACAACACCGGGTAGGACCATGCTCATTGGCTGCATATAAAGAGATGGAAAGTCTATTAGAATTATTGAAAGGATGTAGTTTAGAACCAAAGTTTCAGAAAGAGGTTAGACAGTTAGCTATGAGTTCTCGACCGAAAGAGCATCTGATTTACCTGACCAAGCATGGTAGCTTCCGCTTCTATACCGCCAACTCCCCATCCAGCAACACCCAGTCCATCAATCATAGTGGTGTGAGAGTCTGTGCCAACAACACTGTCTGGGTAAAGAAGTCCATTTGTGTTGAAAACAACTCTGGCAAGGTATTCTAGGTTGACCTGTCAATTGCAAAATTATAGAATTTAGCATAAAAATACTTTAAGTTTCCAAGCAATACCGTTGTCCCTGAATCCTCTACTTACTTGATGAACTATTCCAGATCCAGGAGGTACGACAAGCATGTTGTGAAAGGCGTTGGATCCCCACTTAAGAAAAGCAAATCTTTCCTTGTTACGCTGGAACTCAAGCTCCATGTTTGCCTGCACTGCGTTCTCTGATCTCGCCACATCCACCTGAACGGAGTGATCAATGACAAGATCTACAGGGACCTGCAATTATCAAGGCCTTGTATCAAACCTTATAGCATACCAAAAGAACACAAATCATTAACCAATCTCAGTAAAAAGCGAGGAAACTAACCAGCGGATTAATTTTATTAGAATCACCACCGAGATTATTCATGGCATCTCTCATGCAAGCAAGATCAACAACAGCAGGAACACCAGTAAAGTCCTGAAAAACAAATAGAAAAAATGATATCACATTCTAGCATTTTCAGGAAATCAGAAACATCATTATGTCATCAAGAATGTGTATAGCAACCAATCATTGTCTACCTGAAGAAGAACCCGAGCAGGCTTGAACGGAATCTCAACCTGCTTGGGAGAAGTATTCTCCCAATCAAGAATCTTCTCAACATCTTTGCTCTTAACTTGGAACTCATCACAGTTACGTATGGCCGATTCAAGAAGTATCCTAATGGAATAAGGTAGTTTATCTGCATCCACCACAACATTTCTCTCATAAAACTCTCACCAACGAGATCATAACAACGTCTTCTAACAAAATATTATAATATCTATCAGAGATAAAAGGAAACTCACCGATCCTGGGATCGTTCAAAGCAGGTAAGCTGTAGTAGTTACCGAATTCACCACCATCAGGCTTCTCTAACGCCTTCAATATGCTTCGGAAAGGATTCTCGGAAGCTGAAAACACATCAGAAACAGAGATCCACACAGCAAATCAAAATACAGAACCAGATTTCAAAAAAACGAAAAATAGCTGGAAAATCAGCATCGGCGAGAAGAAGAAATAAGAAACATGAATCATTTTGGATCGTAAACAGATAAATCGATACCCATGGATGATAGATACAAGTCGAGTGAAGAAGCAAAGTAGAGAGATCTGTTTTCAGAAGAGAGAAAGTTTATAAGCGGAGTTGGTGAGGCTACACGAGCCTGAGCCGATTCAGATTTTTTTTATATGTAAGAAGGAAATAAATCTGACAGATCCGTGGTGGGCTCTTTTCGTCAGAACTGATGGCTGTTTGATTTTTATTTTTATTTTATATTCTATTTTCTTAATTATCCAACTTTTTTTTTTTNTGAATATCCATTCTTTGCTTTTTTTTNTATCAAGTGAATTATATCTGTTCAATCATGATTTTATTTTCACAAACTTATAATCCACCAATCTGATATGTGCCTCTTCTCTATAGTATCTAGTTTTATGTAATCCAATTTTCTTCAAGGTTTCTCAATTTCACATGGCATTGATTGATTAAAAAAACCTTAATTTCTGACAAACATATACAATCAATGATCGTCGTTACAACACACCAAAAAAAAATACACACAATGACACAAACATATACAAGACACCAAAAATATTCAATGATCGTCGTTTATTTCACCACCACCTGGTGACAAAACCAAAAAATATCGCCACCAACCTGCATGCAACGATTTAAAAAAAAAAAAAATATATATATATATATATATATATAAAAAACA
>Ga0041059_1001475_pt1 | contig 18601 bp, 13 predicted proteins | sample AraColnosormetaG_FD_56232 | JGI IMG/M metagenome (GOLD analysis project Ga0041059, IMG submission 56232) | Arabidopsis roots microbial communities from North Carolina, USA - Col MF nosort | ecosystem: Host-associated > Plants > Roots > Unclassified | place: USA: North Carolina | collected...
AACATGTAATGATGATTTTGCATTAATTATAACAAGAGTCACGTCTAAACTTTTTGGGCCATTAAATGTTGATGTCATTTCGTTTATAATGAAAAAATCTCCCTTCTAACTGTAAAGCGCGCTCCTCAACGTGAAACAAAAATATCTCTAACTAAACCGGAACAGTGTACCTAACTAAACCTGACTAACTAAACCATACATTCAACAATTTCTCATCTGTAGCAGCAAGGGCAAAATGGTCAAATTTCAGTTGAAAAGACAAAACGTGAAAACCACCTTTCACTTTTGCAATCCCTGAAAATAAAACATGGTCAAAGGGTGTGCCCTGCAAATTACCCTTTAATAAAATCCATTGATATCAATCGAGATTACAAAGTTATTATACAAAACTATAAAAAAAACATGTAAACAATATCCCATTAGGATTGGTTCGTTTGAGTTTTAATTAATTTCGAATGACAAAAAAAACTATAAAAAAAACAAATTATTACATAAGCATATATTTGTGTCCTACTGTATGATGAGAACGATATACAAAAGAAGAGAATTTGACGATACTTTCCGTAGATAAGCCTTATTCGCTAACAGATTAGTGAATCTATTTTTTTTCTTCTCTATATTTGATGCCATATAATGAGAAAAATACACAAAAGAAGAGAATTGGGTGAACGACCTGTGTCCCCCTCGGAAGTTTCATATAGCATTAGAACTACACAGAATTCCAACCTCGATCTTGGTCCACACAAATAGAAAGTTCTAATCCTATTTCTCCCTAAATTGAAAGTTCGAAACCTCAAAACACATAAACGTTTTTTTAATTGGTTTATAACGACCTGTGTGTTTGAGGTTTCTAACTTTCAAATTAGGGGAAATAGGACTAGAACTTTCCATTTATGTGGACCAAGATTGAGGTTGAAATTCGGTGTAGGTCTAGTGTTATATGAAACTTCCGAAGGGCACACAGGTCGTTCACCCAAGAGAATTTGACGATGTTTTTCGTAGATAAAACTTATTCGCTAACAGATTAGTAAATCCATTATTTTCCTTCTCTATGTTTGATCTCCCTCTAATGCGAATTGTGAAATTTATATAACTAGATTTGTATGATATGTTATTGAACTTTTGACAAATAATGAATAACGAAACAATCACTCTAGTAACACCAAATTTAGTTAAAATTATATTTGCAAATTAAAGTAATAATAGCAACAATTAACAAACGTATTACCAACTAATTTACCCTAGCATAAATTTCTATTGGTTGCTGTCAAAAAATTTAAAATATATATAGTGGTTAGGAAGACATATAATCTCTGGTTTACACGAAATTAGGATTTGGTTCGAATTCGGTTTTTGGGTTTAACGAGAGAGTAAACCAGATTCCGCCGGAGGTGCAAATTTAAATTTTAAAACCAAAATCCGAATTCGAACCAAATCCCAAAGTGTAAACCAGATTATAATCGCCAGAGTTTCCAAAAGTCTCTCCGTTTTATCGGAGTCTCAGAATCGGATTCCCGGCGATGATGGTGGAATTGGATCATTTAAGGTTCGTTGGGTTTTATTTTGGCTGTGTCCTTAAGAGAACAAATGGGTTGCTATTAGAAGGTTTCTATGAATTGGGTCAAGATCAGAGACGAGTTTGATTCATATTTTAGCAAAAGTGAATGTTTTATGCGTAGTCAGAAAAAAAAAATAGAGAAGATTGGCTTTTAGTTATGTTACCTATGGATGATGATTGAAGTTTGACTCTATTAGCTGAGTATAGATTAACAACAACAATCAGATACTCTACTCTTCATATGAAAAGAAAGAGTAATAAACGAAATACATCTGTTTTTGCAGTTTTACTCAATACTGAAACCAATATAACAGCTTCACTCTCTCTGATCTGCTACTATAACATTGACTCTGAAGGAGGTAATTGCTTTGACTCTTTCTTTTTAATTGCATTCTTGTCAGTTAGTTTATTAGCAGAGAAATCTCGAGTTGTTGGAAAGAAAATAGCTGCTAGGGAATGGTAGAGATATATCAAAATGTTTGCAAAATCTCTTCCTAGCATACTCATAAACGTAGCTTGTGTTCACACGGGATCAAAATGAAAAGAACAACAATAAAGCGTGGCATGTAGGAATGACTAGAAATATGAGCAGCATAGGAACTTGGGTAGGCGACTCTTTCTGGCTTGGTGATCCTGCTCGTAACTTGGCATCTCCGTTTCTTGGAAGCGAGCACTATGTGGTTGTGCTGATACCTAGAAAAGAATGAAGATGATGAAGAGACTACATAGACCAGAGTAGAGAGAAGGGTCAAGTGCAGAATATTTCACCTCTCTGTTTACTCTCCCTTTGAAATGTTCTAAATCATCAGCTTCAAGAGAATCACAACCCTTTGCGTCGAGAAACTGGAGGCTCAGTGGGAGTTCTTCCAGTGATTTGAGTTTCTTGCAGTTATTCAGGCAGAGAGTTACCAATGAGGTAAGATCTCTGATGCTTGATGGCAGTTTCTTAAAGTCATGGCTGCTGAGATCTAAATATGCCAACTTGGGGAAATGACTAAGCTGGTCTGACAATGACTTCACATTCTTGCAGTTGTCAAGGCAAAGCTCAAGCAAACTGTATAAGCTTGGATCTTGACTTGCATCAGAGATTTTCACCAAAGATCTGAGGTTCTTACAGTTAGAAAGAGTGAGTGACTGCACCTGAGTTAGCTCTGGCAATTCCTTGAGTTTGCTGCAGTTTCGGAGACAGAGAGTTTTCAATCGGGAAAGTCTATTCATATCTTCTGGTAAATTCTCAAAATCATTTCCGCTGAGATCCAGATTTTCTAGGAACTCAAAGTGACCAATCCCATCTGACAGTTTTTGGATGTTTAAGTTGACTAGTTCTAGCTGTTTCAGGCCAGGAATATCTGGAAAGCTGTGTAAAGTGACAGGTCGACCGTTCTCTTTGTAGCTGAACCTCCTGATATTGAGTGTAGTAGATTTGTTAAGCTCCGAGATGAGCCGAGGAGCTTGGTGGACACTTACTGTCCTTGTAGCATGGATCTTTTGCTCAGTACTAAAGGAGAAGTATTCAGCATATCCTTCAAAATCTGCAAAAACACGAAATCTAATGTCTCCCGTGATTGATATATTCATAAGTTGCATTTCCACGCTTGAAGTTGGGAACAACAATGTAATACGTTGCGTCTGAGAAACTTTCTGTATAACAACACCCATGGGATTCTTAGCCCCACCGTAGTATGATAGATTAAGCCTGCCTAGGGTAGACCTCTCTGCAATGGACTCTGGAATTCCTTTTAGTCTCTTGCATTGTTCTAGAAGCAACTCGTCAAGCTCCTCGGCACATGAAAGATCTGGAAGTTGTTTGAGATTCTTAGATCCCGTCACATCTAGTTTCCTCAAATGACCAAACTTCTGAGGAGTGGACACCAAAGAATAGTTGGATATTGCACATTGCTATAGCGAAAACATGAACTGATGGTCAAAATAGTAAGAAAGGAGGTTACCAGTACTCCACTCCAGAGTGTTTCTAGGTTGCTGTGACGCAGATTGAGTTCAACAAGACAATATGTATTAAACCTGAGAGGAAATTTGCTCAATGGAAATGCGTCCCAATGGAGTAGGAGACAATTTATGGAAGGGTATTCATCTTCAGGAATCACCTGCAACATCGATTCTCTCTCGTTAACATGCTTGTAGACCTTTAAAAACCTAAGTTTATACATTCTGCTAAAAACACCGGTCGCCATCGAAAATGCACAGGTCATTTCACATATGTGTAGGGAGATGCTTTCAGTTTGTCCCATTCCCTGGTGATAGAAAATATAGCAGTGAGCACGATAAGTTGCAGGATTACAAGATGAATATCAAGAATTAAGTAGATACTTACAAGAGTATCATGAATTGTCTCCGGATCCCCGATGAATTTTCCACTGGCAAGCATAATTTCTCTTCCCATTTGTTCAACCAACTTATGCAGGGTTACATATCCATTACTTGTTATATTGATGAGAGATTTCTCTGCTAAAACTCTCATCCACAAGTTACTTTCCATTCTGCTAACATCAAGTAGTGAAGTGACACGCCGGAAAGTGTCTCCATTAAAGAGACATGCAACATGGAGAAAAGCATTCTGATGTGCTTTTGCTAAACCCTCGTAGCTAATTTTCAGGATTTCCATTATATTCTCGTCAGGAGTACTTTCAAGTCCACATACTGCTTCTTCCCATTCTTCAGGAGAGTTGGCCCTTCCACGGAGAAATAAGGCATAGGCTTGAAGGGCAGAAGGAAGCCCGTGCGCAAGCCGAGCTGCTCGGATTGAGAGCTGTTCAAAATCAACAGAAGGAGGACTGCCTCCTTCAAAAGCAATCTGTTTAAACATCTGCAGGGAATCCTTGTCGTCCAAGCACTTAACATCATAGATGGTTTTTACTCCACAACTATTGAGCAAGCCCTTGTCTCGGGTGGTTATGATGATTCGGCTCTGACGACCAAACCATCTTGTCTCTTTTGCCAGAGCATGGATCTGTACCAGTTTATCCACACCATCAAGCACAAGAAGAACCTTGTGGTTCCCAAGTCTTGCCGCTATGACCTCGCGTCCAGCTTCCACACTCCACGGCATAATATCATCACCGAGGGTATTGTAGAGAAGTCTGTTTTGCAAATGCAGTAGATCAAGCTCTTTATGAATACCTTTAATGTCTTGTGTGAAATAACTAGCTGTAAATTGTGATGAGAGCTGGTCATAGAGACACTTGGCGATGGTGGTTTTTCCAATGCCTCCCATTCCCCATATTCCAATCATACGAACCTCATCATTATTGGAGTCCATGTCCAAGAGCGACTTGAGACCTTGCAGGTGAGTATCCACACCAACAAAATTTCTGAAATCTATCTTATGCTTCAATGTCTTGCGCTTTGAAATATCTTCGACAATTTTCCGAACCATAGTTGCCTCATCAATGCTATAATCGAAAAAGAACACAAGTACTAAGATTATGCATATGTAATAAAATTCAGTCTTGTGCGAGGAAAAATACATACCATTGTCCCGATGCCACGCCTGAAAGATCGGCAATCAGTTTAAGAGCTTGTCTCCACTTGGGAACCATATCAGCCATTTGTGGATCACGTTGGTACCCTTCTAGATCGAAACTTCCTAGCTGATACCTCACTGCAGAGGGTTCTACTCTGTAGAAGACGGGAAAGACACCAAGTCTTCCCTCCATCTGAAGCTCCATTATCGATTGGAGCTCCATTAAGCACCACCTAGAAGTAGGGTAGTTCTCTGAGAGAACCACGACAACAAAATCTGAACCCTCAATGGCTCTTTGGAGTTCTTCAGAAATGTGATCACCTAGCTCAAGCCTTTTGTCGTCTTTGAAGGTAGCAATTCCTCTGCTGGTAAGTGCTTCGTACAAATGGCTGACGATAGAATGTCGAGTGTCTTCCCCACGGAAACTTAAGAAGACATCATAGCTGGATGCACGAGATGCGGATGAGGAAGCCATTGTCAAAGACCTTGGCTTAGAAGAGGCTCAAAGATACTCTGTTTCAACGCTCTGTTTCAAGATGATCATTTGAATCCTGAAAGATCAAAAGATAAGAGAGATGTCGTTTCTTTAATGTTGGTTTGATGCATAAACAAGGAAAATATAAGAAATTAATCTATCAAGCAAGTGGATCATGTCTTGGAGCAGTGAATCTTTGATTTTGTTCGGCAAAAAAATATAAAGAATAAACCAAATGCTACTTTGTATGCTGTCATTTTGATAGATATCTATTAAGAACTTTTAAATACTTTGAAATCTATCATTGCTCTGTTTATTTATATATTTCTACGTAAAGTTTTTGTCTTTTTTGTCTTGTTTGTTTTCACATTAGCTACTAGTGTTTTTTTTATAAGTGGTGTGTTTGTTGTAAAGCTGTTTCACATGTGTAGCTTTTCGTTGTTCGAGTCCAGCTGCAGAATTAGTGTTTTTAACCAAAGCAATGTCTTCTGCTTCTTCATCTTCTGCTGCTTCTTTGTTGCTTGGAAGGGAGGTGGATGTCTTCCTGAGTTTCTGCTGCCAGACTAGCCATGGATATTTTCAAAATATTTTGATTCGAAATGGCATTAGAACTTTTTTATCCTACAGATGCTTGGAGAAGAGATTCGGACCAATTGGTCAACGGACACTCAAGGCTTTGGAAGAGTCGAGAGTCGCGGTTGTTATGACCTCTACGACGAAACCTTGCTCCGTTGGCTTCCTAGAAGAGCTCTTAGTGATACTCGAGTTTCAGGAAAAAGGTTCACTCATGGTCATACCCATTTTTCTTACAGATTTATCTTTTAATGTGGAAGAAATATGCAGACAACATCCGGAGAAGGCGCCAAGTTGGAGAACTGCACTTACCAAATTGACCAACCTTGCCGCTGAGTATCCATTATCTCAAAATCTTGCAGGAATGGATCAGTCAGATCTACTCAACCAAATTGCTCGTGACATATCTCTTGTCGTGTTCTACTCCGGATCAAACGATTCGAATGCCCTTGTTGCAATGGATCGTCACATGAAAGTGGTTTATGACTTGTTGGCTTTAGAAGTTAACAAAGAGGTTCGTACAATTGGCATTTGGGGTAGTGCTGGTGTTGGGAAGACAACACTTGCAAGGTACATTTATGCAGAGATCTTTGTAAACTTTCAGACACATGTTTTCCTAGATAATGTTGAAAACATGAAAGACAAGCTTCTAAAGTTTGAAGGAGAAGAAGATCCAACGGTAATAATAAGCTCATATCACGATGGACATGAAATTACCGAAGCAAGGCGTAAACACCGGAAAATTCTCCTTATCGCTGATGATGTGAACAACATGGAACAAGGGAAGTGGATCATTGAATATGCTAACTGGTTTGCTCCAGGAAGCAGAGTCATTCTTATTAGCCAGAACAAGAATTTGCTTGTTGACGCCGGAGTGATGGATGTGTACGAAGTCAGATCTTTAAGATATGATGAAGCTCTTCAAGTCTTCTCTCATTTTGCTTTCAAGCAGCCTTATCCACCTTCTGATTTCGAAGAGCTCGCAGTTCGTGCTGTCCATCTCGCAGGCTTTCTTCCTTTGGGCCTTAGACTGTTAGGGTCGTTTTTAGCTGGTAAAGGTCGAGAGGAGTGGGTAGCTGCACTGCTCAAACTCAAGGCAAAGCAAGGTGGACATATAATGGAAGTGTGGAAACTTATGGAAGCAACAGACGATAAAGGCCTAGAGGAGTGGGAAACTGCAGCCGATATAGTGGAAAGGAAGGAATCATCACAAGATAAAAGTCAACAAGAGAGTGAAGTTGCTGCAGACATTTTGATAGGAAAGGAATCATCACAAGATAAACAATAATAGTAGTGTGAAGAGTCATTTGTATCTCGTCTTTGTTTTATTGACGATAATACGAGTGTGAAGCTTCCTCACTAAGCTTTAAGTTAGGACTCTGTTCTTCTATTATCCTTAATCCTTTTTTGTGCTATTCTAAAAATGGTAGATTTGGTTTGATATTTTCACGAAACGATATACAAAATAATTGATAACATGTTTATGCGGTGGAATATATATTCACTTGATAATTGGATGTTCACATAGTAGAATAGCTTGATACAATCATACAAGAAAACATTATGCGTTATGCAATACTTAGAAAATAAACATCTACAACAAACATATAATACGTGCGTAAATCGAAGATAACTAATTTGTAAATATGACCCCTATATTTTCAGTTTCATTTGTTTAGAGTCAGATAGTTTCCTGAAAACAACAATTTTCCGAATTTTACCCCCTATACGACATCGTTTACAGTGTCTTCAACCTACAACCTCACTTGAACAAAAACCCCTAATTTGACCTCTCTGAGATTTGCACTCTTCTATCAGGTCCTTTTTTTTTTTAAGATCAACGACTGATATCAGTCTAATACATTGTTGGAGAATGACGACGATAGGAGGATTGTTAATGGGGATTGGAAGATCATTCAGAAGAAAGAGAGCTTCTTCTCTTGATATCCTCTCCCCAAAACGAGCTCCTAGAGACTTCTACAAGGGCAAAAACTGCAAACCTACTGGTTTCCACACGAGAAAAGGTTCCTAATTTTGAGAATCAGTTCATTTCTATTTAACACTTGTTTTAGTTTAGTTGATAATTGCAATCTTGTGTTATTGGTTGTTTGAACCAAGTGTTAGGAATTTAAGATAGATTCTTTGAGTGGAAAGCTAACAACTTTAACTCAGTTGTGGCAAAACTACTTACAAGGAAAGGTTCACTGAAACTGCAACAATTGGTTTGGTTTTCACTTGTCATGCTGCAATCCATTTTTATCTAACACTTGTTTAGTTAGTTGGTGATTGAATGTTGTTGTTCTTGGTTTTGAATTAGATAATATGCAACCTAAGGCAGAGCTATTATCAGTTTAGTTTTCATGCCTTACGATATCAGATTCTTTTGGTGGCAAAGCTAACTACTTTAACTCAATTGATGATCATCATAGAATTTTTTGATACTTGAGTGTTTTTGAAATTAGATATATGGAATCTAAGGCAAAGTTTAGATACTAGATTGTTATGTAGGAGGAAAGCTAACAACTTTTACTCCATTTTGGCAAAGAACTGATCATCAGTTGCATTTTTGTTACTACATTCATAATTGCCAAAATTGAGTTAAAGAAGTTAGCTTTCCACTCAAATAAATGTGGGAGCTTAACTCGAATTGTACATGTGTAGTATACTGCTTTTGCATTTGTTTCTAGACTTCATTTTGGCAAAAGAACTATCATCATATTGTATATGTATTTTGCAATTGTTTCGAGACTTCATGATATCTTGACCTAAGTTTTGTGACATGGTGTTTTTGCAGGAGGATATGTTGTGCAGCCAGATAAGTTACCGAATTACGTAGTCCCTGATCTCACCGGCTTTAAGGTTTTTCATTTCACCCTCTAAACTCTTATGTTCCTTTTGTCTTTGATACTTCTAGTATGTACCTTGCATCTTAATTGAAACTTGAGAACCAAACATTAGTGAGAAATCTTCTTACAAGTCTTGTTGATAGAATGTCCTTAGGTTCATCCTGATAATTATCTTGGTTTGTTCTTGTTGTAAGGTTTTTGAGTTAGTGACCTGAAATGGGAATGCTTACTTAATTACATTAACCTTTGTTGTGTGATTTAGCTGCTCTGCTGATGTATATCTATTTGTATTTTACAGCTGAAGCCATATGTATCTCAGTGCCCTCTACAAGTCAACACAAACGAGTCAACTGAAGCTTCCAAGTGAAAAATAGTCAATCAGGAGAAATATGTTTTTAAGTCTTCTTCATAAAGCTTTAAGTTAGGACTCTGTTCTTCTATTGTCCGTAATCCTTTTGTGCTATTCTTAAAATGGGAGATTTGATTTGATATTTTCACGAAACGACATGCAAAGTAATTGGTAACATGTTTATGCAGTGGAATATATATTCACTTCATAAATTGGATGTTCACATAGTAATATAGCTTGATACAAGAAAACATTATGCGTTATGCAATACTTAGCAAAATAAACATCAACAACAAACATATTAAAATTCTTACAAGAAGATGAAAAACAGTTTCACACTCTCTTGACATGAGCTTATAGAGAAACATGAGTCGTCGATAAGAAGGTTGGTAGGAGCAGAGTAGTAATCTTGTGTGTTTGAGACAAAAGAATGTTGGAAGTTGTTGTTCATAAACATGTTCTAATCATAACCATAAAGCTCCTGCTTCATCAAGCCAGATTCTTGTAGTAACGCGGAGAAATCCTGATTGAAATTTGATGCAGTCACTGGGATCTGAGAGAGAGTATTATCTCCATGGTTGTACATAAACAACGAGAACTGGCTAGGGTTCAAAGATTGGGTCTGATGATTCAGAGAAGATATTGATGCTAAACTCTGATGATCCGGTTTTGTCTGCTTCTGTTTCTACGACTCAACAAAACGAATCTTTCTCGGACTTTAGAGACATGAGGTTCTAAGGACTGAATTAGTTGTGAAATTTGGTCAGGAGAGTAATGATCAGCGAGTGGATACTTTAAAACATTGTTAAGACTCGTCTTCCTCTTCGGATTCTTCAAACCCTTGTTCTTCTTAAGACTCGTCTTCCTCTTCTTGTTCGGATTCTTCAAACCCTTGTTCTTCTTCTTCTTCTTCTTGTTCTGAACCCATGAAGAGTAACGCTTTTCTTGCGTCTCAAGTCTATTGCTCAAACTTGTAGAAGCGAGTGAATAAGAAGAAGAGGAAGAAGGTAAAGATGATCGCATAGTCATATTCTTGTTGATTTCGAAGACAAACTCTCTGTTTTTTTCACGTTCAAAGTGAAGAGAAAAATATTCCCTATTGTTGAAGAAGTCTTAAATTTGGTGAAAAAGTATGGTGCTTTTCTTTGTACTTAAAAATCAAAAACATTAAAATTATGTGTCTCATCTGTTTCTTGAACAGCTTCTGTCACACCTTTCATTACAAAACACGAGAAAGAACGAGTATATTTGGCGACTTTTGTTCAAAGCATATCTGATCCAACTCAAAGATTGAAACATTTATACATATACTTCTGATTACGTTAGGTAGGTGTGTGTATCTATATTAAGCTTCTGTTAGTCACAAGATTTTCTTCTACAAAGCCTCTGGAGATGAAGTCTTCACAAACCATATGTCAATGCATGAATTCCTCGTGCTTTGGCTGCTAAGCTAAGCAACACATTCTTGAGTTGTTGTTCACAATATCTGTAAAAACAACCCAGTGATCTATATCAAAAGCTGTTTTGATTCATCTTAAGAAAATAGTTATGAGAGATATATGTTTCTGTTCAATTCATGACCAATGCTTAATTACCTTGATTCGCTTCCTGCTTACCACTGTCTCTACATTGCTGTCTCCACACTCTTCACCGTGTTCAGTCTCATGGGCATGTCTTCTATCATTATCCAACTTGCTTTCATCGGCTTCACAGACATGTACAATACTACTTGGACCATTTAGGTGTTTCTGCGGTGAAACCCCCTCAGAGAACCGTATACCACATGCATTTATTTTGCTCACAGAGTCAGTAGTGAGATGAAACGTTATATCCATATGAGCGTAGTTCAGAGGATTACTGTCATTGTTTAGAGCGAAACGACAGTCAAATATAAGCAGATGACTAGCCTTGTGAAAGGCCACTAGACTGTGTGAGTGATCAGCAGAATCAAAATGGTTCTTGAGACTGCCTCTAAACCGACAAGATACCTGGATATCTACTCTACCAGGCATGGACATAGCTTTAACATCAACCAAGGCGCAAGCCCTGAATCCTAAAAAATCCAGAGAGATAGAGGTCGGAACTAGAGGGATGACCAAGGAGTTTCCAGTAGCTCGGTGATTAAAATATGCAGGCACTTCTTCACCTCCCAAGATCAAGCTCTTGAAAACCGGTTCTTGTTGAAGGAGAGCTTCCTGATCCAATTTAAAGCAGTTTATGAATCTAACCACAGATTTCTGGACACATAGGGAAGAGGAGGCCTCAGACACTAGTAACTTTGGCTGGATATTATCTGCTGTCGCCGCCGCCACGGAAATTGTTTTGTTGCACCAGCTAACTTCAGTCAATGTCCCACAGTCTGAAAAGTCAGCCTTGTCAAGATGTTTTAGCTTAAATATATTTAGGGATACATATTTCAACTTGTTGCACTCCAACATAGTTAGGTATGTGAGCCTAACAAAGTTCTCAATCCACGAAGGAACTTCCTCGATCCCTGTTCTGTTTAGACAAAGACATGAGATGGTGCTTGAGATATCAGGAAAACTCCTCAACTTTGAACATCCACTGAGATCAAGGTAATCCAGATATTTGAAGTTAGCACCAGTGGGAAGAGACTCCAGATTCTTGCATCGTCTAATGCTCAACTCCATAAGTTTTTTGAGATTTTGAATACCGCAAGGAAGCTCCACCAAACTTGGGATATCTGAGAGATACAGTGTGTTGAAATTTTTTGCCAAAGGAGGAGACAACATCTTCATGAGGCAAGTAAGCGGCTGAATCAAAAACCACTTAGAAATGTTAAATTCAAATCTCAAATGATTTTACTTCTCCAAATACAGTAATACTTTTGTGGTCAAAAGTTATGTAAGCTCAAAGTATTAAACTTCTTATTAAGAGGGAGAAATACAAAAAAAACTCCAACTATTAGATGTAATTTCTCATCTACAATTGTAGCTTTTTAAGTTTGGGCTAGTCATGCATTATCACTAACATTGCATAGTCAAAAGTTGTAAACTATCTCATTTGTCATTATATAAATGCAAATTGCAAAAGAATATACCTGCACTCCTTCCCATAGTTTCTCACTGTTCATTTGTTGCATGCTAAGATCAAAGAGTTTCTTAAGATGCAAGTTAGAGGGGAACTCTTCAATAGATGTCTTGTCTAGAAAAAGCACTGAGATATTGTTTGAGATATCAGGAAACATCCTCAAACGTGAGCATCCTCTGAGATCTAGGCGGTGAAGAGATTTAAGGTTGATACCAGCTGGAAGAGTCTCCAAATTTGTACATCCTTCCATGTTTAACTTTGTCAGTTTATTGAGATTCTGAATAGAGGAAGAAATCTTCACCAGACTCGAGCAGTACTTAAGATTAAGTGTCTTGAGATTGGTCGCCATAGAAAGATCTGGTATTTCTTTTAGGTTTTTAGATTTCTCCAAATCCATGTCTTTCAAGCATGTAAGCGACTGAACCCACGAAACAAAACAAACAATAGAGCAAAGTTAAAGTCATACACCAAGTGCAAAAAGTAATATGAGATTTGTCACTTTATTTAAAACACTTACCCCAACTCCTTCCCACAACTTCTCAAGCTCGCTCTCTTGCATTTTGAGCTTAACGAGGTTTTCAGGACGAAAGCTAGAAGGTAGACATCTCATTGGGTATTTGTCCCAACATAATAGTTTAAGCTTAGGCGGCAAATAGTCAAAGTTTTCGGGTAAGTGCAATCTGATTTTTTGCCCTGACATCAATGCCTTAGTGTAAATGTTTAGAAAACGAAGATTACGCATCCCTTGAAATGCTTTCTCATGTACATTCAGCTCATGATCAATCTCATCTACATCTAGTGATATACCTAACATCTTTTTTGTACCCTGAGAAACATAAATCATTAACTTCAATACCACATTAATCAAATCAGCTAGTTATATATGTAAAAGAGCATGAAAATACTTACAATATTATCATCAAGTACATCGCATATATCCTCTGTATCCATAAGGAATTCACGTTCTCCAGCCTCATTGGACTGTGCTCGGACGATTTCCCTACCCATTTCTTGTAGCAAACAATGCATCTCCACAATATTTGATCTTACATTAACGAGGGACTTATCCACTAAGTTTTCAAGACCAATATTAAAATTCAAGTCACTATCCGCTAGCAGCAGCCTAATGTCATTGACTTTCTCAAAATTGAAAAGACATGCGATATGACGAAATATAGCTTCATCTTTTTTGTTATCCAACCCATCATAGCCAACTCTTAGAGCCTTCTGTATTTTCCCATCTAGACCTTTTCGAAGCCTCGGTAGCATATCCATCCAATACCTTTTGTTCCTCCCCCGCAAATACGAACCTAGAACGTTAAGACCCAAAGGAAGAATACCTGCATGCCTCACAACTTCAACTGCCAGCTTCTTGAAGCCATCAGGTGGAGTGTTTTGCCTAAAAGCATATCGACATAACATCTCAAGGGCGAGTTCTTTAGATGGGAGACAAACCTGGTATATGTTTTCAATCCCATGGGATATTAGAAGATGCTTATCATTTGTAACCACAATGATTCTACTCCCACTTCCAAACCATTGAATTTGACCCGCCAAGGCGTTAAGCACCACTTGTTGATCTAAATCATCAATAAATAAAAGAACTTTCTGGTGTTTTAGCCTCTCTCCCAAGGCACCTAAATGATCTATCTTTATATTCTGTTTCCCTAAAATTGTAGACAGAAACGTTTCTTGCAAATGCAACTTCATGTTGTAGTCGTCCGGGTTGGCTCTACTATAACTTGCCATACTCTTAGATACAAAGGCTCTGTCAATATACACACTACAATGGAAGTGACGAGAGAGTCGAGCAAATAACGCTCTTGCAATAGTAGTCTTGCCAATTCCAGAAGGACCCCATATCCCAACCATCCTCACTTCCTTGGAATCCAAGCACAACAAAGAACTCATATCTTTTAGATGAACTTCTAAGCCAACAAAGTCATCAAAATCCTTGGATGGAGCTAAATTCAGTTTACACAAAACATCATTTGGATTTCTTCAATCATTTTTGCTTCATTATTCCTATAACCAGAAAGATAAAGATCAATGCAAAAAACAAGTAAGACTAGTCAAACAAAAACAAGGGTTGTGACTCGTACCATTGCGCAGAATGATATCCAAGAATGTTAGCGACATGTGTTAAAGCTACCCTCCAAAGATTTTTCTCATCCTCTGTTTTGTTCAGACAAGTCCTTTCAAAAGCCATTCCAAAATCACCGGTCTGTTTCCTGACATGAGTAGGATCCAAAGCGTAGAAAACAGGTATCACTAGTTGACCCTTGTCTTCTTTGCAAGACACAATCTCCAAAAGCTCGTTCAAACACCAGCTTGAAGAGGCGTAGTTTTTGGAGAAGATCACGATAGCAATCCTTGAATCCTTAATCCCTTGGACAAGCTCTGGAGCTATTGATTGGCTTCTCTCGATCTCATTATCTTTGAAACTCGTGATTAGTTTGCGATCAAGTACCAACTGAAGATGGCTGAGAAATGTTTTGCGGACATCTTCTCCACTGAAGCTTGGGAAGACGTCGTAAACCCAATTGCAAGAAGAGGAAGAAGTAGCCATTACATTACAGTGAAGAACATTGGCCGTTGATCAGTGATGATTATGAGACTCGAATCAGAGAAGAAGCAACTTCGTCAACGGATGCTTTAGAGCCTTTCGTTATTTTGTTTACTTTTCAGTTAGATATCTCAATTTTTAATAAGAAAATAAAATTATAGAACAAAACAATGTTGCCGAGAAACAAAGAAAAAAAAAAAGGAAGCATTTAAAACAAATTTCGTTAACGTATAGCAAAATTCTTTAATCCAACCAAAATAGGCTTACGTTTTCGGTTGTTAGGATTAATATCTGAAATTGTTTTCTTCTTTTCATGAGATATAGGAGAATATAGCATTTATCCTTTCCTTTTTTACAGTCATAACATTTATCCTTCAAATTTTGCATTCAAATTTTTTTTTTTTTTGAAAAGTATTGCATTCATTCTTATAATATACTTTTCTCATTATCATGGTTTCCATCTAAAAGTATAGGGACTAAATGTCAAACTTAGCACAAAAATCAATAACAATTTGGTATTTACAATCTTTGTTTAGGTACTAAGGGTCCGATTGATGACTTATAAAGGAATACAAGGAATGAAGAGATATATGATTAAAAAAGAATAAACAGGAAAATAAAAATGATAAAATAGGAATGAAAAGGAATGAGTGTAAATGATAACCAAAACATAGAACAAACAGTAACCAAAATTAAAAAATAAATAAATTATTTTCTAAATTAAATATTAAACGTTATCACGTACGTTTTTTTTTTTCTAATTTTCCATAAATTTAATTTTTAATTAAAAAATGTTTAATCACGTCACGTACTTTTAATTTGTTTTCCTGTTTGTTCCTCTATTTTCTTCTACGATTCCTCCAAAACTAAGGAATGATTAGGAATACTGTGGGGTCCACATGTTACAAATTGGAAAAAAAATTACTGCTGAATGGTGAAAAAAAAAAGAGAAACATGTTGTTCCTACCCATTTCTTTCCTAAAAAGTGGTCCCTGAGAGTTTGAGAACCCTAACTTGTTACCGTCTTCATTTCTTGCCGTATGGAGACGAAAAGAGTATTGTCATCATCTGGTTCCATAGATTCAATCAGCCCTCTTCCAGATGAGTTACTTTCTCATATCTTGTCTTTTCTTCCTACTAAACGAGCTGCTTCTACCTCAATCCTCTCCAAAAGATGGAGGACTCTCTTTCCACTCATGAATCATCTCTGCGCATCTCTCTATTTAGACGACACAGATTTACTCTATCCCGAGAGACAGACGGAAGAAGAATATTATGTAATTCACAATAGCTTCAGAAATTTCGTTGATAAAACACTTTCAGGTTGCAACAACAATTCCTTGAAGAAATTCTCACTAACATATGAAGATGATGATGTTCAACGCATGTGTCTTACCACCGGAATGATGTCAAAGGCTTTGGAACAAGGCGTTTCGGATCTTGAACTTTACATATACATGCCTTTGATGTACGAGCCACCACGTCTTCTTCCTGACACCGTATTCATTAACAACACATTGGTCAAGCTCACTTTAGGAACAGAGCTTTGTCTTGGTAGGTCTCCTTGGGAGAACGTTGATCTTCCCTTGCTTAAGAGTCTCTTCCTCCACACTGTCAAATCATGCTATATGTGATGTGATGATGGATGGTTGCCCTCAGCTTGAAGAATTATACATACATCACATTTACATTGAAGATAGAGATGAAGAATTCAACATTCATACAGCACCTCATTATATAGCCCACAACATAAAGAAACTCACAGTTTGCTACAATAACGATGTTCAGGCTCCTCGCATTTTGTCAATCTACACACCAAATCTTGTTTACCTAGACTACTCTGATTATCTAACTTGTTTATATAATTCGGAGAATCACTTCAATGATCTTTTAGAAGCCCGCCTTGATCTTGCTTTCGCAAGGGCTGGGAGATGGGGTGATGAACACGACACCTGTTTAAAAATCATGAATTCTATCACCAATGTTCAAATCCTTCACCTCTCTTGTTTTACTGTTGAGGTATGTCTCTCTCAATCTAAATTTCTTTCCTTTTTCTTTCTTTCTTTGTCTTGTTTGATGATGCTTTTTTTTGTTGCTTTGATGTGTTGAAGGTGATGTATGCATGCCTTGATCTTGATGAGATTCATTGTTTAAGAACTTGGCCACTCTACATTTTGAGGGTAGTGAGAAAGAATATTGGCAATTGCTTTGCAATATGATTGAAAAATCTCCAAAGCTAGAAACTCTAGTCCTCGAGGGTTTGTACGGTATAAGCGACTGTGAGGTTGGAATTGATGGTGGGAATATGGTGAAGGTGGTTGAGATACAAGAGTATAAAGGAAGACTTGAGGAACTGAACCAAGTCAAATGCTTCTTGAGAGAAATGGAGAATCTTGAAGAGGTGAAAGTGAACACTAGTGATGAGATCGAGAACAAGTTGCAACTCACAAATGATCTTCTTGCTCTTCTTCCTAAACGCTCATCCAAATGCAACATCCATGTCTTGTGATTGGCTGCTAGCTTGATACAATTCCTATTGGATGTTACTTGGTAAGCAAGATTTTTTTCTTTGCCAACAATTTTTAACGATTAAATCAGAGACATGATTGTTTTGCTTGTTTCTAAGTACACTGTGTTATTGCTCTATTGAGTTTCCTCAAATTCCCTTTTGGTTATGATGAGATATTTTTTCTTAATTTAAAGTATAATTTCTATTTTTCAATGGCAAAGCTTGTAATGAACTACAAATTTATCGGCTTGAGAACAAACTTACAATTTTTTTGGCTACGTAGTGATCGTCAAGCTAATGTCTCGGTGTTGAGATACCACTTCTCCTTTTCACGATGATATCAATTTGACTAAATTTAATGGTTTTATGATTTTCGTCAACCAAATCAGTTCATATCATTCAAAATTACTTAGGTAATAATGAAATAAGATAATGATTTAACACCAACCCATTCAAAATTAAGCATATCTTAACGTACCTCCAAACAAAAACTTGACTCAAACACGAAAAATCTAATTCATTGCATTGGACCACTAGTGAGAAACACCAAAGAGCTTCTTCTATCTATACTCTAAAATATAAATAACTAAATTATGTGATCGTACAACTCCATCACTCACTTTGGGCTTTTGTATACTTGGATTTGTGGTGTTATCACTTGTGGTTTAACATTTTGGGCCTTTTTGTCTCATTTAATCTATATATACATTTTTGCAGTCATTTTAACAAATAAATCCTAGAGTTTGACTTATTTACAACCCAATGCCATTAGCATTAATTTTTTTCTAAAATAATTAATTTTACTTTAAATTCTTAATGTAAATTGTCAATCACATTATCAATCAAATTTAATCCAAACAAACTTCACATTAATCCCTTAAAATTATCATAAACATATTTGTTAACAATATTTTAAAACAAAGTTTTTTGTTTAAATAAATAAATCCTATATTTGAACTTATTTACAATGTCATGCTATTGGCATTAATTATTTAGAAATGAAAATATTTAATTAACGATTTAAATCTTCTAAATCTTTACTTTTAGAGTTATTATGTCATTACCTAAAAGGCAAAAAATATATATATTTTAAAATATTATTATTTATATATTTAAACTTTATAAAACATTATTAATATTTAAACTTATAAAAAGTTTAATATATCAAAAAATTTAACATCATTATATAATAT
>Ga0041059_1001476_pt1 | contig 18599 bp, 6 predicted proteins | sample AraColnosormetaG_FD_56232 | JGI IMG/M metagenome (GOLD analysis project Ga0041059, IMG submission 56232) | Arabidopsis roots microbial communities from North Carolina, USA - Col MF nosort | ecosystem: Host-associated > Plants > Roots > Unclassified | place: USA: North Carolina | collected 2013-09-02
ACTAGATTTATATCTAATCAAAAATTCGTTAAAGTTAAACAATTAGGATTACAACAAAAGTAAAACAAAAATTTGATATAGAAATGAGAATTTTTATTCGACAATATTAACCCATATGACAGACATAAGACACGAATGAAAAAAAAAAAATCACAAAAATAAATACTCAATATATATGTACACTTAACAATACCAAACAAAAAGTATATATAATACACCTACAAATTAGATTCGGAATAAAGCCAAGTGGTTCAACTATGGATTAAGTGTGGAGCGGTTCAAATACTAACGAAAATATATACATATTCATATATATGTAATTTCTTTTGTTACTATTTAAACAGTACCAAAGCATGGGGTTTCATCACCACCTAAATTACCAACCATTTAAAAAGTTAGAGTTTTCTAAACAATAATAATAAATAATCATTATATGTTAGACATCATTACAATTTAATCCTCAAAATATAAAGAATGAGAACCAACATCCAACATACTCAAAGCTTCTACGTAGGAGTAAAAATTAACAAACAATATATAGTGGTTAATAAAAAATATATAGTTTTCATCCTTCATAATATAATCTCTCTTATAAAAATAACATTTTTAAAAAAGGATGATAAACTAAATATATAAAAAAAATTTAAGGAAAATCAACAACAAAATTCCGCGCGTACACTCATCTAGTTAAGTTTAATTAATGAATATGATATGTAAATTCTAAGACATAAAATGAATGGAGTAAGCATGGCGTCATGATGATCAAAGCCCTAAAAGAGCACCCACCACTCGGGATAATGTTCACAAATCGTAACCAAACTTTTTTCTATTAAAGAATTTATATTCACTTTAAATAACCTTAAAATATTAAGAAAGTGCAAACACACTCATATATGTGTGTATATTATATATGTAAAAGTGTGACATAAGAAGACTACAAATGGCCACAAATGTGAAAAAAGGAAACGCAAAGGGACCAGAGACAACCCATGCGTGTGACCACAAAGTGATGCTTACTTATTTCTTATATGCTTACACATATTTGTTTATTCATAATCCAGAAAATCCATAATATATATGCATAAAGATCACATACACACACATGGGCAAGCACTTCCATATACAAAGAAACTAATTTATACTACTATATTTCATATTTGCTTCCATAAGACCTACCTCATCACACGTCACCGTTTCATATTTGCAAGATAGCCTCTTCAACCTTCCCAACATTTCGTGCACTAATAATGTTCGAATTAAACAAAAAAAAAATTATAAGAATAATGTTCGAATTATCGACATTTTTTCGGATGAGACGACTAAACAAAAGAATGTGCATCCTTTTTTCTTATGGATGATGAATGACATATTTATATGGTGTTTAATACCGGGTGGTAAACTTCTAATGATTAATTGAGTTATGGTCGAACTGAGTTACCGATTAATTAATATTGTCTTTATTTATTTCATTCACCATTATATATAAAAATGAATTTTAGTTAGTGACTGTGAAGTTATGAATTGCACCATAACGTAGAACAAGGTAAATTAATCTCACGTTTATATGTTACAGTTTTCTATGTTAAAAGGAGAAGACATTTATATAAATACATTTTAGAACAATTAAACCAGCAGAATATAATGCAAGAATCTTCAATCATACGGTAGTTTATTGTAAGCTTCTTCTCACATAACAAACTGATTGAGCTAGCTAATATTATTGCTAATCGTTTGGTTTTGATTGATTTAAACATGATGATTGATGATAATGGATTAATAATTCATACATTAGTTCACAGTTCATGATGTACATATGTGCCACTTCATGGAGATTGGGTTTTCATACGCCAATAAGATAAGTAACTTCAGGCTTATATTTGTAGAACTTTGTGAAAATGATATTTAGATATTTATTATATATATATTACAAAATCTACGTTCACCTAATTTTATAATGAGTAAGTAATTAAATATTGATAATCTTATAGCTAGTTACCAGAGTGAAATAAGAGAATCTGATCTTTGTTTTAATATATATCCTAAAAATCTGTCTGAACTCCGATTTTTTTTAAAAATAAAGAATTATAACAAAATTAAAGAATTAGAACAAAAAAGAATTGTCGACACTTTGTTTTCTATTATACCGTTTTAGCTCTGCCTAAATTACATAAATCTTGCCAAAATTAAATCTCTTAGCGAGATTGTTAGGCTACACTTGTGGATTCCTCTGGTTCATGGAGTTCGACCTAATTACTTCCAACCATGGGATACAAATATTAGCCGGTGGGAGACACACACACAAAATTAAATGAAACCTAAAAACGAAAGAACGCTTTTGTAATAAATCATGATCCAATGCACACACTTAAAGACCTTTGCACACATATATGTATGTATTTACACATACACATGTAATGATGTGGTCGTGAAGACCTTTGCACAAATCTGTTGTGTGTAGTCACATATTCACGTGTAAAAGGACAACTTCTGGTTCTGTACATATATATAATCGTCATAAATAGATATAAATGGATGACTACTGATAGTTTTTTTTGTTGTTAAAGAAACTTTTTTTTTTGTTAAAGAAACCTAGTGATAATAACTCAGGGATTCCCTAATAACTCAACCAGTTATTGCAGGTGTAAAGCGTCAATAAATATTCGAATTCGAGTTCAGTTTGTTACTACTTACTACGATCAATATAGGGTGATTGGTGCATGACATGTTAATTTAGACAGATTAAGGTGTCTAAAGGTCCCTTAATCTCCTAATTAAAAAAACGTATTATGATATATGTTTTAAGTTCCATTCAAACGGGTCGACAGTATATATAAGCCTAGTTAATGCTTATGAAACGAGTTTATAACCTATGAAATTCTTTAGTCGATCTTATGGGATTCAATATATCAAAACAGCCCCAATTTTAATTTTTCATTGGTTATTGCAATTTGCAAGTAATATGAAGGATCACAAGTTTTATAATCGTGAATTTCATTTAGTGATTGAAAAGGAAGTAAAACTTACATTTTTGTAAAAAATTAAATTTAGTTGGGGTACAAATTACAATGTTTTCAACTTATATAAGAGTACATTTCACTTCGTAATTGTTTCTCAATAATTTCTCCATATAAGTTTCATTCAATTTCGCTGATTTATTTTGTTATACAAATTTTTTTACCACACTAGTTTTTTTTTTTTTAGTTACAGCCAAAGTAACGAACTGATTTGGTTTTAAATGAGCCATGCTTGTCAAGATGAAAATGATTTTAGCTTTTTCAAAGGCCTTTTGAACATGAACACTGACTTTATTTTAAAGGTAATGATTATAGGTTTCTTCCAACAATGGTTTCCTATCATATGATTCTTCACCATAAAATTATTACATTTTATGGACCAACAGTTAAGCACATACTCGCTAAAGGGTATGGTCTCGTGACAATATTAATATAATATATTGAAAAATGTATTTTTGTTATATAGTATTGGATACCGTGAAACATTATCAGGTTATGTCCATAGTCATTAGAAACTAGTATTATTATTGCTGCTTTTGATATGATGTTTATCACTTTTTCAGTGTATAAAATATGGCTTCATGATATATATACCTTTCGTATACTTGATTTTGATGCAATGTTCATTCTTTTCGTAAATACTAGTATTAAAATTTAGTTAAGTCTTCTAGGTAAGTTAGTTAAATCTAGTACGCTGTATAGTTTAAATAGTACTTCAATCGAACAATTTGTTTTAATACATCATGTTTTTATTGGTGTATTAAACGGAGCAATATTCATGCATCTTGTATTTTAATTAATTAATACTATTTTTAAAAAATCAATCAAAGCATGAATACTCATGGAAAAAAATCTATGATCAAGTCCTTAGTTGAGTGATTTTCACAATTTAAGGGTCGGAAAAATATTTTATAACGTCTATATCAATATGTGATCTGCTTTTATACAAAAAAAATATATAATGGATTAGTTAAAACATGGTGGAGTCAATTATATTAAAACATTACTGATAAATATGCTTTTTAACTCAAACATAGCAAATCAAAAATAGTAAACCTTCACATACAAATATTTATACATTTATAAACGCATGAATATACATTTTTATAAATATTAAAAGGTTTCTGAGTTTAATTCATGATTAATTATAACTAAAGATACTAAAATTCATAAGTAGATTGAAGTAGCTCAATTGAACAAATCTCAGCAAAATACATAGTATATATGAGATGTAAATTCGATTGTTCAAATGTCTTTTCATTAGGACCTGTGTAAAAAGTTTTCGAGAGAAGAATTATAGCGAGGTTTGTTTCAAGTTTCAACAAGAAAAAACAGAAAAGAATCATGTATATAAATCAATCAAGTACTGATAATATAGAAGTATTATTGGAAACAAACAAGAAGAGAAGTAAATTCAAAGACAAAATGATTTAGAATTCTTGGAGAAGGAAAAAGAAGAAGACAGCGTGGAGAAAGAGCCCAGAATGTTGAACGTCGTGTGGGCTTCACTCTGCACCACCACCCCAAAACCCTAGTTCATACCCTATCCTATAATTTATACTCAAAATTTTCTCATTTCTTCTATTATTTATCACCATTCATATGGAAGTATATATTTAATGAAGAATTTTCGGATCTATAGATCATTATATGTAAAATCAGTTTTTGATAAAACATGTGACAGTTTCACAAAAATAGTTCATCTTTCACAAAAATAGTACTCGAATCCGGTAGCATTTTAGTATCCTACTATTTAGTTTTTCCACTCCTTTTCATTATATATATAATGATATAAGTCTTTTTACCTCTTTTTCATAAGTCTTTTTAACTCTTTTTTTCTTTAAAAATGATTATATGCACATCTACTTGATAAACTGGCGGATGGTAAACTTGAGTTAGGTTTGAGAATTTTCACTAATTATTTTAGGATTTGAATCTTCTTTAGTATGAGACAATTAAGCTAACACACTCGAAGATATATTCAGATCATAATCAAAATTTATCCGTTGGATATGTATGAATAGATTAAATAAAAGAGAGAATCTCTTCGGTGCACTTGAGACAAATCTATAACATAGAAAATCTTGATTAGATTAAAAACTAGATTAAAGAAGGAAAGAAAAACAAGAAAGTGGGTTTGGCTATACGAAACGAGTGGGATTATTAATGATTAAAAGTAAAAGTCTTTTTGGTCTCTGGTCGGTCGACAATCCGTGTGTCCTGTGGTCAGTGTTTGTTTTTTATTCTTTTGGTTAATTTTCGAGTATTATTATGCTTTCCACTGAAAAAACAAAAACATTAAGCAGCCAAATGAAATTCTTTTAACGCGTTGTTTCAGAACCTGATGAAAAAACAATAATCATGACCTCTTTCTTCTTCCCCTTTAAATGCATGTCAAATTGTGTAGGAGTGTTTGATTATATAAATTAAATCTACTTTAGTCTTCTCTTCTTTGTAGAATTGTAGAGTCGTGGTATAAACTCGAAAATTTCTTATTATACTTATAGAAATTAGGCAGACGAAATGCTCTTGATTTGCTTACAATCTTAGATTAGGTTTAACCCAAGATAAAAAAAAACTTTGTTTTGATGAAGAAAAACACCTTAGTTACAATTTTGGACATCATCTTTTATTTTCACAGTTAGCATCTGAGACTTTTTTTTCTTTTCTTAAATAGAGTTCTTAGACAATATCTTTTGGGTCCCTGATCATGTCAAATGCCAAAAAAATAAATAAGTATACATGATTGTGTCTATTTGACCATTCTAACTTCTAAAAGTTTCAAATGAAATAACTTTGTCAACTATTATTTTTGCCTATGAATTAGGTGCTGACCAGAATCATCTTGCTAAAATCATGATTTTCTACTATTGCATATTATTCTTGATCGCATTTCACAGATCTTAATATATACGAAAATAACTGTATATATTATCAACTGTTACGATTAATATATAACCATGCATATCGAAATATTTTGAATTAGTATTTTTTTTGCTAAATAATATTTTGATATAGTGGTGGCGTGGTATTCCTCATTTACAAATCGCATGAACTTTATCCTAAATACGATTAACTTAAGTAGAAAAGGCACAAAAATCTTCTATTCATTAACATGAAATCAATTCTTAAGAACATAAATAAATAATAATATTCATAGGAAGCCAAATCCATCAGAGAAATCCACAAGATGATGACAGCTCCCCATTTAGAAGTCGTAAAAGAAAAGCAAAGAAGATGTGCAGCACTTGCAGTTTCATTTGTTTTGTTAGATATACCAGAAAAAAAAAAAGAGNGGTCCCATAAAAACCTGTAATATATAACATTTTAATCAAAGAAAATGATAGATTTTTTTATTAAACAGGAAAAACCACTAACTTTTAATTAAAAAATTTGGAATACAGCAATACATCAAAAATCCATTAACGGTACATTATAGTTGAAAATAAATTCAGGTTACATAATATTTTTTGCGTAATCACTATACTATTCTGCCATTTTATATGGAACTAAGTTCATACGTTATTTCTCACAATTCTCCTTGATGTGATCAAAGATAATGGCGGTCTGATTGTATAACCCGGTGAAAAAGGTTTTTTGGAAAGAATTCTTTAATATTAAAATATCAAATAAATTTTGTTTAAAAATTAAGGACACATTATATAGCACTATATATACACATGTGTATGCATTATCAAATGGGATGTTTGTGACCTTTTGTCTCTTCTTCTCTAAAATTCTCTTTCTCCCAAAAACTAAAAAACCAAAAAAACCAAAAAATGTACGCAATGAAAGAAGAAGACTGTCTTCAAACATTTCACAACTTACAAGACTATCAAGACCAGTTTCATCTTCATCATCATCCACAAATTCTCCCCTGGTCGTCGACATCTTTACCTTCTTTTGACCCACTCCATTTCCCATCTAACCCGACCCGTTATTCTGACCCGGTTCACTACTTCAACAGAAGAGCTTCTTCTTCCTCTTCTTCTTTTGACTATAACGACGGTTTTGTCTCTCCTCCTCCTTCCATGGATCATCCTCAGAACCATCTAAGGATTTTATCCGAAGCTCTTGGACCCATCATGCGTCGTGGCTCGTCCTTTGGGTTCGATGGTGAGATCATGGGAAAATTGAGTGCACAAGAAGTCATGGATGCTAAGGCTTTAGCTGCTTCAAAGAGTCATAGTGAAGCTGAGAGAAGAAGACGAGAGAGAATCAACACTCATCTTGCTAAGCTGCGTAGTATATTACCAAACACAACCAAAGTAAGTCGTTTATAAATAAACACTCTTCTCCTTTCATTATGGTTTGATATTTCAGAAACTAATTCACTATTTTGAAAACCCTATGGAAAAATAGTTTTAATTAATTAATGATCCTTCAAAATTTCTCTTTATTTAGTTATTATTGGTTAGAGTAGTAGTAATTGTTGTTGTTTTTTAATAAAGAGAGTAGTAGTAATTGTTCTTTTTCTGATAAATATAGTACTAATTATTCAGTTTCAAAAATGATAAGTACTATATTTTTCAATATTATCATTTTTATCTATCTCTGTTCAACTATTATCGTTTAGTAGTTGTAAATTTTCAAATTTAAAATAAATGTATCAAATCGATATTTTTGGTAAGTAATTATAGTCCACAGATGGGGTATTTTTGTACTAGTTATTATTATTGAAGAAGAAGAATAAGAAGATTAAATACTTATGATTCGTTTTGGTTTTGTATAGACGGACAAAGCTTCTTTGCTAGCGGAAGTGATCCAACACATGAAGGAGCTAAAACGACAAACATCACAGATCACCGACACGTATCAAGTCCCAACAGAGTGCGATGATCTGACCGTAGATTCGTCTTACAACGACGAGGAAGGAAACTTGGTGATAAGAGCATCCTTTTGCTGCCAAGACAGGACTGACCTCATGCATGACGTCATCAATGCCTTAAAGTCTCTTCGTCTTCGAACTCTCAAAGCTGAGATCGCAACCGTAGGTGGTAGAGTCAAGAACATCTTGTTCTTGAGCCGAGAATACGATGATGAAGAAGATCATGATTCATATCGTAGAAACTTCGATGGTGATGACGTGGAGGATTATGATGAAGAGAGGATGATGAATAATCGTGTGAGTTCGATAGAAGAAGCGTTAAAGGCGGTTATAGAGAAGTGTGTTCATAATAATGATGAAAGTAACGATAACAATAACTTGGAGAAATCATCTTCAGGGGGTATTAAGAGGCAAAGGACTAGTAAGATGGTGAATCGATGTTATAATTAGTTAATTAAGTCAAGTCTTTATTAACTAGGGTTAGTTAATTAGACTTGCAAAATGGGATTTGATTATGGGTTGGTGATATTAGTATTATTTTCGGTGTTTTTAGTAGTTGGGATTGGGTTTCTTCTTCTATGTTTTTTTAATCTATGAAGAACCCTTTGTTTAGGGTTTTATAGTGATGAGTTTGGTTTATATATGGTAGTTAAGACATTTTATCGTCTTAATTAATATAGGAAATGTATAGAGCTTGGGTTTGTATTAATTTATCAAGAAGTTTTATTTATCATATTCATGAACTCTGCAACTATTTAATCTTTTGTTTATAAGCAACAACACTACGTAGTAATAGTATAGAGTATAGTTTTATACTTGTCAATTTATTTTCTATTGTGACTGATATAAGAGAAATGACATAAAGAAATCTCTTACGCATATCCATTGTTATTTTTTCTGACAAACTACAACGATTATGTCGAAATCAGTTTTTAAATGTGCATGGGAGAAATAGTCTATGTCGTACTTACTCTATAATTTATTTCCTCAGTTTCTACATATTTTTTAAAACCACAATTTTTTCTTCACATCCGATATATAATTAATGTGATATTTCTTAAATTAGATTGATGTAGAGAGTTATGTGACGGAAGATTTGTGTAAGTTATATCAAGTGAAATCGAGAGTAGTAGTAGATCGAATCTTTTTCGTGAGAAGTGAAAACTTAGATCTTAGTTCTATTTATAGAAACTTAGTTTTGGGATCTCTGATAATATTGTCTCTTTCGCCGTTACTGACTTACGTTATTTATTACAATATTACAGAGACGGTTGATACCACAAGCACATTACGTCATGATCTCGTCATTTTGTATCTACTGGTTTTTCCTTTAGTCCAAAATTCAACGTAGAACCAAAAAAATGGGCTTATTAATTTGGTGTTTTCTTGAGTCTTATTACTTAGACAGCTTTAGACAAATTCTGTATTCCGGTCCAACAGTCGGAAATTTAATCCACTGAGGAAAAAATTTCAACAAAAAATATATAAATGGTAAAATATCGGCAATATTTAATAATGTAACAGGAATATGAAAGAAAAAAAAATGACAAAAAATAAAGAAAAGACTTTACAATTAAGAATTACGAGTTAAAAGGCCAAGTTTTCTAGACCCAATTTTGGCCCAAGAGATTCGATATGTGCTTTTGAAGAGTGTATAGCCGGTGGGTGATGATATCATTTTGACCCATGGGCTGATGTTGAGGCCCAATAAAGAAAAAATATAAAAATGGCCTATACAGGGATCGAACCTGTGACCTTCGCGTTATTAGCACGACGCTCTAACCAACTGAGCTAATAGGCCAATCTGATTGTAATTCTCGTTTTAGATATTAATAGATGTAATATAGACATAGTATATGAACTTGTGAGGTTTAGAAATATAAGATAATCAAACAGATTGACGATAATTGTCTTATAACAGTTGACATTAAGTAAGAAATTTTCTTTTGATGTCTATAGAGTATAAACATATCTATTATATAATACGTTGAGAAAATAAAATCATGTGCTATGTTACAGATTAGAAGAACACAAATATGAATGCACCTGGAGAGAAGTCCACCAAGTGTTGAAGTACAAGGAAGTGAACATACAAGTATGTGGACCAATAATGTTGAATCTTTTTTAAACATATGTATAATAATAATATCTGAAACATTGCATGAGACCGAAGACTACATCTACATGCAGACCAAAAACACTTTAGCTAGTTGGAATTTGTGATTAGTTGGAGACAGACACCATAAGAATTATGAACATAATTCCGAACAATGAACTTGGTTTATAAACACATGACCATGCGAAACAAATATACTGGTGTGAAAAATGAAATAGCAGAATCATTTATGGAACATAACTTAATTTTTTTCTTATAAAGATTTGCATTAGCCTCCCGAAATAAATAACAGAAATCGCGACTCCAATAAATTTTATGACTAGTGTAAAAGTTATGGAATCATTGAATCTTGAAAGCTATTGAGTTCTTGAAACAAGACTAAAAATGGAAATAAGATATAGTTCACAAATGTTACGTGGGAATGTTTAGTTCAATTGGGTAATGTAAAATAAACCATTAAATCGGAAACTCCATGATGTGAACATCAACAAATAAAATTTGGACCCAGAGGTGAGAAAGTGACAAGAGAAGAGGACGATGGTTCCGGTCACGACGGCGACGGTGGTAGGACCGCCGTGTTGGCCCGCCGCACGTGATCGAGCCTATCCTCTTGTCTTTTTGACCTTTCAACTTCTTTTGTCTCTTCCTCATCAATAACTTTGTGCGTCAAGATTTTCTTACTGCAGACAGATTTTTTTCTCACTGCACATAGATGGATGTACAAAACAACAAGAGAACCGAACTTAGATTCTATAGTGACAATTGCAATTATAGTTATGATGTATCGGGATAATACTTTCTACCATACAGTTTCTTTATTATAGATGAAAAGATTTTATCAGTCTAATATGTATAGTCTAAGCTATGTAACTTTATCATTCATATAACAATATATGTATATATAATATATATATATATAATATATATATAATATATATATATATATATATTCATATGTACATGACAAAATAAACTATAGGTGTAGTGTAGATGAGTACATAAGACATATGGGCTACATAGTTAAAGTTGGCCGACAACAGAATTTCAATGAGACAATGATGCAGATTCAGTTTCTTCCCACCTGACATTTCGACCCCATTTTCTTCCTTTCTTTATCGATAATTAATTTAGTGTTCAATTATTATTTTTCATTTTTGATACAAAGTGTTCAAATTTTAATAAACTTCAGCAATTAATTTAGTGTTATAATGAGGATATTTTGTGGTTGGAGCGGTTGAGAAGGTCTCTCATTCAAAACCTTTGATACAATGATACTACAATCAATATACTTGTTAATTTTAAAAATAACTATAAATTTATTTGCGAAAAAGATTGGCAAAAAAAAAATGAACATTGACAGGCCTTTTATAATATGGGCCCATTAGCTGAGTGCATGGTTTGTAATCAGTTTTAGTCTTCAGATGATATTGAGTATTGACGCAATTACAAAGAAGAAAAGGAAATTAAAATTCACTTTTATTTATTTATAGTAGAATAAATTTGACGTGATATAGTACATGTCTTTCCATCATAAATTAATTTGGCACCTAATGGTCACGTCAGAGGGACCGAACAATAATTTTCGATGATATTGTGTCCCTTGATTTATATCTATAGTCATTGAAACTTGATTAGTTTAATTTGCTAATATAATAAGAACTAAGCAAACATACATCATCATAGTTATATATAGAGAAGTCTTAATGTAAGTCCAAATAACTAAATTAAAGTAGAGTTATCCCATACGTGGAGCACCAACATTACATATGATTAGACAAGTAACCAAAGATTATTTAATTTCAGTTTTTAAATTATCTTCAAATCAATTAGCTAATGATTTGAACTAGGAAGAGGTTAGTTGGTTTGACTAAAAAATGGGAGTTTTTAGTTCATGCATGAAAAGCAGTGTTAGGCAAACTTGTACCTCGCATAATGATTTTGTTTATTTAATAGTAATTGGGATATATAATATTTTTTCTGTTAAAAGCTTCGTAATTGGGTTTTATGAACCGAAACTTGCTATTAACGGCGATGTATATTCTATGCATCCGTGTAATTTGTGAGATATATTACCTTCTTCCACAAGAAAGAAATTATCTTTGGTTTCTTGTTAAGTTAAAACATGTATAATTGTATAAAGTTGGTTGAAACTTTAAGTATTTAACACTAGTTATTGTGTATACTGACTTCTTCTTTTTTTTTTGGCAAAGTTACTGACTTCTTAAGATGTAAAAAACTTTGCAAGTTTTTAGTCGATTTGTTAGATATGTTACCATTTTCTTATATCTTTCAACAAATAATATAAATGCGATGTCACATATTAGCTAGAAAACAAAATTTCAAATAAAGCCAATACTAATCACAAGAACTGATCTTGGTTAGATTATGTGTGAGATATATAGTTGAATTTACACAGAGAATTCTATGGAACTTATAAGGCAAAAGCCATTACAAAATTCATCCCAAACTTTTATTCGTATATTTACATATATATCCTCCAAAAACTAAACATATATCCATATCGAAAGTGTTCAACTTCCATCCTCCTACGATTGTCTATCTTCTTGCAAAACTCAAACCAGTTTCCTCTTTCATATCCTCTTGCAAGCAAAACCCAAGCCGGTTTCCTCCTTCGTATCTTCTTGCAAGTTGCAATCATCGCTTTGATCCGGTTAAGCATCAAAGTATCAACACTTGAATCAACCAAGATCAATCTTGCCAACATAGGAGCATAACAACACATCGTTTGATGATGTAAAGCTTAGCTCTTTGCTCTCTAAGAACACCACCAAGTCCTCTGCTGCTCGATACTCTTCTCTTCAAAACTCCCATCTTCGATATAGAGATTTTCTTTTAGGGTTTTTCTTTGATTGTTTTGAGTTTTAGTTGCGAAGTAGATAAGAGAAAGTGATTAATTGAGGTGAACAAAGAAATGTCTTTTATAGAAGAAGAAGAAGAGAGTTGTGTAGTAGGGACAAGAAGTCGAAGTCGCGCGTGGAAATGCACCCCAACCCACCCGACACTGTCTCTCACCATCCACTTGTGTTAAATGTCACATATCATTTTCAATGTTTTGAGATAGACGATTATAATTGGGTGGTGTGTATTCGTGTTACCGTCATATATGTTAGGATTTGAATTGCGAAACTGATTTATAAAACAAAATTGAAACATAAGTAAAAACTAGTTATGGTGATTCACTTTTAAATGTGAGAATTACATAAAGTTTTCGAAGTTCACATTTTTTTTTTCATTTTTCAGTGTATAACAAACGAATTGGGCTTCAAGAGTAAATAAATGAAAAGTTTAAGACAAACAAATCTACATGTTAATCAACAAGAAATCTATCATTCACACGGCCTCACCTTATCACCAAAACATTATGCTCCACAACTCATAAATATTATTAGGAGAAATCCGGTAAAAATGCACGTGTGATTTGTGAAATAAAAATCTCCAGGTTCAAGATATCAAAGTTCTTATTCGCTGTCCACAAAAAGACAATATAATGAATTATTGTACGGTTATATAAATATTTTTTCAATGTTTGTGTTCCTATATATTGCTATTTTCTGTAGAGGATATGTAAATATTACATAGTTAAGGATTATGTTGTAGTTACTTTTAGCCTAATCTCCTTCTTGTAGCACACTATAAATACTTGTAATCCTCTCTCAATAATATTAAGCTTCCTATTCTACATGGCATCAGAGCTTTGAAGGCAATGAACACGGCCTCTTTGCTACAAGAAGGAGATTAGGTTGAAAGTAATTACAACATAATCTTTAACTATCTAATATTTACATATTCAATCTTTCATTTTCCATGTTTTGATGAATCTACAGTTTTTGGTGCATGAAAAAAATCAAATTATTGTATGATGATTTTTCTGGAATTATATTGCCCCAAAAAAATATTTCTTAAATGTTAGTTTTTATGCAGTATTGTGAATCAGAATGAATACTTATCTACGTTTTGTTTGAACATGAATCTGATGAATGCGAAATATCTATAAGCCAATCGTTTTCATTTTTATATGGTCACAAACCGTGAACATACATGCCCTCTTTGTTCCCTCTTTTATTTCCCACCAAATATCTTTGAGACCTATAATTAATTATAATAGATTGCAAGAATACAAAATTTTAAAGCTCTTAAATTAACATATCATATTTAATTATTTATTCGATTTCAGATCATGAATCAAAACATAGTTGAATTATAAACAAAAACATTAGTATTCAACTAAAACTGTGATTATTTGTACATCTTCCAATATATAATTTTATATAATGTAAGAATATGTATTTTCGATTATTTTGAAAATATAGATTCAATAGATTCAAAATTTTGGTACCATTAATATGAAATAATTGAGCCTTTCATTTAAGGATATAGTTTATGAACAATAATTTGTTTGTGTGTTGGATCCACGTCAGTACAGTTAGACCTTCCATTTGAGTTCAAAACATATGGTGCATTGACGACGTGGCAATGATGGTTTTGTAAGATGACATAGTTCGTAGATACTAACTAAAGCAAAAAGTGGATGTATTATTAATTGTAACTGTGTTTTTTCTTCCGTATTTGGATTCTAAACATTTTTCACATTATCTCTTTGTTGTGAGTGTTTATACTTTTAGACCAAATTAGTATAATAGTTTTATATGAAGTTCAATATACATTTGAAAGCCGTTTAAGCAAGTTTTTTCATTTATTGATATTTTCACCACCTTCATAGGACTTGTTGACAAGCAAGTTCGCGTCTGCTATTTTCAACACTTTCTCTGAATTTATGGAGTCCCGGACGGAAACATTTATATATAAAAAAAAAGTTTCATATAAGTTTAGTTGTATTAACTCTTGTGTGTTTGTTTGTTACATGGTGCTTTAAACGGGCTTTGTTTCGTACTTTGTAGACAAGAGTTTTCAGTTTGCTTCACTCCTTATGGCCTCTAATTCTGAAGCATTTGCATTGGTTGCCACATCTATGATCTATCTATTGGTTTGTCATCTAAAAATCGAAATGACAAAATGTGGCAAATAATTGCGTCTGGCAGATTGTTGAACACAGCCATGTTTCTCAAAGAATTCAAATCCAGTAACACATCTGGGCCTTGCTTTTTCCAGCCCATGAGTTGCTTAAATTTGGAAATTATCGTGGGGCGTAAAATAATACCGTGACAAGTTTAGATTGGTTTAAACTTTAAACATAGCAAAATATGGCCTACGTTGATGGTCTAAGAAGGGTTGTAATTCTTATTTCATCTAGTAACGGATTGATTACAAATAAAATGTTTATAGCTTTATATGTTTGCTATTCATCACAATAATCACTTCACATCACTTATTAACGTTTCAATTTTCTCTAAATTAAAACTCACTCCCTTTAGCATTTGCGGTAGTATTTAATGGTAGATTTCATATGACCAAAAAAAAGAGAGTAACATTAAAACTGCAAAAAGCACTTCACAGTTTTGGACTTTTTAGATATAAAGTAAAATTTGGCCCACTAACTGACATAGCTTAGCCCATTTAGTCAGTCTAAATTTTTTTGTAGCTTACAAATTCTTATATGATGATGCTGGCTTGAAAATATCTTATGGTGATTATGACTTGTATGATGATTATGGCTTGAAAATAACTGACAAACTGTAATTTTTTATGTACATAATATACACACACAAAATATACATGTATAAGATATACTGGTATGTGTGTTTATATGGAATTTTGTTGAGTGTATATCAGTTCAACGTAGGTGCCAAAATAATTATTATGGCTGATTAATTAATGTTACGAATTTCAGAGATCAGAGAAGAACTTTTGCCATTAGTCGTATTTAATACATCAAGAAATTGTAATCTCCCTAATACTCAGTACAATAACTGAAAAAAATTTCAGCTATTTTTATATTGTTATCTTGTGTTCATTTTTTTCTTTATATCTACAAATTTCTTCCCCACATCTACAAAAACAGTTTTCAAACCAGCAGGACCAACTTCTTCATCTACATTCACATCATCCACAGCAGCATAAGCTTCAGCCACAGACTCATCAATTTTCTTCTTCACAAGCTCAGTTTCAGCGACAGACTAAGCAACTTCCTTCTTCACAAGCTCAGTTTCAGCGACAGACTCAGCAACTTCCTTCTTCACAAGTTCAGTTTCAACGACATACTCAGCAACTTTTTTCTTCACAGGCTCAGTTTCAGCACAGACTTAGACACTTTTAGAACAATATTCTGAAATTTTGGCACAAAGTTTACAGATGTGAACTTGGTAACAATTCTTCTTCCAGACAATGTTGGTTTCATGAATCCGGAGCAAGAAAGAGGTAAACCAAAAGAAGCCATAATGAAACGAAGAAGCAGTAGCAAGAGTAGAAAAGAAGCAGTAGCAAGAGTAGAGAAGAAGATAAAATGATGAATGAGATATATAGTGGTGAACATTATATCTCTATCTCTACGAGAAACACATATAGATATCAAAACTGTATCTATATTCTCTAAGCTACGAAAAGAATTACCTGCAAATTAGAGAAAATCTCGATCAGTCAACGGTTCTGTTGTGTTCAATATATATTTTTTTTTTTGATGTATACTAGATATTGACTGGTAACATGAGAACTAAGAAGATGAATTTTTTTTAGGGATATAACAGGCAATGAGTGCTAAGAATCGATATGTTTTATGTTTAGTCGAGACTTAAGTTTGAAAAATACAGTAAGAATAAAACTATGGTATTTTAGAAAAGACGAATATTCTAAATTACTTGAAACTAGGTGGAATTGAATCTTTCAGAATCTAGTTTTTGTGGGTAAACAAATCTAAGTCAATTCTTAATTTTTATTTAAGATCTACTTTTTGTTTTTTAGTATATAAAGGAATTTGTGATTTAGGTCGGGATATGAGCCTTTGAGAGGCGATTTTTAGGTCCAGCCGCCCAAAATTTTTTCTTCTCTTAACTTTGTTGTTCCCTCTCCGATTTACCGGTACCCTTGGCCGGAGTCGTGAGATGTTGTTTCCGATTGTCTTTTCTCTTTTTTTTTTCTTTGGTTCGAGCCTTCTCTAGCTTCTCTTATGGCGGATCTAAAGACGAGATCTAGATGGTTGTGCTTCGATAGGGTTGTTTCCGTTTCTCGGTGACGAGATCTAGATGGTTGTGCTTCGATAGGGTTGTTTCCGTTTCTCGGTGACGAGATCTAGATGGTTGTGCTCAAGCTGAATCTCAAGGTTTTCCTCCTTGTTCCTAGCCTGTATCATTATCTTCATCTGCTTTAGTGTGGCCTGGCTCAAGTGGTTCATGTTTCCTTGGTCATGTTTAGTGCATTGGTCGTAGACTTCTCTTAGTGAGCTATTTTTAAAGGTTGTATCTTTGTTGTTTGTTGCTTCCCTGTATTTTAGGGCTATGTCTCCGTTGTTTGAGCTATGTTTCTCCTTTGTTTGGGCTATATCACCCTTGTTTGGACTATGTCTCCTTTTTGGGTTTGTGACTACGATACTATCCCGTTTTTGATAGCGGGTTTTAGTATCCGTCTTTGTATGAACTTGAATGAAATAAAATGAGACTATTGTGACAAAAAAAAAAAGTATATAAAAAAGATCGCGAGTTTGTTTGTTTGCATAGGTTAATGAGCTTATTACGACATTAGAAAGAATAGTAGTTTTTTTTTTTGTCAAACAGAAAGAATAGTAGTTTATACATAATAACACTATATATGTAGCTCTGTAACATAGATTAGTCTGGTTTTGTTTCGCGCGATATTGTAGTAGAATTGTAAACACTACGTTTTGGGTCTGGTGGCATTGAAAATCACAACAAGGCTAAGGTCGCGTGGTCAACAGTCTGCTTACCAAAAGCTGAGGGAGGGCTAGGTCTCAGGTGGTTTTCAGAATGGAATACAACCCTCAATCTGAAGCTTGTTTGGCGGTTATTCTCCGGAGGAGGATCTTTATGGGTGGATTGGCATAGGTATCACCATCTTCAGGGTCTTGGGGATGCCTCTGTTTCTAAATTCTGGACCTCTCAAGAATTGGTCTCTGATTCCTGGAATTGGAAATGTCTCTTGCGGCTGAGACCTTTAGCAGAGCGTTTCCTTCGATGTAACATAGGCAATGGCCTTACTGCTAGGTTCTGGACAGACAATTGGACGCCATTTGGCCCCTTACTTATTCACATTGGTGCTGCACGTCCTAATAGGTTGAGGATTCCTATTGAAGCTTCTGTTGCAGACGCTACTCAGGGCATTAGTTGGGGTCTTCCTGTCTCGCCTCTTTGTTGCTTGTGTTCTTGTGCACCCGAGACCAGGGATCACTTACTGTTGGGTTGCAGTTTCAGCAAAGCCCTCTGGAGTTCGGTTCAGTCCAGACTTAGGTTGCACTCACTTATTTTTCTGAATTGGGCTGAACTTCTTTTATGGATTCGTCGTTCTAGCACTTCTGCTCCCTCCACACTGAGGAAGCTTGTTGCTCATTCCGTCGTCTACGCAACTTGGAAGCAGAGAAATAACATGCTACATAACTCGCATCACTTGGATCCTGCTTCAGTCTTCAAGATCATCGATAGGAAAATCATTAACTCCATCAACGCAAGAAGACACAAAAAGAAGTTCCGTAATCTTATGAGTTTTTGGCTCATAT
>Ga0041059_1001477_pt1 | contig 18594 bp, 19 predicted proteins | sample AraColnosormetaG_FD_56232 | JGI IMG/M metagenome (GOLD analysis project Ga0041059, IMG submission 56232) | Arabidopsis roots microbial communities from North Carolina, USA - Col MF nosort | ecosystem: Host-associated > Plants > Roots > Unclassified | place: USA: North Carolina | collected...
AAAAAAAAAAAAAAAAAACTTTTTATGATGATAATTTGATCTGAAGTAATGGTTTGAAATTTGGAACAGAAGTCTTTAAAGGAATTTTAAACACTTAGCAATGTCAAATCTTCATACATGAAAAAGAAAAAGATGATAACAATGCAGAGTCTGGGAATGTTTCACCAACACAAGAAACAAAACACCAAATTCAAGAGGGGAGAAACCACATAGCATCCTTGAGTTTTAAGTTGGACAGACTAGGGAAGCGTTTGAAGGTCCTTGTTGCAATGTTGTACACACATATGTCGACTAGGCATGGAATGGAACCGTCCTTGTGACCGAAACGGTCATTACGAGTGAAATAGATGCAATTAGGCTCAATACCAAGGGTATGGTCAGCAGGCACGGTGATACCGAAATCGAAAAACAGGGCCTCGTCACCTATAGATTCCACCTCAACAAGACTGGTTCCACATATATTTCCTTTTAGCTCTTTTTCCGGATCCCTCTTGTAGACGTGGAAGATCCTAGACCTTTCACCGAGTGACTCGAAAGCCGTGGTAAAGACCAACAAAACATCTCCTGATGTTGTAACAGCAATGCTATCGCTAAAAGAGATGACCTTTTTGATTTCCGATATTCCTAAATCACGCCCAAAGGCTGAAACCGATATTGGAAACCTAGGGGTTTCGGACACATTCTTGAAACCATCTTGTCCGGACAAATCAATGTGTCGAATGAAGCTACGGTTCACCAGAATGTAAAGATTGTAACCCTTGAGCACCACATCTTGTAGGCCTCGGAACTCCCTCCGAACATCGACACGTATTGGAATATCACGGTAATGTAAATCTCCTTTCTTGCAAAACCCTAAAAATTGGCCTTGCTCAAATTGCCAGACAACAACAAAGTCACCATTCTTGTCGTCTACCCACAAAAGACCTCTTAGATATTCGGTAGTGTGAACACATCAACGACCTTTCAGACTGCCTCCAATTAACGTAACCTTGAAGTCATTAGATCCTTCTCGCTCAACCATATAAAGGCCACCCTGGGTTGACTCTAGAGGTGGAAGACTGATCCTCTCATCGCTAAACACATCTATGATATAGAGATCCCATCTAGAATCTACCACTAGGAACCACTTACCCGAGCTTGCTAGGAATCGATACCCTGAAAAGTCACTCTTCGTCTCGTAAAACTTATCTTCGTCTGGCTTGTACAGACGAAAACCACCCTCTTCTGGAGACAACAACAGCAACGGAGATCCGAGTTTTGGATCCAGACGTGGGGTCTTAGCACGCTCATTATATTTAGGACTCCCGCTTCGTTTTGAATTACCAACTTCAGCTACGGATGCTGGTCGATCATCTAGTCCATCCATTATCAGAACGGAGATGATCTTGTCTGCTGCTGATATTAAGGGGGGGCGTCAAATTACACGTACACTAATTACTAAACGTTGATACCAAAAAAAAAAAAACGTACGCAAATTTTGTCATCTCTAATTAATGAACAGTGTTTTCGTTTTATAATAAATTGTTTTAAATCAGTATATATAAAAGTTTGCAAATTATATCTATCTATAAATTATTTTTATTTTATAGTTTACTGTTGTTATTAAGTAACGTCATTCCAAACCCGTTCCGCCAAACCCGTCCCGTAAAAAAAAACCGCAGTACACCGCTAATTTAAATATATAATGAAAATAAATGTTTTACGGGCTTGCAATTGTATTTTAGTTTGTCAAACAATATTTTGTTTTAAATAGTTGTCGAAATCTAGTTCAAATTTTGGAGAAATAAGTTTAGTGAATTGATAAGAAATGTATTTAGGTGTGTTTTGCTTATTTTAAGGGATTGCAATTGTATTTTGGTCTGTCAAATATTTTTTGTTTTAAATAGTTACCGAAATCTAGTTCAAATTTTGGAGAAATTTGCATGATATATGAGATTGAAATATATTTGGAATGTTTTTTATTTGTTAATTAATTTATTGCAAAAAAAAAATCAATAATTAAAAGCCAATAGCAGCCATTGTAAATAAGTTCCAACTCCAGGATTTATTTCACAAAATGGAAGCAAAAATGTATATATAGATTTTGAACGGGTCAGCTTCATCGTTGCTGATTTTTTTATGGGCCGATCACTATTTTAGTGGACCGTCTTTGCATTGGGCTGATTATCTCTTAATGGGCTGTCTTCGTCTTGAAACGAGTCAAAAGGAAGGGTGTTAATTCCATCTCCAACATTTCATTCATCTATCTTACACACACACAAAAAAAAAACTGTGATTTGTTCAATTTTTTATATTTTAATAGGATAAAGATCTATTTAGGAGTTTGGAGGTTAGTTCCTATTGCATACTTCATCTTCGGTAAAACTAAACCGCCTAGAGGTATCGATCTCTGGCTTGAAGAGAGAGTTCTCGAGGAACATTAATAGTGTGTAGAATGGTTTATGTAAACTGAGAATCAATTGTGACTACCCTTGGTTAAACCGGAACCTTCTTCTATAAAAAGAGGTTTTCATTGTAACAAACACTTAAAAGAATAACAGAATAAACACAATCTTAAATCATCGTTTGTATCATAAACGTCATTAATCTCAACTAGGTCGTCTCTATAAATTTGCATCTATCTGTCCTATCGTATTTCATATCTCAAATTAGTTTTTTCTTGGATTTATAATTATTTTCAATATTTAACTATAAATCTATATTATTGGATTATTATTATTATTATTAGATTTTGTTTGTTATTGTTCAAGAACATGATGATCTGAGCACGAGTTTAGATATAGAAGCTCTTAGAAAAAAATAAGCTGAGCTGAGCTAACTTATGAAATATCCGAACTCATTATGAGCTGACTAATATATTGAAGCTAACTCACAGAAAAAGCTATCAAGAAATTTTAATATGAAAAAACTAAAAAAATAAATGAAAGTAATATTTTTTTCTGAACACAAAAATGAAAGTATTTACTATATATATACTCTTGACCAAAAAGAGAAATGATATTTTTACTCACGACATTACGTCGATTAGAGAAAGTGTGGCGTAAATCACGTGAGATCAAAATAGGAAACTCAGCAAGAAACCTATTATTCACTTATATTGATATGACCTGCAGTGAGGTTACTTATTTGATTTAAAAAAAAAACTGATTTATTTGGTGTGCATAATGTTTTTTGTTGTTCACTGCGGGCCGGTCGATGTTTTTTAACTAAGAAAATTAAATTTTAAGTTCTTGCTAAAACAATTTTGAATTTTATATTTTATTTATTTTGTTACAGTATTTAATATTATATAAATGTATTTTGAGTGGTAATTTTAGGATTTTACATGCGCTATACCATTCCAAATTAATATCGACCCAAACTTATCTCACAGTATAACCCCATTATGTGAAATTAAATATCACTTTATTATTTTTCATTCCAATTATACTTTTATTTAAAACACATATTCATGAGTCACCCATAGTATGTTTGCTTATATTGTGACCATAATATTCCTTTCGTTGTGATCCATGTTGCCAAAACAGACATCAATTAATGAAATTGTGTGTATTTCGTCCATGTTTACTCAAAAAAGGTCAATATCTTTAATGTGATCAGCAATGTGACTTACGAATTCCCCGAATTCCACCAAAACACCTGATTGCATCACTTTTTTAATGTTTCTGAAGCTTACAAATATCATGGGCAAAACTCCAGCAAAGCCATAAATGGTTGGAGAAGAAAATCTAGTTACATCTAAGGGATGGTCCGATAGGTACACAAATGCCTCTATCATAGAACTTATTTCATCTCTTTCACTACTTTTAAATAAACATCTAAGAACACCTTCTACGTCGAAAACCTACAATGTGGCTTAAATTATTGTACGTAGGCAATATATCTTCTGAATTTGCATTCTCCGACCAATCTATCATCTGCTGGAAATGAATAACAAGCTCCACTGAAATCTCATTGAAATTAGAAAATACTCTATCCACTTTCATCATTGAGCTGCCGCAACCTTGACTAAAAGCAAAGAAATCGTTTTCCAAATCTCGAGCTTACCATATATTCGATACATTCATGAGATAAAGCTTCATTGAAGCCAACATCCTTCAAGCCTAATCAATAAAGGCCACACAAGTTGTAGTTTTGTCCTCCATTGATAAAACAAATTTTATGATAATAGGAATAAGGTACAAAAATATATTTTTTGATGCAATACATGTTGCCAAAACGTATATCAACCAACGAAATCTTATGTACTTTGTCCATTAATCAGTATGATTCACAACTTCCTTAAATTCCACCAAAATTTCGGACTTTGGCCTATTCAAACCCATTAATGACTGTTTAAAAGCTTTGGCCTAAAGATTAATGTTAAGATGTTGTCATCTTTGGTTTCCATTGATTTAATCATTTCTTTCTTTATTATGCACACTTGGCCAAGTGTTATCATTTTGAGCAAAACCAACTATACCGGTTTTCTCCTAACCGGAATAAACCGAAGTAAACCGGATATCACATCATCCGTTCACTCTCTTTAGCTCTTAAGGCGAAAAAAGCTTATCTTCTTCATCATCTCTTTCCTCAATCGGAGTGAGCGCAAAAAATCAAAAATTCGCCGAGAGCACAAACCCTAATGGCTTCTCTCTCAATGGCTTCCGTTAACGTTAGCTTCTGTCATCCTTTACGCTCTTCTTCTCCAAAGGTCTCACTTCGCAGTTCCGTTCATTTCGCGACGAGTCTTTCCTCAAGTCACTCCATTTCTGGGCTTCGCGCTGTTTTGCCTCTGAAGATTTCTACAGTTGCTTCCCCCAATTCTCAAAAGCTTCATTCTTTTACCGTTTTCGCTCATAAGGGCTACAAGATGAAGACCCACAAGGTACTTTTCCCCTATCTCTCTCACTTTCTCTGCATTTCTGGTTTTTGGTTAAGTTGAGCTGAAATTGAAGTGAAGTACTATGATTTGGAGAGTATAGTGGCGGAAATTGGAATATCAATGCTTTGAAAGTTTGGATTTTTCTTCGGTTCACTGGCTATTCTTGTGTCTATTGGTGTCATAGTGATAGACTTAAGAGTATATCTGGTGAAGTTTGAGATTACTGACACTGAGAACTTCATATTAGCTTTAGAAGTTTTGAATTGTTTCAGTAAAGGTGTTTCCTTTTCTTGATTGGTGTTAAGTCTTTGTTGAATGGAATTATGAGAATGTGTAATGTATTTTGTTGATAGGCCTCAGCGAAGCGGTTCAGAGTGACGGGTAGAGGGAAGATTGTGAGGAGGAGATCTGGAAAGCAGCATTTGTTAGCTAAGAAGAACAACAAGAGGAAATTACGTCTATCGAAAATGGTTCGTTTTCTTTAATCTTGTTTGGTTCTGCATATCGTGATGGGTATATAGTTTTGTGTGTGTGAAATGCATTCGTATTTTCTGAGCTTTAGTGATTAGCTGTGAGTGGGTTTTGCTGAATGTTTCAGCATGTGGTATGAATCGTTAGGAAAAGAACATGCTCTTAGCAAACAAAAACTCATGTTATCAACCCAGTTATGACTTGTTTGCTAATGTCTTGGTAGTAAATATACGGTTTCGTTTGTCGAAAGACATATTTTTGAACTTCAAACCGTGTCTTTCATTGTGCATTTGCCTCTGTGCACCTCTCGCTGAATCTCTTAAATGGGGGATTAACGCTATTGGCAGAATTATACCCTTGATATGGAAACCATGCGATTGATATCTGCAGTGGCTTTCATTAGAAATGTGGCTAAGGGAGAAATCTATTATCATCAACTAGTATAAAAGAAAAACAAAACTAAATCTTGTGGCATCAATCTAATGATCACAAGTTCAAGTTATTACTTGTTTTGGCTTTGTTAATTAGCAACTTCGCTGCTCTGTTCTCTCTTACACGTTTAGCTTTGTGTTCTGTCTTCTGTATTGCAGACGGAAGTGAACCGGAGCGACTATGACAACGTGATCGGAGCTCTGCCCTACTTGAAAGTCAATCGAAAGGCGACTTAAGCAGAGCAGGCTTGATCCTTTTCTTACCTGCAATTCTCATTTTGTAATCTAAAGTTGTGGTAATATCCTTTTGTATTGTGATATAATTTGGTCAATGAGTTGATTTTTGTTTCATATTTGTGTCTTCTTTTTCTTGTCTCGCATGACAACTATTCTAGGTGTAACATATACCTCATCAACGAGTTTGGTCATTGATCAATGATTTGGGTTAAGAAATCAGAGACAGATATATCTTAAAAGACTTCAAAGTATTATAATCACACCAATCTCACTTATGACACTTTTCAAGTCTCACAACCCAATCCATTATTTTTTTGTTGTCAAAAGCATTAAGATAAAATGCGGCTGTGATAGTGACTCACTAGCTAATGCATTGACAATGGGAGTTCATTAGATAAAGAAAAAATACAGTACAGTGTAATGTTTACTATATTAAATGTTCGGTTCTCCGGCCAAATAGATGTAAATCTTTGAGTAATTAAAAAAAAAAAATGTTCACTAACTCTGGATTTAGTTATATGGGTTGTCAAACTTGTCATTGCAACAACATTCTTATAAATTATAGACTATAAAATATAAATCATGATCAATATTTTATTTTACTTACCTATATTAAATTAAAATATCCAAATTTAAAAAATTCTAAACATAAAATTGGAAAATTTAAATCAAAGTGACACCTAGTTGTAAAATTTTAATAGATTTATTTTTTAATGTCAAAAATGCAAACACAAAAAATATTATAATCATCTTTTTTTTTTACATATATTAAAGTAATAAATTATGATTGGATTCATATGTCAATAATATATATGATTGATTAAAATCTTCTAAACCTTTTCTATTTTGCACTGTAAAAAAACATTTTCTATTATAAACAAAAAGAAATTATTGAACACTTTAGATGATGTGTTAACACATTAGTAAACTAAATATCCTAAGACACTTGATATTTCATCATAAAATGTAAGAAAATTGCTAATTCTTGGGGGTGTTTAGCAATTAGCAATCTTTTATAAATGTTAAGACACTTGACAGTAAACTTAAATATCCTAAAGACACTTGATATTTTATAATTTATGATGAAATATCACATTTTAATTTGATACAAATATTGGAACCATTTTAATTTTATAATATGTGACGACAAAAACAGACCAAAGCCAAAGAAAGGAGAAAGAGAAATTAGATAAGAAGCTAGCGTCCGAATAATATGACACGTGTCAAATTATCCATCAATAGCCGTCATTAAAAAAGCAAAACGTGGGACCTAAACAGCCTATCTCAACCAAGTATTGAAATAAGGAATGACAAAAATAGCCTCCTACGTAAAGACACCATAAAGGCCAATTCGGGTACTTTCTAGAAACTCAACATTTGTTTCTATTAAAAAAACAAATCTCTCAAGCGCGTGGCTATTCAATCGCGTCCTTTTCGCGTTCTTTTAGATCTTCAAATCAAAATTCGTTACTCTCTTAGATTCTCAGGGTTTTGTGTTTTTTGGATGGTGGAGATGATGAGATCAGAGAATCATCTAAGACAAGCTTCGAAGCATCGGAACAACAATTTTCCGGTGAAGTTAGAGATCATTGAAGATTCTCTTGAAGAAGAACACGCTCCTCTCAACAAACGATCCAAGGTTTTTTGTTGAGAAAACTTTTGTTTAGTACTTTCATCTTTTATAAAGTTTGGATTTTTATTGTCTGGGTTTGAAATGAATTTAGCTATGGAGCAATGGAACAAGTGTCTCTAAGTTTAGTCTACTTGAAGAGCCAAGTCCTTTGGGGTTGAGTTTAAAAAAGAGCCCATCTTTTCAAGAACTGATTGAGATGAAACTTTCTCAAAGTGGTGATGACTCAAATTCGGTTAAGAAAGAAAGTTTTGGTTTTGGTGGTGTAGGAACCGTTGAGAAGCTTAAAGCTTCTAACTTTCCTGCTACTATTCTCAGGATTGGTCAATGGGAGGTGAGTCTTTCAAAGTTTGTTTTTTATTGGTGTGTTTTGGAATCTGATTTTGAATTTTGTTTGTAGTATAAGTCAAGGTATGAAGGTGATTTGGTGGCGAAATGTTACTTTGCAAAACATAAACTTGTGTGGGAAGTGTTGGAACAAGGTCTTAAGAGCAAGATTGAGATTCAGTGGTCTGATATTATGGCTTTGAAGGCTAATTTGCCAGAGGATGAACCTGGAACCCTGACTATTGTGGTACGAAATGAATTCTTGTGATCGTTTCGTTTGTTTGCTCGACCATCTATGTTTTAATTTGTTATCTTTGTTCTGTTTTTCAGCTGGCTAGGCGGCCATTGTTTTTCAGAGAAACTAATCCGCAGCCTAGAAAACATACTTTGTGGCAGGCGACATCGGATTTTACTGATGGTCAAGCTAGCATGAACAGGTAAGAACATTTCTTATGTCCTTAGTCTTAACTCGTGAGTATAGGCTGATAATGGTTTCTGTATCTTTGTGATATGGTAGGCAACATTTTCTGCAGTGTCCCCCAGGGATTATGAACAAACATTTTGAGAAGCTTGTTCAATGTGATCATCGCTTGTTCTGTCTAAGCCGGCAGCCAGAGATAAACTTGGCCGCACCGTTCTTTGATTCACGACTATCTATATTTGAGGATCCCTCAGTGTCTGGATCTCATAATATTGCATCTCCTGTTGGGGCTCAGTCATCATCAGAACATGTGTCTCTATCTCATGACGCACTATCGCCTAGCTCAGGTATTTTGTTTGTTTCCACTATCTTATCGTTCACATTCGTTTCTCTTTACTTGTGGTCATACGTTCTTGTTTATATATAGTGATGGATGCTCGTGCAATCGAAGGAGTTGGTGGTTCCATTGATTCGAGGAATACAAACGGTTGGAGTCAGATAAAAATGCCTGGACTACACCAATCTATCTCGATGAACGATTTCCTTACGTTTTTGTCAGATCAAGCTTGTGAAAACAACCAAGAGTTTGAGGAAATGAAACAGTTACTGCTAAGTGACAACACTCAAACCGATCCATCTGATGAGAAGTCTGTCATGTCAAAGGTGAATTCTTTCTGCAACCTCTTGCAATCTGCTGCAAACTCACAGCTCAATATCGAAACTGCTGATACCGAAAGAGTTGTTGGGGTCGATAACAATAGACACATGCCCGAAGGAGGCAAAAGAGTTGTTGACCCTGCTTCAAGCAGCAAGCCACTACAAGGGATGTCAAGGAAAGACTCATTCAGTGATTTGCTGGTGCACCTTCCTCGAATCACATCACTCCCAAAGTTCTTGTTCAACATTTCAGAAGAAGACTAGTAGATAGTGAACCGAAAAGTTCTTGTTCTAGGAATCTTGAACAAGTAGCTGTAAATCAAATTATCTCTCTCGTTCTTAAGGATTTGGAGGAACTTTTGTGTTTGATGATGAATCCTTGTAAAGAAATGCTTTTGTGATGGCGTTTTCTAAAAGCCATTTCTTTTTTTGAAACATTAACAAAACTTTATTATTGCTTTCATCCTAAACTCGTGTTCTTTGTTATCGTATAGAGAAAGAGAGGCAGAACAAGTAACTTTTCTTCACAAGAAACATTTTTTCCTTCGAAGACGTTTCAGTTTTAAACATGGTTTGTTTTGGTTTTAATGCACCTCTTCACTTCCCCCAAGCGTTACTTTCATCTACCTCAAAGTTTTAAATAGAGTAGACGAATGGAGATCTTTACATGATTCGTTCTCTCAAAATCTTAATTTGTTTGATTTCATTTATGAAGCAGAAACAAGTTAATAGACACATAGAGAGATGATACGCTGCACAATGCGGACAGTGCTACAAGAAGAGATTTATAGAGTCTTAAGAGTCTCAAGAAGCGTACAAGGAGATGAGGAGTGAATCACCAAAACAAGTGGTTTTGGTTTGTGAATCACCAAAACAAGTGGTTTTGGTTTGTGAATCAGTATGGTTTACCCAAAACACTTGTTTGGTGTGTTTACTTCTGATCTCTTCGTACTCTTCTTGCGATTCTATGACACTCTACATGTAACATCGGCATGGTTTACCAAAAAGCCTTCAAGGGTGCAGGAGGATTTTGATTCTTAGAGAACATTGCTATAAAGCCGATGTTCATTGCCTCAAGGTAAAAGGCTAAAGAGTTGCAAGGAAGTCGCTGATTTTATCCAAGACTACGAAAGATTCAAAAATATAAGGCGTGTCTTTTGTCGTTCCAAAAGTGCTGAATTTTTTATGAATTTTTGCCAAAACTTGTTTTTCTTCAAACACATTTTGGCAACATCCTTAGACTTTCCTTATTCACTTAGACCAACAGTTTTTCTTCAAACACATTTTGATCTAGATCTTTTACACAAGACAACACATCTACCTTAAATTCACTTGATTTTTAAACCAAAGCCAGCTCTAACAATAACAAACATAAGAGGATGATTCTTATGTATAATGGTACTTGTAAGTGAAAACGTTTTGAAACAGTAACATTTTCAGCTAACACAAATGAAAACAGAGGTTTCTCTTGAGGACAATTACAACATACGAAAACCAAAATACTCTTAATTCGATCGATCCCAACAAGTTAAGAAGTCTCTACATTCCGGTGAATGCTTTTTTCCCTATAGCAGAACTCCCAGCAGGAATGACCTTTAAGACGTTAAACCTCACCGTCTTTGACAACGGTCTGAAACATCATTTTAAGCCAATGGTATCTATTAGCATGTAATTTATCACAAAGATTCTAATGAATTCAAGATAAATCATTACTGTCCTCACCTGCATTGCCCGATGATCAAATGATCTCCTTCTTTGACACGGAAACACGGTGAGACATGAGCGGGAATGTTCGAATGCCTTTTCTCATACCTGTAGATACTTCAAAGTTAAAAGACTGAAAGGTGGTATCGCAGCAGAAGGAAGCCAAAAGTAAAGATCTTTTTGTCACCTTTGATACTTCTTAACAAAATGAAGATAGTTCCTCCTAACAATGATGGAATGATGGTCCTCTGCATTTTCGCACTGTGACAAGTACCTGCTAAGATACGACCTCTAATCGAAACTGTCCCAGTAAATGGACATTTCTTGTCAATGTATGCACCTACACAATTCACAAACAAGGAACAACTCAAACACTACATAAACACATAACTCATTCCAATAACACATAACTCTAAGGAAATGAAGAAATCAAAAGATGTTTTCGTTAACTTTTACCTCAAGAAGACATTCGGTTGCTTCAAGAATGCCTTCTCCGTCTGCAACACACATTAAATTGGAGCTCAGAGCTCAGAGGAGAAGAAAAAAGGAAAGAGACATGATCTTTTACAAAAATGATAGAAAAGAAGAGATTAGAAACCTGCTCCGCCATTGTTGAGGTTGGTAGAGAGTATCGAGAAAGAGAAGCCCTAAACTGCTTGTGGAAGGAGAAAATGACCCTAAATCGCAAAAGCGGCAGATTCGTAGTTATAATAAAATGGGCTTTGGGACTCAGGCCCTGAAATCCTGATGACCCATTCATTGCTAAATTTTCTTTAAACTTACTAAATCATCGTTATTGTGTTCTTGTTTTGTATATGAAGTCTCTCTCTGTACAACATTACGAATGACAGATACAACACAACTCTAATCCTAATCTCATCTCCAAAAACAAGCTTGATGCAAATGACTCATACCTTACATCAATTATTCAAGACTGTCTAGGACCTACCTACTGAGCTAGAAACTTCTTCAATGCTGCCAAAATTTCTCTAAGTAGATTTGTCTGAATTCCTCTTCTGCTGCAAGATAATTTATGTCAGAATCTTAGTGTGTTGCAGTATCAGTTTGTCTTTCTTGCACATTTCTGGTTCTTTCCATGTCATTTTGAGGTGGTGGATGTTATTTACAGGCCACCAAGGAAGATCCCTGCGTCAAAAACTTGCTCCCTTCTTCAGATGGTTCACTGGTGCTACATGCATGACTCAGTTGAAGAAGTACTGTGATTTGAGAACTTCCTTTAAATCGAAATCACCTCTCTTTGGTACTGGAGGAAACACGAGATTCGGGTATGATTCTTGGAAACTTTGGAGCAACTGTATCAAGAACACAACAATATCAACAAGCCAATCGAGGCTGTAATTCATACAAACGCTTCAATCAAATCCTAAATACAGTTAGAGAAAGAAGTACTAACTAGAGCATCATCATTAATGTTGATATTCAATAAAGATAGCTTTGTTTCAGGATTTCTTGTGATCGTAAGTATAAACTTGTGATCAGTAAAAGCTGGAAAATACTTCACATACGATTTGAAAATCGTCTGGTGAAAACCACATTCATTTGTTTTGGCAGATGTGCAGAAAAAGAAAGTCAGACGTTTAGTCCTAAGCTTCTAACTAGAGAGTTATCGAAAACTTACATCTTCAAGGATCGGTGTGTTGTAAAGCTCAACGAATTTCTCTCTAAGTATTCTGTTCATTGTGTCAACGTCACATGCATGGGTCCAGTATGAGTCATGCACACCTGCAGAACCCAAGCATTCAATAAGAAGATAATACTTCTTTTTTTGTTGGTAGGCCATTAGTCGAATTGACAGAACTAACCTGCAAAGTTTAGGCCGGCCTCTCGACATGCAACAGCAGTCATCATCATGTGAGTGCCGTCCAGCGAGTGCACAAAGTTGGGAGGAAATGCAGTTCTTTGTTTCCTAACATCGACCTGCGAATTGATAGTCTTTAAGCAAAGACCCACTGATAGTCTTGCTCAGTGAAAACAAAGAAACAAACAAATCGGCTTTACCGTGTTACCCTCTCGCTGCAGAGCCAAAACCTGAAGAGATGTTCTTATCTGTAATCACAGTGGCCATATTTGATTACAAAGTCAAAATTATTGGCTCGCAGAGAGATGATTTTTAAATAACATGAAGGATTCTTAATGGATAATACTTACCAGATGTCTTTCACTTCTGCAATAGGGTTGCACAACAGGAAGCCCAAGAGGGGTGATCCATCGCACTGGATGATTATCGGAAGCAATTATCTGTAAAATTGACAAGTCAAAAAGAAAACACTAGTAAGTCTCTATTTACTAAACGTAGAAGAGCAGAGTTAATAAACATGCTACAAGACCACACCTTTGCACAATCACCAAGCCAACTCATAATGGCACGTGCCGCTTCAAATATCTCTCCAAGGGCAGCTAGCGTCACCTGAGGAGAAATGTTTCAAGTATAACATTAGTACATAGCTAAAAACAAAATAACATTTATCCGCGTGAATGCCACTATTCTTCTTACTTTTGCAGAATAGCAAGCAGCAGCAAATAACATTCTCTCGTCAGTGATAACACCTTTCTCTTCTAATCTTCTTTTTATTTGTTCACGAGCCCCTACATAGGTGACACCATATACTGACGTCATTACCGTCTGCTTTACCAGCTTCCTGTCGACCTGAAATTAGAAGAAAACATTGCATCACTGGGAAGAACTTTTGCTGTGGCATAATGTTCAATCAAAAACCGTTGATACTCACTTGAGTGATAAGGATCTTTGCCAGTGCGGCGGTTGGGTTTGACTCAGGATCCTTACTGCTGTCCTTCTTCATTATTTCATGAACTCTATCTCAGCACAAGCAAAGAAGAGAGGAGTGAGAAAGAGAGACAGAGAGAAAAACCATAAGAAGCTACACCTGACATGATTCCAACTCGAATAAATGAAATTGACAGCTACTCCATTCAAAATTGATATGATACCTCCGTGAAATTTCAGAGTAGACATCAGCTGGTTTTTCTCCTGCAACTAGATTAACTGCCGCAGCTTCAAACTGAGAGAAGCCAGTTTACAAGAAGAGAACTATATGAGATTGAAAATTACTAAGAGAAAAAAGCATATTATAAATGTTCACAAGAGAGGCTACACTATCTCTTCCTAAAGCTGCATAATGCTGTAGACCATTGCACGACCCATCCTGCACATAGAAATGATTCAAGGAAAAAGTGTTGTTTAAGAATTCACAGATTCTTTGAAAAGAGTATAGCACAGTTGATTCAGATCCCAATGGAAAGACCATATCTGGTGAAACCAATTAAAAACTTAACAAAAGGGAAAAGCAAACAGTCTACTGAATTCCCCAACCTAGAATCTTCTACAGAAAGCAAGTGTCAAGTAACTAAAAAGAGTAGGATAACTTTGGATATAAGTTTACGGTGCTTACCTGATGAATAGGCAAGTGGGAAATTACTGAATAAGGTGAAGGGCTTTTCAAGGCTTGTGTCAGAATAACACATGCAGCTAAACACTGAAACGGATCTTCAGCCTTTAACCACCATCGTTTTCCATGTATAGGATTTTCAGCTGAATCCATTATATCATCCAAATGGTTTTCCACGAAAGCCAGACGGGCATCATGTGAGAGCTTTTCAACACCACCTGCATAGAGGTTTGCTAAATGTATTTTCAGCCAATGCAAGCCTGACTTTCCAAGTGGTCGTCCTTCAGCAAACTCCAGGGTTCCACGGCAAAGATCAGAACTCAGATGATTCAGATGAGGATGCATTGGGTATGCACGGCCTCTAAAGTCAAGATTGTGAGGGTAGTAGAATCCTTCTTCGTCCTTCATTTTTCTAGCCACCTGCAATGATAACCTTTAGTCTATATCTTTTCCTAGTTAAGTGAAGACGGAACGAAAAGTCTTAAGCAGTAAGAATGTATTTCTTACAGAAAGTTTGAGCTCAACATCACATCTTAGAGAATGCCTCTCTCTGTTAATCTTGTTGGCCTTTCGAGCACTCCATTTCCAGGACTGGAGTTCTTCAGGATCCTCAGAGGATGGTTTTTCGGGTATGGGAACCTAAACAAAAATAAAATAAGAAAGAGAACAAAAATACGTCAGACACATACCATTAAAACCTATAACTATGCAGATTAATTAACTCTTGAAATGAAACAATGAAAGGTAAAAGTTCAGAAATCTCATAACATTTCTAGTGACTTACATCTTCACGATTAACTAAGCCTGCAATGTTGCCTCCATCAGCCCAGAGCCTTTCTACCACATCAAGTATATTCCTATTCACCCTCCACTTGGTATTCCCAAGTGTATCCAATGCCTATTCAAGTTCAATTTCGGAATATTAATATAATACATTACCTGAGAGCAACAACAAAATATATATTACAAGAGCGAAATACCAATGTACCTCAAATACTCTATGAGCAGTCTTGTGACTAATATCTTTCAGTGCATCTTGCTGCTTTTTGGATCCATGAGTACGCATGATATAGGAAGGTAAAAACAAGTAACCACCCTTGTCATATCTGAAGAAAATGTCACAGCATTTGCATACGTAAGCACGAGAAACCCATGGCTAAAAATAATGTGTGGTTCTCAATAATAGGGCATGATTCATAAGGGGATAAAATCTAGAGCAAAACAAGAAAGAGTTTTTCAAAGCATACCCTTTCCATCTCTTTGGTGGCACTAACATCGGAACATAAGGAATTAACATATGCTTAGCCTGCATGAGACAAAAAAACAATAAAAGATCACCTAACAGCTCATGAATGGAATGATAAAAAAGACATCTTAACTCACAGATTTATCTAGTCCTGCAAGAAGGAGCGAGTCACATTCAATAACTCCATACCTCCTCACCAGCTTAGACCTGCAAGTTCCAGTGATAAGTAAACTCTACACCATAAGCATATATCCCAGTTGAGAAAAAAACAACTTTCTTGCAATAGACGGTTCTATACATAAAACAACTGACTAGAAAAACAAATAAAGAGATGGGTACTCATTTTGAGGATTTCTCTCACCCTGGATATTTAGTCACAGTTTTAAACCTGTGTCTGAATGCAGGTCGAAACTCGGGTATAGAGTCCCCAGACTGGGTCAAGGGAGGTTGCACATAAGCTGCTTCGATCAATAGTTCTAGCAGACGGCTTCCAAGCTGAAATTTAGCATAAGCCCAACAACAAAGATGAAATGTGTCAATACCAAAGGCAAATACTATAATTTCACTCAAACGAATTATCAAAGCCAGACCTTAGCTTGTGTAGCTCGTCCCCATGGTTTGGTACCTTCACTTTTCACCACTTTTAATGCGTCAATAATCCTTTTCCTTCGAATCAAACTATTAACACGTTTCCTAAGCAATTGCTTTTCTTTCAATTCCTCTTGTGAGTCCCCTGCATTGTTCTTCCTAGTTCTCTTCAAGAAGTTATGAATCCTCACCTAAGAGATCAACCAAAACCACGACTCAACACATCATTTCTTTATAGAAACAAATTGAATTACTACTCATTCATACCTCCTGCTCAATAGCTATGCCAATACTAACAGCAGCTTGAACAACTTGGATACACCCATCTTCATGTCCAGACATAACCAAACCCATCATCTTATGCATCACAATAACCGCCATTTTATCAGCAGGCAAAAGCTCAATATGAGGAGCATAAGCTGCTCTAACCTTCTTGCTCTTATTCTTCTGCAACTTCTGCTCTCTCTCAATCACATCTTTCAAAGGTTGAAACCATCCCAAGAACATATGTTTCACATAAGGCAAATTCGGAGCTAGATTCTTCTCACACATCTCCTTCTCCAAATCTCTGTACTCATCAACCATCCTCTCCCACGCTTCAGTCTCTTCCTTCACTTGTCGTCTCCTCAAGGAATCAAATTTCCTCTTATCGATATCTTTCCGCTCGATTTTCAAAGTCTGATCAACCATTTTACTCAAACCCTTGAGAAACAAAGCAGAGATCCATGGTGGGTCTTGCATAAACAGTCTTCTCCGACCAGAAAGTCCATTCCTTTCGACAGGATTCTCAAGCTCCTCAATCAAGCTTGCTCCTTTAATGGTTCCAGCGTATGAAGAGTCCTGATTCTCGAAGCTCTCGATGAGATTGCCGTGGAAGTGAACCGAATTCGAAATGGGTTTCTCGTGAACGGAGAGGGAAGTAGAAGAGGAAGAAGAAGAAGAAGAAGAAGCTGAAATCGGAAGTGAGTGGCGTTCGAAGAAAGGAAGGGTTTTGCGGCGGAAGAGGGCGGAGGAGGGAGGAGGTTTAAGCCAGGTGACGAGAGAAGTTTGGTGTTGGAAATGAGAGGTTGGGTTTAAGGAGAGAGAAGGAGAAGCCGCCGCAGCGGAAGCCATGGAAGGAAGGTGAAGATAGTAGAAGATAAGGTATTGGTCTTCCAATGAACATTTGAAGAAGAGAAAGAAATTTTGAGAGCAAAACAATCCAACAAACCTCTCTAAAACCTCTACTCTTTTGTTTTTTTCCCCAAATATATCAAAAAAAGAAAATCCATTGTATTTCTAGAATGATTTATAAAATATTCAGAAAAACAAATACATTTAATTAAAAAACAAAATATAGGGAATATGAACATTAAATATCCCCTTGTATTTTTTAGTTGATGTTTTAGACCATGTAAAAATTAATTAGTGTTGACGAAATATAATATGTTGATTGTTTTATCATCAGTAGAAAAAATGCAAGAACCAATAAGCTCCCTAAATGATTCTTTAATTTGTGTGTAAAACTCTTAAACACTAACTAAAAATACAGAAGGAATATTATTTTGTTTGGGTAATTATTATTAGCCATTAGATGATCATCCGCGCTACGCTGCGGTTTTTTCGAATTTTTTCGTATTGTTTAATTTAAATATAATTTTTATTTATCTAATTACTTATTCATGCAATAGAAAATTTATTTCTAATGCCCTTTTCATGATGCCCTTTTTCAACTCTACCTTTTTTTTAGTCATTTTTATTTCTACTCTCTTTAAATTTTTAATGACCATTTTACCCCTATTTGAAAATTGTATTAGGTTAACAAAATGAAATATTAATATTTTTCGCCTAAATTATTCCAAAATAAATTTCTCGCCAAAAAAATTTCGGAAAAAAATTCCCGCCAAAAATTTTCAAAAAACAACACATCTGCTATAGGTTTTTTTGCGGGAAAAAAGTTTGGCGGAAATTTTTTTTTTGCGTAAAAATTTCAGTTTCCAATTACATGTTCCTATTAGATGAAGGTAATTTGATCATTCTGTTCAAGAGAAGAGATATTTTTAAAAATGGACAACACAAAAGGGTATTGTTGCAAAAGGTAGTAAAAAAAGGGTAGTTTTGCAAATTTCCCCATGCAATAAACAATTATTTTTAGTATTAAAAATATTTTTTCTAATAACATTCTCAACAATGCATCATACAGATAATTCATAAACAACGTTTGTCTTAAACCAATTTAACAAAGGGTAGTGTTGGATTCTAGAAACCTAAGAATTTGATGATGGAGCTCCTTACGTATCTTTCCTTCTTAATGATTTATTGTATAAATATCAATTTAAGATAACAACTTACTCAAATCATTAAGTAATCCACGACTATTATATACTCATACTTTGAGTTTGGATTACCAAAAAAAATCTTCCAGTATGAGAAAACTATTAAAATGGTTTTATTGAAAAATTATGTAATATTAAAATAAATTTAGTAATACTACAATTAAATATGTAAATTAAATAATAAATATATCATTAACCTATAAATTAGAAGTTGAAGAGCTTACATTAATTATTTAATAGACACATGTCAAATGCTAAAGTGATGATGTGTCAAT
>Ga0041059_1001478_pt1 | contig 18591 bp, 17 predicted proteins | sample AraColnosormetaG_FD_56232 | JGI IMG/M metagenome (GOLD analysis project Ga0041059, IMG submission 56232) | Arabidopsis roots microbial communities from North Carolina, USA - Col MF nosort | ecosystem: Host-associated > Plants > Roots > Unclassified | place: USA: North Carolina | collected...
ATATATATATATATATATTTTTTTTTTAGTTACTATTAAAACTGCATTGTACTATGCGGTTTTATTATCATTCAAAATTTAAAGGTTTAAGAAAATAAAATATGTATAAATTAATTATCGTTATTTATGCTTTCATTTTGTGGGATAAGTATATTTTCTTGATATGTCAATGCGATGAAACAATACTAATAAAATACATCTAATTATAAAAGTGTTTCTTGATAACTTAAATGAGGTTTATAATTATACATTCGGATATGTTTGGTCAAATATACTACGTAATCATCATGTTGTGTTTTTGTTTTTAATAGGATCATCATGTTGTGGTTGATAATTTCATTTTGTGAACGGTGTCTATAGTTTTTCTAGCTCCCATTCATATTTTTAAACGTTACTCTATAATTAATTACGTACAAACAAAAATTAAGGGTGCGTCAGAAAAAAGAAAAGAAAAGACAGAATATTTTGGGAATCATGGGGAAAGTGAAGCACCGATTTGGTAAATGTAAATAAATGTTGGGTTAGTTTATGTAAATAAAGACAAAATATGGGACCGAAACAAAAAACGAATTCAGGTCTGTGTAACCTCGAAAGTGAGACCGTTGTCGCCCACAAAACACAAACCCTATCTTTTCTTCTTCTTCTTCTTCGTTCAGTCTTCACTTTCTTTTCTTTTCTCCGCCACCACACAAATACATTCTTCATTCTTTGTAACTTTCACGCTATTCTTCCTCAATATATTCATTCGACCTCCTCTCTTCATTCTTAATTTCTCAAAAATCTTATCTTTCTCCCTCATTTTTCCCGTCGAGGGTTCCTTAATCTCCTTCCTAGGAACGTTTCATCGATTTCATATTTGCTTTCCTTAATCCACAACGTTTCTTCCTTCGTTTTTTTCTGCAATTTTGTTTTCCTTTACACCAAATTCATCTCTTAGTCTTGTCCAATTTTCGATTTTTTTTCCGACAATCCTGATTGTTTGTTTTTTTATCTGTCGGGATTTCGAATGGCGCTTGCGTATGATCCTCTCTTCATTACATCGGACAAATCTTTGTCCGCCTTTGATGTTGCCTCTTCACCGCCTCAGCCCATGAATTTAACACAAGACGAGCTCAAACGTATCGCCGCTTACAAAGCCGTGGAATTCGTCGAGTCCGGCATGGTTCTCGGTCTCGGAACCGGCTCCACCGCCAAACACGCCGTCGACCGAATCGGCGAGCTTCTCCGTCAAGGCAAACTCGAGAACATCGTTGGTATACCAACGTCTAAGAAGACGCAGGAGCAGGCTCTGTCTCTCGGCATCCCTCTCTCTGATCTCGACGCACACCCTGTCATCGATCTCTCCATCGACGGCGCAGACGAGGTCGACCCTTTTCTCAACCTGGTAAAAGGCAGAGGAGGGTCTCTGCTTCGAGAGAAGATGATCGAAGGAGCTTCTAAGAAGTTTGTGGTGATTGTTGACGACTCCAAGATGGTGAAGCATATTGGTGGAAGCAAGCTTGCTCTTCCGGTGGAGATAGTGCCCTTTTGCTGGAAGTTCACGGCGGAGAAGCTCCGGAGTCTGCTGGAAGGATACGGGTGTGAAGCGAATCTTCGGTTGGGAGAGAAAGGGAAGGCCTTTGTGACAGACAATGGGAATTACATAGTGGATATGCATGTGGAAGAGGATATGGGAGATTTGGGAGCAGTGAGTGATGCGATTCTGAGGCTACCGGGAGTAGTGGAACATGGGATGTTTCTGGATATGGCTTCTACTGTTATCATTGCAGGTGAGCTTGGTGTTAAGATCAAGAACAAACACTGAAACACACACCACACCTCTTCTCGTTGATTTTGGCCTTTATGTATTAGGAGACAGAGGATTATGGTTTGCTCTATGGTTTAGATGATATGAGATTAGGTTTTGGATGATGTCACTGTGAGGAGGATGAATGACTTTCTTTTGACAGAGTTTTGGATGCATTGACATCGTCGTCATCATCATCAATCAATCTTGTAAACAGCATTTTGCTTCTTCATTGCCTTTGTTGTGTTTGAATGCTCTTCTTTTACTACTGGGCCTGTGTTGGGCTTTGCTCCTTGTTATATATCATCATAGGCACACTAAACACTAAAACTATTGTTTCGCCGAAACATGAATCGTGTTAGGTGTGAATCCATGTTGTGACAAAACTAAAACTATCGACCTCGCAGTGAATAGTAATAGTATGATTAATACAATCCAAAATCATAACCATTCTCTTCCTCTTCCACTTCGTCTTCATAGAAGTTCTCATCTGCGTGTGGTGCTGCGTAGTCTTCTTCATCTTCTTCATCTTCAACAATCTCATGCTCTTCCTTCTTCTTCTCCGTTACTGTCTCGGTTCTCGGTTTCTTCTGTGTTGGCTGAAAGAAGAAACAAGAACAAAATTGTATAGACCTGAAAGTGATGACAACTAAGGAAACAACAAGACAAGAGAAGAGAGGATAATAAACTTACGCTAGTATCCAAGAGCTCGTCCAAAACATGGTGTTGATTAACCCGCTGAGTCTCTGTATAAGACTCAAAATCAGAAACCCAAGAAAAAACTTCTTCAAAAGATGCTATATATTTTTATCTTCCTCTCAAGTGTTCTGCAAACTGCTTCCGTGGCTGTAGCTGATGGAGGTGCATTCTTAGCTTCCTCAGCACGTTTTCGTCGCTTTTCCTTTCTAGAATTCGCCACAGCTGCTTTAGAAGCTTCCACAAGGTTTCTTGCATCTTCGGGGCAATTAGCAGCCTTCAGAGCTGCTTCCTTTTCTGCTTGCTCCTACCAAACAATATAAATTCTTCACCGAGTGTCCGAATCCAAGAGAAGATAAATGATATAGCCTATCAATCACCTCAAGATAGTCTTTGTTTTGTAAATTCCAGGCCGTTGTCTTCAACCGCGTTTCGTCCTCACCGAGAAGAACATGTTCCACCTAGAAAACAGTGAACAAGTGAAACTCTAGTAAGGGGAAAAAGACTCTAGAGCATTTCTCCATTTCATGTTTCAGATTCAAAAGTTTAAGCATTCGACCTCAGAATCATCGTCGTCCGAACAGATGTCTGATTCATCCGAATATTCAGCATGTCTTTCACCCCCATATGTTTCTCCTTCGCCTTTCTCTGCGCACAAAAGATTCTCAAGAGCTCTAACGATAGCAAATAAAAACTTTAAGCTGATAAGTGATAAGACATGAAGTAAACTCACCCGAACATTTTTTTGCCCTTTTGCTTACATTAACTTGTTCATCGTGGTTTAAGTTACCAATTCCTCCCTCGTTTTCTTCTCTAGCTGCTTTTTCCATTCTCTCTTTCTCTGCTCGCTGATAAGCAGGAGGATCCGACCCACCAACAACTCCACCAGAAATTATAATGAACTGCCGGAAAAAATTTGGAAGCATCTGATTGTCAACTCTCGGAGCCATTTGTCACCAGTTGCATAAGCATCAAAACAATAAAATGGAAAGAGACTTACATCGTCGTGACAGCTCTTACATAATCCATAACCAAAGCGTTTTAAATCCTTATGTTTACAGTTCACTACTCCTTTGTCAGAATTTGGTCTTGGGGTAAAAGTTTCTTTACGCAATATCTCTTCGCTTTCATCAAGCTCATCAACCTAGACAAGCATTGTACAACATTTAAAAAAGAACCAACTAGAAACGATCTGTAACATAATCCTGCAAATGAAATTACTCACAGTTAAACTTCCAGCCTCGGTATTAGCAAATTCATTCAATCTTTTGGTTATTGTTGCTTCACACATATGCACAACTTTTGCCTGAAAGTTATATAGAAAAACACATCAAATCGAAACATCTTTGCTCTCATCTTATAACAAGATTCTTTAAAGAAGCTTGAATCAGATTCTTACAATGTCTGCCCTAGAGTACATGATACCATGAGAAAGTGCAGCCATGTAAATTGCTGCTCCACATATTCCACTTGGTTTCCGGCCTGTCTGCAAGCGAATAGATGGCCAACATTAACACAAGCCATAATATATAACTCTTAAGACAAAGAACATGTAGGTAACTATCACACCTGTATCCAATCTCTCTTCATACTAGATATAATGTTTTTAGCCGTGTTTGCGACATCTTTTGCTTTAGCGTGTGCACCTTTCAATAAGCCTACAGTGTATAATGAAACAAGAATTTGATACAACTATTTTGTATTTTGACTGATGTTCACACCAACTGATAAAAAAATCGAATGTTCTGCATCAACCCCGATAAAGAAGAAGAATGGGAGCCAAAAGACAACATGCTTACTGTTTGTGAATCGAGGAATGAAGATTGAAGGATCAACAAGCTCCTCATAGTTCTTGTTTTGCACAAGGTACAGCATTTCACAGAGTTGCAAGTACACGGAACCTAACTCGTAACTAGACATGAAACCAATACCAGCATTACTCGACTCTGCAGTAGACTTAACAGATAATTAGGCTGTCAAATAGAGAGAAAAGTAGTATGGAAATAAAAAACAATTCATCTTACACGCTAACTCGAAGGTAGCTTGAAAAATCAATAAAAAGAAGAGAAATTTTCATGTCCCTACGGGTATAGAAAGTATTTGGTTAACATACAGCAATATAACGCATCACTCGTAACATAAACTCAGCATGATTCTAACCTGCAAGCCAAATAGAGACAGGAAGACTGTACAAGTTCAGCTCTGCGCCCTTTGGTGAAGTTTTGGTCCATTGCCGCCTTCAGAAGACAAATAAAGTTTGATAGTGTAAGAATCGTGACAGATCAATATGTAAAAAAACTAAACATACTTCATAGAATACGGCAGCCATGTCAACCACATCATCTCTCTCATCACCGATTCCTAAGGCATCTTTCAAATTCCTTAACTCATCTATAGCTACCAACAACAAAAGATGAGCCAAATGAACTGATACTTGAGAAAAAGGGAAGCTCATCTCTATATACCTTTTCTCCTTCTCCTATCACGTGAGCTTGAATTCCCAACACTCGTCACTATATTACCTGACGCAGGCACAAGAAATAATTTCAAAAGGCACGAAAAAAAGATAGCATCATAGTGAAGAGAGTATACATACCTGTCCAGCGGCATTCTTAACGAAGGTAACATCAGTAGAAAAATTGAAGTTTTCCAAAATCCTCCCACATAAATCACATGCCCTACCAAAAACAAAAAGAAGAAGCACAAGCTCATCATTCATAAGTCGGAGCTAGTGAAATCATAACCGCAAGAGTTTAAAAATCTCGAAAACACTTACAAACCACCGTCGAAGGGGCGAATTTTGGGAACATTCTTCGCACAATGCTTACACCACACCATGGCCTCCTCTAAAAAGTAAAACTCAAAGACAGGGGCTTCAAGAAAAAATACATACAAAGTCAGATACTTTTTAAGCGATCTCACAAACTTAGAATTGAACTTTTCTTACCGGAAATTGAACTCAACGTTGCCTAGATTATCCTGCCGTAAGTTTTTCTCTGCACAATTGAAGAGGAAGAGAAGAAGAAATTTGAGAGTCACAAACGCTCTAAAGTTGGAAGTCGACTAAACCCACTCTTTCCTTTGTATATATACTAGTATTCAATACAACAGTTCAGCTTTTATTTGTTTTAAGCCCATTAATCGGCCCATTAATAAATCGGATTTGGCCCACAAAAACAAAGTTTATTATAATCGGCAAAACGCTTCCTTCGGCGTTAAAAACGCAGCAATCGCCTGATCATACTTCACGGCGTTAATCTTAATCTTCTTCTTCGTATCGTACCATGGACACTTTGCTTGATTGAGATTTGGTTTGCCGGAAAAAAAACCTACTAGAATCGGCAATCGACATCGCAGAGAATAGTAAACACGAAACTGTACACTTTTAAAAATCTCTCATACACCTTAGTTTTAACGTCAAAAAATACACAGAATTATAAATCAATCAATCAAATACTATGATTAACAAAAAGAAAAAAAGTGATACGATTGTGGTTAGTGGTTAGTTATCAACCGTTCAAATGATGTCACACCTCATTCCACCGTGATACGCTTCACACTCGCAACACTAACACGTGTCATCATGCAATAATCCAACAATTGTTAACCCTTTTTTTTTGTCGTCAAACTGCTTTTTTATTACACTGAAAAAGTTACATCGTTGTGGGTTACTCTCTTTTCTTTCTTTCATCCATAACATACTACTATTGATTGTTGTCAATTTCATCTATTTGTTTTTCCAAGGCATTTTTCTCTGCCCATATATTAATTAGTGATGAAATAACCACGTGTATATGTATGCATACATGTACATCTACGGATACGTCTCCAATGTCAATTTTGTTTTGGTGGTATAAAGTAAGAAAACAATCAAAAGATTCGAGAATCTATTACTCCATCTCTTTGCTTCATCTCTAAACACACATAACTTTATATAACCTGACTGAATAATTCGGAAATCAGATAGAAAGAAAGGAAGCTTTTGTTAAGGCTTTAGCGTCAGAATAAACTAAATACGATTCTCTTCTTCTAAGTCTCCTTTTTCTTCGCTTTTCCACTTCTTCTTCTTCTTCTTTCTTTCTTTCAAAAGCAGAAGAAAACGGTACAAAGCTCTTTTGCTCCTCCATCTCCTAAAATTTGGGTCTGCCTCTCGATTCTCCCTCTCTTTTCGGTTGTCTTATGTTTTGTCTCAAGTGTATTCTTCATTCATTCAAAACTTTCTCCAATTTGTTTTACCGTCTTAAATTTATTATTTATTGCAAATTATGAAAACCGTTATATAGACGATTCGACTACGGTAAATTCAGATTCTTAGATTTAATTTTCTTTTTTTGGGTGCGAAATTCCACTAAACCGTTTTGATAAACTTTTGTGCAGTTAGTTTGGTCAAACAATAAGAAACATATTTAGTTTGTACAGCTTTTGTGTTCTGGTAACCAACCAGGTTTGGTTCAGCTTTACCTAAACCACCATCTATCATTAGCTCTTTCAATTAATCCACAAATTAAACTTCTTTAGCTTATTTTAAGTCGCCTTGATCTCATCAATGTTTCAAACTTTTTCTTCATTAATTCGCATCTTCTAATTCACATGTTCATGTTGCGTATGGAATCTCCTTAGCATTAAATGCAAATTCTGACCCCAACCCATTATTTATCATTTCTTCAGCTGCACGTTTCTTTCTATACCGTGAGAACAGAGAACATGGGAGATCATTTCGTGCTGCTGGTGGATCGGTTGATAACAGAATCCACGATTGAGGCTGCGATTCAGAGCAGGAACCAGATGTTGCAAGCTAATATACCCGTTGAGGAATGTACAATCTTGGACGATAAAACACTTGAGATGCTGCGTAACGGAGATTTGTCAATGGCTGAGTGCAGGATCTGTCACGACGAGGACTTGGATTCCAACATGGAGACTCCTTGTTCTTGCAGCGGCAGCGTCAAGGTAAACACAATTAGAAACATTTTTCCCAAGTTAAGAGAACATTGGTTGGATCGGATGATCAATGTTGTTGGTTTAACTTGGCAGTATGCGCATAGGAGGTGCGTACAGAGATGGTGTAACGAGAAAGGTGATACCACCTGCGAGATTTGCCATCAGGTTTGTCTCCTCTCTTTTTTTTTTTTCTTCTTTTTCGGAGAAGAGATCCCTCCCACCTTGAATCCAGCACTTCCACCTGGAAGATTTACCACTGGACCAACAGCTATTTGTCTCCTCTCTTTCTATTGTCCTTCTGAATGAAATCTGATGATAAGTAGTATGTTTTTTTTTGTTCAGGAATTCAAGCCGGATTATACAGCGCCGCCTCCGTTGCTAGAGTTAGGCCATGTTCCTCTCCATTTCAGGGGAAACTGGGGAATCTCTCAACGGGAGCATCGTTTCATCACAGTTGTACCTGCTGATTCCACTTTTATTGACCAACCATATCCTCTTTCTTCCACCACAAGCTTCATCTGTTGCCGTTCCCTTGTTCTCATTGTACGGACCCTTCTTGTTTTCCCACCAAACCAACACTTTGATTTTGTCTTTACTCATAATGTTTGTAATTTGCAGTTCATGGCTCTTCTCATTCTCCGACATACCCTCCCTTTAGTCCTCACCGGATCAAACCTTCATGTCTTCCCTTTGTTCACGGTGAGATTATTATTATCTCACAACAGATTCAAGGGACTATAATTTGAATGAATGAACCCTAAGTGTTGTTATTTTTGGTTTCAGTTGTTATTTCTGAGAATACTCGGAATCATGCTACCCATCTACGTTGTCACCAAAGCAGTCGCCACCTGCCGCCGCCATTCTCGGACCTTAGACACCTCTCCCTCCGATGATTCATCTGATGAAGAAACAGATTCATGGCGCTTGCCTCAAACGCAATCTTACATTATAGGCGTACGATGATCACTCATTCTTTTCTTTCACACACACACACAAAGTCAAATGACACTGTAAATATAACTTCTGGCTTATACATGTAAAATGTTGGATTGGTTTAACAGATTGAAACAAAAAAAAGTATCTCATTAGGAAAGCTCTCTTCTCAAGTGTTTTCCCAGCTGTGCAATGCAGATAGATAGACAAAGAAGACTCATCTTGAATTCTTACACAACAACTCTAACCATATGATCCAATACAAATTTATAAACCACTATAAAGATTCCTATAAAGATCCCAACATTCACAAGTGTCTCTCTGTGTTTGTATCCCAAAATTCAAGACAAGAATCTGGACTATCTTTCAAAATCAGAGACAAAAGTTACAAGGAAAGGACCTGCAGGAAGCGACTTTGGTATATCAACTCCAAACAAGAGCCTTTGTGTTTGTTGTCTGTAAGTTATGAAAACATCAAGACCTTCTTGTAGTTTAGTTTCACCTTCTCCTCGGCCTGAAAATAAACGATGGCCCACAAATGGTAAGAAAACAGGAGTTGGTAGCTACCACTAGATTTAAATAGATAGATGGAAGTAATACTTGCGGTTCTTCTGCTGTGTCCTCCAGTAACAAGCAAGCGCCCCAAATGCACAGCTGGCGATGGCTATTGCCAATGCAGCTCCAATCGGCACAACCAGAGCATTGGTGGCCACTGTTAAGTCTTCAGTGGCTGAGACGGTCTCTTCCTTGCTCCGGCTGACACTCTTTTCCTTGTAAAGAGATACGAGCTTAGGCCCATAGTAGTTCTTCAAGAACTTGTAGACATGTTCATGGTCCCACTCTATGCTTTTCTGATTACTTGAAAGATAACACAATGGGCAAAGCTCCTTTGGTGGCCATATAATCTTGGGGAACTTGGGGTCACCTGTACCAAGGGAAGCTTCGTCCTTCAAGAGTCTCTCGTTGACCTTGTTGTGTGTGCTCCACACCCACAATACGAAATCACGTGCCTTTTTGAAAGGGGTTTTGACGCTGTCCATGAAACACATGCATATGAGGTTCAGTTGAGCAAATACCACGATAAATCGAACTGTGAGTTATTATTATTATTTTTACCTCAAGCACATGTCATTGAAATGCAGGCGGCATTCATCACACATGAAGAAGTTGTTGACGAAATCGCATATTGTCGTGAATGCAAAATGACTTTCTCCATCCTCAATTCTCACGGAAAGCGAATGCATCAGAACCCATAATCCACAGCTACAGTCAAGCATTTAAGGAATAGTTCACTAAACTGAAGTGAAGGATCATGGTATGAAGTTTAAAAAGAAACTACAGTACCTAAATCCGCGAGTATCGTTCTTGCTGCCACGGCAAAACATCTACCAAATATGATATTAGGACAATCAGATCTCTAATGCGGATATACAGGAAAACAGTAATAGAGTCGGTTGCTAGCACTCACGTAGTATCCACGCGGAACATCCTTTCCACAAATAGGGAAATTTCCCAGGGTATCGTTCCCTCCAGATTTTTCGTAAGAGCAATTTCCAGAAGGGCATAAATCATCATAGTTCACTAGAATTTCTGCAGCTCCTTTCCGACACCTATAGAATATAAATTTCACAATTAGTGTGGAAAAAGAAAGTGATCATCAAAATGCTTGTGACGGCATTAGGATAATGACACTTTAATTTACCTCCTGGAAAGATGATGTGCTGCTAGAAGCTGGATAAATCTTATAAATGAAGCACTTGTTTCAGATGACTTAATGGCCTGTACACGACATGAAACTACTTATTTTTTAACGAAACTGAGCGAATGGAAGAAGGTCATATACATACACATCTCTCAACCTTATGTGCTAAAATGATATCAAAAGCTTCTGCGGTTGCTTCCTCGACATCATACACAGCCTGAGAAATCTGTGGCAAATCAACACCCGGTTATCTTAAAGCTGTTTAATCTTAGACGAAACGCTAATAATATCAGCAAAGTTAGGCAGAGATAAGTCTAGAAACCTGGTTGTAGTCGGTTAGATTCGACAGGGCATGTTCGTTTTTGAATTTCTGATCATCCAAGCCATAAGAACTGCAAATTATTGAGAAACAAAACAGACTAAGTAAGATGTGATATTGGCAAACTCGGTAAGGAAAATTATAGATACACTTCAAAGATGAAACATAGTTTGAATCTGCTAGATATATTTCGAGTCAATGCTGAAGATAAACGTCCGGTGGATTTGTGGCACAAACCTGCCAATCTGCTTGTTAATCCAGTTGAGCAAACGCTCAGCAGTGCGGCCGTCATCAATAACAAGTATCTCACTTTTATCCTTTTTAGGTTCCCAACTGCCAGAGACAAACTTAGTAGGAGGACCCCAAAAGAGCATTGGATAGTGAGAAACAGAGAACTTGTCACAGAGCTTGGTATTCGTCTGCGCTGCCAGGGAAATGGACCGACTTAGCTCAGAAACAGTGAACCAAGAGAATTTAACATGATTCATAAAAACATTCGGAGCATGGAGTAAATACCTTCATTGCACAATCAACTCTAGTCATCAAAACGATTCCTGGATGTATTGCATCTGGACCATTGAAGAGCCTTGCAACCTTTTCGTAATGAGGCTGCATAAGAGTAACACTTTTTAGGCAACGGAAATCTCCAAAGTTGAGGCTTTGAATAGTTTATGTTACCTTGTAGTTTCTACAGGCAGGACACCTAGAATCAATTGAAAACGATACACGCATCAGTAAACGCCCAAACTAGTAACTGAAGAAAATATAAAGCCTTCTAGTAGCAATGATTAGAGAAGAAGCACACTAATAGGATCATAAAGTTCAAATCTTTTCCTATAAGAACACACTTGCAAGAGAACCCAACGCTAGATCCAGCACCAAACTCTGTAGGTAGTAGATAAACTGCAAAACCCACCAACCAAAAGTGGAGATTTAAGTGAAAAGTGAAAAGCAATCGAAGAACTGACCAGTGAGCGAAGAATTCGACGACGGCATACTTGGCGGGGGTGTCTTTAAGGACTGAATCGAAGTTGGTAGTGTTCAATTCAACAGCTTTGTCTTTCTGATCGGAGATTTCCCGGAGAATCAAGCGCGAGCCCGGGGAAGAAGAGGAAGCGGCGATTACAAGGCCGGCGAACAAAAGCAGATGCACCAAAGACATCAAATCCAATCGAACTATGAACCCCTCCTCTCACAGATTTCAAAGTTTCGATTCTTCTTCTCAACAGAGATAGATAGAGAGAGGAAGCGAAGATCTACAGAAGAAAGCTTCCCTCCTCTTCCACTGAGAAAATGAAGGAAGATTTGTGATATAGAAGCTCCTGAACGACGTCGCACATCTCTTACCCACTCTTTGAACTCCGTTACTGTTGATAATGGGCTTTATTCAGACAACATTATTTGGGCCCAATTGGGCTATCTTATGGTTCACTGATTTAAAATTCACAATGATGATCAAAACACATTATCGGCTTAGATGGGAGATTTATGGTCGATACTGTTATCAAACATTCAAGCTTAACACTTATTTTAGACATACAAATCTAGAAAGCAAATGCTAAGACCTGAATTTTACTACACTGAAACATTACATATAGAGATTCCATTCACGATGAGGATTCCAGTACTTCGGTATTGTGGCAACCACGCAAATTTCCGAATTTCGCGGACTCAAAATCGGTGTTTCGACTCGCGATTTGGCGACCCTCACTTAGTAGCGATCTGAATCTTTTTGAATAGTAATATTTGTCTCTAATTTTCTGGAGTGTGCTTTTATCTGTTTCCGTAATCTCTATGATTTCTGTCAAAAATCAAAAATGATATATTTTAAATAATATATGGATTTATATGCAGGCAATGTGTTTAAGTATCACAGATTACATAATCCAAATACTAATCATAGTATTGCTAAAATCCCCATTTATATACTCCAAAAAAATGCTTCATGTCTAGCTAGGCGAATCCCCCACATTATGCAAGAATTGTTTTCTATCAAACCCATTATTTGTGGACCTATCGAAGCCAGGCAAAAAGAACACTATAATGTGTTGGTCATGTGCATATCTTCAAATAATAAAAGACTACTTATGTGGCTGATAAAAACTAGCCGCCTATTGCAGAATGCAGAGTCAGGTGCTCAATAATATGTGAAAATTCATTCATTTCACTTATCAAAAAACTCCTTATAATCTCATATAAGTGTTACTAAATACATGAATATATATGTTCTGATACGTTTATGTCATTGTCAATGAATGATGAATGTAGTTGGTGTACATGCATTAGTCGAATCTTCAATGGTAGTATAGTTTTTGATTACTCTTGAACATTGTGAAGCTTATCTATGAACAAAAAAAGAAAGACCAAATGTTTTACAGCCTTTCTTTTTTATTTCTTTATAATCTTGTCAGCATCTAGCAAGCAAGCATCGAGTATCAACCATTAAATTAAAGAGCCTCCTAATATACATATGGCCTTTGGCTTTTGCCAATGTTTAACCCCTTTATATTTCCCATAGTCACATATTTCTCATCAGATTTTAAAATGTTACATTCATAACCCCAAATCATTCCTATGCACCATCTACATTATGCATCTGAGCAGTCTAAAATACCTTGCATTACCGTATGATTAACTTGTTTATAAGTAAGCGTATAACTGAATTACAAAGAAGTTTCGGGTAAAACTGTAATCAATCATCAAAATGAAAAGGACCAAAATGTAAAAACACTAACTTATGAGGGATTCATGTGTTATTCAATGGTTTTTGTCTCTCCCCCTCCAATTACTAACCAATCGTCTTTCTCTCTTCATTGACCCCTTTTTTTGAAATTACCAAATCTCTCTCCATTTCAGCGAATCTCTTCTTCAGATTTTCCTCTTCCACTAATCTTTTGCCTGTTTAATCGGAGCTTAGATATCATCAGAAGGTTTTTGTTCTATCAATTCTCCTTCATTCGATCCATTTTTACCCCTTTCTTTGGAATCTCCGATTCGACCAAGCTTCTTCGCCGTCTCATCGGAGACAAACACATATTCACGCTAAATCAACTAAATTAAGCTTAGATAGATATATAGATATATAGGTAAAAACTCAACTACGACTACTCGGAGATGTTGGGTGCTGGATTTCAGTTGACGAGAGGCAGACACGGCGACGATCCTTTCTACACTTCCGCAAAAACTCGCAGGGCCAATCAGCGCATCGATCAGCTCCGTAGAGCTCAGAGCGACGTCTCTAACGTTCCATCATCAGCTCCTTCTCCGCATAAACAACAACTCGAGCCGTCCGATTTATCTTCCAGTAATCTAGATCGGTTTTTAGAGTCGGTCACACCATCCGTACCGGCTCAGTTTTTATCCAAGGTTTATTACAATCTCTATTTTATGTTTTTTTTTTTTTAATCTAAGTCTGTGTTGTTCTCTGATGGTGATGGTGATAATCTCTGTGTAGACATTGCTACGAGAAAGAAGAGCAGATGATGATTATAATAAACTTGTGCCTTATTTTGTGCTTGGTGATATATGGGACTCATTTGCAGAGTGGAGTGCTTACGGCACCGGTGTGCCTCTTGTTTTGAATAACAACAAGGATCGTGTTATCCAATACTATGTCCCTTCTTTGTCAGCCATTCAAATCTATGCTCATTCTCATGCCTTGGATTCATCTCTTAAATCAAGGTTCTTAATTCTTTGTGAACTCATCATAGCAGCATTATAGTATAACAAGCTGTTTTTCATTATGTCATGTACGGTTCCTATGGCAGGCGTCCTGGTGATAGTAGCGACAGTGATTTTCGGGATTCAAGTAGCGATGTTAGCAGCGATAGTGATTCCGAGCGGGTTTCTGCTAGAGTAGACTGTATCTCATTGAGGGATCAACATCAGGAAGACTCTTCCAGTGATGATGGCGAACCTTTAGGCTCTCAAGGTCGTTTGATGTTTGAGTATCTTGAAAGAGACCTTCCATACATCCGTGAACCTTTTGCTGATAAGGTTTGTGCGTTCATTTCTCTACTAGAACCGAAAGCATGGTGTAGATACTATATACTAAGATGATGATATATATTATTATCATCTTTTATGCTCTTATATCATACCAGGTAACTTCAAATTTAAAAACTAATGCTCAGAAATGGCCTTTGTTGTTTCTAACCTTCAACTGATGGCTATCAACTAATCAGAAATGTTCAATCTGCTCAGGGACTGGTCATCGTCAACTTAAACTAAACCACATTCTTTTCTATTTGTTTTAGTCAACAAACTAGACCACATTCTAACTCACAAAAAAATTGGGAACTTGTTTGAGTCTGTTGTTAATATTAGGCTCCTCCTCCTGACTATTGCCTATGTTGCAATACAGGTCTTGGACCTCGCAGCTCAGTTTCCCGAGCTAATGACGCTGAGAAGCTGTGACTTACTTCGGTCAAGCTGGTTTTCTGTTGCATGGTATTGTTGTTTGTATTTTGCATGCACTTGCTTGCTGCAATATGTTGTTCATGTCTCTAAAAATTCATGTGATACTTTGCAGGTACCCAATTTACAGAATACCCACAGGACCGACACTGAAGGACCTGGATGCTTGTTTCTTGACGTATCATTCCCTACACACATCTTTTGGAGGTAAACCAAAACTCTTTTATTTATCAAAACAACAAGTTGTAGGTTTACACTGTTCCACAACTTACACTATATCTAATCAGAATACTTGAGTGGATCCAAAATGTTCCAATTGATTAGAGTGACATGTGGCTAGAGTAGCATCATTTGACTATCAATCACAATGACAACATAAATAGGTGTGTTCATTAGAAGAAATAGAGACTGTTGGTGCGAATTCAAATTGTTTGTAGGATAATAGTTTGGTAGATAGAACTATTGACAACGTTTGGCTGTTGTAGGTGAAGGCAGTGAACAATCAATGAGCCTTACGCAACCAAGGGAGAGCGAGAAGATGTCATTGCCTGTGTTTGGGCTTGCTTCATACAAGTTCAGAGGTTCATTATGGACACCCATTGGGGGTTCGGAGCACCAGCTCGTGAACTCTCTGTTCCAAGCCGCTGACAAATGGCTGCATTCTTGTCATGTCAGCCACCCTGATTTCCTCTTCTTCTGCCGTCGTTGAGTAGGGTATGAAGTTGTGACGCACTTTGAGAGAGTTTCAAAAAGAAACTCAAAACTGTTGATATGGAGGGTTGTTGTCAGATTCAGGTTTAAAAACGAGTTGATTTTTATGTCTGTAAGTTATAGATAAAACGAATTTTGTTTGGTCAGATAATGTATGTGAACCGTGGGCTTACCTCGTGTTGTTGTATACCTATACCATGTTGTCTTGCAATAGAAACTTTTGGAGTAAAAATGTGAATGTTCAATCTAGCAGCAGCATACTTACGGTTATTTTCGAATATTTTTAATATTTATATATATTTTTAATTATTTAATCTAAAAATAAATAATATTTTGAAAATATATTTATATTTCAGATATTTTTGGCTATCCGAAATATTTTGATACGTAGCCATTCGGTTTCGATTTTTCGGTTATAGAATTTGGGACATGCTAATGTCTGGTTAAAGAGTAACCACAGATTGCCATATCTCATATGTTCTCTCCATGAGAAAGTTCACTTTGGCTGCATGACCTTCCCTTAGGCTATATATCCCAAACAGCTATAATAATTTCGCTCGAAACCTTTAATCTTTTTTAGAAAATCCAATAACTTGGCGTTCGGTTATCCATTCGGTTTTAGTATATATTCATTCGGTTATCGGGTTTTTCGGTTATAAAGTTTAGTATTCATTCAGTTATTTTGAATATTTGTTTCGGTTCTGATTCTTTCGGTTTTAAAATTTAGTATCCACTCGGTTATTATACTTTTAATATTTTCGGATAGTTCGATTATTTTGGGAGATTTTCGGTCATTTTTGGATATTTTCAGTTATTTTCGGATAGTTCAATTATTTTAAATATTTTATAAATATTTTCAACTATTTTTAATTATTTAATCTAGAAAGAAATAATATTTTTGAAAATGTGTTTATATTTCGGATATTTTTGATACGTAGCCATTCGATTTCAGTTTTTCGATTATAGAATTTAGTATCCTTGGGCTTTAGAAACCATGGGCTTTTTAAGTAAACGGGCTCCTGAGGCCCATAGGTTATTTAGTTAACCTAATTTGAGAAGCATATATATAAAACTCACATCGCCGCTGATAATTCCGCCTCTGAGAAATTGCGTTCGATTACAGCTCCACAGAGGTTAGTGTCGTCGAGTCTCTTCTCTCCACTCATCATCTATCGATTTATCGTCGTTAATCATTGAATCTGGGTTGTTGATCTGCAGGATTCGGAAATGGTTGAGTCAAAGGTTGTAGTTCCAGAGTCGGTGTTGAAGAAGAGGAAGAGAGAGGAGGAATGGGCTTTGGAGAAGAAGCAGAATGTTGAAGCCGCCAAGAAGAAGAACGCCGAGAACAGGAAGCTTATCTTCAAAAGAGCCGAGCAATACTCCAAGGAATATGCCGAGAAGGTAAACATTTTTATCCTCCAAATACAAATACTTGGAAACTGTAGTTGATCTTCTCTTTTATCCTTGATAGGAGAAGGAGTTGATCTCGTTGAAACGCGAGGCCAAGCTTAAGGGAGGTTTCTATGTTGACCCTGAAGCTAAGCTCTTGTTCATCATCCGTATCCGTGGGTATGTTATACTGTTGTTGTTTGTCTTATAAGCATTTCTAAAGCCAGTGTCTATGTTGTTGTTCTTATCTGTTGTTCTTTTTAATATTGCAGTATCAATGCCATTGACCCTAAGACTAAGAAGATTCTCCAGCTCTTGCGTTTGAGACAGGTTCGTGTATTATTGTGTTTGTGTAGATTAGTCTTTTGATGAATTGGCATAAACTGCTAGGTTGTTTCAATACAATGTTGTTATTAGTCTTAGGTTAGGTCTTGAAAGTTGGAATCTTTCCATGTAATTTGTTGATAATCAGTTGGTTTGATAATGTCACATTTCATGGCAAAGACTAGTATATGAAATGATTCTATCAGTGTTGTATACTGATTGATTTTGGCATTGTGTAATGCAGATTTTCAATGGTGTTTTCCTTAAAGTCAACAAGGCTACGATGAACATGCTTCGCCGTGTTGAGCCCTATGTCACTTACGGGTATGTATATACACTCTCATCCTAAACCCTTTAATCTGATGCTATGAGATAACAAGAGTCTTGAAGAGTGTGACTTTTCTCTTCTGTTTTTCAGATTCCCTAACTTGAAGAGTGTCAAGGAATTGATCTACAAGAGAGGTTACGGAAAGCTTAACCACCAGAGGATAGCTTTGACTGACAACTCTATTGTAGAGCAGGTTTGAGATCTGTCTCTCTGTGGCTCTTGCTTCTTTAGTTTTGTTCTGATATCAAGTTTAAGACTCACGAATTCTTCTTCCATACAAAACCAAAATCAGGCTCTTGGAAAGCATGGTATCATTTGCACTGAGGATTTGATCCACGAGATTCTAACAGTAGGACCTCATTTCAAGGAAGCCAACAACTTCCTTTGGCCATTCCAGCTTAAGGCACCACTAGGTGGCCTCAAGAAGAAGAGAAATCACTACGTGGAAGGTGGTGATGCCGGAAACCGTGAGAACTTCATCAATGAGCTTATCAGGAGGATGAATTAGAATGTTATCGTTTTCAATGTCAAACTTCTCTGCGTTTTCATTATGTGCCTCCTCCTGGATTTTGATCTTCTTTCTCAAGTTAAAAGACATTTTGAATCTTCTCTTTTGTTCTCTTTGGATCTTAATTTGTGCTTTGATTACTGCAAGTGATTCTACATTTCTCTTTAATAGGATTTTTAAGAAACTGTTTCTTCAAAATCTCTTTACCTGGACAATTTCAAAATGGTTGCCTTCATTTTGTTGACGAATTCATTGTTTGTTTGGAGTAAAACAAGGATCACTTTGTATGAAGGTTTATTTTTGTTCATTAAATTGGAGCAATGTATTTTTTTTGTTAATTTGTGGCCCATTGGATTAAGTAATCCAATGACCCTCACATAAACATGTTGTTTTCTTGTTTTTGTTTTTCACTATTATAACTGAAAAAGTAGGGGTCGGCAAAAAAACGAACCGTACCAAACATAAATAAATGGTTTGGTTTAGTTATGGTTTTGTATAAAAATCTGTTTCATAATAATTTTTTAGAAGGTTTCTATCG
>Ga0041059_1001479_pt1 | contig 18578 bp, 16 predicted proteins | sample AraColnosormetaG_FD_56232 | JGI IMG/M metagenome (GOLD analysis project Ga0041059, IMG submission 56232) | Arabidopsis roots microbial communities from North Carolina, USA - Col MF nosort | ecosystem: Host-associated > Plants > Roots > Unclassified | place: USA: North Carolina | collected...
AAAANAAANACCAAAAAAAAAAAAAAAGTAGATACAAATGAAATTCAAAATGTTTTGTGTGAAAGTCGATAAATAATTTTAAAATGATAATCAAAAGAAAATATTTTTAAAATGATTAAAATTTGCATCCGGTTAAAAGAAATGATTTTTTTAATCTATTAACAATTTCATTTCTCGGGTTTTACATTATTTCTACAGTTTTTATTTTTAAACAAGATCATATAGAAAATGCATATAATTCTTGCATGGTATAATTTGATCTAACGCTAAAAGTATATTGAAAATTTGTGTAAATAAAATTGTCAAACCAAATGTGAAAACGTTTTAGATTTTATTGGAACAAATGAAGTTTACATAAATAAACAATACAAAAGTTTTTTTTTCTTTTCTAAAAAAAACAATACTAGAGAATTTAATTTCCAAAATCAAAGAAAAGAGATCGAAGTATGGCCATAATTTGTTTACAGGGTGGATATGCTCTTGCATTGTGTGCCATACACCAAAATATTCCAATTATTTAGGTCCACCCTTTACAATTAATGTTCTCTTTTCCTAATGTCATTGTCAATAAATGTTTCTTAATTACCCAAAATTTAGAAAGATGGTTAATAAACCTTTTTCTATTCCAAAAAAAAAAAAAATGTTTTTGAGTTATTGAAGAGAAACAATCACTTGCTATTGTTAATTTGTTATATGTGCATCGTATTGATTCAAAGTGAATATTGTGAGATAACAAAAATTTCCTTATATCTAAGTGATAATGTAATAATAGGGAAAAAAGACTGAGATTCGATTTCTCGATGAGCTGTTAGATTAGCACATAATAAAGACAGATGGGATGGGAATGATTTTCCGACATAATTGTACTATTATTACTTTCCTATTAAAGATTAAAGTTGATGAATGAATTCTGCCTGTTGCCATTTTTCTTTCTCATGTTCATTTTTTCTTTCTTACGAATGAAATCACTAGGAAAGATTGCGTTGCGTATCAGTTTTTTCTTCTGTTGTAAATAATGAGTGTTGATGTATGTGTTAAATGCTCGTGTAAATTTTGAAAGTGTTTTTAGTATTGTGAGATTAATGTCTCTACTACACTACATACAATTTTCTATAGATTATGATAATGCAATTTTCTCAATCAATACGTTAATATTTAGTGTAGTAGACAGAATGCAATTGACAAAAAAGCAAAGAGAAAACAACTAAAACATGCATATAAATAAGAAACCAAGGCAAAGAGAGTAAAAGCCTTTTAGGCTTCAGCTTTCTTAAAAGTTTGCTATGGGGAGAAACCAGGAAGGTCCATTAGCCCAAAACTTATAATATCAATTAGAGAAAGAGATGCAAATCACCCAAAGGAAAAAAATAGGAGAAACAATGGCCTTATAAAAAAATGTAGGTGGTGGAACATTGTAAGAAGATTCTAGAGACCCTGTTCGAGGAGGTAATCACCCAACCTCTCGACGACCATGTTGCACTGTCCTGGTGTCACTGGCTCTTCATAGATCCCAAACACACATGACTGTCCTGTTTTCTTTATCGTTATGCCTCCTGCTCCCTAATTGAAAGAAGCATATATTGAATTAGAACCCTCTTCAACATGGTATTTGCATATCTGATCATGAAGCTACTGATTAGGTTACCTTCTTGCCACGGATTACAGCCCCGGGCTCACCTTGGATCACCATGTACTTTGCTCCTGCCATGAATAATCCCGTGGGTGCCAAGTGACCCGGTTCGTCGAAATCTTTCATAATATCACTGAACTCCTGTCCCTTGAACTATATGAAAGACCAAATCACGATTAGTCGATTACCATGAGACAACATGCATCATTTGTTTTCAAATCTATGCAAAACATATAAAAAGAAACACACACACACAAAATACACTATATATATATCCCATGACAAACATTGATAGAATCTAATCAAAACATGATGCATGATCTAAATCACATTGTAAAAACACATATCATATCGGATAGCAACACTATCAGGATCTAAATCACATTGAGATCAGACGCAATGAAATCAAATACCTGAGGGAAGTTGGCGCTCTGAGCCCAAACGCTACCGTCATGACCAACGATAGCGGCAGCAGTAAGGTGGTGTCCTTGACCATCGCCAACATCACACATCAAATGCTCATCAACGTAAGTTTGCCACGACATCTTCTTCTTCTTTTCTTATTTTTTTTCTTCTTCTTTGTTTATGATCTATACGTTAAGTGCCCCGGTTATGTGCAGCGTGGGGACTTCGTCCTTCAGATAAATAGGAGAGGAAGGAACAAGGATCATTTTAAAACCGTTGGATCACATAGACGAATTCTCAGCCCTACATCTTACTTTTTCTTCAAAAAAACAAGGAGTGATTTTCAATTAGTGCCGCTCAAGTTTCGCCTTTGTTATAGCTCAATCATTGTTTCGCTATTTGCCACGTCTACTTTCTTCCCTTTTCCTATTTCCCCTATTTATAAACGATCACCAACGGCATTTTAGAGGAAGGACCGAAGGAATGATTATTTACTCGTTAGTCGTAATCTTGTTAGCCAATAATAATATTATGTCCTAAAAAATTCAAACTTGTTACGACCAAACTCTTTGGTCACGAATTTAATAACTTATCTAGATAGATATTCAAACTCGTTACGTCCAAATTCTTATGTCACAAATTTCATTTGATTATATTCATAGTGGCTATAGTTTATCGAATTCAATTTAGTAAGGAGATGATTGCTAGACAAAAACAAAAACATAGAAACATGAACCACATTTTGAAAAGAACATTGTATTAAAACCTCAAAGATTCTTCCTACAGAGTCATATATTCAAAAACTGTACTGTTCGAAAACACAAAGCTACCTGGGATTAGTTAGTGGCATTGTTTGAAAAAGATTTGATATGATGAAAACAAAGAAACTCGAGAAGATTTCTATTTCAGTCGGTGAGACGATATGATCGACCTCTGAATGCTGTGTTTGAACTCTCGGGTGGGGCACGAGCGCTTGAATAAGCTCCTCCTCCTCCTACTCCTCCTCCAGCTCCGGGTCCTGCTGCTCCTACACCACCTGCTTGTCGAACACTTGCAACTGGAGCTCCAATTCGCCATCTTGCTACGATTTTATTACTGTTGAGAATGTCAAGGTACAACAGCAAAACAAAAACTGAGAAGCGAGAGAAACAATCATCTGGAAATAATCGAGAATTTGAATAAAGGATACACCCATTTTGGGGTTTTCAGGTAGTTTTTTCCGGTAGCAAGAGGATGAAGGACTGTTAGGAAGTAGTATAGATGTCCAGCTATGATGCCAAGAAGATCTGGCATGATCGGAGAACCGAAGATAACATCAAGTGCTAGCATTGCCCATGGGAGGTAGAAAGCCTGTGGAGTAATTCCAACTTTCACCATTAACATTATATATACCAAGGAGTGGATTTGATTACAAAAGAAACACTTTCAATACCTTAAGAGTGACAAGACCGTATAGGCTGATGTTGGCATTTGGAAATTCTCGGCTCCAGAGATAAAGAAGCATGAACACAAGTGAAACACCAAGAAACGGTGTCCAGAAAAATGGTATGACTGATAATACCTGAAATTTGAACAAGGTAACTGTTTTAACACACGGATTTACTAGTATGAATACCTTCCAAAATTTTGTCTCGCTTTAATAAAATGCAACCCTGATTCAATTCTTTGAGAGCTTCTGATCTTCTCAGCTTTGGGATATTATGTACCAGCGATTATCTACTTTGTGGCATACCACATACTAGTACTGGGGTTCTCAAAGAACCAATAACAATGATCAGTAAGAATAGAATACAGGGGAGGCTTTACATACCAATAGAGTGAAGGATCCAAAGATCATCATCCACAAAAAGTCTGCTGTCCGCCTTTCAAATGGCCCTTTCTCGAGTTGAACTCCATATCTTGCTCTGCACAATCATTTAAAAGAGTATGTTAAGATAATAAAAATCGAAATTAGCTTTGTTCATCTATATATGTGAAAATAGTATGCTCACATCATCAAAAGACGTATTCCAAAATTGATAGAGAAACCACCGAGGAAAAACAAGTTTGTTATCAGCCTCCAGATCTACAAACACCAAATAGATCAAAAATTGCAGAATGAATTAGGAACTTAGGATGACAGAGATTTGTGAGAAAGAAAGGAAAATCATAAAAAAGAATAAATCATATACCTGGAACTGCTTAAGTACAAGTTCAGGAATTAAAGCAATGTGAACGGGAGCAACTAAGCCAAGCTGCGTGGCTACTGTAGTGAAAAAGCACAACGTACCATAAGCCTTGGTTATAGGTGGAAGTGAGTTATAGAATCTGCAATCAATAACAAGCGATCTAAGAAACAATTTGACAGATAAACAATCAAAATCATACATATTCCATCCATCTATAAATTTCTAATCAGGAAATGTCATCAAGATCAGCTAAAGCATAAAACTTTACCACAAGAGACAAGCCTACGCAGAGATATTTTAGACTATCGTAGCTAGGAGAATCAAAGTAGCCTTGTAACTATGATACAGCAAACGAGAACAGTTTTGCTTCAAGACACTATGAGATTCCATATTTCAAGAACTAACTACCAGTTGACTTGTACTAACTTCCATGGCATAAAAGATGTTTCTTTACATCTCAAATCACCAAAATATCAAATGATGACAATGCAAATTGATAACTATATACTAAAAATAGCGTTAGCTCAAGTTCACAGAACTCGCTTGGTGTTGCAAAATTACGCTCGAATTGAGAAGAATCAACAGTTGAATGCTTCAAAAACCCCTATACAAGCTAAACGAATCATGAAAATTATTAACCTAAGGACTCAAAATCCTGGGTACGAAGACCAAGCTAAGAATCTCTCGATCAAAATCGAATCGAAGCAAAGTTTCAATAGAGGGGAACGGAACTCACTCGCCAGGAGAAGACATGTTCGTCGATTTTCGAAGATCCGAGGTTCTGAGTCCGATTCAAGATTCGAGATCCGATATAAGCTTTGAGAGCACCGCAAAACAGAAGCTCGAAAGTTCCAGAATTTTTTTTCCTTCTAATCATCTGAAAACTCAAATCACTTGTTTTTGTTAGGCAGCTGCGTAAGTTATCCAATCATACCTTGCCACGTCGTGTTAATTCACCGTCTTGAATACGTGGCACGTTTTAATTTGTAATCGTGTTTAAACTTGTGGGATCAATTTCTCTTCTTTCTGATGCGTCTCTACTCTCTAGTAGTCTGTCTCTATGATGATCCCCAGTTGGCCAGTTTATTGAATTGGGCCAAAGAGGCTTTTATTTGACCCATTAATAGATCAGGCTCGAATTAGATATGTTTATAAATGTTTTTTTCTTTGCCAAAAAAAATAATGTAAGAATATGAACCCTAACAAATTAACAAGAAAAGACAATGCAAAGGGAATCTAATCTCAAGGAATATCAAAATTAGAGAAACATTAGCATTAAAGCAATGATCTTTCGCAAGTATGGTCGGAACCAAAGATCCGAGATTTATTATTAGTTTCAATAATAATGTGTTTTTAAGGTAATTAAACAGAAAATCAAGATTATTTAACCTGGATTAGGTACGGGAGAGGGTCCATGTGCATGTGACGGGTCCCAACCAGATAATCTTGACCCGATTCGATCTCACTCCTTGTCTGCTGACTCATCCTTACGTCATTCCACACAATGCTTTGTTATTTGTTATTTTGTTGGTTTTGCGTGGAACTGCAAGGTAAATTGATCAATAATAATAATGTATTTTCTAATTATAATCTGCTAAAAATAATATTGTAATTTCTCATTAACTGTAAACAATTTTAGTATTAAAAGAATTTTACAATGAATTTCAAAACTGATTTGATGTTGTCCTATGTAGTTTTAAACAAATAGTAGTAGACGTTCTTTTCATAACTTAGAAAGATTATTGTGATATTGAGCAATATCGATCTTCAATGTTTATATTTGAATAAGAATCTCAAGATTTAAAAATAATTTCTTAAACACAATCAATAGGGTTGGTACATAAACAATTACAAGTTTTTTAACAGTAAAAACCGTTTATACCGTTATGTTCTTGTACTGCTTTATTTTATTTTTACCTCACAATAGAACGAGATATCTCTTCTCGTTACAAATCACACCTAGCTAATACAACATAATACCTATTGTTGAATACAAATATTAAGATACGATACGGAGACAATATCTGAACTATAATTAAGTTGATAAGCATTTTTGGCACCACATTACGAGATATGCCAATATGCCACTTGGTTTCTTTTGGAGTATATGCGAAATATAAGTTTGATCAAAGAGTAGTGTTAGTGCTTAGGTGGTTAACATATGTTTGATAAAAAATGTGACATGGTATAGATCATGTGAGTTGTTAGATACGTTATAAGATTTCATTTCATGACCTTATATAACTTATTAAATATTAGTTCGTTGTAATGTTCCTAAGTTAGAGCTTTTTATTGGTCGTTACGTTGGAGGCTACGTAAGTGGGTTTCATGCATAGTCACGCGAAAACAGCTTTTGGACGGCTAAATACCCCTTCTAATTATATGATTGATTAAAAAACATGTATAATCTACACAGTTAACAGTTTACTAACTATACTTTTTTACATTATCGTTGAGAAAATGAATAAGATTAAAGGGTCCCTAGATTAAATGTGAGTGGAAAAGAAAAGAAAAAAGGTTTTGGTTCTTTTGGATTGTTTGACCTATCGATAGAGACATCGCAATGGAACTTGCCAATGGCGAGAGAGGAACATGCAAATTTCATTACATTGTGATAAGTTAAATCCCGGAAAAGGAGGGAGGAGAGAAAACGACATATTTGCAACCAAAAGAAAAAAGTGATAGAAAGATGCGTTTAAAAAAGCAAACAAACTAAAATCATTTATGAACAAGGAAAACAAGAGACCGAGCTTGTCAAATGGCAAAAATGGTGGACCTATCCATGTTTCAGTAATTCGCATGTTTAATGTCGGGAAACTAGTTTTTCGTTTTTTTCTCCCATTGTTTTGTGATAGAAATGACAAATTTAATACTCACAAATTTAAAACCACCCACATATTTAGCTAAACTCACAACTGATAAATGTGATTCTTAGTATTTGAATCGAAAAAGAGTGGTAAGGTAAGTTCAATACTTCCCCACCAAAAAAAATATAACATTAGAAAAATCTAGTTGATCAATAGTGTTAACATGCAAATTCCGTATGTATATGATAAATAGCAAACTATATTTTTCGTGATTTAAATAACTCTGGATGCAAATGGCCGAACATTGTTTTTCAAAACCAAATTGGAATCAGTGGGTTGAACGAATCCGACCAATATCCATATCAAAACTGATTCTGAATAAATCGGACCTAGTGCCTAGTATAGTAGCTTGGCCCTAGCGCATAGCTAGTAAATTGATTGTTCGAGGTTTTGTTTTCATTTGCGAGAAGAGTATTATTACTTACATGCATTGGTTATTTTGTTTCCTTCATTTTTTATCTCTTTTTTTGTCAAAGCCATAGATGCATTGAATATTCATCAGGAAAAAAAGAAAAAATTAGCAACTTGGGCAAATGTCTTCTTAAAACATTAATGTATTACCAAATGCGAAATAGAAGAGAAACTTGTTACGTCCTTTCATAGACATTAAAAAATAGAGAGACATATCTATTTCAAGATCTTTGCACGTGATCGAGATGTTTTTATTGTTTTTGGCTAACATATATCCAAGTTAGAGCAGAAGATATCAAAAGAATATTATGGATGGCAATGAATCATTTTCAGTGAAGCAAATAGTACGTTCCTTAAATCAATTAGGGTACTAAAGTTTTGCAATAATCCATTCAATAATAGTATCTCTCTCTCTTTTCTTTACCAAAAGGCTTTTATTGTCCTATAACTTATGAACATCAAGAGAGGTAAGTGCATTTTATCACCTACAATATTAGTATGGAACGTAACATATAGACCTTCTAAATTGGTACATAAGTCCTAATTACTCTAACCAAACAGCGGAATAAAATGTAAAATTCTATATGAAATGCGAATTACCATAAATTTACTCGAGCTTATATGTCTATTTTTCTTTATAATTTTTGTCGTCAATTAATGTATAAAGGATTTCGTAGCATATTACATGCATGTGGCCGTAATACGGAAAGAACCAAATCACTAATTTTTAATAACCAAGTCTCCTCTTTAATGGGAGGACCCATTATCGAACAACATAATATATTAACTATCGAAATACCATAAGTTTATTGAAATTACCTAGAGTAATCATAAACTCTAGGGTCGTCAAATGAATTACGCAATGTCAAATATGAGATATATAGTGTTCATGTTTGGTAACAATTCATTTCGACCATGACCAACATCGTAGACAAGACATATAATTACAGTTAAACACAAATATCGACTTGTTCTCTCTTTTTTTGGTTGATAAGTATTAAGTAGTAATGATTTTTTTTTCCTCCGCTAATAAATTCCTTCACCTCATTAAAAGAAGCTTCATATACAAGTTCGTTTATCCTTAAACCAAAAGAAAGTGAAAAGGTTTCTATTATAAAAATAAAAGTCAACTATGTGGATATGTACGTGAACTTGCTGTTTTAGCACTGATTTCAGTTAAAACGTTTTCTCTTTTGGTTTTCCAGTGAGCTATTGTATTGTACAAGAATCAATCATATGGTATGAATGAGTCTTGCATGCCTATATATAATTGCAATTATTATTGTGATACTATATACTTACATCATATTGTTTTAACAATTACACGGGATTGGAGTTTATTCTTGGTTAGTCTGTATATTTAACCATCTAAACACAAATTTTCATTAATTAGTTTCAATCTAAAGTTTTTCTTTTGCTTTGGGAGTAAGCCAACACATTTCATGGTCGGTCTCTCTAACATCATGTTCATGCTGAACGTGTGCTCCTTTGTGTTATTTTAGTTTTCCAAAAAGTTTTGCGCCTAGTACTATAGTTTTGGACCTATGTCTATAATTCTTTCGGACCAGAGAGACTCAAAGATTGAAAACTAGTCTGACTATCTATTGTTGAACATGAAGAAAGTTTCTAAATATGATTAGTGTTGTCTTGTGAATCATTAAAATAAATTAGCGAAAGAGTTAATTGATTCGAGTAATTATTTAATTCACAATTATACACTAATTCACCATTTATAAATATAACAGTCAAACGCCACTACCAACTACCAGTCTACGAGCGCCGTCAACAAACAGAAGATCTAGAGCGCCGAACAAATCGGACGGAAAACGACAAAAAAACAGCCAGCGAAATGCCACGTCGCTCCTCCTTCTCTCCCGCCGACGATCCTGACGGCGTTACGGTGACGGACTAATATATGATAATTAGTGGCCCAATACTTAGCCCAAAATTACCGTAACGCCACCAACGAACAACTCAACACAGCTGGAATTTGGGTCCATGCAAACTTATCTCTTTCTCTGTTTCGTTTCTTCCATCAATTTCATTTAATCTATTTCCCATCAATTTCATTTTTCCCAAATAAACCAAATCCATTTTTGTATGGTTTTGTTAATATTTTCAATTAATAAGGTGTGAAAAGGTGGAGTTTTTTCTTGCGGTTACATATCATTTAGTATATAATCTTTCGTAATTAATATCATTTAATTATTATAAAAAAAGACTTTTAGTATCCTAACATTTTTTTTTTAATACAAATTTAACACGTAATATCTGGATTGTCTCAATAACAATGATTAACTAAAATTTTAAGAAAGGTTTTTCTTATTAAATTCAAAAGAAAGGTCTAAAAATAATATAATATAATACATTAAAAAAAAAGTTTTGTTTATAATCAAAGTATGCAAGATTCATGAATCATGATACATTTGTGCTTCACCTAGAAAAATTAAACAAAACCTTTAATTAAAAAAAAAGACCAAATAATGAAAAATGATGAATTGTTTTATTGTGCCGCCGAATTTCCCGCGATTAAAAATAAAATAAAACAATACCACCAATCAAAAATTATAATCTCAAAATAAAAACAAACTTAATTGTCATAGAACCCCTGGGCCCCACTGACTCTCATGTTGCTACAAAAACGAGAACCATCAAGAAGACGACGAACAACGACCTCTGCCTCTCATGACAAATATTCAACTGATTCCTTCTTCATCTTCAAATTCTCTCTAATTCGAATCTCTCAAAGTTCAAATTTCAAATTCCGAAGAAGAAGAAGAAGAAACACTCGAAGGTTTTTGTGATGGATCCATGTCCATTTGTACGGCTAACAATAGATTCACTAGCTTTGAGACTACCGGAGACAGCGACGAACAAGCAAATCGGCGGCGAAGTACATCCTTCTTCTACGCCGTGTTACTGCAAACTCCGGATCAAACATTTCCCTTCACAGAAAGCACTTCTCCCTCTCTCTTCCTTCTCCGACGCTTCATCTCCACCGGAATCTTCCACTTCAGCTCCGGGATTTCACCTCGACGCCGACGCGATCCGACGAATTTCCGGTAAGAAGATCTCACTCCGTGTCTCTGTTTACGCCGGTCGTACTGGTCACACTTGCGGCGTCGCTTCAGGGAAACTTCTAGGTAAAGTCGAAGTAGCGGTGGATCTCGCGGCGGCGTTGTCTAGAACCGTCGCGTTTCATAACGGATGGAAGAAACTCGGTGGAGATGGAGATAAACCGTCGGCTAGATTACATCTATTGGTTTGTGCTGAACCGGATCCTCGGTTTGTGTTTCAATTTGGAGGTGAACCGGAATGTAGTCCTGTGGTTTACCAGATTCAAGATAATCTCAAACAACCTGTCTTCAGCTGCAAATTCAGCTCCGATCGTAACGGAAGATCTCGGTAAATTTCTAATAGAACTTGGTTACAATGTTGCAATAGGTGTTGAAATTTTTTAGTGTGTAATTGTTCTGTTTTTGTGTGTGTTAGGTCTCTACCATCAGGATTTACATATAGTAGTAGAGGATGGATTACAAGAACATTATCAGGTGACCAGTGGGAAAAGAAACAAGCGAGAGAACGTAAAGGTTGGATGATAACGATCCATGATCTTTCGGGATCACCTGTAGCAGCAGCTTCAATGATCACTCCTTTCGTGGCATCTCCAGGGTCTGATCGTGTTTCTAGATCAAACCCTGGTGCGTGGCTAATCCTTAGGCCTCATGGGACTTGTGTCAGTAGTTGGAAACCGTGGGGACGTCTTGAGGCTTGGCGTGAGAGAGGAGCTATTGATGGATTGGGTTACAAGTTCGAGCTCGTGAGGGATAACAGTACTAGCACCGGCATTCCTATTGCAGAAGGTAAATCATATATTATAAGTTGAGATAATTAATTAGTACTATAATGTGGGTCAAATCAAAATTAGCAGGTCTTATAACCGACCAAATCATTCATTATGGTAATACGAATAATTAAAGCTACCTAAAATACAAAAGCACCTTCAAGAGGTAGGTTAATATATTAGTTTGTGTTAATGTGTATAATGTTCTAATTAGCATTGGTGATCTAAAGTACTATGAGAAACACAAATTAACATATAACTTAGGAATATATTTGGATATACGGTATAACAAATGTCCAATATACCCTTATACATGATTTGCTAATAAACTCCATGAAATCATTAGTGAATCTAATAATGTATATAAATGGACAGGGACAATGAGCACAAAACAAGGAGGAAAGTTCAGCATTGACAGGAGAGTCTCAGGCCAGGGAGAGTCTCCGGCAATATCATCGCCGGTGAAAGGGTTCGTGATGGGTTCGAGCGTCGAAGGAGAAGGGAAAGTGAGCAAGCCTGTGGTCCACGTGGGAGCACAGCATGTGACTTGCATGGCCGACGCAGCTCTCTTCGTTGCTCTCTCTGCCGCCGTTGATCTAAGTGTCGACGCGTGTCAGCTCTTCTCTCGTAAGCTTCGTAAAGAGCTCTGTCACGACGACCAAAGCTCCCTCACGTGAAAATATGTTATCTCATCAGTGAAGATACATACGTACATTTTGACTTGACAAAAGACCAATCCATGAACTTATGACAAAGCTCTCTTCGTCGCTAGCTATCTCGGTTTTTCATTTTTTTTGAGGGATCAATTTGATATGAAAGTCGACAAAGCTGTACAGACAACAATGATCTTTGTGTTGTTTGCAACTTTGTATCATATTTATTTATTTTTTAATTCTTTTTCTTCTGATTCTCTCCATATGTGTGTTGATTATTTTTATTATTTCATATCTTCATTCTTTTTAATACATTGGGGTTATTCTTATACCAAATATACTCACTTTCTTTGTGAAAAGTTACGGATCTTACTTGGAGTTCTAAATTGATTATATATGATCACTTGTTCTTATTATTTATGTGTTTTTTGAGTCAGCCCAACCCTTTAATTTTATTGATATGTTTAATTTTTGGTCAGCCCAATCCATGAATTTGTTCTACACGTAACACAAACCCACCAGTTTTATGAGTTGTGAATACACACTTTTTATGTGGCTTTGGAGCGTTATCCATCATAATTGTAAGCAATTTCCAACGTAGTTGTCGTTTCGATTTTGTCTCGAAAGAGAGTTTTAACAAGATTTTCAAACCGAGGTACACTTTCCCGCGAACCATCTTCCCAATAAGAATAAAGTCTATTATACATAACCTGCAAGGCTGCAACTCAAACTAGTGGTCATGGACATGGTTTTGATCATAGACAAGAGGGAAGGGAATGTAAAGATTTAAAACCTTAACCATGTTGGAAGAGAGGTGAAGGATGTCAATGTTTCTCATCCAACCAATTGCCATCGTTAGGTTATACATGTGGAAAGTTCTTGCCCGTCCCTTCCATGGTATATCAAGATCACGGCGGGATCAACAAATCGAATTTGACTATTTAGGGACATCTTTTTATATTTTTTAATTACATCAACAATCCTATTACTAGTTAATGATTTTTTCAATAGTCAAAAGCCTACTCTTTCGGTGGACAAATAAAGAAAATCTCAAAAATTTCGAAGTTTATTCAAATTAGCTAATGACTTTTCCAATTGTCAAAAGCCTATTTTCCTTGATATATAATAATAAAGACAAAAGAACCCCTGCATGTCTACCAGTATATATATTTTATACACACATAAACATTGTTATATTGTAAAAAAAAAATCAAACAAAGAAAACTGATTAACACCTACACCTCTATTTTACACACTGGTAACTTTTGTTTTGTAATATTGATCATGGCGAAGTTATCATGTTCTTATTTCCTTGTACTCATTCTTGTGTTCTCAGGTAATTTCTTATATATTTTCCTTTTCCAAAGATCTAAAAATGTTATCATATATACATATATACATTTTTTTTTTTATTTGTGACCATAACATCTTATTTAATATATATTTGTAGCTTTTTTAATGGTTGAAAGAGCTGAGGGAAAGCGATGTCATTTGACGATTGACAAAGCAACTGCGTGTAGTCTTAGCGATTGCCGTTTAAGCTGTTATAGTGGATATAATGGAGTTGGAAAATGTTTTGACGATCCTAAAGTTGCTGGACCTTCTAACTGTGGTTGTATCTATAATTGTTAGAGCTACTATTTTATGTATTTGATATGATATTATAAGTATTCCATTTCCTTATACGATATGAATAAAAATCAGATCCCCATCATTCCTTATGATTGAATGATTTTCTTTACGAAAATTGCAGAGACTTTAATTACTTTATTGTTAATCTTTCTTTTTTCACGATGAGATTCAGGATAAAAATAATGAAGTAAATTATCTCAGTACCTTATAATATCTACATTGTGTCTTGTTGACAAATTTTTTTATAACTATTTTAACAATTTTAAATTGTTATAACAATTTTAGATATGTGTCAGCTGTAATTATAGGAACTGAGTCACACCTATTTCAAATAAAATTATATCAATTACGGCGCATTAAGTATGTAACTTGAAAAATGATAAAGATTTAGAATAGATTATTAATATGCTCAGTTTCGTGAAACATGAAGGGTCAAAGTCGAGATGGTGTTGATACGCAAAGCGATGATTCATCACTGAATAGAGAGTTCTCCATCTTTCGGTCAGAATTGTTATTGAAGCAGCTTGTTTTGTTAGGAGAAAGAATAAGTCTGGAAGAGAGCTGATTGCATCTCCGCACTCATATTCTACTTTTTCCGTCGCCATGAAAATCCCTACTAGTGATTTCAAAATCAGAAGATTTAATGAAAATTCGAAATATGTTTCCAACTAACGTCAATGGTGATTGTATCAGTTTTTTCATTGATTTTGTTGCAGAAAGAACAACTCTTTTCGATTTAAATTTTTCCCTATCAAAGGCTCTGTTTTGGATTTGAATTGCCGAACCAAAGTCTTCATTTTTACATACGCGTAAGGTTGTATGTTGGTGTTTGTGGATTTTATTGCAGAACCAAAGACTTAACTTTTTTTGTCTAAAACCAAAGACTTAACTACTTCTCAAATGTTTCGTATCAATTCTAAAATAGGATTACATCAAAAATATGGCCACAAAAACAAAACAAATCAGGTAAGAGTTAGGCGGGCCTAAATTTTACAAATTTGACGGGTTTGAGCGGGCTCAAGTTTAAAAGGTTGCGACTCGAAACGGACTTTAATTTTTTTGTAAAATAGGCATGGACCTAAACGGGTTTGGGCCTAAAAAGGCCGGGTAGCCCATTTTAACATTACCAGTTCCCATCATCAAAGAACGATATATTAAACTTATTAGAAAAAAAGAAAGGAACATATGCTCGAGAACATGATCGATTCAAAGATGAACGACGAGGAGAACTAGAGCAAAAGGAGAAGAAGATCAACTTTTTCTGTCGCATGAGTGAGAAAGTAGTACCAATTATGGCTTCTTTTTCTTAAAAAATACTTTTAAAATCATATTAATTAATGAGTTTTTTTATTAGATATTCACTAGTATAATATTAAGATTTGTTGGTTTTCGTTTTTTAGTTTTATTTTTGAGATACTTAAAGATCTATCATTAAATATATTTTTTATATCGAATTACTTTTTTCATGTCAATCCTACTAGTTAAGGATTTTTTCAATAGTCAAAAATATACTTTTTAGATTGACCAATAAAGGAAAAACCCCAAAATATTGAATTTTATTCAAATTAGTTAATGATTTTCCTTTAGTTTTTCTTTTAAATTTATTTAATAGCCAAAAGCCTAATTTCCTTAATAATAATAATAAAGACAAAAGAACCTCGTCCATGGCTACGATATATATATATATATATATACACATAAACATTACTACACATTAAAAAAAATTAAACAAAGAAAATAGTTGTAACACCTCTAGCTCTATTTTACAAACACTGATAACTTTTGTTTTCCAATACTGATCAATGGCGAAGTTATCATGTTCTTATCTTCTTGTATTCATGCTAGTGTTCTCAGGTACATTCATCTTTTCCATTTCCAAAGATCTGAAAATGCAATCACATACACATACATATATATGATTTTTATTTTGTATCATATCATCATAACACTGTACTTAATTTTTGTAGCTATTTTAATGGTTGAAAAAGTTGAGGGAGAGGAATGTCGTTTAACGATTGACAAAGCAACTCCATGTCATCTTAGTGATTGCCGTTTAAGCTGCTATACTGGATATAATGGAGTTGGAGAATGTTTTGATGATCCTAATGTTCCTGGACCTGATAACTGTGGTTGTCGCTATAATTGTTAGAGCTACTATTTTATAATTGATATGGTATAATAAGTATTCGATTTTCATAATCCGATATGAATAAATTGCAGAGATTATATTAATTACTTTATTGTTAATCTTTTTTCTTCATGATGAGATTAAAAATAAAAATAATTAAGCAAATTATTTCAAGTTTAGTTCCAATAGTTCCATATTTACCTTATAATATCTACAATGTGTCTTGTTGACAAAATATTTTAAAAAAACATCTTCACTCTCTTTTAACTTTTATGCGATAGAAAACTTTGTCAATGTTTAGTTGATGAAATTTTCATATATTTTGAAAAGTTTAGAGACTTTTTTTTTTAGCGACTTTGCAACAGTCAAACTTGAATTTAAAATGATTAAATAGATGATCTCCAAAGATACTTTTAGTCTAATTATTTATTAAAATCAATTTATATAACTTTTTTAATTAAATATATGGAAGATTAGTTTTGATGTCGTACGTAGATTATAGTAATATAAAATTCGAGATATCTGTTAGCTATAATTATATGATTCGAGTCATAGCTATTACAAATCAAAGACATCAATTATGACGCACTAAGTATGTAAATTGAAAATAATAAAGATTTAGAACAGAATATGTGTAGAAAAGGTTTGGAGCAAAAGACAGTAAAAGTTAGAACATCCGCTATCAAGGCTTTTTTTTGAGTGTATATTTTTGTTGTCATGATAGGTTTTCGAAAGATTTTCTCCTGTTTGTTTCTTTATTTTGGAAAATGAAATTGATTAGAAAATGGATTGGATTGGAGTGATTACGGGCACATTTATGAATAAACTTATCAATTATACAGAGTAATTACCGTTAAAAATGGTCTTACGACATCAATCAGTACTATTATTAAGGATACTGATTTTTTTTTACAGTCATTAAAAATATACACATACCGTACCTAGCGACCAGTATATATACACACATACATTAACATTATTACACAGTCATTACATCGAAACAAAGCGATTTTCGTTATCAACTCTTGTTTTACAAAACATCAGTGACTTTGTTTTGTTAAAATTTTGATCATGGCCAAGTTATCATGTTCTTATTTCTTTATACTCATGCTTGTGTTCTCAGGTAATTTCATATATTCCATTTCTTAAAGTTCATTACTTTTTTAAGGTTCTGATTTACATTATGTATAAGATTTTTTTTTGTGTTAATAACACGATGTTTTACTCTTGTAGCTCTTTTAATGGTTGAATGTGATGAGGGGAAGCGATGCCATACGACGATTGACAAGGGAAATTTTTGTGATCTTGTCGATTGTCGTTTAAGCTGCTTTTCTGGATACAATGGAGTTGGAAAATGCTTTGACGATCCTAAAGTTCCTGGACGTTCTAATTGTGGTTGTCTATACAATTGTTAGAGGGATTATTTTAAAATAAGATTATGTTAAAATAAAGTTTTCCACTTTCGTGATCGATATGAGTAAAAGATATTAGTGTTTTAGTTTTGGACGCGTTTTAAATGAAACGTCTTTGATAGTTGTTTAACTTTCTTCAGTGATCCTATCAAATAAAATGTAAGAGTCAAGTTTTTTTTAGATCCGGTTCTTGGTTTCTTCTTTTTTGTTCAATTATTATTCCTTCAATACTTTGAAATTCCAATGGTAAAATTTGGGCCTGTTGATGACAGTTTATTAAAATCTCATTGGAGAAAATCGCGTCTTAATTCCTTATTATTCTTACACAAAAGAATTAAGTAATATCAGGCCCAAGCCCTTTGTCGTCGGTTAAGTTTCAAAATCTTGGAATTGCATCGGTTTAAGAATGAACTCGTTCACTCACATGAATCCCGGTTTTAATTGGCAATAAAATAGAAAATTTAAAAGATCTTTATTCATATGATCATATCCTCCAAATACATGGAGTCAAGGATTACTAAGGCACCATAACATTAAAGATTTTTGGTCTAGCTAACAACATATTATAGCTTAACAATTGTAGGCGCAAGTGCAAATTTCGTTTTTCTTTCCGGTACAAACGCCATTCCCATTGTACCTTTGAAAACAAAGTGGTATGCATTCTTGAAAAGTGCATGGCTTGCTAAGCTTCACGTCCACAACACATCTTTTAATATCCGCTCCTTCTGCATTTGGCAACGCCAAAAGAACTAAAAACAAATAAAATATACCAAAATATTAACAAATGAATAAGTATACTAATTAAACGAACGAGCATATATTATTTGAAAATGATATATACATATAACTCTAAATAAATGTGGTGGTAATTGGTATAGTATTTAGACGCCAAGTGATTATCGCATAACTAGTCATCTATATCTAATCCGTCAAGTCACACTCATCTTTATCTTATATATATGTTTCAGTAGTTTTTCCTAAAAAGACCGAAGAACGATCCGATTCTGCTTAATGAGCTAGATGCATCGATTTGAGTTTAATAACATGTTTAATGACATACAAGACATAAAAATTTGTACCTGAGAGAACAAACATGGAGATGAATAGATACGAATATATTAGTTTAGCCATGAATTGCTGAAAATGAAGAGGATAATGTTAATCTAATACTTGTTTGTTTGAAGAAACTTTTTGATATTGAAAATGGTAGAGAGAAATAACCTTTTTATAGACTGTGAAAAATGGTACATGATCTATAATAAATCTTTATAGGAAACATATATACAAAATTATGAAGACTTTGACCAAAATAATTGATATAGTCAAAGTTCTACATTTTAAATAAAAAACAATAAGCATCATATATTATTAGTTTGTATGCTTATATATATTTTATTTAAAGTAAAGGTAAAAAAAAAAAAAAAAAAA